>Ga0315276_10001585_pt1 | contig 20400 bp, 15 predicted proteins | sample YL17G05_0_MG_FD_204542 | JGI IMG/M metagenome (GOLD analysis project Ga0315276, IMG submission 204542) | Sediment microbial communities from Yellowstone Lake, YNP, Wyoming, USA - YL17G05_0 | ecosystem: Environmental > Aquatic > Freshwater > Lake > Sediment | place: USA: Wyoming | collected... | reverse complement strand
GCACGGGCCCATGCCGTGGCCGCCTTCGCGGTGGCCGCCGTCGCCGTTGCCGATGAGGAAATAGCAACCGGGTTTCTCGAGCAGAAAGTAGCTGAAGTCTTCGGCGCCCATCGTCGGCTCGAATTCGCGCACGTTCGGCGCGCCCACCATGTCGGCCATGACTTTGCGCGCGAAGTCGGTTTCGGCGACATGGTTGATCGTCGGTGGGTAGTTGCGGTGGAACTCGAACTCGCAGCCCGCGCCAAACGCGGCGCAGGTGTGCTCGGCGACCTCCTGCATGCGCTTTTCGATCAAATCCAGCACCTCGAGCGTGAAGGTCCGCACCGTGCCCTGGATTTCGCAGGAGTCGGGGACGACGTTGGTGGCCTCGCCGGCGTGGATCATCGTCACCGAAATCACGCCGGCATCGATGGGCCGCTTGTTGCGCGTGATGATGGTCTGGAAGGCCTGCACCATCTGGCACGCCACGGGCACCGGGTCCAGGCCGTTGTGCGGCATCGCCGCGTGGGAGCCCTTGCCGCGGATGACCACCTTGAATTCATTGCTGCTCGCGAAACTCGGCCCCGCCTTCAGCGCGAACTGGCCTACCGCCAGGCCCGGCCAGTTGTGCGCGCCGAACACGGCGTCCATCGGAAACTTGGTGAAGATGCCGTCTTTGATCATCTCGCGCGCGCCGCCACCGCCTTCTTCAGCGGGCTGAAAGATGAGGTACACGGTGCCATCGTAGTTGCGCTGTTTCGACAGGTGTTTCGCCGCGCCGAGAAGCATCGCCGTGTGGCCGTCATGGCCGCAGGCGTGCATCTTGCCGGGGTGCTGGCTCGCGTGGGCGAACTTGTTGTGCTCCGTCATCGGCAGTGCGTCGATGTCAGCGCGCAGACCGACGGCACGGCTGCTCGTGCCATTCTTCAGGATCGCGACCACGCCCGTGCCACCCAGGCCGCGGTGAATCGGGATCCCCCAGTCGGTGAGCTGTTTGGCGATCACGTCCGAGGTGCGCTTTTCCTGAAAGCACAGTTCGGGGTGGGCGTGGATGTCACGCCGCACCGCGGCGATGGAAGCGGCGTCGGCGAGGATGGATTCGATGAGTTTCATGGAGCGCTCCATGCGCCAGCGCACGCCGCGGCACGGCATGGCAGGGGCATTCATGGTGAGGTGCGTGGCAGTTTACTCGTGTGCCCCGGGCAGAGCCAGCGCACCTGGCTGAATCCCCAAGGCGAACCGGCTTGTGCAATGATTCAAGCATGAGCACCACCATGGTTCGCGGCGCATGCCCGCACGATTGCCCGGACACCTGTGCGCTGCGCATCACGGTTCAGGACGGACGCGCGGTCAAGGTTCAGGGCGATCCCGATCACCCGCCGACGCACGGCGCGCTGTGCACCAAGGTTTCGCGCTACGCCGAGCGCACCTATCACGCCGAGCGTGTGCTGACGCCGCTCAAGCGCGTGGGCGCCAAGGGTGTCGGCAGTTTCGTGCCGGTGAGTTGGGACGAGGCGCTGCGCGACATCGCTGGGCGGCTGCGCGCCATTGCTGCGCGTGACCCGCAGGCAATCGTGCCGTACAGCTATGCCGGCACGATGGGCCTGGTGCAAGGCGAAAGCATGGCCGCGCGTTTCTTCAACAAACTTGGCGCCTCGCGGCTGGACCGCACCATCTGTTCATCGGCCGGCGGCGAGGCGCTGGTCGCCACCTATGGTGCAAAGATCGGGATGCATGTCGAGCACTATGCGCGCAGCAAACTGATCCTGGTCTGGGGCAGCAATTCGATCGCGTCAAACCTGCATTTCTGGACCTTCGCTCAAGAGGCCAAGCGCAGTGGCGCGAAGCTGATCTGCATCGACCCGCGCAAGACGGAAACCGCCGACAAGTGCCATCAGCACATCGGATTGCTGCCGGGCACCGATGGCGCGCTCGCGCTGGGCATCATGCACGAGCTGATCGTCAATGATTGGCTGGACCACGATTACATCGCGCGCCACACCGAGGGTTGGATGAAGCTGCGCGAACGCGCACTGGGGTGGCCACCCGAACGCGCGGCGGCGACCTGCGGCATCGGCGCCGACGAGGTGCGCTCGCTGGCGCGCGACTACGGAACGATTCGGCCTGCGGCAATCCGCCTCAACTACGGAATGCAGCGTGTGCGCGGCGGCGGCAACGCGGCGCGGCTGGTCGCGATCCTGCCTTGTCTGGTGGGCGCGTGGCGCGACGCGGCGGGCGGCATGCTGCTGTCGTCGTCGGGCTGGTTCAACAGCGTGCGCAACGACTCAGGCCTGCAACGTCCAGATTTGCTGGGTGCGCGCCGGCCACGAATCATCAACATGAGCACGATTGGCGACGACTTGCTGCGCGAGTCCGATGCGCAATTGCCGGATCGGGCCAGGTTCGGCCCGAAGATCGAGGCGCTGCTGGTCTACAACAGCAACCCCGTCGCAGTGGCGCCCGAGTCGCCCAAGGTCGTGCAAGGGTTCAGGCGCGAAGACCTGTTCACGGTGGTGCTCGAGCACTTCCTGACCGACACCGCCGACCATGCCGACTACGTGCTGCCGGCGACGACACAGCTTGAACACCTGGACGTTCACCTGTCGTATGGCCATACCTACGCGATGATGAACGAGGCCGCGATCGCGCCGCTCGGGCAGGCGCGCAGCAATGCTCAGATCTTTCGCGATCTGGCCCGGCACATGGGTTTCGACGAGCCGTGTTTTGCCGACAGTGACGAGGAGTTGGCGCGCTGTGCGTTGCATCACAACGTCGATTTCGCTGCATTGCGCGAGCGCGGCTGGGTCAAGTTAACCCTGCCTGACGCGCCATTTGCCGATGGTGGCTTTGCCACGCCGAGCCGCAAGTGCATCATCGATTCGCCGCAGTTCGGCGTGCCCGACCATGTGCCCAACTATGAATCGGCTGAAAGTTCGCCCGAACTGGCACGCAGCTATCCCCTGGCGATGATTTCGCCGCCGGCGCGCAACTTCCTCAACTCGACTTTCGTCAATGTGAAAAGCCTGCGCGATATCGAGGGCAAGCCGGTGCTTGAAATGCACGTGAATGACGCGCTCGCGCGAGGCATCGTCTCGGGGCAGAGGGTGCGCATCTTCAATCAGCGCGGCAGCACGCAATGCACGGCTGTGGTCAGCCCGCGAGCGCGGCCCGGCGTCGTCAACGGTCTGGGCATCTGGTGGCGTAAGCTCGGTGTCGATGGCACGAATGTCAACGAGGTCACGCACCAGCGGCTTACCGACATCGGCCGCGCGCCGAGTTTCTACGATTGCCTGGTTGAAGTGGCGCCATTGCCGGACACGTTGCCGCGCCACACGGCAGCGTGAGGCGCTGGGCTCGAGTTGCCGGCGTGGTGGCGGGTATGACGGGGCTGGGGCTGGGCGGAGGCATCGTGCTCACTGCAGCGCTTTGCGTAATGCCGGGGTGTAGCACTCTGGCCTACTACGCCCAGTCGGTGAATGGCCACCTCGATCTGGTAGAGCGCTCACGGCCGGTTGCGGACTGGCTCGCGGATTCTCAAACCGACGCTGAACTCAGGCAACGCCTGGTCTTGAGCCAGCAGATTCGCGACTATGCGGTGAGCGAACTCGGACTTCCCGACAATCCAAGTTATCGGCGTTACGCCGACCTGAAGCGCAGCGCGGCAGTGTGGAACGTCGCGGCCGCGCCGGAATTGAGCCTGACCCTCGAAACCTGGTGTTTCCCGGTGGTCGGCTGCGTCAGTTATCGAGGCTACTTCGATCGGGCCGACGCCGAAGCCTACGCCACGCAGCTGCGCGTGCGCGCGCTGGAGGTCAGCGTCTACGGTGTACCGGCCTATTCGACGCTTGGCAAATTACCATTCGCAGCTTTCGCCGACCCGCTGCTGAACACATTCATCGCCTACCCCGAAGGAGAACTTGCACGGCTCATCTTTCATGAGCTTGCGCACCAGGTGGCCTACGTGGCGGACGACACCGTGTTCAACGAATCGTTCGCCACCGCGGTGGAGCGCATCGGTGGCGCGCGCTGGTTGGGCCAGGCGAAAAACGGCGCGGCGCTCGATGAATACCGGCAGCTGGAGCAGCGTCGGGATCAGTTCCGTGCCTTGACCCAGGTCTGTCGCGAGCGACTGCAGGCGGTCTATGCTTCGTCGTTGTCGGACAGCGACAAACGCAGCGCCAAAGCCACGCTGATGGCGCAACTGCGCGCGGACTACGAGCAACTCAAGGCGCAGCGCTGGGGTGGCTATTCCGGGTACGACAACTGGTTTGCCCATGCCAACAATGCATCGTTGGGCGTACTCTCGGCGTACCACGAGCTTGTTCCTGGGTTCGAGCGCCTGTTCGAACGCCAAGGGCGAGACTTCCACCGCTTTTACGACGAGGTGCGGCGCATTGCCGCGCTGCCCCGGCAGCAACGCCGCAGCGCATTGAGCGCGACCACGGGAGACTGAAGCATGGCCGATATCCGTATCCACCGCGAACACAAACTCGGCCTTGCCAAGGCACGCGAAGTCGCGTGGGCGTGGGCTGAAGACGTTGAAAAGCGCTTTGACATGGAATGCACCGTGCTCGAGGGTGAAACCAGCGACACCGTGGAATTCACGCGGGCCGGCGTGAATGGCACCTTGATCGTCGCCGCTGACCACTTCGATCTGCAGGCGAAGCTCGGCTTCCTGGTCGGTGCGTTCAGCACGAAGATTCAGGCCGAAATCGAGACCAACCTCGACGCGCTCTTGGCCAAAGGTGCGAAGTCTATGGCGAAGAAGAGCGTGCCAAAGGCGGGCAAGAAGTAGGCGTGGCTTTGTCCGCTCGCAAGCCGATGCCCCGCCGCGGGGCCTGGGCCAGGGTCTTGTCGCTGGCCGCAGCGGCTGGCGCAACTGGGTGTACGCCTACCCACGACTGGCGCGAATTTCGCCCCGACGGCAGCGCGCTCGTGTCGATGTTTCCATGTCGGCCGCAGCACCATGCGCGCACGACCGAACTGGCCGGGATGCAAGTGCCCATGCAACTGCACGTTTGCAGCAGCGGCCAGGAGACCTGGGCCATCGCGGTTCTCGATGTTGCGCAGCCGGACCAGGTTGCGGCCGCCCTGCAAGCGCTGCGCAGGGCTGCGCTAGCGAATTTCTCCGCGACGCTGATCCGAACCTCACCGCTGCAGGTGCCTGGAATGACGCCAAATCCGAATGCAGCGTTGGACGCGCTGCAGGGGGTGTCGCCGCAGGGGGCGTCGACTCAGGTGACAGCGGCATTCTTCGCAAAGGGGCTGCGTGTGTACCAGGCTACCGTGTTCGCTCCGCAGGTCAGCCCAGAGGCCTCAGAGATGTTCTTCTCCGGCTTGAAGCTGCAATGACGCAGATGCTTCTGACGCGACGCTTGGCGGTCGCGATATTCCTGAGCTTTGCCTTTGCCTACTTCTTCTCTGCTCTCGTGCGCGGCGTTACGGCCACCCTGGCGCCGCGGTTCAGCATCGAATTGGGATTGGGCTCGGGCGATCTCGGCCTGCTCGCGGGCGCCTATTTCCTCGGATTTGCCGCCACGCAACTCCCGATGGGCAGCGCGCTCGATCGGTTCGGGCCGAGGCGGGTGCTGCTCGGGTGCCTCACGCTTGCGGTGCTGGGATGCATCGCTTTTGCTTCGGCCAGAAACTTCTTGGAGTTGACTTTGGCGCGCGGCTTGATCGGTGTCGGTGTCTCGGCGTGCCTCATGGCGCCGATGACGAGTTTTCGCAATCGCTTCAATCCTGAGGCGCAGATCCGGGCCACCTCATGGATGTTGATGACAGGAAGCTTCGGGATGGTGGCGTCCACCGTGCCTGTCCAATGGTTGCTGCCACACCTGGGTTGGCGCGGCTTGTTCTGGTGCATCGCCGGCGCGTTGGCGCTGGCGATGTGTGTGATCGGCAAGGTCGCGCCTGTGGATTCTCAAAAACGGCATACCCTCGCAGCAGCGTCAGCCGGATATGGCGCGGTGTTCCGGCATCGCACGTTCTTGCGTTTTGCGCCAATCGGATTCTTCCAATATGGTGGCTTGATCGCGATTCAGTCGCTCTGGGCAGGGCCCTGGCTGGTCGAGGTTTGCGGCAAGACCCCGGAAGAATCCGCGCGCGGCTTGTTCGTCATCAATGCGAGCATGCTGCTGAGCTTCATGGCTTGGGGCGCGATTGTCCCGCGGCTGTATCGGCAGGGTTGGACGGCGCATCGCCTGGTCGCGCTCGGACTGCCGCTGAGCCTGGGGGCATTGCTGCTGGCCGTTGGGCTCGGCCAGGACGCGACGGCTTGGGTCTGGGTGCTGTTTTGCACCGCGAGCACATTTGCCTCGTTGTCGCAACCGGCAGTCGGCCTCGCCTTCCCAACCGGCCTGGCGGGTCGCGCGTTGTCGGCATACAACCTGATCATGTTTTCGGGTGTGTTTGTCGTGCAATGGAGCATCGGGCTGAGCATCGACGTGCTGCGCACGCTGGGCTGGTCGACCATCGCCGCCTACCAAGGCGCGATCGCATTCTTCGCACTCTGCTGTGCCCTGTCCTATTTCTGGTTTCTCGCCTTCGACGATGGTGCTGGCCTGGTGCGGCTGCAGGGCACGCCGTGATGTGTCGATAATCCCGGCATGCCGGGAATGATGATCATTGCGCACGCGCCGTTGGCGTCTTCGTTGAAGGCTGTCGCGGTACATGCCTATCCCGATTGCCTGGGCGCGATCGAAGCTTTGGACGTCGCCCCCGACGCGAGCATCGAAACGGTCGAAGCCGCTGCGCGCATGATGTTGCAGCGTGTGTGCAACCCTGACGCGCTCATCTTCACTGACGTCTTCGGAGCCACACCTTGCAATGTGGCACAGCGATTGGCGGATGGCGTCCATGTCAAGGTGGTAGCGGGTGTCAATGTGCCGATGCTTTGGCGCGCGCTGTGTTACGCCCACGAGCCGCTCGACAAGGTCACGGCGCGCGCCCTGACGGGCGCGACCCAGGGCGTTTTCCAGGTAGAAGGTGGCAAGGCGCAGGGGCAATCGTCGAGCGCACAGCCATGATCAAGGCCCAGATTACGATTCGCAACAAGCTGGGCTTGCACGCGCGCGCCTCCGCCAAGCTGACAAAATTGGCGGGTCGATTCGAATCCGACGTTTACTTGACGCGCAAGGAGCGCCGCGTGAACGCCAAGAGCATCATGGGTGTCATGATGCTCGCGGCGGGGCTGGGAAGCGAAATCGAAATCGAGGCCGAAGGAGCGGATGAACAGGCGGCGCTGGCCGGGCTGGTTGCCTTGATCGAAGACAGATTCGGCGAAAGCGAATAGTACGACGCGATTCGCTGGCGGGGCCGGCCATGCAGGTCGGGAGATTCGCCTGCCCGCAGGGAAGGGTTGGCCAGCTCCGGCTGCTAGCATCGGCGCATGAGCATCCAACTCTTCGGTTTGCCCGTGTCGCGCGGCGTTGCAATCGGTCGAGCTGTATTGGTGGCTTCGAGCCGGGTCGACGTGGCGCACTACTTCATCGATGCCGTCCATGTAGGTTCCGAAGTGGCGCGGCTGCGCCAGGCGCGCGACGCGGTGGCCGAGGAATTGATCTCGCTGCAACGGGCTCTTCCTGCGGATGCGCCGGGCGAGCTCTCCGCGCTGCTCGACGTGCACTTGATGCTCCTGCACGACGATGTGCTCACCAGCGCGACCAAACTCTGGATCGAGGAGCGCCACTACAACGCGGAGTGGGCCCTGTCCGCGCAATTGGAGGTTCTGGCGCGACAGTTCGACGAAATGGAGGACGACTACTTGCGCGAGCGCAAGGCGGACCTCGAACAGGTCGTTGAGCGCATGTTGCGCGCGATGCTGACAAGTGCTGCTCCCGACGCAGGGCGCAAGGACAGGGCCATGGCCGCGGTGTTTGCCGGCGAAGACCCGTTGGTGCTGGTGGCCAACGATGTCGCCCCGGCCGACATGCTGCAGTTCAAGGGCAGCGTTTTCATCGGCTTCGTCACCGATGTGGGCGGCAGGACCTCGCACACCGCCATCGTGGCGCGAAGCATGGACATTCCGGCGGTGGTCGGGGCGCGTGAGGCAAGCCGAATCATCCGGCAGGACGATTGGGTTGTGATCGACGGCGATGCCGGTGTCGTTATCGTCAATCCTTCGCCGATCCTTCTCGAGGAGTACCGTCATCGGCAGCGGCAAAGCGGAGTGGAACGCGAGCGCCTTTCACGCCTTCGCCATACACCGGCGGTCACGCTTGACGGAGAGCGCGTTGAACTCCTGGCCAACATTGAATTGCCCGGCGATGCGGCCGCCGCACTGGCCGCCGGGGCGGTTGGCGTAGGCCTGTTTCGCAGCGAATTCCTGTTCATGAATCGCGCAGGCGAATTGCCAGGCGAGGATGAGCAATTCGAGGCCTATCGTGCCGCAGTCCAGGCGATGAATGGCTTGCCGGTAACGATTCGTACCGTCGATATCGGCGCGGACAAACACATGGAGCGCATGTCGGTGAACGAGTTGCGCCATGAGCACGCGCTCAACCCTGCTCTGGGCTTGCGCGCGATTCGCTGGAGCCTGTCGGAGCCCGGAATGTTCCGCCAGCAACTGCGAGCGATCCTGCGTGCAAGTGCCTTCGGCAAAGTTCGTTTGCTGATCCCGATGGTCGCGCATGTCAGTGAAGTGCGCCATACGCTGGAGACCCTGGCCCGTGCCAAGCATCAATTGGATGAAGCGGGCAGGGCTTATGACGACGTACAAATCGGCGCCATGATCGAAATTCCGGCCGCTGCCCTGGTGCTTCCGCTGTTTCTGAAATATTTCGATTTCGTGTCGATAGGGACCAATGATCTGATCCAGTACACCTTGGCGATTGATCGTGCTGACGATGCTGTTGCGCACTTGTACGACCCCTGGCATCCCGCCGTTCTCCAACTGATCGCGGCCACGATACGCCAAGCGAGCGCGGCTCAGCGGGGCGTCAATGTGTGCGGAGAGATGGCCGGCGACCCGGGGTTCACCGAACTGTTGCTTGCAATGGGGCTGCGCAGCTTTTCAATGCATCCGACGCAACTCGTCCAAGTGAAGCAGCGCATCATTCGTACCGATACGCGGCGCTGGGGCGCTTCGTTGTCGGAGATCCTGGAGTCCGAGAATCCTGAGGCGCGCTACCTGACTGAACTGCATTCGATCGCATCGTCGCAGTTCGGCGCAGGGCGTGCTGCAATTTCCTCGAAGGGTTGAGCGTCGAGTTGGCTGCTGGACGAAGGCTGATGAAGGCGGGTCTACCGACCCTGCTATAGTCGCACTCCTTCATCCTGGCAACGGTCGATCAAGTTTGGTGGCACCGCCCGCCGAACGAGGCCACTCCAGTATCGACTGGCTGCGAGGTGTGGCGTCTATCGAATGCGCGTAGATGGCGATGGCGATTGACAACATCGTGAAGAACGTGCCATACTGATCGACTTCGCTGATCACTGGTCAGCGGCGCTGAGAAGCGCAGCTCTTTAAAAACTAACAGCCGATAAGTGTGGGCGTTTGAGGTCGGGCGCGACGAATCGCAAGATTCATGGTCGCAAGACCGAAACGCTCAACGAAGTGAAGTTCACTTCAATTCAATGAGTGCGAAATCAAGATCGAACTGAAGAGTTTGATCCTGGCTCAGATTGAACGCTGGCGGCATGCCTTACACATGCAAGTCGAACGGCAGCACGGGAGCAATCCTGGTGGCGAGTGGCGAACGGGTGAGTAATACATCGGAACGTGCCCAGTAGTGGGGGATAGCCCGGCGAAAGCCGGATTAATACCGCATACGACCTAAGGGTGAAAGTGGGGGATCGCAAGACCTCACGTTATTGGAGCGGCCGATGTCAGATTAGGTTGTTGGTGGGGTAAAAGCCCACCAAGCCGACGATCTGTAGCTGGTCTGAGAGGACGACCAGCCACACTGGGACTGAGACACGGCCCAGACTCCTACGGGAGGCAGCAGTGGGGAATTTTGGACAATGGGCGCAAGCCTGATCCAGCCATGCCGCGTGCGGGAAGAAGGCCTTCGGGTTGTAAACCGCTTTTGTCAGGGAAGAAACGGTCTGCACTAATACTGCGGGCTAATGACGGTACCTGAAGAATAAGCACCGGCTAACTACGTGCCAGCAGCCGCGGTAATACGTAGGGTGCAAGCGTTAATCGGAATTACTGGGCGTAAAGCGTGCGCAGGCGGCTTTGCAAGACAGATGTGAAATCCCCGGGCTTAACCTGGGAACTGCATTTGTGACTGCAAGGCTGGAGTGCGGCAGAGGGGGATGGAATTCCGCGTGTAGCAGTGAAATGCGTAGATATGCGGAGGAACACCGATGGCGAAGGCAATCCCCTGGGCCTGCACTGACGCTCATGCACGAAAGCGTGGGGAGCAAACAGGATTAGATACCCTGGTAGTCCACGCCCTAAACGATGTCAACTGGTTGTTGGACGGCTTGCTGTTCAGTAACGAAGCTAACGCGTGAAGTTGACCGCCTGGGGAGTACGGCCGCAAGGTTGAAACTCAAAGGAATTGACGGGGACCCGCACAAGCGGTGGATGATGTGGTTTAATTCGATGCAACGCGAAAAACCTTACCTACCCTTGACATGTCTGGAATTTTGCAGAGATGTGAAAGTGCTCGAAAGAGAACCAGAACACAGGTGCTGCATGGCCGTCGTCAGCTCGTGTCGTGAGATGTTGGGTTAAGTCCCGCAACGAGCGCAACCCTTATCATTAGTTGCTACGCAAGGGCACTCTAATGAGACTGCCGGTGACAAACCGGAGGAAGGTGGGGATGACGTCAGGTCATCATGGCCCTTATGGGTAGGGCTACACACGTCATACAATGGCCGGTACAGAGGGCTGCCAACCCGCGAGGGGGAGCTAATCTCAGAAAACCGGTCGTAGTCCGGATCGCAGTCTGCAACTCGACTGCGTGAAGTCGGAATCGCTAGTAATCGCGGATCAGCTTGCCGCGGTGAATACGTTCCCGGGTCTTGTACACACCGCCCGTCACACCATGGGAGCGGGTTCTGCCAGAAGTAGTTAGCCTAACCGCAAGGGGGGCGATTACCACGGCAGGGTTCGTGACTGGGGTGAAGTCGTAACAAGGTAGCCGTATCGGAAGGTGCGGCTGGATCACCTCCTTTCTGGAAGAAAATAGCGCTCGATTCTCTTGCGCCCACTCTTATCGGCTGTAGTTGGACAACAGTGTGTGAGCGTGAGCCGGCTGACCACCATCGGCCGCGTGCTTTGGGCGTCATTTGGGCACTTGGCTGACGCGATGCCGACCCTCCGCGCTTCACGATGAACGCGAAGGGTCTGTAGCTCAGTTGGTCAGAGCACCGTCTTGATAAGGCGGGGGTCGTTGGTTCGAGACCAACCAGACCCACCATCTTCGCGGGGGATTAGCTCAGCTGGGAGAGCACCTGCTTTGCAAGCAGGGGGTCGTCGGTTCGATCCCGTCATCCTCCACCATCACCACCAGCTATCGATTCACTTTCGCGAGCCGCTGCCCAGTAAGTTCCGGCGGCTCGCGACAGCGTCTCGAAACGGCGACTGTTGTGTTCTTTAATAATTCGTAGAGTCGAAATCAGAGCTGTCGACGGAAACCGCTTCAGGGCGGACCGTGCCGCCGATAGCATTTTGATTGCGTCAACAAGAATCAGCTCGAAAGAGTCTAAAGAACGGCGTAATACGTAATACTCAAAAGTCCTTGATGATGCCTTTTCAGCGAGGCGCCAAAGTTATAGGGTCAAGTGACTAAGTGCATGTGGTGGATGCCTTGGCGATTACAGGCGATGAAGGACGCGATAGCCTGCGATAAGCTTCGGGGAGCTGGCAAATTAGCTTTGATCCGGAGATTTCCGAATGGGGAAACCCACCGAAAGGTATCGCATACTGAATACATAGGTATGCGAGGCGAACCGGGTGAACTGAAACATCTCAGTAACTCGAGGAACAGACATCAACCGAGATTCCGAAAGTAGCGGCGAGCGAAATCGGAGAAGCCTGCACGTTTTATCCTTTTACATATCAGAACGGAATGGAAAGTCCGGCCACAGCGGGTGATAGCCCCGTATGAAAAATGCGATTGGTGGAACTAGGCGTGCGACAAGTAGGGCGGGACACGTGGAATCCTGTCTGAAGATGGGGGGACCATCCTCCAAGGCTAAATACTCGTAATCGACCGATAGCGAACTAGTACCGTGAGGGAAAGGCGAAAAGAACCCCGGGAGGGGAGTGAAATAGATCCTGAAACCGCATGCATACAAACAGTCGGAGCCCGCAAGGGTGACGGCGTACCTTTTGTATAATGGGTCAGCGACTTACATTCAGTGGCAAGGTTAACCGAATAGGGAAGCCGTAGAGAAATCGAGTCCGAATAGGGCGAACAGTCGCTGGGTGTAGACCCGAAACCAAGTGATCTATCCATGGCCAGGATGAAGGTAGGGTAACACCTGCTGGAGGTCCGAACCGACTAGTGTTGCAAAACTAGCGGATGAGCTGTGGATAGGGGTGAAAGGCTAAACAAACTTGGAAATAGCTGGTTCTCTCCGAAAACTATTTAGGTAGTGCCTCGTGTATTACCATCGGGGGTAGAGCACTGTTATGGCTAGGGGGTCATGGCGACTTACCAAACCATTGCAAACTCCGAATACCGATGAGTACAGCACGGGAGACAGAGCACCGGGTGCTAACGTCCGGACTCAAGAGGGAAACAACCCAGACCGCCAGCTAAGGTCCCCAAAATTGGCTAAGTGGGAAACGAAGTGGGAAGGCTAAAACAGTCAGGATGTTGGCTTAGAAGCAGCCATCATTTAAAGAAAGCGTAATAGCTCACTGATCGAGTCGTCCTGCGCGGAAGATGTAACGGGGCTAAGCCAGTTACCGAAGCTGCGGATGTGTGCGCAAGCACACGTGGTAGGAGAGCGTTCTGTAGGCCTGTGAAGGTGGATCGTGAGGTCTGCTGGAGGTATCAGAAGTGCGAATGCTGACATGAGTAGCGTTAAAGGGGGTGAAAAGCCCCCTCGCCGAAAGCGCAAGGTTTCCTACGCAACGTTCATCGGCGTAGGGTGAGTCGGCCCCTAAGGTGAGGCAGAGATGCGTAGCTGATGGGAAACAGGTCAATATTCCTGTACCGATGTGTAGTGCGATGTGGGGACGGAGAAGGTTAACTCAGCCGGCTGTTGGAGTCCGGTTCAAGCCTGTAGTCGTGTCTGGTAGGTAAATCCGCCGGACTTAGATGAGGGGTGATAACGAGGCGGCTTGCCGCTGAAGTGAGTGATACCCTGCTTCCAGGAAAAGCCACTAAGCTCCAGCTACACACGACCGTACCGCAAACCGACACTGGTGCGCGAGATGAGTATTCTAAGGCGCTTGAGAGAACTCTGGAGAAGGAACTCGGCAAATTGACACCGTAACTTCGGAAGAAGGTGTGCCTTTAGTAGGTGAAGTCGTACAGATGGAGCCCAATGAGGCCGCAGAGAATCGGTGGCTGCGACTGTTTATTAAAAACACAGCACTCTGCAAAGACGAAAGTCGACGTATAGGGTGTGACGCCTGCCCGGTGCTGGAAGATTAAATGATGGGGTGCAAGCTCTTGACTGAAGTCCCAGTAAACGGCGGCCGTAACTATAACGGTCCTAAGGTAGCGAAATTCCTTGTCGGGTAAGTTCCGACCTGCACGAATGGCGTAACGATGGCCACACTGTCTCCTCCAGAGACTCAGCGAAGTTGAAATGTTTGTGATGATGCAATCTCCCCGCGGAAAGACGGAAAGACCCCATGAACCTTTACTGTAGCTTTACATTGGACTTTGAACAGATCTGTGTAGGATAGGTGGGAGGCTTTGAAGCGGTGCCGCTAGGTGTCGTGGAGCCAACGTTGAAATACCACCCTGGTGTGTTTGAGGTTCTAACCTTGGCCCGTTATCCGGGTTGGGGACAGTGTATGGTGGGCAGTTTGACTGGGGCGGTCTCCTCCCAAAGCGTAACGGAGGAGTTCGAAGGTACGCTAGGCACGGTCGGAAATCGTGCTGATAGTGCATTGGCATAAGCGTGCTTGACTGCGAGACTGACAAGTCGAGCAGGTACGAAAGTAGGACAAAGTGATCCGGTGGTTCTGTATGGAAGGGCCATCGCTCAACGGATAAAAGGTACTCTGGGGATAACAGGCTGATACCGCCCAAGAGTTCATATCGACGGCGGTGTTTGGCACCTCGATGTCGGCTCATCTCATCCTGGGGCTGTAGCCGGTCCCAAGGGTATGGCTGTTCGCCATTTAAAGAGGTACGTGAGCTGGGTTTAAAACGTCGTGAGACAGTTTGGTCCCTATCTTCCGTGGGCGCTGCAAGATTGAGAGAGCCTGCTCCTAGTACGAGAGGACCGGAGTGGACGTACCTCTGGTGTATCGGTTGTCACGCCAGTGGCATTGCCGAGTAGCTATGTGCGGAAGAGATAACCGCTGAAAGCATCTAAGCGGGAAACTCGTCTCAAGATTAGTCTTGCCGGGGCCTTGAGCCCCCTAAAGAGTCGTTCGAGACCAGAACGTTGATAGGCTGGGTGTGGAAGCCGGGCAACCGGTTAAGCTAACCAGTACTAATTGCTCGTGAGGCTTGACCCTATAACTTTGACGAAGCGTCAGAGCGGGCTTTACTATTTATGCTGTGTCTTTATGCTTGACAACGGCGCGATCAAATTATCTGATACGCAATGAGGCTCATCCTCCTTGCTCGACTCCACGAATTCTTCCGCGCGGGCGATACAAGCCTGCCGGAGCACAGTTAAGCCTGATGACCATAGCGAGGTGGTCCCACTCCTTCCCATCCCGAACAGGACCGTGAAACGCCTCAGCGCCGATGATAGTGCGGGTTCCCGTGTGAAAGTAGGACATTGTCAGGCTAATACTTGAAGGCCCTTATCACTTGATAAGGGCCTTTTTTTATTTCTTCTGGCGAACGGCGAGGCGCATCCGTAAGACCAGCCAGTGGAAATTAAGAATTATCGAGGTCGTACTGTGTAGGCTCTAATCTCCGGCCGTAAAATATGGATTGCACTCGATCATGATCACGGAACTGGAATTTGAAAATATTATCACGCGTGGCTTCAACCGAATCCCGCTGATCACCGAAGCGTTCGCAGATATAGAAACTCCTCTATCTCTATATTTGAAACTGGCCGTTGATTCAGGTGGCGGGAAATTTAGCTTCCTTCTCGAGTCCGTTGTTGGAGGTGAACGATTTGGTCGATACTCGTTCATAGGTTTGCCTGCACAAACCCTCATCCGTGCTACCGGATTTGAGGTAGAACTGATCACAGATGGTCAGATTGTTGAAAGGCACCACGGCAACCCGCTCAATTTCATCTCCGAATATCAGAAGCGATTCAATGTATATGTGCCGCCAGGCTTGCCGCGTTTTTGCGGGGGCCTCGCAGGTTACTTTTCCTATGATACAGTTCGTTTCATTGAGCCAAAAGTCGCCAATGGGAAGAAATTCGATGAAATAGGCACGCCCGACATTCTTCTGCTGCTCTGCGAGGAACTCGCAGTCATTGATAACCTCTCTGGGCGCCTCTACCTCATCGTCTACGCCGATACCGCGCAGCCGGAGGCCTTCTCCAAGGCAAAACGACGCTTATCGGACCTCGTCGCGCGACTTAGGAGGAGCGTGGCGGCGCCGGATGTCAAGCGTGCCTCGCCACAGCCTGTCGAGCGCGAGTTCGCGAAGGCCGACTACCTCGCGGCAGTTCGAAAGGCCAAGGAGTACATCGCTAGCGGAGACATGATGCAGGTGCAGATCGGGCAGCGCCTGCGCATGCGATTCACGGAGTCACCGCTCAGTCTCTACCGCGCGCTGCGATCGCTCAACCCATCGCCCTACATGTATTTCTATGAAATGGGAGATTTCCAAATTGTGGGTGCCAGTCCAGAGATCCTGGTTCGAAAGGAGAGCACGCCAGAGGGACAAAAAGTGACTGTCCGTCCCTTGGCTGGAACGCGGCCCCGTGGCGCGACTCCAGAACGCGATGCAGCAATGGAAGTTGAACTCAGGAGCGACGCGAAAGAACATGCGGAGCATCTCATGCTCATCGACCTGGCCCGAAATGACATCGGGCGCATCGCGAAGACGGGTAGCGTCAAGGTGACCGAAGCCTTTGTCGTCGAGCGCTATTCGCATGTCATGCACATCGTGAGCAATGTCGAGGGAATGCTGAACGAAGGGACGACAAATCTCGACGTGCTGCGCGCTACGTTTCCAGCGGGCACGCTCACTGGCGCCCCGAAAATCCGAGCAATGCAAATCATCGACGAACTGGAGCCTTCAAAACGCGGCATCTACGGCGGAGCCTGCGGCTACCTGAGTTTCGCAGGCGACATGGATCTCGCGATTGCGATCCGCACGGGCATCATCAAAAACCAAAATCTCTATGTGCAGGCAGCCGCCGGTATCGTCGCAGACTCAGTGCCGGAATCCGAATGGAACGAGACAGAGGCAAAGGCCAGGGCGATGATCAGGGCGGCCGAACTCGTCGAAGAAGGCTTCTAGTGCAGCGTCGAACGCCGAAACAAAACAGGCTACGTGGATCGCCTCGCTGGCCCCACGCGGGCGGAAAAGCGGGTGGTCAGAACCGGGTGGCGCGCCGGAGCCAGGGGAGTCGAGCATGCTCGCCATGATCGACAACTACGACTCATTCACATTCAATTTGGTGCAGTACTTTGCCGAGTTGGGTGAAGAAGTGCGAGTCTTCCGCAACGACCAAATTGGAATTGAAGGTCTCGTAGATCTGCGGCCCGATCGGCTGGTTCTGTCACCGGGACCGTGCACTCCGGCGGAAGCCGGCATTTGTGTCGACGCGATCCAGCATTTCATTGGAAAGCTGCCGATCTTGGGTGTATGCCTGGGCCACCAAAGCATAGGCGTCGCCCTTGGCGGACGCATCGTTCGCGCGCAACGCCAGATGCATGGAAAAGCCAGTCGTATCACCACTGACGGACGCGGTGTCTACCGCGGATTGCCCGTGCAATTTCAAGTCATTCGCTATCACTCGTTGGCGATCCAGCGCGATCTACTGCCCAAAGCCCTGGACGTCACTTGCACATCGGAAGATGGCGAAATCATGGGTATCCGCCATCGCGAATTGGCAGGCACGCGCACGCCGCTAGAAGGCGTGCAGTTCCATCCGGAATCGATACTGACTGAGCACGGGCACGCAATGCTCAAGAACTTCCTCATCAACGCGCCTTGAAACCCTGACCGTGACCTCATCAGTCACACGCCGGAACCGCCGACGATCCTAATTGGCTCAGAAGTCGTCGATCATGCAGCAACGCCAACCCGAGGGGAAAGAGGAATGCCGATCACCGATAGCGACGCGCTGACTCGGGTTATTGAACACCGCGAGATCTTCCACGATGAAATGCTGGCCCTGATGCGGCGAATCATGGGCGGTGAGATGTCGGCCGTTATGATGTCCGCCCTGCTGACCGGGCTGCGCGTCAAGAAGGAGACAATCGGCGAAATCACGGCCGCGGCGCAGGTCATGCGCGAGTTTTCGACCAAGGTGGAGGTTGTCGATCGAAAAAACTTGGTCGACATCGTCGGCACGGGTGGGGATGGTACCCACACGTTCAATATCTCGACATGCAGCATGTTTGTCGCTGCAGCTTGCGGTGCACGCGTCAGCAAACACGGCAATCGCAGCGTGTCCAGCAAGTCGGGAAGCGCCGATGTGCTGGAGGCGCTAGGCGTTGCATTGACGCTGCCACCCACGGCAATTTCCCGATGCATCGCCGACACTGGCATTGGGTTCATGTTCGCGCCCAATCATCATCCGGCGATGAAGAATGTTGCCCCGGTGCGCAAGGAACTGGGCGTGCGAACGATTTTCAACATTCTCGGCCCACTGACTAACCCTGCGGAGGCGCCGAATATCCTGATGGGTGTCTTTCACCCGGACCTGGTCGGTATTCAGGTGCGGGCAATGCAACGGCTGGGCGCAGAACACGCAGTCGTCGTCTACGGGCGCGATGGGATGGACGAAGTTTCGCTTGGCGCCGCAACGATGGTCGGTGAGTACAAGAATGGCACCGTCAGCGAATACGAAATTCATCCCGAAGATTTTGGTTTGACGATGGCCAGCAATCGCACCCTCAAGGTTGACACGCCGCACAGCAGCAAAGCGCTCTTGCGATCAGTTCTTGACAACGAACCCGGTCCGGCGCGCGATATCGTGATCCTCAATGCCGGGGTTGCACTGTACGCGGCCAACGTCGCGACATCCATGGTGGAAGGAATTGCGATGGCGCGCCAGGCTGTGGTCAGTGGCAAGGCTCTCGCGAAGATGCATCAGTTCGTTGCGCGTACCAAGGAACTCGCGTCTGCATGAATGACATCCTTGAGCGCATCATCGCTGTCAAGCGCGAGGAAATCCGTACCGCGAAGGCATTGCGCAGTACTCATTCGCTGCGCGCCGATGCGGAGTCGATGCGCGACCAGCGGGATTTCGCTGGCGGGATACGACTTCGGATGGAGGCCGGGCGCCCGGCGGTTATCGCCGAAATCAAAAAGGCCAGCCCGAGCAAGGGCCTGCTGAGAAACAACTTCGCGCCCGCGCAAATCGCTCGCAGCTATGCGATTCATGGTGCGACATGCCTGAGCGTACTCACCGACGTCCAATTCTTCCAGGGGTCGACGCAATTCCTGATGCAGGCCCGCCAAGAGTGTGAACTCCCGGTGCTGCGCAAAGACTTCATCGTCGACATCTACCAGATCTATGAGTCTCGGGCAATGGGCGCTGACTGCATCTTGTTGATCGCCGCCTGCCTCGACGATTCGCAATTGCGAGATTTTGAAGACCAGGGAATGGCATTGCAGATGGCGATATTGATCGAGGTTCACGACGCGCATGAGCTCGAACGTGCGCTGAAGTTGAAGACGCCGCTCATCGGCATCAACAATCGAAATCTGCGCACGTTCGGGGTGACTCTCGAAACCACGTTGAATCTGTTGCCCAAGGTCCCACACGATCGTCTTCTCATTTCCGAATCCGGAATTCATACGGCCAACGACGTGGCGCGCTTGCGTTCAGCCGGCGTCAACGGCTTTCTCGTGGGCGAGGCGTTCATGCGTGCCGAGGACCCCGGCCTCGCGCTTGCAGAACTGTTCGAATGAGTTGGACCGCAGCGTCACTCTTGCAGCGATTCGCGGTCTACGGGCGCTTCTACCGCGCAAGCTTCGGCCCCCGCACGTTCGAACTGCGCAGCCACCTAGAGATTTTCGCGGCGGGCGCGACCTTGCCCAACGTCGCCAATACCGACGCCGATCTCGTGGTTGTGATGATGAATCCGGGCGCGTCGCGCCCGACCGAACCTCCCGACTCAAACGGCTGGGCTCCGGCAATACCGGATCGCACCCAGTACCAGATCATGAAGCTCGCCTCGCACGCCCAGTCCAGAGGCATCCCCATCCGCCATGTTCGTGTTCTGAATCTTTCCGACCTGCGTACGCCCAGAAGCGCCGAGTTGTTCGCCATCATGGCCACCCTGCGAGACGACACGCACAGTCTGTTTTCGGCGCAACGACGGACCGAGCTCTTGCGAGCTCTGGGCTCGCCCTCAGTCCCTGTACTGCGTGCCTGGGGCTTGGCAGCGCAAATGAAAGCACTGGCAGGTACATGCGTTGCGCTGACTTCCTCCCGGAAGGTGCTAGGGCTTACTGACAATGGTCTCCAGTACCGGCATCCCTTGCCACAAAGGGCAGATCTACAGAAGGTTTGGCTGGAACAACTCTGTACTCAAGTCGAGCAGTGGACCTGAGCCCGAGTCGGGTCAGCACGAGGGCGTGCACACTCCAAATCGGGCTATACTCTTGGGCTTGCCGGAGGGGTGCCCGAGCGGCTAAAGGGGGCAGACTGTAAATCTGTTGGCTTACGCCTACGCTGGTTCGAATCCAGCCTCCTCCACCACGGCGGGTAAGGCAGCTGATTTGGGCCGGTATTCGAACAAACAAGGGGGCTGCACGTCAGGTTCCGCGCGGGAGTAGCTCAGTTGGTAGAGCTTTTGCCTTCCAAGCAAAATGTCGCGAGTTCGAGTCTCGTCTCCCGCTCCAAGTTTCACGTCCCCAGGTTGGTTGGAAGTGTTGATGGGGCCGGGGCAGTCCTCAGTGGTTTATGCAGGAATAGTGGATAGACCAGTGTCGATCGCCCATGTGGCTCAGTGGTAGAGCACTCCCTTGGTAAGGGAGAGGTCGCGCGTTCGATCCGCGCCATGGGCACCAGAAGTTTAGTTTTCAACTCGAGACTGTCAGGAGAAGAAGATGGCCAAAGCCAAATTCGAACGCAAGAAGCCGCACGTGAACGTGGGCACGATTGGTCACGTCGACCATGGCAAGACGACCCTGACCGCGGCGCTGACCAGCGTGCTGGCGGCCAAGTTCGGTGGCG
>Ga0315276_10001578_pt1 | contig 20426 bp, 15 predicted proteins | sample YL17G05_0_MG_FD_204542 | JGI IMG/M metagenome (GOLD analysis project Ga0315276, IMG submission 204542) | Sediment microbial communities from Yellowstone Lake, YNP, Wyoming, USA - YL17G05_0 | ecosystem: Environmental > Aquatic > Freshwater > Lake > Sediment | place: USA: Wyoming | collected... | reverse complement strand
GTGCCCTGCTCCTCGAGCTGACCCGGGAACAGGGCGTCACGGTCTTCATGTCCAGCCACATCCTGGCTGAAGTATCCAAACTGGCAAAACGGATCGGGATTATCCATGAGGGCCGCCTGCTCCAGGAGATGGATATCGCCGAACTGGAGCGCAACCGGCGAAGACGGCTGCTGGTACGGGCGCGGGAGATCGAGCCCGCCCAAAAAGTACTTTCCAAGGCCGGTTATCCAAGCGAAATCCATCCAGATGGGATTCTGGAACTCAATCAAGCCGCCGCGATCGAAAGTCCTGACAATATTGCCAACCTGCTGGTTCGGGCAGGGACCCCGCCGACGCAGTTGCAGGTGGAGGAAGAAGAACTGGAACAATATTTCCTTCGGCTGGTTGGATCCAGTGGAGATAAACAATGAAGACACTTTCAAATATGATCTGGATCGAACTGCGGAAAGTGTTTCGCTCCCGGGTGCCTTTATTCACCGCCCTGGGGTTTCTGATGATGCCTTTGATCGGTGCCCTCTTGATCTTCATCTATAAAGATCCTCAGCTTGCCCGCCAACTAGGCCTGCTCGGCACCAAAGCCAACCTGCTGATTGTAAGTGCCGACTGGCCGGGTTACCTGACCATCATGGTCGAGTTCACTGCCCTGGGAGGTTTCTTCTTTTTCTGCCTGGCCATCAGCTGGGTGTTCGGTCGGGAATTTACAGACGGCACCCTGAAGGATCTCCTGGCAGTCCCGGTCCCTCGCTTCGACATCCTGCTGGCAAAATTCATTGTCAGCGCTCTCTGGTGCATGGCTCTGATCCTGGAAACGTACGTTGTTGGCCTGATCCTGGGCGTGGTCATCGGGCTCCCAGGGGGCTCGCTCGCTGTCATCCTGCACGGAACCGGACTCCTGGCGGTCACGGCCGTGATGTCGATCACGCTTGTCATGCCATTCGGTTTCTTTGCCAGCATAGGGCGTGGTTACCTGTTACCCATCGGGATCGCGGTCCTCACGGTAATTCTAGGGAACCTGTCCATCACCCTCGGTTGGGGGGAATTTTTCCCCTGGTCGATTCCTGCCCTGGTCTTTCAGGAGACTCCCATTCCTCTCTTCAGCTATGCTCTCGTCGCACTGACAGGTCTGGCTGGGATAGGGGTGACATACCTGTGGTGGAAATACGCGGACCAGAATCGATAACCCAAAAAATCCTTTCACCAAACCAGGGGTTGCGACCGATCTTTTCCAAATCCCAAGGATTGATCGGCCGCGGCGCTCTGGGTGGGATCGGCTTCTCCGCCAGGCGGGGATCGAGCGCGTAGATGGATTGGATGCTCTTGCAGTCTATTTCGGGCAAACCGTACTAGAGATAAAAAATATACGCTCTGAAAGCAGAGCGTATTCTACTAGAATGTACTGTATGGAATATATTAACTATGTGTTCCTGTGCCCCCAAGGGAGGACGAGATGCCTTGTCCGGGCGAAGAAGATAGACTCTGTAGGCACCTTGTGTACGTATGGGGGTTTCGAGGCGAGAGCATATTAAAAATAATCCCAGGCGACACCTTCCAGTGATAGGCTACCCCCTTCATTTCGTGATCATTCTCGTGCGGCATTCAAAGGGTTGGCTCAAGTGCAAGTTTTGGTTTAGGAATCCCTTTTCTTGGATGGAGGACTTACTGACGCACGAATAACCAGCTTTGTTTTTAATATATGGTGAAGGGGACCAGATTCACCCCTAATGAATTTTACTAAGAGTTCGGCAGCAAGTTTGCCCTTTGCTCGGATTGGTTGTGATACTGTGGTGAGTTCGGGATTGATAAGCCTCGATGTGTAAATATCATCAAAACCCACTACCGAAAGGTCTTCAGGAATTCTGAGACCTTTTTGCTTGGCAGCATATATAACGCCCATAGCGATTACATCACTCATGGCGACCACTGCTGTGGGGGAATTCTTCTTTTTCCATACCTGTTGAAAACCCTCTTGCCCCCCATGCGTTGTGCTCGAGCATTCAATCAGTTGAATCCGTTTCTGATCTATCTCGAGATCATATGCTGCCAAAGCCTTCACGTAACCGTTCATACGCCGATGCAAAGTGCCTGTATATTCCTTAAATCGCCCTTCCTTTCCTGATCGAATTCCCAAAATAGCAATATCGCGATGTCCTGTCTGTAAAACATAATTCATCACTTCGAAGGCACCGGTCTCATCATCTACATCGACCGCTGGCACACCTTCAACCGGGTCACTATCCACCATGACGAAAGGGACATCGCGTCGGCTTAAAACCACCATGGTAGATTTGTACAATTCCAAACCTAATGTTAGAAATCCATCAACCGCTGCCATGCTAATCGCACGTTTTACACTTCCCTCAAGGGGGGGAACAAGCATGAGCGAGTAACCGGCAGCTGTACACACCTCGGCAACGCCTTCGAGAAACTCGTAAAGAAATGGATTTCTAACAACCTCAGTAAAAGGTTGAGGCATCAAAATGCCCAATGTGCCCGTGCGCCCGGTGCTCATACTACGTGCGACTGGATCGGGTATATAACCAAGCTCTTCAGCCACTTCCAGAATGCGCTGAACGGTTGCTTCAGGTAAACGGCTGGGATTATTAAATGCAAAAGAAACCGAAGTTGCTGATACGCCAGCCTTTTCTGCAATTCCCCTTATCGTGACTCGAGCCATTATTTCTCCTGGATAATCTAATTATGAGGAACGAGAAGAAGAGCGCCCTTAGCGGGCAGTATATCAATTTGAAGGTGGGCATCTACAACTCTGAAAATGCCTTCTCCTAATAGATTATTCCATAAATTCCCTTTGATATTTAGTTCACCCAGGGGTATTCTAATGTTATGGCGTACGTCTCTAGGATTCAAGACGACAATCACCTCATCATCATCGATGCGCCGCAGATATGCATAGACACCATTGAATATGAATAGAGGGAAGAAATCACCTCGCCGCAGTGCCGAATGTTCGTGACGAGCACGACTCAAAATCCTATATATATCAACTAATCTATTCTCCCACTTCGCCTCATCCCAGATCATACACCTTCGGCAATCTGGATCATTATCGCCGGTCATTCCGATTTCATCACCGTAATAGATCATCGGAGCGCCAATATAAGTGAAGAGAAAGACTATAGATAGGATGGCACGAGAGATATCATCTTTACAAATTGTAAGCAAGCGGGGAGTATCATGGCTACCTAGAAGGTTTAATTGGACGCTTCCCGCAGGCCCATGAACCTGGCGCAAGAGGTTGATTTCATAGTTAAAGTCCTCTGCGTCCTTAGTATCAAAAACAAAATAATCAAATATAGAATTCCGAAGTGAATAGTTCATCACGCCATCACATGTATCACCCTGGAGCCAGGGGCGCGAATCTCCCCATATCTCTCCAACAATGTAAGCATCTGGTTTGATTCGCTTGATTCGTTCTCGAAACAGTTTCCAGAAATCTATCGAAACTTTCCATGGAACATCAAGACGCCAACCATCGATATCACAAGTCTCCATCCAATAAGTTGCCGTATCTAATAAATGTTTTTGAACCTCAGGATTATTTGTGTTTAGCTTTGGCATATACCAGACGCCCCCACAGGTTTGATAATTTGGCGGATCCTGATTCAAAGGATATTGATCAACGAAAAACCAAGAGGCATACTTGGAGGAGGCACCATTTCTCCTAACATCCTTAAAAGCCCAAAAACTATCACCAATATGATTAAATACCGCATCTAACACAATCCTTATCCCTCTTGAATGAGCTTCCTCCACAAAGGAACGGAAGAGTTGGATTGAACCAAAGGAAGGATCCAGGACCATAAAATCGGAAGTGTCGTACTTGTGATTGGAACACGCTTGGAAAATTGGGGATAAATAAAGTGCTGTGACGCCCAAATTCACCAGATAAGGGAGATGGTCCAAAATACCTTGGAGATCGCCCCCAAAAAAATTGTCGCGCGTAGGAGCCGATCCCCAAGGGACCACACCTGGCGGATCATTTGTCGAGTCGCCATTGGCAAAACGGTCTACGAAAATCTGATAGAATACTGCGTTTCTTACCCAATCTAAGTCAGTGTAAGTCATCATAATTAAAATGTTAACCTTTAAGCCCTGAGCGTGCCAGACCAGATATAAACTGCTTTTGTGCAACAAGGAAAATCAATATTGGCGGGATAGTTGCGATAACCGTACCTGCCATTAAATATGTCCATTCTGTGTTGTAACGACCGTTGAATGCCTGCAAGCCGGTCTGGATAAGCCGCATTTTATCTTCGTTGGCAGCTAGAAGAGGCCATAAAAAGTCATTCCATATGAACAGGAAACTGAAAATCGCCACCGTAAGCATCGTCGATAGACTCATGGGCATTACGATTTTCCAGAGCACGCTCCAATGCGAAGCCCCATCAACTCGGGCCGCTTCAATATAGTCCCGGGGCACGGCGATAAAGGCTTGGCGAAAAAGCAGTATAGCAAACGCATCCACCATACGCGGTACGATAAGGGCTTGATAGGTGTTGAACCAATTTAGATCGCGGATAATCAGATATATCGGTATGACAATAGCATAAAAAGGTATCATCATTGTGGAAAGGTAGATCAAGAAAAGAGCATCCCGACCCTTAAATTTCAAGAAAGTGAAAGCATAGGCAGCCATTCCTCCTATCAAGACACGTGATACTACCACCGTTACCGCGACAATTATGGTATTGAAATAATAGCGCGCAAAAGGAGCGCCCTCAAAAGCTTTTTGATAATTTGTGAAATCAAATGTCGTGGGATAAAGATAAGGGGGTTCTCCGATACTACCTCTCTCTTTCAGGGATGCCGTGAGCATCCACAGGTAGGGGGTAATGATCATCATGACGATGGGGATCAGGATTAATAGCAGTGCCAGATTTACTAACGTCTTTTGTTTGCCCGGTAAACGAAATTGACGGTGTTTAAATGGTGTTGTCGCCAATCGCCCGAGGGGTTTCGTCTGCATAGTTATTTTGTTGCCTCCATTTCGCTCGTTCCAAAGCCAATATAGCGCCATTGAATGATGGTGATAGTTGCGATAATAAGCAGCATGACTACGGAAATAGTGGCGCCGAGGTCCATCTTGAAGAAACTAAAAGCGCTGGTATAGAGAAATACCCCGATTGATAACGTGGTATCCGCGGGACCTCCTCGAGTCATTATCAATATTTGGTCAAAAACCAAGAAAGAGTCGATCATCCCCAGGGTGATTAACATAAGGGTGGTTGGATAAACCAATGGTACGGTAATGTGAAAAAAGGTTTGCCAGGCACCCGCGCCATCGACCCGTGCGCTTTCATAATATTCTTGTGGAATTGCCTGCAAAGCTGCCAAATAAACGATAAGGGTAAATCCCAAGCGTCTCCAAATGCCCAGAGTCATGATCGTCGGGAGCGCTAAATTCACACTAGATAACCAAGTTTGCCTTGGTATATGAAGATAGCCCAAAAAGGTGTTTACATAACCGAAATTTGGGTTGAAAAGCAGTATCCAAACCATGGCTGCCGCTACTGTTGGGGTCACTGTCGGGAGGAAACATAAGACCCGCCAAAATGATTTTAAGAACAGCCATCGATTATTGAGAACCACGGCTATTATGAGGCCAAGTGCTATGCTGACTGCTGTAACCACAATTGTGTAGATAAAGGTCACGCGAAGAGATATCCAAAAACGATTATTGCTAAATAGCTCGATGTAGTTCGTTAAGCCTGAGAAAGCTGGAGGAATAGACAGATTGTCCCATTTATAGAAGCTTAGCCTGAGAGCAGCGATCATTGGATAAAAATTAAAAACTGCAAACAGCAACAGTGATGGGAGAAGAAAAATGAAAGCTGTAGGGCGGTCGCCCCAACGATTATTAAATATCTGTCTCGTTTTCATTATTGTCCGTGCATTGTGGGTTCTTTAGGACGAACGTTCATATACCAAACAAGATTTTATCTTAAAGGCAGCGGAATCAGGAGATGATCCGCTGCCTTATAGATAATAAAATATCAACATCACCTATTTTAGAATATCATTGACGGCTGTTTCGGCTGCAGCCAGAGCGTCTGCTGGTGAAGTTGTTCCTAGCATTGCACCTTGGATCTCCCGCGAGAAGGCTTCAGATATTTGATTATATAACGGTGTAGCGGGTCGGGTATGTGCATAGGGCATCCCGTCGATGAACGGCAGCATGCGGGGTTCGGTTACAGTCACCCAATTCAGATAGTCTTGGTTTTCGCCAACGGATTTGATGATCGGCAAGAACCCTGTCTGCATGTCCCACCGTATTTGGGTTTCCGGGTTGGTCAGGAATTTCATGAATTCCCATACCGCTTCTTTGTGGGTTGAATTCTTGAACATGATAAGGTGTTCACCGCCAGTGTTGCTTGCGGTTGTACCTCCAGTCGGGGCTGGAACCTGGGCAATACCCCATTGGAAAGGTGCACCTTTGCGGTATCCAAACAGCCAGGAGCCATCCAACTGCATACAAGCTTTTTGGTCACCAAATGCTCCCCAAGGACCGGGAGCAGATCCATGACCTTGAAGCATATCAGAAACGAAAGTGAGTGCGCGCAGACCCTCTGGCGAATTGAACGCCGCTGCGGTATTGTCGGCATTCAGGAATTCACCACCTGCAGCCCACAGCCAAACCTGAAACTGCCAGGTGATGCCTTCACCGACAGGTTGAGTGTAGAATTCGAATCCCACGATCCCTTTGACTGGATCGGAGCACTGTTCGGCCATTGCTTGCATTTCATCCCAAGTCGTTGGAGGTGTCTCTGGATCCAAGCCTGCGGCAGCGAAGAGGTCTTTATTCCAGATCAATTGCATGTTGTTGACTGTAAAAGGTAAACCGTAGCGGTTGCTACCAATTAAGTCATAGTTTGTCAACATGGGATAGAAATCGTCAATATTGAATTGACTGTCGGAGCTTATGAAGTCGTTCAGAGGTTGAAGAGCGGCATCGTTCACATATTCTGGTACCCAGATTAAGTCAACCGAGGCCAAATCAGGGGTTGTCCCGCCGAGTATGGATGTCCCAAGGAGCGTATGGTACTCATCGTAACTCGGTTGCATGACCGCATTTACCTTTATATCGGGGTGCGCAGCATTGAACTCGCCCACCAAGATGTTCAAGAGAGCAGCATTCGCCTTATCATACTGGTGCCAATAGGTTATTTCGACAGGTTCCGTTGGTGCTACTCCAGTAGCGGGCGGCAAGGTGGTAGAGGAAGGGGTTGAGGGTTGGCAAGCAGGTAAGCTTAATATGAGAGTTAGGCCGATTAAAACGGTGAAAATAGAACTTTTAGCTTTCATGAGTGATCCTCCTACTAATTAGAAAAACGGATTGTTTTCGAGTCTACCCCTTGGTTTATTGTATTCGATCCAGCACCTCCTTATTCCAGATATTCAGATGTGAAACGTCCTTTATGTGTTATTCTATAATAACTAAACCGGTTTACTAAACCGGTTATATTATATATATATTTTGCCACAAAGTCAAGTACAGGGCCCACCAGGTAAGATCATGAAGAATGGAGCGGTCCAATATCAAAGAATATATAGTTTACACGCAGAATAAATACTTATAATCTCTTTCTCGTTTCTAAATCTACTAATTAAAAAAGATATAGTGCCCCTCAAAGTATTAAAGGGGCACTATATCTTATACCTACTAATCCCATTCAACTGTCAAAACTTTACTACCGTACAAATAGGTGCCCCCAAGGGGATACTGTATATACGGATGTAATACAAGGGTGAGAGGGGGGCAGGCCACACTGCCTCTTATCTGAAATAATATTACTGGTTGACTAGTAAAATAATTGGATATAAAATAGATTATATTACTGCAAAGGAGGCCACGATGAAGATCTACAAGCGGACAGTTGCCGAGGCGATCGGCAGGTTCCTCCCGACAGACGATATTATTGTCATCCACGGGGCCCGGCAGGTCGGCAAGACCAGCATTCTGATGCTCCTGCAGGACCAGTTGCAGGCTTCGGATGAACAGACCTATTATGTCGACCTGGAGGACAGCCGATTTGTCAGCCTGCTGGACAAGGGAGTGGATGATTTTGTCACCTACCTGGCCGAACAGGGGTTCGACCTGCCCGCCTTGCGCGCAGCCGGCCGGAAGCTGTACGTCATGATCGATGAGATCCAGTATCTGGCCAACCCCTCCTCATTCCTGAAACTGCTGGCTGATCATCATCGTTATTTGAAGATCATCGTCTCCGGATCCTCCAGCTTTGAGATCAAGAGCAAGTTCAAGGATTCGCTGGTCGGAAGAACAGTGAACTTCGAGATCTATCCCCTTTCCTTCCAGGAATTTCTGACGTTTAACGGAATATCCTTCGCTCCCGCCGATCATTTCACGGAAAAGAAAACTGCCGAACTGCGACGTCTGTATATGGAATTTGCACTGTACGGCGGTTATCCGAAGATCGTGCTTACCCAGGGGAGCGATATCAAAGAAAAATATCTGCAGCAGATCATCGATACCTATGTTCGCAAGGATATTCGCGACCTGGCAGAGATCAAGGATGTAAATAAATTCAACCGGCTGTTGGAAACCCTGGCATCCCAAAGCGGCAACCTGTTGAATGTTTCGGAACTTTCCGTCACGGCCGTCCTAGCTCGCGAGACCATCGAACGCTACCTGCTGATCCTGGAACAGACCTATATCTTGCGCTTGGTGAGACCGTTCAGCCGCAATTTGCGCGCAGAACTATTCAAGACGCCGAAAGTCTTTTTCTTTGATACAGGTTTGATGCAAATGCTCTGGCTAAAACGCCTCCAAAAGGAAATCCTGGGGCCGGTTTTCGAGACCAGTATCTTTGCAGAACTGGTCAAGCGCCATGGACCGGAACAAGTCTTCTACTGGCGGACCCAGGATAAAAAAGAGATCGACTTCGTTGTGAAATTCCCGGACAAGGTCTTCCCGGTGGAGGCCAAATTACATTTTCCCCGGACAATCCCGGGAGTGCTGCATACTTTCGATGCCGCTTATCGGGCAGATTCCAGCGAGAGCCCATCCTACCGGTTGGTTGGTATCACGGGAGAACCATCAGAAGAACAGATGATCTTCCCCTGGCAATTGTAAAGGATCCAGCGCGTTGATTAATGATTGCTACGATACGATGCTCACGGCTTATTCTCGTAGCTGTTTATAATTTCACGGATTTACCAGGTTTCAGCGGAGTGGTCGACCCTGCTTGTATTATATGGGGGCTATACCAGTAAACATATAGACCACATGGAATCCTTGTTCCATATGGTCTATATGTTCCAGTGCCCCCAAGGAGATACCGTATATACGGATAATCCAAAGGCAAGAGGGTTGGAAGATTGTTCCAACCGAAAAACTCCCCACGTCTTCTTCGACCCGCGTGTTAATCCAACAGCCGCTTTAACACAGCCTCAAGGGTCTCCATCTCATCACCTGTGCCAGCCTTTTGTTTGGAGTACCGTGGAGACGTCCTCCCCCAGTTGCTGACCCAGCGAACCGCTTGCTTTAAGTATATGGAAGGAGTCTCCGGATGCTTTCGTACATACCGAATGGCCTCCAGCGCCTTCTCCTCTTTGCCCTCTTGCGCCACACAACAGGCGAGACCGATCAGCGCATACAGGCTCTGCGGCACTATTTGATCCGGCCTGGATTCTCTGAGAGCCTCCATGAAATATGCCTTTGCCTTTTCTCTTTCGCCCAGACCAATGTGGGCAAATCCCAATCCGCACAGCGAGGTGCAAATGCCCCAGCAGTGACCCATCTCATCAAATGCCTCGTAGCCTTGTTGCGCCAGTTGTGCGGCTTCCTGATACTGCTCAAGGAAATAAGCGCTCATGCTCATGCGGCTCAGCGCATACGCTTTACCAGCCACGCTTTCCAGGTGATCGAATTCTGACAGCGCTTCCTGGTGATGTTCCTTGGCTCGGGCATGTTGCTCCAATCCATCCTCTGCCATCGCTATCTTGCTCAAGGCAAAGGCGGTTCCCCACAATGTTCCCTTTTTATCAAAATGGTCGTAGGATTTATGCAGGGTCAACAGACCTTGCTCGTACTCTCCGATTTGGAAATAGAGGTTTCCCAGCCAGAACAGGTAGGTGGGCCACATGATATGGTCATGCTTTTTTCCAATAACAATCGCTTCCTCCAATAAATCCTGGGACTCCTCGTATTCCCCGCGGTAGGAGGCATTCACCCCCAAGTTATGCAAACACACAGATAATTCGCGTTCCATGCCCGGCTGATGCAGGTCTTCCAGGCATTCCCTTGAAATTGCTTCACTTTCGTTGATCAAGCCCAGGTTGCATTGATAAAAAGCCTGATGGATACGGGCGCTCAAAAACACAGGGTCTTTGGATGGGTTACGGGTCCTTCTTTCAAGCAAGGCATCCTTCCTGGTTCGGGCGAGGTCCCGAAAGGCAAACACTCCCTCCTGCCATCCGTGTATCGCATAGAAGCACACCAACGAGATGATCATATCTTTAGTGGACTGTTCCGACCAATGCACGCCGGCCCAATGAACCGCCGCACGGATGTTGTCCATATCCAGCCGAATCTCATCCCGCGCCTGGAGCATCCGGGGACCCATCAGCTCCGTTTCCCGCTGAGTCACCAGATTCACGTAATATCGGCAGAACCGGTCTTGTATCTCCCTCTCCAATGCCTCCTGTATTCCCAGTTTCTCGGCAGCATATTGCTGGAGCAGGCTGTGTATCCAGAAACGCCCTGCCGGGGTCCGATGCAGCAAAGATCGATTCAAGAGCGCTGATAATTGACCCAGGCTTACGCCCGCGCCTTCCTGGGCTGCCTCCAGGATAAATCCACCACGGAATATTGCCAGTTTGCTGAATGCCTCGCGCAACTCATCCGTCAGCAGCGACCATGAACTTTCAAAAACAGCCCGCAGGCTGCGGTGTCTTTCCGGGATGTCACACATTGTTGCAGACAGGAAGTCGAAACTCTTGCCTGTCGCCTCCGCAATTTCCTTCGGAGACAGGACCGGAGTCCATGCGGCAGCCAGTTCAATCCCCAATGGCATGCCATCGACCATCCTGCAGATGCGGATAACCGGTTCGGTATCCGCCGCCGAAAGTTGGAGGCTTGCGCCAGCTTGTTCGGTTCGTTCAAGAAACAGCCTCACAGCCTCCATACTACCCGGGCGCATAACCTCCCCAGTCTGTGGCATTTTCAAGCCTTCAATCGGGAAAACCCGCTCGGAACGCAACCCCAGCCTCTGCCGCGAGGTGGCAAGCGCGCGTACATTTGGCGCCTGCTTAAGGATTGCTGGAAGGTCCCCGAGGTTGCCAGCGATATATTCGCAACCATCCAGAACGAGAAGGATCGACTTCTTTCTCAGGTAATCCAATATCTGGATTCTCAGGTCCGCGCCGTTTATGAGACTGTCAAGGGTGAACTGGAGCGCTCGCGCGATGGCCGGGACCAGGTAGTCCGCCGAATCCGCCGCCTCCAGAGGGACAAAGAAGACGCCATCGGGGAAGCAGCGCAGCACCTCGCTGGCAGCCCGAATTGCCAGCCGGGTCTTGCCACTCCCGCCCGGTCCCACCAGCGTGAGCAGCCGGCAGGCTGGGTCGCGAATCAGGTTGCAAATCCCGCCCAATTCTATCTCCCTGCCAACGAAACTCGTTTGCGGTGCAGGCAGGTTATTTTCCGGCAGAGGCGGCATCAGGCTTGCCGGATTTTCCCCCCTTTGGATTCGTGCATGTAATTCCTGCAGTTCTTCTGAAGGCTCCACCCCCAATTCCTTCTGCAAGGTATCACAGCATTTCTCGTATTGTGCCAGGGCTTCTGTTCGCCTGCCTTCCAACCCAAGCAATAGAATGGATTGGTGGTAAGCGGTTTCATCGAAAGGCTCGAACTCGAGCAATCGGTGGACGAGCATGCCCCCCTTTCCATAATCTCCTGTTTCCACCGCCCTCGTGACTGCCCGATGCAGCGCACCAGTCATCTGCGCTCGCAGGCACTCTTGCTGCAACTGGAGCCAATGTTCGAACTCTGTGCTGTTCTGGACTTGAAACCCCTGCAGGAAATCTCCCTGGTAAAGATGCAAGGCTTGTTCAATCTCATCCCCTGCCAGTTTTTCCTGCAGGTTGGTTACATCCAGGTAGGCACATGACTCCGGCTTGATCCCAACTGAATCGCGGCAGATATCCAGGTAATCCCTCAGGTTTTTACGTAAGACGGAGAGCAAAACGCGCAGGCTCGTGGCGGCATGCTGCTCTGTGCTTTCGGGCCAAAGCAGGGTCGCGAGTTCATTCCGCGTATGCTGCCTGCGCTCCAGCATGAGGTATACCAGCAAAGCCTCGGCTTTGTTCGAACCCAACCCCTTGAGCGGCTTGCCATCCACCCTCACCGATAGACCACCGAATGTACTGATTTCCAGCATCAAGGCTCCATCTTAAAAGGCTTTCTTTACGGGCTTACTTCATTACCATGGATAAACCTGCCGGCAATATCTCTGTAAAGTTCACGCGAATTATCAATTTTTTAACGATCTCATAACGCCACCTCTGTATTATACGTCCATAGTCAGTTTGCCAGTCGAGGAGACTATGAACAGGATGCAAAACTCCAACACGTTTTATCTTCACCAGGCAATTGTCTTCTTCTGGGTACTGACCCTGGTCTCCGCCGGTATTATCACCCTGTCGATTCTCCTGTATATGCAGGCATCCGCCGGCAGCAGGAGACCCGGATTCAACCTGCACGAAATATAACAAAAGGAGATGTAATATGAAATTTAAAACTCTGATGGTCATCAAGGCAATCGTGTGTCTGGCTTTGGGAGTGCCCATCCTGCTCCTGCCAAACTTCACCTATTCCATCTTTGGGGTCACCCTGGGATCCGGTGGCGCTATCGCGGCACAGGAGTATGGTGCCTCACTGCTCGGCGCGCTCATGATTACCTGGTTCGCCAGGCAGGCGCAGCCGTCTGATACGCGCCGGGCAATTGCCCTGGGCTACTGCGTTTACGACGCAATCGGCGCGGTGGTCTGCCTGATCGCCACACTGGCAGGCGTGCTAAACTTTCTTGGCTGGGCTATTGTGCTGCTCTACCTGTTCTTCGCGGTGGGCTTCGGTTATTTCACTGTTAAAGCCTCCAGCCAGTAACTCCCGCCAGAAACGCATGCATTGGAAAGCGGGGATTCTGCGGCTTCGAGAAGCAGTTTCCCCGCCTTACCTTTTTTGCCTTCAGGCTTTCATCCACCCCCAACTCCCGTCCACTCTTGACGCGTACCGTTGGGCGGCAGCGGCTTCTCTGCCAGATGGGGGGCGAACTCGTAGATGGATTGAATGCTCTTGAGATCTATGTCGTGCAAACAGTACCTGAGAAAAAAACTACGCTCTGAAAGAAGAGCGTAGTAGAAAAGAAAGGACTGTATGGAATACATCGACTTTATATTACTGTGCCCCCAAGAGGATACTGTATATATGGATAATATAAAGGCGAGAGGGTGATCATGATGCAATAGACCGTCGGCATACCTTCAGAATAAATCCTTGCTCGATGGTGGCCGGAGGAGTAGAGGGGAAAAGGCTTGTGTTCTTTCCCGTTCGAGTGATCGGGATCGACATCGTGTCCACCTTATTTATTGTCTGACACAATAAGTATATCCATAAGAAAAACCTTCCAAGGGTCAGACGCCAAACCCTACCGGCGTAGGTTGTTGCCGGGCGTGATGCGTGCTATAGTATGCGGGTAGTGAATCGATCACGGAAAATGGGAGGATTGGGTATGTCCATGGAAGAACTGGGGATCGTTCACAAGCGGGTCGAGGCGACCCTGGCTGCCGTCATGCGTTTCCATCTCACGAAGCGGGAAGAGATTCCGGGCGTGTTGCAGGAACTGGCTGCGGCGATCCCCGAAGGTTTCATTACCGGGTCGCCATTCATCCACATCCAGGGATTCAGCAGCTACACGGAAGGCTTTGCCGCCGAGGCCGGTTTTCCGGTCACCCAGCTGGTCGAGCGTGGCCCTATCCGCAGCCGGACCGTACCGGCGCGGGAGGTTCTCGCGCTTATGCATCAGGGGTCGCCCGAGACCGTGCGCGAGACGAAGCTCAAACTGTACGGCTTCGCCCGCCAGTGTACCCTAATCTCAGACGAGTATAGTCGAGAGGTCTACGTCGCCTGGCCGGATCCGGCGGGACCGATCGAGGCTCAGTTCGTGATCCATAACTGGAACCGCCTGCTGGCAGCCAACCTGGAACGCGTCCTCGGGATCGCCGGACGGGAGGCCGTCATGCAGGGCACCGACGCCCTGGGGATCGAATCGGCGAGCGCCGAGCGCTTCGCCTGGGCGAAAGGCGCCATGCAATGCTTGGACTCCCAGGCCAGTGAGGTCCAGAAATACGACATCGTCTCCAGCTGCGCCCACTTCTTCCCGGCCGAGTTGTTGGAGAAACTCCAGCGGGTCTATGCCGAGGCTATCAGAAATAGCACCGAGCCGCTGGCAGCCGTGGACGCCGTCCTGGCTTTCATGGAGACCGACCCCGCCTGGAACGAGCCCGAACATCGCCGCGACGGCCACGCGATCTACCAAACCAAGAAACCCGCCGACCCCGAGGCCTTTGCCAAGGCCTTGAACGACGATGAACGCCGCGCCGCTGCCTGCTTTTGCCCGATCATCCGAACCCGTCTGAAGGATGGCATGCCGATCACGTACTGCTACTGCGGCGCCGGCTGGTTCCGTCAGCAATGGGAGACTGTCACCGGGAAACCGGTCGCCATGATGGAAGTCGTCCGCTCGGTGCTCAAGGGAGACCTAATTTGCGAGTTCGCTACCCACCTGGCGGAAGAACTGTAGCCCAATTCTCCCGGCAAGATACTGGGAGAATTGTTTTCCACCTTTTCTCTATCCACGTCACGATCTCGCCGCGCATGAAGAAACGCTGCGACAGGAACAAGACCAGCATCGGCAAGGCCATTGTCAACAATGAGCTGGCCTGAATCACGTTCTGGATCGGCACTCGTACTACCGGTCTAAGATATTCTCGACAAGCGACTTCCCCGGATTTGTTCCGGGGAAGCCTCTCGTTCAAATATCAGTCGTTCAACCTGGTGCCCCCAAGCTTTCCTGTGCCCCCAGGGGGGTATGAACCCTTTACATCTCTCATCGGTGATTGAACGCGAATCAATAGGTCCAGATCCCCCTCTCTCATTGTAAAATAGAAGTAAGTTCCAGCCGCGTAGGCATTGTTGGATCATGCAAGGCAATGGGGAGGGTCTATGGATACGGACAACGATCATGTGAAAGGAATGGCTACTTTGCGGGGTTCCATTAGCGTGCTCACACGCGGCGGGCCGTTCAGATTGAATGTGAGCCAATCTACGGACCCGGTCTTGCTGAAGGGCATGCGCCTCCCAGCGGAAGCGGAGTACATCTTCAAGAATCCGGTCTCGGTCGAGCTGTTCTTCGGGGAGAACGGATTTGAAGGACAGGATGTCTCGCTAGGGGTGTTTCCAATCTTCAATTTTGTACCGGCGTATGCCCCCGGTCCAGAGAACTTCGAAATCATCCTGGCGGTCACCAGCACCCAGGTACTAAGCATTTCACTGCTGGACCACGTAACGAAAAAGTATCGCGGCATCGGTTATATGGATATTTCGGACCTCGAACCCCCTCCGCCCGTACCCAAGCCAGACAAGCCCTTTACTGGCTTTACGAAGGAAGAATTGCAGGCTTTTGTGGATAGAACCATGAAGGCTCCGCCTCGCCAGGCGAGGCTACCTCGGAGTGGGAAGGACCTTTCGCAAGAACTGACCATTTCCTTCGAAGAGGCCCTTCATGGGGCTGCAAAAAACATCCAGGCTGCCACCACCCAGCCCTGCCCGGTTTGCACCGGAAGCGGTGTGAAGCCGGGGAAAGCGATGGTGCATTGCCTCACCTGCGAAGGGACCGGTGTGAAAAAAGAGGAGTATCATACCGATAAAGGCCCTGAGTACCACTTCAGCACTTGCCCGGACTGCAACTGCAACGGACTTATCAATGTCTTCCCTTGCCAAAAATGCAAGGGAAATGGCTGGATAAGATCAACCCGCCCCATCACTCTGCAGATTCCATCCTTCATTGACAGCGGTGCTGAAATCTGCCTACTCCATCAAGGGGAACCTGGACGGGACGGCGGACGTGCCGGGCACCTGCGCATCTTGGTACATGTGACTGCCCACTCTCTTTTCTCCCGGGTGGGCCGGGAGCTCTCGATTATACTGCCGGTCAGCACCGATTTCGCCCGGCAGGGTGGACGGGTGCGTGTCCCGGGCACCAAGCGAGGCGTTTCGTACTTGGTGGATCTGCTAGCCGGTACTAAGGATAATAGTCTGTTCAGGGTCTTTGATGGTGATGACTATTCACTCACAGTCTGTATTGAGATCTACCGAACAGGCTTCCAGTTTGCATTGCCCCAAGTTAATAGACGCCTGAAGGAGATTCAAGACCGTCTCGGCGAAGATGAGGTGGAAGTCCCCAGCTGGCTTTCAGGAGGACAGGGGCGAAACGAGAGTGAAACAGCTTTCAAAAAACAGGTAGCTAGGACATGGGAGCCTCCGCGGCTGGCTCATTTCTATGCTCAACGGGGAATACACTATGCAAATAAGAAAGACAGATTCCATGCCATCGTCGATTTCAATAAAGTGTTGGAATTAAACCCGGCTTTTACCATGATGTATGATGAGCGCGCTGCTCTACATGGACTAAATAAGGATTTCGCCAAGGCCTTGGCCGATATTGAGAAAGCGCTGGAGTTGGAACCGTGGAATGCCGCGTATTTACTCCACAAAGGGATGATCCACAATTATCAGAATGACCTCGAAAAAGCCCGAGCTGCGTACGACAGGGCCTTGGAAATAGACCCGGCCTGCCTAGATGCTTACAAACTTCGCGGCCGGCTAGCTGCCGCCCGCGGCGACTTGCAAGCTGTCGTGGCTGACTTTAGCCGGGTGCTAGAAATAAAACCGGATGAAGATGAAACCCGCGGCTACCGCGGCTTGGCCTATGCCGCCCTCAAGGAATTCGACAAGGCTATTGCGGACCTTGACATCTTCGTGAAAAGGCATCCAAAGAACCCCAACGGCTACAACAATCGCGGTCACGTGCACCTGAAAAACAATAACTTGGAAAAGGCTCTGGGTGACTATGATCGCGCCTTAGAGCTCAACCCTAAGCTTTTGCCCGCCCGTATATATCGCGGCAAAACCCATATACTTTTAGGCCAATTCGAAAAGGCGATCGAGGATCTGAACCAGGCACTCACTCTTAACCCAAAGGACCCGTATCCACTCCTTTTGCTAGGCCAGGCATACCAGGGCATGGGGGAGAAGAATAAGGCAGTAGCCGCGTATCAAAAATTTCTCAATTCTAGCAATTCTCTCGGATTAAGCCAGGAGGCGCGTCAGCACTTGGCAGAATTGGGAATCAAGGTTCCGTAACGCGTAGGTAGGAGATACTTGCCAACAAGTATCGAAAAGCTTTTTCTTAAGTAAGGATGGGTTTTTTATCAGCCCCATTTCCCTCAAACTGTCTTTTCAAGTCAGCTCGTACCCAAGGAACAAGATCGGGCACTTGTGAGACGCCGGGCGGGTACGTTATTCGGTTATTAATGTTCTTTGGGAAGTTCATAAATTGACAGGTGCGGGAATCAAAAACGCCCGCCAGAAAGACGGGTGTCATGATCCCCGCGCCACGGGTCGGATTTATCAGCCTTGAAAACAATGCGGGTGTTCGGTAGGGTTATCACTCCCAATCCACGGTGACGGCCTTTCTAACACCCGTATATAGTAGTGCCCCCAAGGGGATACGAACCCTTGTGGGGATTTCTCTTAATACTTCAAAAGCTGATTAGTTTATAAGTCATCAAATTTGTATAATTTCCTGTGAGTATGTTAAAAGTCAGGTCGTGGTTGATGGTTCGCAGTCTCCGTGACTGCAATTCGCTTAATATATTTTTTCTTGTTTAGAAGCTATATGCTTCTTTTTCTGGAATATTGTGTCTCGCGAAAATTGTAAAGGTATCGATAAAAGGAAGAAATCTGGAATCAAATTTGACCAGGGAAAACCGGAGTCGCAAGGGTGAGACACGCTTTTGGGCAATAATCCTGAGCGGGTGGCATCAATTCCGATCACATTGGTTCCAGCACCGGCAGGAAAGTGAATCTCTCCCGGTTCCTCATCTTAAAGATCCATGTTAACCTGGCTGTTGTTTTCTGCAAATATTCTGGCTGCTTGACTCGCTTCAAATAAATATGTATATTAATCTTGAAAGGTAATAAGTTGTTCAACCTCATCTTTGGGGCAATCGGTGGCTGGATTGGCGGAACTATATTCAACCCGAACAGCAAGAACAGGAAAGGATGAGACCGGCAATGGAAACCTCATTTCGATCGCCTGAAGATAAGCCGAGCCATGATTCTACGCGTCTCCACTACCTTGATTGGCTGCGAGTCATTGCCATCCTGATGGTATTCCTTTTTCACTCTGTCCATCCTTTTGACTTCTTCGACTGGGAGATCAAAAATCGCGACCAAAGTGAGATTATCACCATTATTCTCGTCCTGCTAAACCTGTGGGGATTGCAATTCTTCTTCATGATCGCGGGGACCGCAAGCTGGTTCGCATTGCGGCATCGGACTCCGCGCCAGTACATCACAGAACGAGTCAACCGCCTGCTTATCCCGTTCATTGCAGGGACAATCATGTTTTCGCCACTTGAATACTACCTGAGTTGGGCAAACAGGATCCAACGAGGAGAATTCTCCATCTCCTTTTGGGATTTTCTTGGCAGAGAACTGCCTCGTTTTAATCCACTTCGACTGGGTTATCCGGGGTTCAGTCCCCGATGGATTGGCGTTGGTTTCCACCTGTGGTTCATCGGTTTTCTCTTTTTCTTTGCGTTAATCGCACTCCCGATCTTTCAATGGATGAAGAGTGAAAAGGGCAAACCATTGGTTTCGAAATTGGCCGGGGTTTGTAAACGGCGCGGTGGAATTCTGGTGTTCATCATCCCTCTCCTGCTGATTCAATTTTGCCTGCAGCCTCTCAATTTGCCGCAGCATGATTGGCAGGATTTTATTTACCTGCTGGCTTTCTTCATCCTGGGATATATTTTGTTCGCCGATGAAAGCATCACTCGCGCCGTGCGCAGGGACGGATGGCTTTTTCTGGGGATAGGGGCCGCCATTGTCCTTGTCATGGTGGGCGCTTATGCCCTGGGCCTTCCGCTCCTGGACTGGGGACAGGACCCTTCTTCGCTACAATTTTATGTGCTTCTCAGCCTGACCACCTCCATGGCGCTTTGCTTCTCAGTCGGGATGCTCTTCATAGGGATGCGCTTCCTGGATTTCACCAACAAGGTGTTGCGCTATGGACAGGAAGCTGCCCTGCCTTTCTTCGTGCTCCACCAGCCCGTGATCATCGTCATTGCATTTTTCATTGTACAGTGGAACGCTGGAATTTGGATCAAACTACCGATCGTACTGTTGGGTTCTTTTTTGGTGACCATCACCTTGTACGAGTTGGTCGTCCGGCGCATCCGGCTGTTCCGGCTTTTATTCGGTATAAAGGTACAGGGTCCGAAGAAACAGCAGACCGGATCGAGGATCTGATAGTCATCAATAATCCATCTGTAAAGTAATCCTGATTTGAAAATCAGTGGCCACAGAAATAAGAAATATCTAGGAAAAATAGCCTCTCACTTACTTTGGAAGGAATGATCCTGATTTTCAGTATCCTGGCCAGCACCGTGATGATCAATGATGACATGGGATGCCATGGCGAAACGGTGCGTGGTTCAATTGCTGTGGTTGAGGAGATAAAAACCGTGAATGGCGTATCTGGTATGGAACTCACACTACCAGGCACATTATCGGCGATCATCCAATCGGTAAATAAAGTAGAAGTGGAAAAATTAACTACATTGGTAATCCAGATGTCAATAGGAGCATGACCTCCTCGGGTAGACCAGTTCAAGTTGGAAAGTGAATAAAACCTCGTTGATTGTCCATTCGAAAAGGAAACGCAAAATGAAAACAAACCGAAAAAAAAACCCTCTTATGGGGAATTATTGTGCTCGTGCTGGCCGGTCTCTTGGTTCTGGTCTGGTTCTTGGTTCCAGGCTTGCGCTCAATGATCGCACCATCCGCCATGGATTACGGGCCATCCGGCGTCCCTGGAGCGACGCCCGTTGTTGAGTACTGGCCCACTTACGGCTGGCGAACCAGCACGCCGGAAGAACAGGGCTTCGATTCTGTGAAATTAGCGGAAGGTCTGAAAACCCTGCATAAAAATCATGTTGCCATTGACAGCCTGTTGATCGTCCGTAATGGGGATGTGATCCTGGATGCTTACTTTTACCCGTATGATGGATCCTTCCCCCACGACCTGGCCTCCGTGACCAAGAGT
>Ga0315276_10001576_pt1 | contig 20438 bp, 15 predicted proteins | sample YL17G05_0_MG_FD_204542 | JGI IMG/M metagenome (GOLD analysis project Ga0315276, IMG submission 204542) | Sediment microbial communities from Yellowstone Lake, YNP, Wyoming, USA - YL17G05_0 | ecosystem: Environmental > Aquatic > Freshwater > Lake > Sediment | place: USA: Wyoming | collected... | reverse complement strand
ATTCAATCAAATCCTACTTCAGGAATTACAAAAGAAAAGACGGAAAAATATTCGACAGGAAATTGTAAAATATATGAAAAAGAAGTGTCAAGCAAACAACAATTTCAATATTACACGGAGCTAAGAGAGAAGGTATATCAATTTCATAAGACGAATAAGGTTGTTTGATAAAAAATTGATTTACATTTTTCTCATATAAATAATATCAACAAACAAACAAATATGACAAATCTTCTGACATCATTTTCAATTGATTCAAGCAATAAAATGTATTACAATGCGAAAGAAATATATTCTAATAACCCAGAATTATTTAAAGGATACAAAACCAAACACCGCCAAATTATTGAAAGACGAAATATTCCTAATACTGAGTATGTTTATTCTAATTTTAATATTAAATTAAACCGTTGGAATATAAGTAGTTCATATTCTTTAAAAGCACAATTGTTAATTAGCAAAGAATGGATTGATACTAATATGTTTAATATTAAAAGCGAACCTGTTCCTATAATTGATCCTGTTCCTATAATTGATCCTGTTCCTATAATTGATCCTGTTTCTATAGTTGCTCCTGTTTCTATAGTTGCTCCTGTTTCTATAATTGCTCCTGTTTCTATAGTTGATCCTGTTCCTATAATTGATCCTGTTCCTATAATTGATCCTGTTTCTATAGTTGCTCCTGTTTCTATAATTGCTCCTGTTTCTATAGTTGATCCTGTTCCTATAATTGCTCCTGTTCCTTCTCCTATAATTGCTCCTGTTTCTATAGTTGCTCCTGATATTACAAATAAAAAGAATACTAAAAAAAAATTTGTGTATGTAGAATCAAAAGAAGAAGACCAAGAAGACCACGCAGTTATTGAAAATGAAAATGCTCCTCCTCTTTTAAAATTGGAAGATGAAGAGAAATTTCACGATACTGACGGAAACATTATTGAGATTGAAACGAGGGGAGAGAGACATAGAAAAAAAATATATTTCAAGGTAAAATGTGTGATGAAAGCATTTAATATGCCGAGATTAAATTGTACAATTATACTGAAAGAATCTGGATATGAAAGAGGATTACATTATAAGACTTTTGTTAGATACTGTATTACAGTATCTAACAAAAATCAAGACCCTAACAAAAAGCGAAAAACATCATTATATTTAACATACAAAGGTTTATTACGAGTTTTATTCAATTCTAGGACAGGTAATGCCGAGAAATTCCAAGATTGGGCAGAAGAAAAATTATTCGCGATGCAAATGGGAACAAAAGAAGACAAGGAGGATTTAGTCAGAGAAATAGTGAATAACCTAGAGAGTTTCAAAACTGTCTTGAAAAAATATCCCCAAGGCTTTCCAGGCATTTATTTGGTAGGATTAGGAAAAGTACAAGATTTGAGAGAAACTTTTAAAATTTCTGAAACACTAGACAATGATTCACTTGTCTGTAAATTTGGAGTTTCGCTTGACCTTAGTCGAAGAATAGAGGAGCATAAAGGTGATTATGGTAAATTGAAAAATGTGAATATGAATGTGGAAGCGTTTCATATTATTGACCCAATATATAAGCAAAAAGCAGAGGCAGAAATTCGTAACATATTTGATTCATATGATATGCGTATAATGGTTCCTGGTAGAAATGAATTGGTTGTATTAAACAAAAAACAACTTGAACGAATAATAAAAGATTATGCGCGAACTGGAAATGAGTATGCTGGAGCAACACAAGAAATGCAACTAGAGAGCGCAAAATTAAAACAAGAAATAAAAGATTTAATGAACGAAATGCAAAATAAAAAATTAGAATATGAAATAGAACTAATAAAAGTGACAAAAGAAAATGAAAGGCTTCAAACATTGGTTGAAACAACTGAACGAATTCACGCCCTGGAAAAAAACAATTATGAATTGCAGTTGCAGTTATTACAAAAATAAACATTAACACTAACAAACCAACACTAATTTATTATTATTATTATTATTATTATTTATTAAAATACTTATTAGTTATTTTTGTATTCATAATTTTTTCTCTTTTATCTTGAGTTATATTATGGCAAAAAGTAAAAAGAACTATAAAGGAGGAAAATGGTCGTTAAAATACAAGCGTAGTATTGATTGCAAACATCCCAAAGGGTTTTCACAAAAACAGCATTGTAAATATGGCAGAAAGAAAACTAGACGTGCCACTCATTTTTCATTATAATAATCACATATTATATTATAATGAAAAGTATAAAACAACAGAGACATCATAAACTCATACATCGCACCAAGAAACGAGGCAGACATCATAAACTTATACATCGCACAAAGAAACGCGGCAGACATCATAAACTCATACCTCGCACCAAGAAAAGAAGACTGGATAAAAATGTAAACGAAGCTTTGCTTCGTCATAGTCTAGCACAGCTGGACTTACTAGCAAAAGGTCCTAATGAAAGTAAAGGATTCTTAAATGATATTTTAAAAACATATAGTCTTAGTAAGGCGTTTGAATTTAAAAGATCGGATAAAGATAATTTTTTAACAATAAAAGGTGTTTCTTTAGAGGTATATCCACATATACATATTTATAGAAATGGAGCAATTTCATTTCATCCTGCTCCACACGGAGTTGGAGATATAGAATTTATGTTTGATAGTGATACCGCATTAATAATACCACAAATATTAAAGACGATTACATTAATTAAAAATAGTAATTATAGACCATTATGGTTACAATTATATAGAGCATTACTAAAATATTATAGACCTTCTAACCTATCTCGATCTGCATTAGAATTAAAAGCTTTATTAACAGCCGATATAACAAATAAAAATGTTCAAGTTGAAGAAGAAGAACCTGAATATATGAATCCGGATATTACTTCTCAAATAATAATTCAACAAGCACAATCAAAAATAGAAGAATTAGAATTATTAAAAGTAGGTAATAAAAAATTAAAAGATTTTTGTGAAAAACGTATAGGATTGATACGTAATGCGATTGATAAATTGGCTGATGAAGAAGGAATACTCATACCATCACCAGCATCAGAACCAGAATTGAAACTTTCATCAGAATTGAAACTTTCACCAGAATATAAACTTTCACCAGAATATATATCACAAACACCATCTCCATTACGATTATCAGACTTGGCAGTTTCATCAGGACCAGGATCGGCACAAGAAGAATCACAAAAACCATCACCAGCACAAGAAGAATCCATATTTGAAGAAGTGGAAGCACAAGAAGAATCACAAAAACCATCACCCGAACACCTAAGAATGTGCCAAGATATAAATGATACAGGATGTATTCAACCAGAAAGTTCAACAAGAGGACCAATATTATCATTATTAAATCAAAGACCTCAAAGACCTGGTACACTACTAGGATTACTACAAAGTTCAGGTGTAAAATATATACCTGTTGATAATGAAGATGAATACACGGACCTAATTAAACAAATAGTACGTGAGGATAAGAATGGTGCTCTATATTTAGCTGTAATATTATCACAATTTATACACACTACTATTACCAAAGACAAAGAAATTTTAAAAAAACTATTAAAGTCAGTTAAGGCTGAAAATATTCTAAAAATGTCACCCTCAATTAGTTATGAAGAATTAGATAAAGTAGTAAAATTTTATAATATAAATAAAAATACTATTGAAAATATTCCAGAAGTTAATACGCCTATTACCTATTTTGTGAATACATATCCATTAGAATTGTCGACCATTTATATATATAATACTATAGTAAGATTTTTAAAAGCTATACTAAATATTTTTGAAGATGTTAAATCTGAATTTTATTTATTTATAATAAATCATATATCATATTTGGATCTTGACGAGAGTGATAAATTAAGATATGATAATGTTAATATTAGTCAAGTATATATTGCTTCATTAATTATTTCTTTAATAACTGAGGATGAAATAGCTGAGGATGAAACTAAAATATAAAGATACAAAAAAATAAAAATGAAATGCTTTGAATGAATCTAGAAAGACATCATCAATAACAAATAAATAATGAACACGAACACGAACGCGATGAATACAATTTCAAGAGAAGGAAATAGATTAACAGGACACATTTATTCGCACGAAGAGATAAGATACATATGTTGTTATTTTAAAGTAGTAAGAACCAGTTTTTCAAAAATATACAACATTCCTATTGATTGGAAAATGTGCGATTTTATTAACAATATAAAAGGATATTGCAATCAAGACTTTCCAGGTGAGGTATTAACCAATAATAACATTGAATTTGTATGTGTAGGTAATGACCATTTACAAGGACGAGCCGCGGAAGATGCTGATGCGTTGGATGAAGATGATACGGAAACCTTTTACGACAAATATATTTCAAGAAATGTATTTCCATCCTTTTACATTCGGAATACAATTAATATACTTCCAGAGACGGATGAAGAGAGAAATCTACGAACCAGACAAGAAGAAGATGCCGCTTTTGCCGAAGCTGAAAGAGAAAGACAAGAACAAGAACAAAATATGATATGTATGATTTGCTTGGAAAATAATGTAGCTAGATTGCGTTTGACGTGTAGCCACGAATTATGTAGAACGTGTTTTACCACGTGTTTAACTTATGGACATCATAGATGTCCACTTTGCCGAAGAAATACCGTATTTAGAGACATGGTTTATTAATTAATTAAACACCTTTTTTTACAAATAAATAATTAGCTATTTTCGGTGAAAGATTATCTACCATAAAATCTTTCGTGAAAGATTATTCGCAGAATAAGGATTGCGTTTCCAATTGCCGCGAATTCTTCCACTGCGCGTCAAATAATTGCGACGGCGTTTCAAATCCCGATGTTTGGTGAAATCTTCATATCCGAGTTGTCCAAAATGAACCCACGTGTTATGTATTGGGTCATAAATATCATATTTTTTCTCTCGGTTAGAAGACGGGTAGATTTTCGCAGTTTTTCCAAGATAACGATATGCCATACGTTGGGCTGTTTCAGGATTCGAATATTTTCTCAATCTTTTGCTAAAATTACGGCTTCTTTTTTCCATAACATTACATTCTAAAATCTTTTTGAGAATGAGAGAGAAGTTCTTCGACATTTTTCAACATAATTGTCAAATCTTCTTTCTTATCGGCATCGTGTATTTTAGAAATTTTTTGTTCTAATGCCATATGTAATCTCTGTAAAGAGTTTAGATATGTTTGTATTTTGTCTGTCATTCCACGCGATTGCGCCAACACCATCCAACCCAATTTTTCAAACATTTCTTTATACCACTGATATAATCCGTGCATTGTTGCATCACAACATTTTCCAGGAATTACTTCTGGCAAGTGTATTCCAACATTCGTCTTTTTTGACACACGAGACCCGCGAGACCCGTGAGAAGGTCCTCTACCTTTTCTAGTATAATATCGTTGTGCCATGATAATATAATAGTAGAAAAAAATATTATATTATTTAAATTACAACTATAAACTACAACTAACTACACGATAACTAATCAAATCAAATCAATCAAATCACCTAAACTAAAGAGCAGAATTAAACAGACGATTCATATTAATAATTTCAGGTTTTTCTGTATTACTTGTAAATAATTTCATAATTTGTTCATCATCGCGAAAGCGAACAGAATAATTTTGCTGTAAATTATTGCGTCCAATTCGTCCCATTGCTTGAATAATTTTCTCTTGTGTCAAATCCAAATCTTTGCTTATATATCCGTGACAAAACTGATAATTTGTTCCATAAATATAATCACTAGAAGCAATAATAATGTATAATTTTTGTTCATCAGCCATTTTTTTCATAATTTCAGTGTATGCAATATTTTCGTGATTTGTAAAGACACCAATGCCCATAAGCAAGAGCACTTTCCAACTATCAGCTACGCCTGTAAGCAACATAATTTCATTAATAAACTCTTCTTCAATATTGCTGGAGAATGCTCCGGTAACATTACAATCTTCAGCCCATTTTTTCAAATGTAGATTTTTATTTGGAATGAATGTTTCATTCAATGTTGCTGTTTTAATCATTGATCGAAGCGTGTCAAGCTGTGTTTTGATTTTTCCTGCTTCAACTTGGCTTTCATTATTTTGACTTCTATTGCATTTGTGGTCTTTTTTCTCTCCATCACCCTCTTCTTCTTTTGCCTTGGAAGCATCGTGATCTTCCAAATCTTTTTCCAGCACGCTAATTTTATCATTAATTCTGTTATTAAATTCTATTTTTTCCATAATGTCAGACATGACTTTGGCAGGAATGTTTGCTTGTTGGATGCAGAATTTCGCGATTTTTTCAACATCATTCGATAAGAATATTGTTGGTCCATCTGTCAAAGTATATGCATCTTTTGTAGTCACAAATATACCACAATTGCCGCTGTTTGTTTCTCTGACTTGTTCACAAGATGAGTGTGTTTGTTCACTAGACATTCGTGACAATGATTGACCTGCATATTTACTGGCACCGGTTGTCGCCATCTCAATGCCAGGACCAATGCTGCGAATTTTGCGAATACCTTTTGAATCAATCGTCTCATTTGGCACAATCCGTTTTTCTCTCGTATTTTTCAATGTGAGATAAATAGAGCTCCACGTTCCAGAAATAATATTTTTCAGCAATTTCAAATAATATAATTTAATGTTTTTCATATCAATATCATCAATGGATGCAAAATTTCGCGAAATAGAATGTCTAGTAGAGACATAATTACCTTTTTGTATAAAACTAATAAATCGAACAACTTCTTTCAAGTCAAAATATCGCAACAATGTCAAATAATTTTCACAATGTTCCACAATCAATTTCATATCATCATAATCTTCACTTAAAAAGTGTGGTAAAATGACATTTCCATTTTTATCGATAATAGGAATCGTTTTTTTACAGTCATGACTGACAATGTTATACACTGTTGAATTAGACGCACTAAATCTCATAGTAAAATCATTTACAGTGTCTGTAAGTTCGTGTAATTTCGGCAATGTGGCAGAAGATAGCACCATGTTTGGAATCAAATTTGAAGACCAATTTTCTTTTATGATTGCGTGAAATGGATGTTCGGGATAATCCAATGTGATGGTTGGTTCATCCCAATATGTAATTAAACTGCTTGGCGAATTAAAAGACAACATATAATACATTGCTGGAAGATATGATTTAATGTCGCAAATAATAATTTCAACCTTGTCTCCGACACTATTGTCTACTTTCCAAATTCCACCACTCCTTTTATTTTTCGTGAATTCTTTTGCTGCGAAATAATGGAGTCGAATGTCTGCCGCACTCGTGCATCCAAATGCAAATGCCACTTTTTTATTCACTGAAATGGCTGCTCGAGCCAATGCTAATCCCACGTGTCTTGCTGCGCAAACAAATATGATTTTATGTTGTTCAGACAAGCCAATCGGAGTCAATGTTTTACCTGTTCCAGTAGGAGCGATATATAAAATCAATTTCGCATCTGGATTTTTACAGACAGTAAACATTTCTTTTTGGTGTTCGTAGAGCATCATGTCTCCATATTTCAACAAGTTATCATTTTTCTCAATATATTCCACCGCATTTTCTATAATATTTGTAATGCTAATAGATGGTTCCAACTGTGTTAAAATCGTGTTTACAATGTCAATAACGTGACGATTCAACAAAGGAACACTATTGCGAACTAATTTATACAAGGTATAATAATGAAACTCCATCTTTGAACTATGGCGCGATTCACAGGCATATTTTAATGTTTTTTCAATGTGTTCTAATAACACATATTCGTAAATATTGTTTTTTTCAAGATTTTCGGTTGTGTTTTTGCTAATGCGAATCAAGTCTGCTTTTTTCAATACAGGTTTCGCGTTTACGGTTAATACAATATATTCTGCTCGGTATTTTCTAATTAGCATTTTAATTTTATCTGCCAAATATTTATTAAATATATAATCTTCCATTGAAGAACTATATTCTATTTTTAGAAATGTGAAAATAGAATTGATTTTATTATATTTTATATTGACATTTTCGTTACCTTTCATAATCAATTTCAATACCTCAATTTCATTGGGAGAGACTGGCACTTCAATCGTTTCCCATTCGGATTTAGAGAGTTTGCGTTGAATGAGATCCATAATTTCAAGAATGTTGGTTGTTTTAATTGTGCTAACTTATTTAAGCCGATTTTCCAAATCAATTTTTTTAAATAATAAACCCTTGATTAAATCTTCGCCGGTTTAAATAATTTCCGCCCGAAAGCGGAAATCATCATGACCGAACAAAGTTCGGTTTAAATAATTTCCGCCCGGCAACGCCAGTCCCTTTTGGCGGTTTCTTGGTTTAAAAGCGGAATTAATTTTCCAATATTTTACTTAAATCAAGATTTGTTTTCATAAATTTCAACAAGTAACTATCTAATAAAATCTCTTTTTTCCCCTCGTGATTTTTGGAAAACACATATGAGTGATTGTTTCGTTGAATGGTCCACCCGTCTTCGAGAGCATTAAATAATAGAATCATTTTATGTAATGTAGTTTTATCAATATCATTTTTATCAATTTTGTTAATTTTAATTTGTTCCATTTATAAAAAAGAGAAATAAAGTAATAAAAATAAACATACTATGCCTAGTTTTAAGCCTAAACCCCCAAAAAAGATAAAGATGAATAAAAAGAGTTCAACAACATTGGACGGAAAACATAATGAATATTTGAATGAATTTATAAGAGATGAAACAGATAATATTCCTCAATTAAAGGAGGAGAAGCATTCTTTGGAAGAGAAATTAAAAAAGTCAAAACATTCAAAAAACATTGACCAAATCATGGAGATACAAGACAAAATCACAGAAGTAAAACAATCCATAAAGGAACTTAAAAATAAAAAGAAGTCGTATTACTTGGATAATTCTAAATATATATTTGATTATTTTGAAAATAAAAAAAACATTTCTGAAATTCAACAAGAGCAACAACATAATACGAAAAATAAATTGCTAGACAATTTTTTCAAGATAAAAAGTACAGAAAATGAAGACAAATCATCTGACAATAAAAGTCAAACAAACATTGTAAATAAATATTTGAGTAATATAGATGACAGTTTTTTAGACATTAATCAATTTATTTGTCAATCAGATATATGTAAATTTTGTTTTAAAGGTGAATTGATTCCATTAGAGGATGATGGAATGTTAATATGCAATGCGTGTTTTAAAAACATACCATATTTAATAGAAAATGAGAAACCTTCATATAAAGAGCCACCAAAAGAAGTGTGTTTTTATGCATACAAAAGAATAAATCATTTCAAAGAAATTTTGGCGCAATTTCAAGGTAAAGAGACTACTCAGATACCTCCGGATGTCATTGAAAACATTAAACAACAAATAAAAAAGGAGCGTATTTCAATTGCTCATATAACAAACAATAAAACAAAAGAAATATTGAAAAAGTTGGGTTATAATAAATACTATGAACACATACCATTTATTAAAGATAAGTTGGGCATTAAACCACCCATAATGTCTCCGGAATTGGAAGATACCTTGTGTAATTTATTTATAGAATTACAAGCACCTTATTCCAAATTTTGTCCCGATGATAGAGTGAATTTTTTAAATTATTATTATACCGCTTATAAATTGTGTGAATTGCTTGGAGAGACACAATATTTGCAACATTTTCCAATGTTAAAAGACATTGAAAAGCGAATAGAGCAAGATTGTATTTGGAAACAAATATGCGAAGAATTAGATTGGGAATTTATTCATACTGTCTAAATGAAGCTACGCTCCTTTTAGAGACCCCCAACTAATTTTGAACCAATTGAAAATCCAGCACCGAATCTTGCAGGTGATGCCATGGAAGGCAAAAATGTGTCAAGAATAGAGAAAGTAGCCGCCGCCGTCAATGATATAATGGCAATTTCATCAAGGTTTAAAGACTTTTTAGGAATTGCAAACGCAACAATAGCAACCATTAACCCCTGAACCAAATACTTGATAATTCGTTTGATTAATTCATTCACATTTACTAATCCGTTCAATCCGTTCATTATATTAAATAATAAGAAAAAAACTTGCATAATTAATTAAAAACTTAATTAATAAGAAAAAAACTTAAACAATACAAAACAACTAAACATAATGAGTGAAAAAATGCCGGCGACTCCTCCTGTTCCTCCTAAACCGACCAATTTTGAAAGGAAGCTTACTAAAAATGGTAAAAAGAATAAAAAATATGTGGATTTGCTAGAAGAAGACAAGCCTATAGCTGGACAAAAATTCGTATGTGTATCGTTTGTGTCTCCAGAAAAAATTCTAAAGCAAAAGGAAATTTTTTATTTTCAAGAATTCCTAAAGAAGTGGGATTTTACAAAATCAATGGAAAAGTTTATACAATTTTTGAATTTTGTATCATTCAAATACAACATCAATTTTAACGACATGACAGAAGATTTTAAAGAGTTTGTAAAAGAAGAGCGTTCTAATTTAACAAATTTAATAATCGAAGATGAATACAAAACTTTTTTGGATAACAATGAAGAAGAGTTGGAAAAAAATTTTGGTGTTGAACATAATTTCCAGACGAGCACACGAGGATTAAAAATTCGTGGGGTGTTTCCAACTTTGGAAGAAGCCGAGCTAAGATGTAAAATGTTAAGAGAAGTTGACCCGAATCATGATGTATTTGTGGGTCCAATTGGGTTATGGATGCCTTGGGAACCAGAAGCATATAAAACGGGACGTGTTGAATATATGGAAGAAGAATTGAATAAACTGATGCACGAAAAGACAAAGAATGAAACAAACGCAAAAAATGCATTTGAACAGCGAGTAAAAGAGACAAAAAAACAAGCTATCGAAGAAAATATAAAAAATGCAGAAAAATCGGGGAATGTATTAACTCAGTCCATCGATGATAATGGCAATTTGATTGGAGTAAATACTCAGGAACATAAATTGAGAGAAGAAAGTGATGAAATATCAACAGCTGATATTAGAAAAGAGTTGTTTGAGGGAGACAACATTATTACAAAAAAAAAGTAATTTAATATTTGTTTTAATATATAATGCCTATTAAAACAAAAAAATCCAAAAGGATGACACACAAACACAAAATAACTTCAAAAAATAATATTGAGAAAAGTCTCTTATTAAATTTAAATTTAAATGAAAGAACTATGGTATGTGGTAATACTAATTCAAAAGATTATAATTCATTTGAATCAACTTTTGTAAAAAACCCATTATTTAAAAAATCATTCATTAAATTTATTAATGAAGAAAATTTTACAGAAGCAACTGAAAATTTTTATCATTATGTAAATACAAATGATAACATATATAATAATAAAATACAAATTCCTTCATATATTACTCAAAATGATAATTTTAGAATAGTTCAAGACAAAGTATATCATCAAATGATTGAGATTTATAAAGAATATATAAAAACAAATTCTTCAAAAGAGGCAATTAATATGAAGCGGTTATTTGAATCAGCGTTAACATTAAATTCAATAAAATCAAGTAAGATATATATAACTAACATAATTAATGATATTGATGAATTACGAAAGGACAAATCCAACTTGTGGAAAATTCTTGCAATGATTAATAAAAATTCTATTATATCTACATATAGCCCAATTGTGTTTGAAGTGCAACCTGATAAAAAAAATAGTAATAAATACTGTTGTTACATTTATCCGCAAAATTTTGTTTTTGATTTAGGTGTATTTACAAAAGACAAAACATTAAAATGCAACTGTAAATCCCGATATATGAAATATTTACACGAATTATTTGAAACATGTCTTGGAAAAAATCACAATCTAAATATAGATAATTTATTTAAATGTTTCGAAAAAATATTTTTTTGCTTTTCAGGAGATGAATTTTCAAAAAACAATCAGATGGGATATAATAAAGTGTTAAAGTCAGAATCATTAGAAAAATATAATTTTAATTGGGATGAATTGTCTAGAGAAATAGGAATAAAAAATGTTCCTGACTTTTTTATTACACCAGATTTAAATTACTTAAAAAATGTGTCTACTTTATTATCAAATGAATGGCACACTGAAGAGTGGAGACCATTCTGGATTTATATATATATTAGACAAATTTTAAGATACACTCATACGTGGAAAGAGGTTAGCACAAGTTATTATTTACAGTTTTTAGAACATTCATCCAATTATAATGTTGATACATATGCGATTAGAATATTATTAAAAGCATTTAACAAATTATTATCTGAATTATATGTTCAAAAATATTACAATGCAGATACATTTAATTATGTTACAAACATGTCCAATGATTTAAAAATAGTTTTTTATAATATTATTAAACAAAATAAATGGATGGCATCTAAAACTCGTGATTACGCATTGAAAAAAATAGAAAATTTAAAAATTATAGTTGGTTCCAATGTAACAATTTCAAATGATTATGATATTGATTATAACAATTCGGAATTATGGCAAAATTTATTGGATTTTTCTACTATGAAATTTAATCAATTTTTAATGTTAATCGGAGAAAATGTCATTGATTTAATTCAAAATAATTGGAAACTGTCCCATACAGAATATACCGGCAATGAATCTTATATGGTAAACGCAATATATAAACCTGATTCAAACTCAATTTATATTCCATTAGGATATATTCAAGAACCATTTATTAATTTATCAGGATTAGGATTTGAATATAACATGGCTTATTTTGGATTCACTTTGGCACACGAATTGTCTCATTCATTAGATAGCAACGGTTCAAATTATGATTTACACGGTAATTTATTTAATTGGTGGACCGACGCTGATAGAAAAAAATATAAAAAAATACAAGATAAAATCAATTTACAATATTTTTTATTTGAAAATAAAAATAAAGATTTTCACCCAGAAATGAATATTACAGAAAACATTGCAGACATTATGGGAGTAAATATTTGTGAAACATATTTGCTTGATTATTACCAATTAAACCAACTTCCAAATGTTGTTATAAAAGAAAAGATGATAGACTTTTATATTTTTTATGCATATCAAATGAAAAGCATCATGTCTAAATACACAATGAAAATGCTGAGCAGAAATAATATTCATTCGTTAAATGAACATCGTGTAAATGTGCCATTGTCGCGCTCACCCTATTTCAAAGCCATCTTTAACATTAAAAAAGGGGACAAAATGTATTATTCTGACAGTGAACCGATTTTTTAGAGTTTTGTATTTAACTCTTGGCAAGACAAAAGTAATATTCATCCTTAAATATTCTTTTTGTTTTTATAGCGTGACTCATTGTGCTAATTTTATTTTCCTCTTTTGCTTTGGCAATGGTTTCATATGTTTCCAATACTGTATCTGTATGAGAATCTCTCTTTTCAATTTTTTTCCAGTATTACTTGTATTTTTATAATGTTTTTCATCTTCATTTTTTAAAGACATTCCATAATATCCATCATTGCTCAGTGTATGATTTAACCTTGTGATGGGATTTGTTTCAATAAGGTCAACAATGTTCAACGCTTGTTGCATCATATTAACTCAGTCCATCGATGATAATGGCAATTTGATTGGAGTAAATACTCAGGAACATAAATTGAGAGAAGAAAGTGATGAAATATCAACAGCTGATATTAGAAAAGAGTTGTTTGAGGGAAACAATATTCTAACTAGCAAAAGCGACCATGGCGGAAATCCTTTCTCAAAAAAGGATTAATTATAACAAACCCAAAATAATAATATTTGTTTTAATTATATGTCTATCATTAAAACAAAAAAGCATTATAAGAAAAGTAAAAATCAAGGTAAAACAACAAAAAATAGTACATGTAATGTCTTATTACCAGGATATGTTTCTTTTGAAAATAAAGAAAATTATAACGCAAATAATAATAAAAGAATTATAGATTATTTTAAAAAACAAAATAGCTATGAAATGCAACAATTATTACGTAATGATTATTATGAATATATTTCTAAAAACATGCATGACAAAATAACATTAAATAATTCTCAAAAATATATTGGAAATATTAATTTAAATACTTTATTACAAGATAAAATTTATAATCAAATGATTGAATTGGTTAATTTAAATAAACATAAAAATAAACATTTTAACAATTTTTATGAATCTGCCAAAAAAAAAATTTCACTCGAAACTGCCAGAAAATACATAAATGAACTGGTGCAGTATATTGATGAGTGTATGTTGGATACCACTAAAAATAATTTATGGAAAATGTTAGCATTTTTTAATAAAAATAGAATTATTTCAGGATTTTTACCTTTATCCTATGATTTATCTCCAAATGAACAAAATACGACTAAATTTGCAATTTATTTAACAAATAAATGGAGCAAATTTTTGCATAATTTAATAGATGGTGATACTAATACTCAAGAATATATGAAATTGCTAAATGCCATATTTACAGCATTGCTAGGTAAAAACCACGGAGTTAACATTCAGGACATTATTGATGTTCATCATGAAATATATGTGTGTTTAAATGTAGACGCCACACCATATGAATATAATATTATACATAAAAATAATGAGCAAAAATATAATTTTAATTATGAAGTTTTTTTCAAAGAATTAGGTTACACTGAATCGCCAGAACAATTCATTGTTAAAGATTTGGTTTATTTTGAAAAAGTGTGTAAATTGATGATTGATAATTGGAATACTCCAAAATGGAGAGGATATTGGATTTTTATTTGTGCAAGACAAATAGCCAGGTTTACAGAGATAATATATAATACACCACAGCGTGAGTTTTTTGTAGATTACTTTTATGGAAAATTAGCACCTTTTACACAAGAAATAGAAGCAATTAGATTAACCTTAATTACATATAATAGATTATTAAGTGATTATTATATTGAAAAATATAATGATGTTGCAGGAGTTAATTATATTTCAAAATTAATTACTGATTTAAAAATGGTATTTTATAGAATAATTCAAAATAATACGTGGCTAGATAATAAAACCAAAACAGAGGCTTTATTAACCATAGAAAATTTAAAAATAATAGTAGGAAAAACATTAAAAATTATGGATGATCCAGACTTAAATTATACGAATGATGATATTTGGCACAACATAACATTATATTATAACTGGAAACATTCTTATTTATTAACATTAGACAATACCAATGTCATTAATATCCCTACAATGGATTGGAATAAATTTCCATTTGAATTTACTGGAACACAAATATTTGTTCCATCAATTAAATATTATCCCACACAAAATGCAATATATGTTCCAGCATCATTTATACAAATTCCAATGATGGATTTACAAGGAAAAGGATTAATATATAATTTAGCAAACATTGGGTTTTTAATAGCAAAAGAATTGTATAAATCTATTGATGATGATGGTTGTCATTATAACTATCATGGAAATTTATATTATTGGTGGAAAAATGCAACTCAACAAAAATATTCAATGTTAAAAATAAACACAATTAATGAATATTTGTCATTGGCAAAAAAACATAAAATACAAAATGTTAATATAAAGGGTAATGAAAATGAAATTATTGCATTTATAAATGGGTTTCATCTATGCTGCGAATATTTAAAATCATATTATGCTGCAACAGATTTACCACATGTAATTTCTATATCCAAAATAAAAACATTTTTTTCGTTTTTTGTTAATGCGAATAAAGAAGATAGGAAATATATAAACATGCCTCTTCCAGTTATTTCAACAATATCAAAACACATTTTAATAAATTTAGCATTATCCAAAAATAAAACATTTGATTCTATATATGATATTAAAAAAGGAGATAATATGTATTCTGAAAATAAAAAAATAATTTGGTAGTATATGTTAGATAAATATACTAAAAAAAATATATATAAAAAACCAAAAAACAATAATAAACACAATATATATACTCGTAAATACACTCGTAATATAGAAGAAACATGCAATGAAAATTTATTAAATTTGAATAGTTTTGAAAAAATATATAAATCAAATGAATTGAAAAAATACAATATAAATTATAAAAAAAAAGATGATGAACTAATGTTATTTATAAAAACTAAAAATAAATTCAAACCTACAGATGATTATTATAATTACATTAATTATAATTGGATAAATAAAGTATCAGTATTACATAACCAAAAATACATAACTAAAATAGATAATTTTAGATTAGTGCAAGACAAAGTATATAATCAAATAAATGACATTTATACAAATTTAATTACTACAAATTCTACATCAAAAGAAATTATTAACATGCGTGAATTTTATTTATCAGCAAAAAATTTAATTTCAAAAGAGCAATGTAAAATGTATATAAATAATCATATAAAAAAAATAGATAAATTGATAAATGACCCAAATAATAATAATTTATGGAAATTATTAGCATTAATCAGCAAAAATAAAATGATATCTGGTGACGCACCATTGTCATTTAACATGTCACCTAATGAAAAAAAGTCAACACATTATTGTGTGCATATAACCCCATATTCAGTGCATGCGGATGTAAATATATATTTAGACCAACACAATCCAAAATATAAATTTATTTCAGATAAATATATTGAATATATGAATACTTATTTAGATATAACTGAAAATAAAGATTTACACGGACATGCACAAGACATTTTTGATGTAGAGAAAGACATAATTATGTGTTTTTCAACAACGAATTTTAACAATGACCCAGATGGATATAATAAAGTAAATACGGATGAAGCATTAGAAAAATATAGATTTAATTTTAAAGAATATTGTAAAGAACTTGGATTTAAAACAATTCCTGAATATTTTGTTGTTTCAAATTTGGATTATTTGAAAAATATATGTGAATTAATGTTACTGAAATGGAAAACACCGAAATGGAGAATATATTGGATTAAAATATTTGTTAGACAAATTATTAGATATACACATGATTATAAACATATATGTGATAATTTTTATTTAAAATTATTGAAGGGACAAGACAATGATTATACTGATGAAATTAGAGCAATTAGATTTACACTAATTTCATATAATAAACTATTAAGTGACTTATATGTTACACAATATACAAATGCGAATTCAATAAAATATTTAACTAACATGTGTGTTGATTTAAAAAGTGTTTGTTATAAAATGATTAAAAATAATACATGGTTAGAACCAAAAACAAAACAACAAGCATTGTTAAAACTTGATTATTTAAAAATAATAATTGGAGAGTCAGTAGACAGTGTTGATGATCCAGATTTAAATTATATAAATAATGATATATGGCATAACATGTCAAGTTATAATGAATGGAAACATAATGAATATTTAGTATTAAATGATTTGCCTATTAAAAATATTCCTGTTATTAATTGGGAAGAATATCCATTTGTGTATAGTGGTTCTCAATCATTTATAGTTAACGCAAATTATACTTCTATTACAAATTCAATTTATATACCATTAGCATACATTCAAGAACCATTTATTAGTTTAACTAATGACACGTCATTAGATTATAATTTAGCAAACATTGGATTTACAATAGCACACGAATTATCACATTCATTAGATAATATAGGTTCAAGATATGATTATAATGGAAATTTGATTAATTGGTGGACATCTACAGACATGAAAAAATATAATGAAATTCAAGAAAATATTAAAAAACATTATGAATTTGTTACTAAACGAGATGGATTAACTATAAATTCGTCTTCCAATTTAAGAGAAAATATATCTGATATTGTCGGATTTAATATATGCACTCAATATTATATTGATTTTTTAAATAAAACAACTGTTGATTTGTCATCATTAAAAGCAATCATTGAAGATTTTTTTATATATTTTGCACTTCAAATGAGAGAAAAAATCAATAAAAAGTCAATACAATATTATATTGATATGAACCCACATTCAACAGATAAATACAGAGTAAATGTTCCATTATCCAGAAACGAAATATTTACTAGCTTATACAATGTTAAAAAAGGAGATAAAATGTATTATCCAAATATAAAATCTATATTTTAAGACAGATTTGTTTTTACTTTATTATACCATTACTTATTATTTGAAATGTTATAATATTATTTAGGTCATTCATTAATTTTTAGCAAGACAAAAGTAATATTCATCATTAATAATTCTTTTTGTTTTTATAGCATAAGACATTGTACTAAGTTTAGTTTCTTCTTTTGCTTTGGCAATTGTTTCATATGTTTCCAATACTGTATCTGTATGAAAATCCCTCTTTTCAACTTTTTTTCCATTATTACTTGTATTTTTATAATGTTTTTCATCTTCACTTTTTAAAGATATTCCATAATATCCATCATTACTCATTGTATGGTTTTCAGTTGCATTATTTGAACCATCTTCATTTATTTTTTTTTCATATGGTTTCCAAATAACTGCAGGTAATAGGTGTTGATGATTATTCAAATAGTGTCTTAATTCTTTTTCATCTTTGCTGTTAATTATTCTGCTTGTATTTCGTTTCCATTCTTTATATTCATCAATCAATGTTCTTACAAATATTTTACCACTTGGTGAAAATTTGCATTTTTCATAAACAAATATTTCGACTTCTGTTATTAAAATAGAAGGTTTATAATCAACAAGTTTTAACATAACTCCTTGAAACCCATACTGAACCTGATTTTTATCCTGTTTTTTCAATCTAACATGTTTAAATCTTCTTCTTAGATAATCCGAAATTGCCATTTTTAATTCATTTGATACTTTTCTATTCCATAATCTAAATTGTCCAATAATGTCATCAGAAGACACCTCTAATGTTTCACCAATAAGACAACACTCTTCAATATAAGCATCAAATCTTTTATATAAATCAATGTTAGTAGTAATGATTGGATATGACAATGGAACTTGGTCGTCAAAATCAGTTTGACAAGCAATTTCATTTGTTGATATCTTTTTTATGGATTCGTCATTCATAATAGACATTTCTTGTTCGAATAATTTTCTTAGTTTTAATTGTCTTTCTGATTGATTAGTTATTTTAATAAATTTACTTCTATTTACAACACCCATCATAATACATTTGGCTTCTTCAATATCAATTCTATATACTTCATCTTCAATTCTATATGGTTTTAATAATAAATGAATATAATGTTCCAAACTTTTTACATTGATGTCTTCTAAATATATTGAAAATTCAACATTGCCATTTTTTGAAATTTGTTTATAAGGTTTTATTCTTTTACGCAAATTTAAAGTTACTCCAACCTTTAATTCAGATGGAACTACTCTAACATCCATGTTATAAATATAAAGAGTTGTTTTATTACTCTTAATAGTTTCAAGATCTTCGATTAATTTTTCTTTTTCTTCTTTTTCATTTTCAAGTTGTCGTTGCAATTCTGTATTTTGTTCTTCTAAAATCTCCTGAATAATTTCTTCCAATTTTAAATAATAATCGTGAATTTCATCTGCTTTTTTGGTTCCTGCTTTCATACAAAATTTTTTAAAAGTGTCAATATTTAACATAATGGTTTCTTTATTATGACCTCCTTTAATGTGGATTGATTGCTCGCTCGCCTGAGCGAGCAATATTTTATAATCTTTATCAAGTGTAAAATGCTTTTCTAATAAATTTTTAGCACGAATTTTTTGACTAAATCCAACCCATCCCCATATATTATCCAAATCAATGACAAAATCTGTCTTTTTATTATAGTTCAAATAGCAGTAAAAACTAGTAAGAAACAATTGTTGTTCATATTCTGTGAAATTTGTTTTAATTTTATCTAATAATTTCACATTATACGTCTCATTCAACCTTGTGATGGGATTTGTTTCAATAAGGTCAACAATGTTCAACGCTTGTTGCATCATATTATATATGTAAATGGTGTATATCTTAAGTTCTTTTGCTTTCGTTTTTAGAATCAAATTTTTAAAGCAATATGAATGCTTCTACCACTTTGTCTTTTTCACATTAATTTTCGGACCTTGACCGCGTTTCTTTGTATTAGCAGGGTCATATTGTTCTTCTTCATCGTCAGATTGCACACCTTTGGACAATTCCCAGAATTCTTTTGACCCCAATTTGAAGTCATTATGCGCTTCTGCCTTGTACCAAAACACTTGGTCTTGTAATTTGTTGGATTTTACGTTGTTATTAATAACTAAACACTCATAATTCTCAGTGCATTGGTCCATTACCTGTGCAAAAGATTCATATGTCGGAAACATACCTGCATAATTTTCATAAATTCTTTTGCGGTTTGCGATATAATTATCTCGCAAAATAAAAACGTAATCTATATTGGTGCGGAGAGTAGGAGGTACGCCTAAAGGATATTGCATAGTTACGATTAAAATTACCTTCCAGTGACGTCCATTTAAAAAAAGTAATCGCATTATTTTATCTCTAG
>Ga0315276_10001575_pt1 | contig 20462 bp, 21 predicted proteins | sample YL17G05_0_MG_FD_204542 | JGI IMG/M metagenome (GOLD analysis project Ga0315276, IMG submission 204542) | Sediment microbial communities from Yellowstone Lake, YNP, Wyoming, USA - YL17G05_0 | ecosystem: Environmental > Aquatic > Freshwater > Lake > Sediment | place: USA: Wyoming | collected... | reverse complement strand
AAGACAAAGAAGTTCAGCATCCCCCTTGAGGCCTGCTCCCCCGCCATCTGAACAATGAGTATCGGCCCTCCCATCGTATCCATGGGAATCACTCTTTGAATAAGCTTCACGATGGATACAACGGTTAAAATACACATTTCCCCCGTCTTGACGATACTATCAGTAAAAGCCTGAATAACGCCGGTCGTTTTTATCAATGTATTCCCTGATGGTTTAATCCCAATCAATCCGACCTCTTTTCCCTCGCCAAAAATATCAGGCACACTTTTCCTTTCGGGAGTAATCGATAGCTGAAATGAATTGGTATCTCTCCGGATCCCGAGATTAATTGTCTTGCCGGGATTCCTGTGAATAATCTCTGTCATTTCATCCCATTGGGTTATGGAAATACCATCAATTTCAATAATCCTGTCACCCTTCATAAGACCTGCCTTTTCAGCAGGGGTATCGGACATGACGCTCCCGATTTCGGGAATGAGAACGGGGAGGCCCTTCACAAAAACAAAGAAAAAGATTATCACGGCAAATAGAATGTTAAAAAGCGGACCGGAAAAAACGATCATAAACCGTTTCCAGACTTCCTGGTAATTATAAGCAAAAGGTTTTTCTGCATCACTCAATTCTTCTCCCGGTGTCTCGCCGAGCATTTTTACATAACCACCAAGGGGTATGGAAGAAATAAGGTATTCGGTATCACGATATTTTTTCCCTATGAGTTTTGGTCCAAAGCCGAGTGAGAATTTCAATACCCTGACTCCCATGAGTTTCGCAAAAAGGAAATGTCCGAGCTCGTGGACAAATATAATGACGCCGAGAAGAATTATTGCTGATAATAGTGACATAATCTGACTCCTGAAATAAAATTTATACAAGCCTGCATACTATCTGTACCTTTTATCATAGCGTTTTCATGACTCTTTCTGCTGTTTTTCTTGCCCACTGGTCAGCCTCTATCACAGCATGCAGCTCCGTGTCAGATCTGACAGTATGTTCCTCCATCGTTTTCTTGATAATGACAGGTATCTCTGTGAATCTGATGATGCCTTTAAGGAATGCGTTCACCGCAACTTCATTTGCAGCATTGAGTACAGACGGCATTGTTCCCCCGGCCTCTAATGCCAGGTATGCGTATGAAAGGCACGGGAAAGAGATCTTTTTCGGTTTTTTGAACGTCAGTGTGCCGATTTCATGGAGTGAAAGTCCGTCTATGACATTATCAATTCTCTGAGGATAGGTCAGAGCATATGCTATAGGACCTTTCATATCGGGAACCGAAAGTTGTGCGATACAGCTCCTGTCTCTGAATTCAACGATGGAATGCACAATGCTTTGTGGATGGATAACAACATCTATGCTCTGATGAGGGAGGCCGAAGAGATGATGGGCTTCGATTACCTCAAACCCCTTATTCATGAGCGTTGCAGAATCTATTGTTATTTTCTTTCCCATTTTCCATCTCGGATGTTTCAATGCCTCCTCAGGGGTAATATCAACCATGTTGGCGGGGCTTCTCTCTGCAAAAGGGCCGCCTGAGGCGGTGAGGATGATACTTCTTATCGCGGCTTTTCGATGCCCTTCGATGCACTGGAATATCGCACTGTGTTCACTGTCAACGGGGATGATCTTTGATCGGTACTTCTTTGATTCACTGATTAAAATCCTGCCCGCCATTACCAGTGCTTCTTTGTTTGCGAGACCGATTGTTTTCCCTGAACGCACAGCTGACAATGTCGGAATAAGCCCTGCAGCACCGACTATCGCAGAAAGGACGAAATCGGAATCCTCATAGGCAGCAGCATCGGCAATACCATCCTGGCCTGACAGGATGGTCAATAACGAAGCACGTTTTTTCCCTATCCTCCGTTTTAATTCCTGTGCAGCTTTTTTATCGGCTACCGCCACAACATCAGGAGCAAACGACTCCACTTGTTTGTCAAGGAGGGCAACATTGCTTCCCGCTGTCAATACGGTTACCCTGAATCGATCCCGGTGTGCGGATACAATATCAAGGGCACTCCTTCCTATTGAGCCTGTGGATCCGAGAATTGCTATGCGTTTCATGCGAAAAATATGCAGGATTCAGTGACCGGAATGCATCGATAATTCCTGTTGTATAATCTCACGCTGATTTCTATTGTATGCCTTTCAATATCCAATACAGGAGCGGTCCTGCAAACAATGCGCCGTCGATTTTATCCAATATCCCTCCATGTCCAGGGATGATATTACCCGAATCTTTTACCCCGGCATCGCGTTTGAACATCGATTCGACGAGATCGCCTATTATAGAAATTATGCCTAGCATTATACCAATGAAAAGTGCCGGTAATATCCCCACCTGAGGGACCATCAAAGCCCGCAAAAGCAGCGCACCTGCCATGCCTCCGACAAGAGAACCTCCTGCACCGGCTACAGTCTTGTTTGGGCTCACTTCCCTGTAGAGCTTACGTTTCCCGATGCCTTTCCCTATATAGTATGCCATCGAGTCTGATGCCCATACCGTTGCATAAAGGAAGAGTATCCATTCGGCACCCATATGTCTGATCTGGCCCTGGAACGAGAGTAATCCCGGTATATAGATCAGCCCGACAACCGGAGAGGCAATGTCGGAAAGTGATGAGGAGGGATTTCGCTTCAACAGGAGCCTCATGACAATGATTGCCATTACAGCAATCATTACGGCATCAGGAAAATGTGCCTTTTCAAAATATGAAACAACGAGGATCGCTGATCCGAACATAAGACAGGCATATTTCAATATACCGTCAAGATGATACATGGAACAAAACTCAAAGAGAGATAGAAGAGATACGGCGAGAAGGAGGAAGAAAAAAAATACCGGTGGAAGATACATGATATAAAGGTAAAAAAGAGGGAGAAAGATAACGGATACAATCAGTCTCTTACTGTGCATCTAACCTCGCCGGGATAGCACCGAACCTCCGCTCTCTCTGCTGATAGTCCTGTATCGCAAGGAGAAATTCATCCCTGGAAAAATCGGGCCAGAGTGTTTCTGTAAAATAGAGCTCTGCATAGGCAGCCTGCCAGAGGAGAAAATTACTGATACGCTTTTCCCCGCTGGTTCTTATAATCAGGTCAGGTGAGGCGAGGCCGACGGTGTCGAGATAAGAACTAAAGACCTCTTCGGTTAATTTGTCCGGCACCATGCCGGAATGGAGAATTTTCTTGACTGCCCTTACTATCTCATTCCTGCCGCTATAGCTGAGGGCTATGACAAGCACCATGCCTTTGTTCGAGGATGTCTTTTCCTCAGATTCTTTGATAACGCCCTGAATATGCTCAGGCAGCCTCCATATCTCCCCGATTGTTTTGAAAACAATCCCATCTTGGATCAGTCTGCTGAGTTCTTTTTTCAGGTACAATTCGAGGAGCTTCATGAGAGTCGTTACCTCAGCAGAAGGTCTCTGCCAGTTTTCCGTCGAAAAAGCATACAGGGTCAATGACTTGAGGCCCAGTTCAGCGGCACATGCAATAACCTCTTTTGTCCGCTCAACACCCCGCCGATGACCTTCTATCCTCGGAAGACCGCGCAATTCCGCCCATCTTCCATTGCCATCCATGATAATTCCGACATGATTGGGTATGCGACCGGTAAGCAGCATTCAGCTCTTTACATTCCTTTTAAGGGATAAATATAGAGTTCCTTTTTTACGGGGCTTTCACCCTTCAGAATATTCCCGGCTCTTATACCGAATAAAGGACTGGCTAAAACAAAGATATTATCACTGGTAACTGCGTAATCCAGGATAGTACCGTCCACCCCGTCTATTACGATGCTTTCTTCCATGGAATATCCGTTCCACTGCAGGCTTCGTATCTGGGATTTTTTATAACCGAAACCTTTAACAATATCAAAGAAGGGTATTCTTTTTACATAAAGGATATCTTTCTGCTTGAAAATCAGCCTGTCTTTTACTGACCACCCGCCACGATCAACCATCACCGAAGGTGCATTCTTCCTGAACGTTGTCAGGAAATCACCTGCACTGGTTTTACTCCTCCAAAGCCTCATTGCGTTTTCGTCATATACATTGAGATAACCGTTTTCATCATATGCGAGCAATAACCTGCCTGCCTTCGGATCTTCGAAAAATACGAAATCATATATATTGACGTCTCCGGGCAATTTCAGCGCATCACCTTTTTTCAATACTCCTTCCCATTGGAGATAGAATACTTCTCCATCGAATCCAAGATTCCGGGAATAAGACTGTGCAATAAGCTTATCCCCCATCTTCCTCATAAACACATTGTCCTGATAAATGAGAGTAAATTCTTTCCCGTCATATTCGTAAACAGAAGAAATGATATCCTCACCCTTCATCGATGTAATAATGATCTCATCCTTGTCGTTTTTATTGAGGTCTGTTGAATCAATCCAGATATGATGATCATTAACAGACCCCTTTATGGTAATCCCTCCAAGCGCCGGGTTTAGGTCTCTATCCAGTGCATAGACGATGAGGTCTCTGCCTGTGCTGAAAATAAGTTCCTTTTTTCTATCTCCATCAACATCGCACATGATCAGTAAGTTTGCTGAAGTCGGTACCTCGAACTGCGTCAAGGGCTGGTGCTTCTCCAATGTCAAAAATTTCTCTCCGAAGGCCAGCTCATTTACAAGTGCTTGATCGACTTTTGTCTCCATCGCTCCGAATTTCAGTCCGTCAGATACCCAGTAAAGATCCTGTATGAGGAATGTTTCAGCCCCTGCTTTCTTCATGGTCAAATGGAGTGCGACGTCTGCATGAAGCCGCCTGGCCTCTACAAGAATCTCTTCCGGTTTATCGGTCTCGAGAGCAGTATCAATGATCTGAAACCTCCCGGTATCTTTCAGTTTTCTGTAATAAAATTCAGCTAATTGCCAGTCTGTATCCCTGGATTGACAAAAGAGGAGGTTGATCTTTATTTCAGATATTCTTATTGTATCGCCTTCCTTTGCATCGCCTTCAATGATTTCACCAGTGGATGCATCTCCTGAGGCTTCCCTAACCTGGAGTTTCCCGACAAGAGATTCAAGCTTCCCAAGGGGTTCTTTGGTAACAGGATGCCTGAAGGGAGCTTCCTCTCTCAGGATTTGAAATCTCATGCCTGCCTTCACAGAATCCTTTGCGCCTATGGTTAAAACGACCCGTTTTCCCTCGACTGCAAAGATTTTGCCTTGCACAGGCTTGAAATAGGATGTGGTTGTATTTAACATGGTATCCATCGCACTATCTGCTGCACAGACAGCAGTGTGTGCGCAGCACAGGATAAAAAACAGCAAGATACCATTGAAAAGTCTCCGCGTTGCCTGATTTGTCATCGGAAAGAAGAGCATGGGGTATTATACCTTCCCGGCCTCTTTTGCCAGGCGGTCGAGAACGCCGTTTAAAAAGGCTGCAGCCTCTATTGAGGAATACTTCTTGGCAATTTCCAGTGCTTCGTTTATTGTAACGGCAGACGGGATGTCCTTTCTGAAGAGTATTTCATATGCGGCGAATCTGAGGATATTCCTGTCAACCGCTGCCATCCTTTTCAACAACCAGTTATCCGTAAACGTTTCGATCATAGCATCTATCTTGTCAAGGTTGTTTCGGGTTCCCTTTACCAGATCCATGGCAAATTCTTTTATATCACTCTGCTCTTTTTTGCCGGACCAGAATTCCTCAAGAGCCTTGTCATCGTATGCTCTCTCGGTAAAATCCAGTTGGAACAACATTTGGAGCGCATATTCCCGCGCCTTGCGCCGCTTCATAATTTAGCAGGCAGCAGTCAGGAAACAGGAGACGGGGGATATCAAAACTTACTCCCTGTATGCTGTTTGCTGACTACGATATGCAGATTTCACAGTTTCTTCTGAAGCTGCGCCATCTCGATGGCTGTGACAGCAGCATCCCAACCTTTGTTGCCGCTTTTCGTTCCAGCCCTTTCCACTGCTTGTTCAATGGTATCGCTGGTGATGATGCCGAATGCAATTGGTACTCCCGTCTCCAGGGATGCCGATGCTATGCCTTTTGAGACTTCTGCTGCAATATATTCGAAATGTGGAGTAGCCCCCCTGATTACCGTCCCAAGACAGATTATGGCATTATATGTTCCTTTAAGAGCCATTTTTTTGGCAATAAGAGGAATCTCAAAAGATCCCGGGACTTTCGCAAGGTCTATGTCGTCTTCCCGTGCGCCGTGCCTTACCAGTGCATCTACTGCTCCATCAAGAAGCTTGCTTGTAATAAATTCGTTAAACCTGCTCACGACAATCCCGAACTTCAGCCCTTTCGCCTGCAGTTCGCCCTCAAATATTTTCATAAAATCCTCCATTCCCGACAGGGTTCGAGGATCCAAGGGTTCATGGGTTCAAGTGATAATTTTAAATTTCTTGCACCCTCGAATCCTTGGATCCTTTTTGTTTACACGTTATCGAGTATATGCCCTAATTTTTTCTTTTTCGTCTTCAGATAGATAATGTTTCTTTCATTGGGATTCATTTCAATGGGGACTCTCGAGACAACCTTAAGGCCATACCCTTCAAGTCCAACAATCTTTTTGGGATTATTGGTCATGAGCCGCATCTTTCTTACCCCGAGGTCAACGAGGATCTGTGCCCCTATCCCATAGTCTCTCAGATCAGGTTTAAACCCCAGCTTGATGTTTGCTTCAACAGTATCGAGTCCTTTGTCCTGGAGTTCATAGGCCTTCAGTTTATTAATCAGGCCTATCCCGCGTCCTTCCTGTTGCATGTAGAGAATAACGCCCTTACCTTCCTTCCTGATTATCTCCATAGCCTTGCGGAGCTGCTCACCACAATCGCATCTCCGGGATGCGAACACGTCTCCCGTGAGACACTGGGAATGAACCCTGACAAGAACCTCATCATCGGGTTTTATTTCGCCTTTTATCAAGGCAATATGCAGATTGTTATCAATCGCATTGGAATAAGCAATTGCCGTAAAATCGCCACCATATGTTGTCGGAAGCTTTACCGTTGCAAGTCGCTTCACAAATAACTCGGTCCTCATTCTGTATCTGATGAGGTCTTTTATCGTGACAATTTTGAGATTATGTTTCTTCGAAAATTCCATTAATTCGGGTACTCTCGCCATGGTACCGTCATCACTCATGATTTCGCAGATCACCCCTGCATGATTGAGCCGTGCAAGTCTTGTCAGATCAACGGAACCCTCTGTTTGTCCTGCCCTCTGGAGAACGCCGCCTGCTTTTGCCTTGAGAGGGAAGATGTGGCCGGGTCGTGTGAGGTCCTCCGGCTTGGTCCCGGGATCAATGGCTGTCAGTATTGTTCTTGCCCTGTCAGCTGCGGAAATCCCCGTTGTTACCCCATTCTTTGCTTCGATCGAGACGGTGAAAGCAGTCCCAAAAGGTGACGTGTTATCATCGGTCATCATCGGCAGTTTCAGCTCCTCTACCCGTTCAGGCGTAAGAGAGAGACAAATAAGTCCCCTCCCGTACTTCGCCATAAAATTAATTGCTTCCGGTGTCACCTTCTCTGCTGCCATACAAAGGTCGCCTTCATTCTCCCTGTCTTCATCATCAACGAGTATAACCATCTTACCCGCAGTGATGTCATCAATTGCTTCGTCAACTGTATTGAATTTATACTTCTCCATCATTAATCTTTTCAGATGGGTACAAGGATACTTCGCCTCGGCGGATTCACTGAGGCGAGGACCTCTTGAATCCTATCTGTTTGTAAATCCTCCTTCCGTCAGGGTCTGCATAAAGCGTGAATCCTTATCTGCTTCTTTATGCAAAAATTTTGCTACGTATTTCCCCAGGATATCCACTTCGATATTGACTGTATCGCCGGAATCTTTCAATCCCAGTGTTGTCAGTTTTGCTGTATGCGGAATAATAACCAGGGTAAAGCTATTTTTAAGTATATCAACAATGGTCAGACTTATGCCATCCACGGCTATGGAACCTTTCTCAACAACGAACTGCATGACCTGCGGAGGCGCCTCGATCTCGAACTTCCACATGTCCCCGATATTCACCTTTGAGCGGATCTTTCCGACTGCATCTACATGTCCTGTTACAAAGTGACCGCCGATTTTTGAATCCGGTCTCAATGATTGCTCGAGGTTCACACGACCACCTGTTTTGAGAGCGCCAAGGTTCGTGCTCCTCAGCGTTTCATCCGAGAGGTCGAAAGATAACTCTCTTTCTTTCTTACTGACAACAGTGAGACACACGCCGTTGACAGCAATACTGTCCCCAATTTCTGCTGTTACTGCTGTTTCGTTTGAACGCAGTGAAAGAACCGCTCCCCCAGTCCGCTTTTTTACGGCTGTTATTTCACCCATTTCGTGTACCAGTCCGGTGAACACCTTACTCCTCCACATCAACTGAAAACTTCAGGGTCTTCTGATAAAACCCGAGCACATCAACCGTATCTTCCCAGGAGGTTTTTACCCGGACAGTTGTTTCCGTCTTTGTGACCATAATATCGTTTTCTTCGAGAGGGAGTTTCAGTCCCTGGGCTATTTCGAATAGCTGTGCCCTTGTCTTCTTCGTGTCTCCGAGACTGATTCTCGCTAACTCTTTCACATCTGACTGAAAGGCTGAGTGCTTGTAATACGGAATACCGAACTTGATACCCAGATACGCACAAAAAACAAGGATAATTGTGACAAAGATGAATTTTATGAATCCCTTTTCATTATTATATGCCTGCAAATTCTTCATTGTATCAACCTCCCTATCCTGTTAAATCTGAGCGAGTTGTCGGGATCCCATGACCAATAAATCATGAGCGCCTTACCCCTGATGTCTTTCCTGTCAACAAACCCCCAGTATCTGCTGTCATAACTCTGATCGCGGTTGTCACCCATCACAAAAAGCTTATCTTTTGGCACCACTACCGGCCCGAAATTATCCCTCGGGTCATTTCCTCCAAAGCGTATTGATCGGTCAAAATGCTGGGCATAGGGCTCGATCAGCGCCTTTCCATTTACATACAGTATTTTATCCCTCTCCTCGATCACGTCACCGCCGGTAGCAACGACCCTCTTTATAAAATCCTTTTTCGGATTTTCAGGATACTTAAAAACGATGATATCACTCTTTTCCGGACTACGCAATATCAAAAACTTCTTGTCAGTGAAGGGAATTTGTGTGCCGTAGATGAACTTGTTAACCAGAATGTGGTCACCAATCAGAAGGGTTGGAATCATCGACCCCGAAGGTATTTTAAATGCCTGTATGATATACGCCCGTATGATAAGGGCGAGGATAAGGGCCGTAATGATAGCTTCTACGTATTCCCATAACAGTCTTTTTTTACTTTTCAATCAGTGCTCCTCCTTTATGCGTTTATTGTTTCCGAACTGAGCATACGGGAATGCATTTTTAATTTCTCGGCATTGGTTTCATGCAGAACGGTTTATTGCATGGAATACCAGTCCCGCAGCACCGATAACTCCTGCGTCATCTTTCAGAAAAGATGGGATAATATTTACCTTATCAATCAGTTCTTTTAATGCTCTCCTCGATGCTTCTTTCATCGCTTCCTGGACATAGAGGTCCCAGGCACCTGTCAGGCCTCCGGCAAGGATAACTGCCTCAGGACTCATGAGGTTCACAATATTTGCAATACCGATTCCAAGGTATCTGCCTGCATTCTTTAAAAGTTCCCGTGCAAGGCTGTCACCGTCGAACGCTGCCCGATAAACATCCTCTGTTGTGAGCTTATAGAAATTCCCGCCGCTATATTCCCTCAATATACTCTCTCTGCCGGCTTCAAGGGCAGAACTTGCCCGGGAAAGAATGGCTCTTACCGAAGCATACAATTCAAGACAGCCGTAATTACCGCAACTGCACTTCTCGCCGTCCGCATTGATGCTCATATGACCGATTTCAGCTGAAACGCCGAGCAGTCTCCTCTCATAGACTATGCCTCCGCCGATACCGGTACCGAGGGTTAACAGGACAAAGTTTGCAAGACCTCTCCCGGCACCGGCCCATAGTTCACCGAAGGCAGCAGCATTTGCATCATTCTCAATTAATACCGGTATCCCGAATCTTTCCTCTAATGCACCTACGAGGTCAATTTTTTCAACAATATGCAGATTCGGGGAGATCAATACTTTCTTCTCTTTCCTACCGATCAGGCCGGCTACGCCAACCCCGATACCTGCAACCTCTTCAGAAAAGAGGTCCCCTGTCCCGGCAAGGATGGATTCAAGGAGTGCCTCTGAAGTTGGTTCTTTTGTCTTTTTTTTGATTTCTCCGTGCTGAGAGATAAGCCCGATCCTCAGGTTTGTTCCACCGAGGTCTATCCCTATTGCGTATTTTCTGCCCATCGTTATTCTTCCCTGAATACCTCTATCGCAATCTCCGGACACATATGGGCACACATGGCACATCCGGTGCACCTGTCAGGATGTTCATCTGAAGCAGGGAAAACCCCTTTCTTGTTGAATCTTTCCTCAATGACAATGATACCGAACGGACATGCATCGACACAATATGCACATCCCTTGCATAATTCCTTATCGATGACAATCATGCCTTTCATTTTTCTTGTGTTAATTATTGCATGCGTATTTCATGCAGCACTCTCGATTAATTCCTTTGCATGTCTCAGGGAAATATCCGTAACGTTACCACTCAGCATCCGGGCTATCTCGTTCAGGCGCTCACTGCCCGCAAGCTCTTTAACTTCAACGTATACCCTCTCATTTTTCTGCCTTTTCTCAATCTTGAGATGGATATCCCCTTTTGATGCTAATTGGGGAAGATGAGTAGTGCAGAGCACCTGGTGCTTTTCTGAAAGGTCCTTGAGTTTCCTCCCAACGATTTCTGCTGTTTTACCCCCGATACCCGAATCAATTTCATCAAAGATGAGAACCGGTATACTGTCGAAATCTGCAAAGACAGTCTTCAAGGCTAACATGACCCTTGAAAGCTCCCCACCAGACGCAATCTTTACCAACGGTTTCGGGGGTTCGCCTACATTTGCAGAAAACAGAAATTCAATCCTGTCGATACCGCGGGGTGAAATTGCTTCCCGGCGCATGTCTATGAGAAATTCGGCATCACCGAAAGCGAGCTCCTTCAGTTCGTTCGAAACGAGTTTTTCCATCCTCTGAGCTGCTTCTTCCCTTTTTGCTGAAAGAGCTGCTGCTGCTTCGGAAAGCATCGCTTCTTTCATAATCAGCTCATTCTCAAGAGCAGCTATCTCTTCCTCAACAATCTCAAGGGCCTTCATCTCTGCTTCAGCGTTGTCCCTGTACCTGATAATGGTTTCAATTCCCTCTCCATATTTTTTCTCGAGCTTGCGGATTAATGCTAATCTCTCTTCTATGTCATCAAGACTTCCGGGTTCAAATTCATATCTGCCTTTGTATCCCCTGAGGGAAACTGCTGCATCATCAAGCAGAGGCAGAACTGATTTGAGAATGCCCAGTACCTCAGATGCCTGATGATCTATCGCAGCCATATCCTGGAGCTTTGCAATCACCGATGAAAGCTTTGCAATACACGAATCATCCGCACCGTATATGAGTTCATAGGCTGACTCAGCAAGTTCCTTCAGTCTGCCAAGATTGGATAAAATCGTTTTTTGTCCGCTGAGATACTCATGCTCGCCAACCCTGAGAGCAGCAGAATCGATCTCATGAATCTGAAATTTCAACAGATCAAGCCTGTGGGCACGATCTTTCATCCTCTCTTGCAATCCGGCCACTTCCTTTTTCAATGCCCCAACCTCCCTGTAAAGCCTTTCAACTCCAACCTGTTCTTCCTGAAGCCTGCCGAAGAGGTCGAGAAATACTCTGTGCTTGTCAACGGACAGAAGGCTCTGATGCTCATGTTGCCCATGAATATCAACAAGGGCTCTGCCTATCTCTGCAAGGCTCTGCGTGCTCACCATTGTATCATTAACATATGCCCTGCTTTTACCTGAAGCAAAAATTGATCTCCTGAGTATGAGAACTTCGGTCATTTCAACACCGATATCCGGGAGACTTTTTATCCCTTCAGGCTCAAAATAAGCCTGGACAACCGCTTCTTTTTCTCCTGATCGTATGAAGTCAGACTGAATCTTGCTGCCGAGGGCAAGTCCGAGGGAATCGACGATAATTGATTTTCCCGCACCAGTCTCACCGGTCAGAACATTGAATCCTTTGTCAAACCTGACCTTCAGATCATCTATAACGGCAAGATTTTTTATCCTGAGTTCCTTTAACATCCATATCTTCTTGACGAATTATCAGTATCGGATATTAAACCCGTTCTCCTTGCCCGTGTATTGCTCCCATTGTATATCGATGTTCGAAACCTTTGCTCCCGGCGGCCCGGCATAGCATTTCTGAATCGCCTGCTGGATCACCTTTTTTTCACCCTCAAGGACAGCCTCGACCCTGCCGTCTCTGAGATTTTTTACCCAACCGTTGAGAGCAAGGTTATGTGCTACCTCTCTGGTAAAGGCCCGGAAGAAAACGCCCTGTACCCTTCCGTCAATAAACAGATGAGTCCTGGCCATTTCCATATCGAGAAATTATACCATAATTTTACGATGTTACTCTCCGAGATACGCCTTCCGCACCTGTTCATCGCTCAATAGATCTTCACTGGCGCCTTCAAGTGCAACTCTCCCATTTTCAAGGACATAACCCCTCCCGGAAAGCTTCATTGCGGCACGGGCATTCTGCTCAACAAGGAGTACGGTGACACCTTCCCGGTTTATCTCCCTGATTGTCTTGAAGATCTTGCTTGCGATAATGGGGGCAAGTCCGAGGGATGGTTCATCGAGGAGCAAGAGTTTCGGCCTTGACATGAGGGCTCTGCCGATGGCGAGCATCTGCTGTTCTCCTCCGCTCAGGGTTCCACCCAATTGCATATGTCTGTCTTTGAGCACAGGAAAAAGGTTGTATACAAACTCAAGGGAGGCCTTCTTATCGCCCCTGATAGGAAATGCTCCCATTTCAAGATTTTCCTTGACCGTGAGTTTCGGGAAAATCCTCCTTCCCTCAGGCACCTGACTGATACCCATCCGGACTATCCTGTATGGTGGAACTCCGGTGATACGCTCCTCTGCGAAATCAATAGTTCCTGAACGGGGTTTCAGAATTCCTGATATCGTCATGAGGGTGGTGGATTTGCCGGCTCCGTTATTCCCAATAATACAAACAATCTCCCCCTGCCGGATCTCAATATCAACTCCTTTTAATGCTTCAATCGGGCCATAGAATGTATGGATATTTTTGAGCTTAAGCATATTCGATTTTTGTTATCTTTTATGAAAAATTTTTGCGTTATAATGCTTGTTTACTATTCCTTCCCAAGATATGCCTCGATAACAACTGAATTTTTCCGTATATCGGCCGGCATCCCCTCTGCAATCTTCACCCCGTGATTGAGCACAGCAATCCGGTCAGAAATCCCCATGACCACTTTCATGTCATGCTCAATGAGAAGGACTGTCTTGCCGAGTTCCTGAATCCTTGATATCAGGCGCATAACTTCAGAGGTTTCCCGGGGGTTCATTCCGGCTGTAGGTTCGTCAAGCAATATCAATGAAGGGTCTGTGGCCAGTGCTCTCGCTATTTCCAGCCTTCTCTGAGCACCGTAAGGGAGATTCCCCGAGACTCCATGAACGTGGTCTGATAAACCCACAAAGTCAAGATATTCAAAAGCCTTTTCCCTCACTTCCCGCTCTTCATCCTGAAATTTCTTCCATCTGATGATTGCACTTAATAACCCCGATCGGGTCTTGACATGCTGGGCCACCATAACGTTTTCCAGAACAGACATCTCTTTGAAGAGTCTGATATTCTGGAATGTTCTTGAAATCCCGCGTCTTGCAATTGCATGAGAGGCAAAAGAGGTAATCTCCCTGTCAGAGAAACGGATATGTCCTTTTGTAGGCCGCGCAAGTCCGGTGAGACAGTTGAATATCGTCGTTTTCCCTGCCCCATTCGGACCGATGATGCTCATGATAATTCCTTCCCTGACCTTGAGGTCGAGTTCTGCAATGGCTTTGATGCCGCCAAAATGCATTGACAGACCGCTAACTTCTAAAAGATACACCTCTGCCTCCAAACAATCCCTGCGGTCTGAATACCATCAGGAGTACAAGACCGGCACCGAGCGCGAGCATCCGGTAGAGCTGAATTTCCCGCAGCATTTCAGGCAGTAAAACAAGAATAAAAGCACCAAGGATAACACCCGGAATACTGCCGAGACCTCCAATGATGACCATGCAGAGTATCAGGACTGATTCCATGAACGTGAAACTTTCAGGTGATACAAACTGCATTTTCCCTGCAAATACAGCTCCGGCAAGGCCGGCCCAGAAGGCACCGAAGGCAAAGGCATAGAGTTTGTACATCGTTGTATTGATGCCCATGATGGAAGATGCTATTTCATCTTCCCGTATGGCTACCCAGGCCCTCCCTATCTTTGACGAGTAGACTCTCTTTGTTATGAAAAAAGTTATCAGAACAAAAAACAGAACGAGATAATAGAAATATGATAATTTCCCCAGCGACAGGGAGAAAATTCGCGGAGCAGAAATTCCTGATATTCCATTCGGACCCATCGTGAGACTATCCCAGTTGTTGAGAATAAGCCTTGTTATTTCCCCGAAACCAAGCGTAACGATTGCGAGATAATCTCCGCGTAATCGCAAAGCCGGGAAGGCGAGAAGAAAACCTGCAATTGCTGAAAGCCCGACAGAAAAGGGCAATGCGGTCCAGAAACCGAGACCAAATCTTGTATTCAGGAGGGCATAGGAATAAGCACCAAGAGCGTAGAATGCAACAAAACCGAGGTTCAGGAGACCGGTAAACCCTACCACGACGTTCAACCCAAGCGCAAGGATTACATAGATACCGACAAGAATCGCGACATCAAGAAAATAATCCCGTGCAAACAATGGCATAACAAACAGGGAAAGCAGGCACGCGTACCGAAGGACAAAAATCTGTTTGCGGGAGAATAATCCTGATTCTTGTACTGTAACGCGTAACGTCTTGATGGCCAGCGCAAATTTATTTTGATATCCTGAAAGAAATACCGCAGAAACAAGAATAGCAGAAGCGATCACGAAAAAGACTATGGCAGCCTTTATCCCCTTGAAAGGGAGAAAGAGCAAAGACAGCCATAAGGCAACGATTAATGGTTTCAGAAATCCCCTCATCCCCCCTTTGCTAAAGGGGTGGGCGGGGGGATTATCATGGTTATTTTCTTTATACATATCCATTTCGTGACAATTACATACACTTTTTTATCATAGTCTCAGACCTTTTCCAGTTCCGCTTTTCCGAATAGTCCACCTGGTTTGATGAGGAGTATTATGATCAGGAGGATAAAAGCGTAAGCGTCCTTGTACTCACCCGAAATATAACTTCCGCCCAGGCTCTCAATAAGGCCGAGGAGAATCCCGCCAAACATGGCTCCCCGAATGCTGCCTATCCCGCCGAGGACAGCAGCGGTGAATGCTTTAATCCCAGCGATATAGCCGATGGAATAGTTGACAAGTCCGTAGTACATGGCGACCATTAAGCCTGCAACTGCTGCAAGCCCTGATCCAATAATAAAGGTGACCGAAATGATGGTATCTATGTTGATCCCCAGGAGTGCGGCCATTGTCTTATCCTGTGCTACTGCCCGCATAGCTGTACCCATTCTTGTTTTTCTCACAAAAAAACGGAGGGCTATCATCAGCATGACCGATATGAGGATTATGAAAAGTTGCAAAAACGTCATCCTCACTGACATGAACTGAAAGCCTGCAGCCCCGAATATATGGGGGAAAACCTTATCTGTTGCTCCTTGGGTGAGCATGACATAGTTTTGGAGAAATATGGACACGCCGATTGCGCTGATAAGCGGACTGAGTCTGGGGGAATTTCTCAGGGGTTTATATGCTATCTTTTCTATGGTAAAGCCATAACATGAACAGAAGATTACCGAGAGGATGATGGTGAGCAGCAAAGACAGAGGCAGATTTTGGGCTGTGAGGCCGATGGCAGTAAAAAAGGCCAGAAATATTATACCCAGGTAGGCCCCAAGCATATAAATCTCGCCGTGGGCAAAATTGATGAGCTCAAGGATTCCATATACCATTGAATATCCGAGAGCAATAAGGGCATAGACACTACCGAGGGTAAGACCATTGATCAACTGCTGGAGAAACATGTCGAATTTTAACAAAAAAACTTCGGGAGAGCAAAAGAGAAGATGGTAAAAAGCAGATAACAATAAACATACAGCACATTTTGTTATTGAATTATAATTAAGCATATGCTAAATTATATAAAACATAGCCTGCTTTATCCATAAATTTTATGCATGACAGCAGATACAGTATTTTCGCTCATTCTCGGCCCCGATATGCATCGGGACCTCCGAGGTGAATTCTGTCTTCGACAGTATTCAAATCCGCTCAAATACCATATCTGCTGTCCAGTTTATGAGTAATGCGGGTAGATTTTTCAAGAAAGGAGGTGAGACGATGAAAAAATTCATAGGGATTGTTATGGCATTTGTCTTTGTACTATCTTTCCCTGGATTTGCTCCTGCAGTTGATGAACAGCCTGCTGGCAGTAAAGGAAGGGCAAAGGCGAAACAGATTACCGGCGAGGTTACAGAAATTGATGTCAAAGCTAAAACGGTGAGTGTTAAGGGAAAAAAGGGTACTCTCACTATCATATTTACCGATAAGACAAAAGTTACGATGGACAAGGAGACCAAGACCCTCGCTGATGTGCAGTTTGGGGATAGGGTAACCGTAAAGTACAGGGAAACTGATGGCAAGCAGACGGCAAAAAGTATCGAGATTAAGTCCGCAGCAAAAAAACCTAAACTCCCAACATAGAGGATAGGGAATCGTTTATGGAACAAGGGGCACTCAGGATGCCGAGTGCCCCTTGAATATGCCCATCAATTGTCAAAAACCTGCAAAAGCGAACCTGCGTATTCTGTTATTTGACTTATCGTTATATATCCCATGTAAAATACTCACAATGTATCTGAAGAACTATTTCCTCAGCCTTTCTTTGAACAAAAAACTCATCGGAATGATGCTCATTCTCAGCCTTATCCTTGTGTCCATTTTGACGTTTTTGTATTCTCAGGCTGAGAAAGCCCTGCTTGAGGAATTCGAAAATCAGACCGCTGAGCTTTCCAAGGCTATACAGATTGGCGTCGAGGAAGTCACCAGTAAGGGATTCACCGATGAGGCAAAGCTCCAGAATTATCTCAAGACATTAAATGCACGGGGTGTAAAGGAAATATCGATTATCAGCAATGCTGATGAGATTGTGGCAAGTACAAACCCAATGAATATAGGAGAGGAGGTCGGGCCGCGAAGAAAAGAGCGCATTATCAAGGCAGAACTCGGGGAACCTGTCTCCAAAGAAGGCAAGGTATATAATGTGATTCTCCCCGTCGTTGCAGGGGATGAACATTATGGGTATATTCATCTTAAGATCAATGCAGATGATTTTTCAGAAATTCTTGCGAGCAACGCTATCAAAAGAATCGTCGCGACCTCTCTGGTCTTCGGACTCGGCATTGTCCTCGCCGTATTCCTTTCCTTAATGTATACAAAGCCAATTCATAATGTAGTAAATGCAGCGCGGAAGGTAGCAGCGGGGGATCTTACCCCGGAACTCCATACGGACAGAAAAGACGAGATCGGGGAACTGACCCATACCTTCAATTACATGGTACAAAAACTCAGGGAAGAACGCGCCCTCGAGGAAAAACTTCGGGAAGTTGAACACCTCTCCAATATCGCCCAGTTGGCAAAGGGCATCGCTCATGAAATAAGGAACCCGCTCAACTTTATCAGTCTCTCGATCGACCATTTACGGAAGAAATTCAGCCCGTGCGAAAATGCGGAAAAGGAACAGTTTGAGTCGCTTGTCACGAGCATCAAGCATGAAATCCAGCGGCTGAACAAGCTTGTCGGAGATTTCCTTGATTACGGGAAATCTCTCAGGTTAAACCGCCAGGACACCGATCTGCATACCATTATTCAGGATGTTGTTGCATTAGTCTCGGCAAAGGCGGAAAAGGATGCAATAAAGATACAGTATTATGATGAAGGGCTCCCCAGGCTCTCCCTGGATCCTGAACTTATCAAGACATGCCTGTTCAATATTATTCTCAATGCATTCCAGGCGATGCCGTCAGGCGGAGAAATTACCGTCAGATCACGGATGTTAAACGGCACAGCCACTGTCATCATTGTAGATACAGGGATTGGTGTTTCACGGGAGAACCTGTCCAGGCTCTTTGATCCTTTCTTCTCAACGAAGAGCACAGGGCTTGGGCTTGGACTTGCCATGACGAAGAGGGTTATCGAAGATCACGGAGGAAAGGTGGATTTCCAGACAACAGAGGGTAAGGGAAGTACGGTGACAATCTCGCTGCTGGCATAGAAAATGAAACAAGGGGTCAAGGGGTCAAGGTTTTAAGTCTAAGAATATTTTACTGGAATCCTCGACCCCTCGACCCCTTGAACCCTTGTTTATGAGAGGAGGAATATATTGGCTGTTATTCTGATTATTGACGACGAAGAAAATCAGCGGAATATCCTCAAGACCATTCTTGACGATGAGGGGTACGAAACATATGCAGCCTCGTCCGCAGAGTCCGGGTTGAAGATTGTCAGGGAGATGAAGCCCGATGTTGTACTGACTGATCTCAAGATGGAAGGGATGGACGGTATAGAATTGATTGAAGCTCTTCCTGACGAACCCTTTGTGCCTCCGGCAATAGTCATGACTGCATTTGGAACGATTTCCTCCGCAGTAGATGCAATTAAGAAGGGCGCTTTCGACTATCTTACAAAACCCCTCGATAAGGAAATATTACTCATAACTATCAGGCGAGCTGTTGAGAAAGCCGAACTGTTAAAGGAAAATCTGCAGTTGCAGAAGGCATTGTTTGAGCGGTTCAAAATCGAGGGCATCGTCGGACATTCCGCCGGAATGGTTGAAGCCCTCGAGGTTATGAAAAAGGTTTCATCAAGTCATATCACGGTTCTTATCCTCGGCGAAAGCGGTACGGGCAAGGAACTTGCTGCACGGGCAATCCATTACAACAGTTCCCGCAGGGCAAAGCCTTTCATCGCGGTAAACTGCGCAGCTATTCCTGAAAATCTGATCGAGAGTGAACTTTTCGGATATGAGCCGGGTGCCTTTTCAGGAGCAACATTTAGGAGTATCGGACTTTTTGAAGCCTCTAACAACGGCACTATTTTCCTCGATGAGATCGGCGATCTGCCGGCTCTCACGCAGTCGAAAATTCTCAGGGTGCTCCAGGACAAGGAGATACGGAGACTCGGCAGCCGCGAGAGCATCAAGATCAATGTGAGGATAATCACTGCAACGAATAAAGACCTTGAAAAGGAGATTGAGCATAAGAACTTCAGGGAAGATCTGTATTACAGGCTGAAAGTCATCACCATAAATCTTCCGTCTTTACGGGAAAGAAAAGAGGATATGCCTGAACTGGTTTCTTTCTTCATAAAGAAATACAATCAGGAATTCGGTAAGCGGGTGAAAGATATTGAGGAAAATGCCTTGAAAGCACTCAGGGATTATCACTGGCCCGGCAACATACGGCAGCTTGAGTCGGTTATAGAGCGGGCGGTCCTTATGTGCGGAACCCCGCAGATAGGCCTGAAGGATATAAAAAGTGAATTGAGGTTTTTCCAGGGAAAAGGTATCCTCGATTTTGATCTGCCTGATGAAGGAATAAGCGTTGAGGAACTCGAAAAAGACCTTCTGAAGAAGGCCATGCAGAAAGCAAATGGTGTTGCTGCAAAGGCGGCGAAACTCCTGGGGATGAGTTACAAAACCTTCTGGTACCGGTGGGAGAAACTGAATCTCCAATCCCCAAAAAAGGATGCGCTTCCCTAAAAGAGGATGCTACTTCACAGCGATCCCATATTTTAGCCTCTATTCTCACTGGCATATCTCTTGCTTTCTACTAACCTTTTCAGAAAGCATCAATGACAGAATAGTCAGTGCAACAATTTCCTAATGAAAGGAGGTGATTTGAGTGAAGAAAGCAATAGCGATTATCGTTTCAGTCCTCTTCGTATTCGCCATTACCTCACTGTCCTTTGCGGCAGATGCAACGAAGGCAGCCCCTGCTCCTGCACCTGCAGAAAAGAAGGCAGCTCCGGCGGTAGAGGAGAAGAAGGCTCCTGCGAAGGTAAAGCAGGTTACCGGTGAGGTCACCGCAATGGATGCAAAGGCAAAGACCATCACGGTAAAAGGCAAGAAGGGTGATGTTGTCATCGCAGTGGACGACAAAATGATGGCAGCTGTCAAAGCTGGTGATAAGGTCGTCGTAAAATACACCGAAGCTGACGGCAAGAACACCGCCAAATCGGTGAAAAAGGCCGAGGCAAAACCAGCAGAGATGGAAAAGAAGGCAGCCCCTGCACCTGCAGAGAAGAAGGCAGCCCCTGCCCCTGCCCCTGC
>Ga0315276_10001574_pt1 | contig 20465 bp, 16 predicted proteins | sample YL17G05_0_MG_FD_204542 | JGI IMG/M metagenome (GOLD analysis project Ga0315276, IMG submission 204542) | Sediment microbial communities from Yellowstone Lake, YNP, Wyoming, USA - YL17G05_0 | ecosystem: Environmental > Aquatic > Freshwater > Lake > Sediment | place: USA: Wyoming | collected... | reverse complement strand
CGGCCGAGAGCCCTACGAAGTACATGAAGAGCGTGATGTACAAGCCCCACATCATGGGGTTGCGCATGTTGGTGGCCGCGAGGCCGTGCATGAGCTGGTACACCCACGCTCCGAGGCCGACGGCGAGGCCCGCAGCGAGCAGCGCGATCCAGAGGCGAAGGGCGCGGTCCCCGGAGCGCGGTCCCGCCGACGTAGCTGGGCTGGCGACGGTGCTCATGTCTCGAGTCCTCTCTTGCGGCGCGGCGGCAGGTAGAAGACGCGCGGGTCGGTGCCGCGCTCCTCGAGCAGCTGCTCGCCGCCACGTTCGCGGATGAGCCGGCTCACGCGGCTGTCGGGATCGTTGAGATCCCCGAAGATCCGCGCCTGGGCGGGGCACGACCAGACGCACGACGGGATCTGCCCCTCGGCGAGCCGGTGCACGCAGAACGTGCACTTCTCCATCGTGCCGATCGGCCGCGGCGCCACCATCCCGGTGTCGAAATCGGTGGGCCTGTCCGGCTTACCCCAGTTGAACACGCGTACCCCGTAGGGGCACGCGACCATGCAGAAGCGACAGCCGATGCAGCGCTCCGAGTCCTGCATCACGACGCCGTCCTCGCGCGAGTAGGTGGCCTGGACCGGGCAGACCTTGGTGCAGGCCGGGTTCTCGCAGTGCTGGCAGGCGAGCGGCAGCCAGTGCATCTCCAGCTCGCCCTGCACTCTGCGCGGCGTGTCGAGCGCGTCGCCGACGGTGTCGATGCGGTTCCACCACATCCCCAGCGGTACGTCGTTCTCGGACTTGCAGATCACGCAGCACGACCAGCAGCCGATGCAGCGCTCCTGGTCGACGACCATTCCCCAGCGCGGATGTTCCGAAGTGGGGCCGATCTCTCCCCACTCGCGGGACGCCGGCGAGAGTGCCTCGATCGGCGAGACCTTGTCAGACATGCGCCACCTCCTCGGCGGGCAGGGCGGCAGATGCGGCCGACTCGCTCTCCGCCGCGCCGCCATCGCCGACCCTCGTGACCTCGCAGCGGCAGTCCTTCCAGCCGGTGGAGGGCGCCCACATGTTGGCCACATAGTGGATCTCGTGGATGGGGTTGACCTCAGAGGAGGTCAGCTCGTTCACGCTCTTGCCACCCCCGAGCTGGCGGCTCCACCAGCCCTCGAACAAGGTCGCCGTGCCGGGCCGCGCCGCCTCGGTGATGTGCGCCCAAGCGCGCACGCTTCCGCGCGAGTTGCGCAGCTCGACCAGGTCGCCGTCCTCGATGCCGCGTTCGCCGGCGGTGGCCGGGCTGAGGAGCACCGGCGCCCGGCCCCCCGTGATCTCATTGAGCCAGGCGACGTTGGCGTAGCTCGAATGGATGCGCCACTTGGAGTGCGGCGAGAGCAGCGCTATCGGGTACTCGCCGGGGTCGTGGACGCCGTCGTCGTGTGGCGGCTTGTAGGTCGGGACCGCTTCGCCAAGCTCCAGAAAGCGGTCCTCCTCCTTGTAGAACTCGGCCCGACGGGTCGGCACGAAGACGGCGGTCGCCTCCAGCGGCGCCGGCAGCGACTGCGGCGGAAACGGCACGAGCTCCTCGACCTGGCGCACAAAAGCCACGTCGGGGTCGGGAACATCGAGACGCACGGGCCCGGCCTTGAGCTGCTCGAGCGTGATGCCCTCGGTCGGGCCGCCCTGGGCCAGGATGGCCGCGATCGCCTCTTCGGCCGTCATGTCGAAGTACTTCTCGAACAGCGCCGGGTCGATCCGCTTGACGATCTCCTGCCACATCCAGAGCTCCGGGCGCGACTCGCCGACCGGCGGGATCGCCGCCTGCTGGATCTGCAGGAAGGGATGTAAGGGCGTGGCCGTGAGATCGGTCTTCTCGTACCAGGTGGCGGCCGGCAAGACGATGTCGGCCCATTTGGCGGTATCGGTCATCTGGTGATCGACGACCACGACGAGCTCGCAGCCATCGAGCGTCTCGTGCAGCCGGTTCACGTCCATGGCCTGCAGGAACATGTTGGCGAAGGTGCAGATGAGCGCCTTGAAGCCGTTCTTGGGGTACGGGACGGTCTCGTTCATGGTCTCGGTCCGTCCGCGCACGAAGTACACGCTGGGGACGATCTTCGCCTTGACGTCGCCGAGAGCCCACCAAGGCGAAGTGTCGACGCGCACCTTGTACTGCCCGACGTACACGGAGAAGCCGCCGCCCGAACGGCCGACGTTGCCGGTGAGGGCGGCGAGCAGCGCGAAGGCACGCCCGTTCAGGTCGCCGTGGAACCAGTGGTTGCTGCCGCCACCCATGATGATCGCCGCCGGGCGTTCCGCGGCGTATCCCTTCGCCACAGCGACGATCGTCTCGGCCGGGACGCCGGTGACCTCGGCGCCGCGCTCGGGCGTCCATTCGTCCAGCGTGGCGCGCACGAGCGCGAACCCCGGGGTCACCTTGACCGGCGAGCCATCCGCGAGCCGCACCGTGTACTCGCCTTCGAGCGCGACCTCCGCTCCCGCAGGGATGCCCAGACGGTCGGTCCCGATGATCAGCGGTGCGCCGCGCTGAGTGTCCCAGGCGACGTAGCGGTCGTCGGGGATCGGCGGCAGGCCGTGTGCCGCCGGGTCAAGAAGCGGCGCCGGCGCCGTCCCGACCGGCGGAGCCTTCTGCCCGTACTCGCCGAGGCCGACGCCCGCGGCCGGGCCCGGGTCCCGGGCCTCGCCGCGGGCCAATTCGTGCGCCCGCAGCCGCTTGCCGGTGTCGGTGCGCACGAGCAGCGGCGCGTCGGTGTACGTGCGCATGAAATCCCAGTCGGCCGTGCCGTCCGTCACGACCTGCCGGCAAAGGGCGAGGCCGAGGGCGGCGTCGGTCCCGGGCTTGATCTGCACCCAGGCGTCCGCCTTCGCCGCGGTCGACGAGAACGTGGGGTCGACCACGACCAAGCGGGCGCCCTTCTCCACGGCGTCGTGGACGAAGTGCACGTCCGGGATCCGCGTCTCGAGCGGATTCGCGCCGATCAACAGGATGAAGCGGCTGTTGGCCCAGTCCTTTGACTCGTGCTCGGCGTTCTGCACACCGAAGGTGATGGGCATCCCCATGGGCAGGTCGCCGTTGAAGTCGAAGCTGGTGCCGTGGGTCATCCCCAGGGCCGCGCAGGCGCGGTAGGCGGCGCCCTTCTGGATGTAGCCGGAGCCGGGCACCTGGCTGAAGACGTGGACCGCGTCCCAGCCCCATTTCTCACCGATGCGCGTGAGCTCGCCGGCGATGCGTTCGAGGATTTCGTCCCAGGTCGCCTCGCGAAAGCTCCCCGAGCCACGCTCGCCGTCTCGGATGAGGGGCGTCTGGATGCGATCCGGACCGTGGATGAGGAGGTGATACGAGAGGCCCTTCATGCAGCCACGCGGGTTGTAGACCTCGTCGGGGTAGTCGGCCGCCTGCTGGACCTTCACGACCTCGTCGTCACGCACGAAGGCGAGCTGCCCGCACGAGCCGGTGCAGTTCGGAGAACAGGTGGTACGGACCACACGGTCGACCGGCAGGGAGAGCTGCGGATCGTCGCGACCGGCGAACGCTGCGCTCCCGGTCACCCCGAGTGCGGTCCCGGCGGCGGCCGTCCCGGCGACGGCGCCCGCGCCCTTGAGAAGCTGACGGCGAGTGACCTTCATGAGGTCGACCTGCGCGCGGGACCCACCCCGCGCCTGGCCGCCGACTGCAACGCCAGCCTGGTCTCCCGACGGCCCGGGCAGATGGCGTCGAGGGTCCCATGGTCCTGGGAGCCGCAATGCGCGCAAAGCCTGGCGCTCGCGCCGCGCGCAGCCGGGCGAAGTGCAGGGGCCACCGCCGCGGCTGTCGGCTCCAGCTTTCGCGCGGCCGCCCCGACAAGACCTGCCAGCGAGACCAGTCCCGCTCCAAGAACGAATCTCCGGCGAGTCGTGACCATCCTCTTGCCTCCCTTGAGCAGCCGTCCGCGCCCGTGGTGGACGCGTTGTGCCGAGCGCCGAGCGCCGTGTCATACGGAAGGCTAACAAACACTAAGTAACTAAGCAATATATAATCCCGGGAGCAGAGACCTTCTTCGCTGGAGCCCCCGAACCGGCCGGCAGGCCTCCTCGCCCCCACTCCCCGGCCTCCGCCTGCCATCGCTTCTTGATAACACCCGCTGCAGGCCGTAAAGTGTCAGCAGGTCCAACCTACGAATCCTGCCCAATCGCGCCGCCACCCGCCGAGGGCGCGGCGAGCACCTGAGGAGCGTGACATGCCGAACATCGGCCCTCTGGAGATCGGCCTCATCGTCCTCGTGATCCTCCTGCTCTTCGGCGCCACGCGCCTGCCCAAGCTCGGCAAGTCGATGGGTCAGAGCATCCGCGGATTCAAGACGGGCCTGGGGGAAGACGCGCCCGACGACGACGAGAAGCCCTCCAGGGGCGACGCCGCCAAGCTCGAGAAGGGCGACGAGACCGACAAGTCCTGAACCCGATCGCCAATACCCCCGACGGCCCGCCTCGGCGGGTCGTCGTCGTCTAGCGGCTCAGCAGGCACACCGCGTGAGCGGCGATGCCCTCGCCGCGGCCCTCGAACCCCATCCCTTCGGTGGTCGTCGCCTTGACGCTCACCGCATCGCCAACGACCCCCAGGGCGCTCGCGAGCCCTTCCCGCATCGCGGGCCGATAGTCCGCCAGGCAAGGGCGCTCACACACGAGCGTGACGTCGGCGTTGGCGACCAGCCAGCCGCCCTCGCTCACGCGGACGACGACCCGGCGCAGCAGCTCGATGCTCGAGATGCCGGCGAACGCCGGATCCGTGTCGGGGAACAGGTCGCCGATGTCGCCGAGCCCGGCGGCGCCGAGCAGGGCGTCCATGAGCGCATGGACGCCGACGTCGGCGTCGGAGTGGCCGGCGAGACCCTGCGGGTGATCGATCTCGACCCCGCAGAGCACCAGGCGGCGATCGTCGGCGAAGCGGTGCGCGTCGTAGCCGCTGCCTACCCTAAACGTCGGTCTCGACCTCCCACGACAGCAGCGCGCCGGCCAGCGGAAGGTCGGTCGGCTTGGTGATCTTGACGTTGGCCGGCGTGGATGCCACGAGGCCGACCTTGTAGCCGCCTCTCTCGAGAAGCGTGGCGTCGTCGGTGGCGCCGTCGAGATCTGCGCACGCATAAACGTCGCGGAGAGCGCCGGCCCTGAAGACCTGCGGCGTCTGCACGGCCCAGAGGCCGCTGCGGTCGACGGTCGCCTCGACGGCGCCGGTCGGGTCGGCGCGCTTGAGCGTGTCGCTCACCTCGATGCCGGGGACGGCTCCATCGACGTCGGCGAGGGCCGCGATGCAGTGTTCGAAGACGTGCCGGGAAAACAGCGGCCGGGCGCCGTCGTGGACGGCGATGACGGCCGCCGTCGTGGGTACTTCCAGGAGGCCGGCGCGCACCGAGTCGGAGCGCTTGCGGCCGCCTTCGGCGATCAGCAGGGGCTTGGCGTCGTCGAAGGCCCGCAGCTCGCTGGCGAAGCGCACCGTGTGCGACGGGTGCAGCACCACGACGAGGCCGTCGACCTGCTGCATGGCGAGCAGCCGCCGCACGGAGTGGTTGAGGATCGGCTCGCCGCCGAGCAGCAGGAACTGCTTGGACTCGCCGTCAGGCAAGCCCATACGGCGGCTTTCGCCGGCCGCGGCGACGATGACCCAGAGCTCTTCGGTCTGCTGTTCCTCCACCTCGAGACCCCCCATCATCTGTGTCCGGTGCGGCTAGGTGACCACCCGGCTGAAGATCATCTTGCCCGAGGGGCTCTGCAGTACGCTCGTCACCTCGGCCTTGACGCGCGAGCCCACCAGGAGCGCGCCCGACTCGACGACGATCATGGTGCCGTCGTCGAGATAGCCCACGCCCTGGTCCTGCTCGCGCCCTTCTCGCAGGATCTTGACTTCGATGACCTCGCCGGGCAGCACCGCGGGCTTGACGGAGTTGGCGAGGTCGTTCACGTTGAGCACCTTCACGCCTTGGATCTCGGCGACCTTCTTGAGCGTGTAGTCGGTGGTGACGATCTGCGCCCCGAGGTCGCGCGCGAGGCGCACGAGCTTGGCGTCGACGGCCTCGATATCGGCGTAGTCCTTGTCGTCGATGCGCACGGCCCCCGAGCTGCTCTGGAGGCGGCGCACGAAATCGAGCCCGCGCCGCCCGCGCACGCGCTTCTCGGCGTCGGCGGAGTCGGCCAGGTGCTGCAGCTCTTCGACCACGAAGCGCGGTACGAGGACCTCGCCCTCGAGGAACCCCGAAAGGGCGACGTCGAGGATTCGGCCGTCGATGATGGCGCTCGAGTCGAGAAGCTTGGAGGGGGTCAGCCCCGGCAGCACCTCGAAGGCGCCGCGCAGCCCGAGCAGCCTGAGGATCTCGACGTGCTTCTTGGCGGCGAGATAGGCCGTGAAGTAGCCCGACAGAAGGTAGATCGGCACGGTGAGATAGACGCCCACCAGCGGGATGCGAAGGAGAGCGATGCTGACGAGAGTGGCGATGATGAGCCCGACGAGCACGCCCCCAATGGCCACGACCACTTCGGCGCCGGTAGCGCGCTCCATGACCTCGTCCATGCGGTCGAGGCCGCGCCTGAGGGCGCGCGAGAGCAGGACGCCGAAGGCGTAGCCGAGCGCGAAGCCGGCGGCGGTGAAGGCGAGCTGCCAGACGATCGTGCCGGGCCGGCCGAGGTCGGGGGCATACGAAGAGGCCCGGATGCTCTCCGCGATCTGGTACCCGGCGAGAGCGCCGAGCAGGGCGAGCAGCAGGCGGACCGCAGGGGCGAGCACGCCCCTGGACTTGCGGGCCGGCCGGGCCGGGCCGGCGTCAGACGACGGTGGCCGGCTCGAGGGGCTCGTCGGCAACCGCAGGCCCATCGACGTGGATGTTCTCGAGCACCTCTTCGAGGAAGGCGTTGGCCTGGTCTTCGCCGAAGTCGCGGGCGTACATGAGCTCGCTGGCGAGGATCTTCTTCGCCTTCGAGAACATCTGCTTCTCGCCGGTCGAGAGACCCTTGATGGCGTGCCTGATGGCGAGATTGCGGACGACCTCGGCGACCTCGAAGATGTCGCCGGTCTTGAGCTTGTCGCGGTTGTGCTTGTAGCGACGGCTCCAGTTCTTGGGCATCTTGGTGGGGTCGCCGCGCAGCACTTCGAGGACCTGGTCGACGACGTCCGCCTCGACGACCTTGCGCAGGCCGGCGCGATCGGCGTTCTCGACCGGGACCATCACGGTCATGTCGTTGTGCAGGATCTGGATGGTGAGGTAGTCGCGCTGCTGCCCGAGCACGTCCTTCTGCTCGATCTTCATGATCTTGCCCGCACCGTGGTGCGGGTAGACGACCTTGTCACCGACTGAATACAACGTACTCAAACCCCCCTGTGGTCGTTCGTGGCCCCGGCGGCCGACTGGGGTGGCGCACCCTCGCGAAGAAGGGCTGCGAGGACGCCACGCAGGTCGGCCGCGCCCACAGATATCCCGCCGGCGCGGCGTGCGTCGGCGGCGGGCACGACGATGCGTTCGAAGCCGGCGCGAGCGGCTTCGGCGACACGTCGCTCACTCTGCGTGCAGGAACGAAGTTCGCCAGTCAGGCTGATCTCCCCGATTGCGGCGACCCGCGGCGGAAGCGGTGTGTTGCGCTCTGCAGAGGCGATGGCGAGAGCAACGGCGAGGTCGGCCGCAGGTTCGTCGATGCGGATTCCTCCTGCAATTGTAACAAAAATGTCGCTGGTTGACAACGGCAGCCGGGCGTGGCGTCCCAGCACGGCGACCAGCATCGCCAGCCGGTTGCGGTCGAGGCCCACCGCGACGCGGCGCGGCATGGCCAGCTCGGTGCGATTGACGAGCGCCTGCACCTCGACGGCGAAACAGCGGCTGCCCTCGACGGCGACGTGCACGGCCGCCCCGGCGGCCGGCCCCGCTTCGCCGAGAAACAGGGACGAGGGGTCGGCGACGCCCTGCAGGCCGGCGGCCGTCATCTCGAAGATCCCCAGCTCGTTGGTGGAGCCGAAGCGGTTCTTGGCGGCGCGTAGCGTGCGGTAGAAGCGGTAGCGGTCGCCCTCGAACTGCAGCACCGTGTCGACGACATGCTCGAGCACGCGGGGGCCGGCGATGGCGCCCTCCTTGGTGACGTGGCCGACGAGGAACACGGCCGCGCCGGTGGCCTTGGCCAGGCGCAGCAAGCGGCCCGCCGCTTCGCGCACCTGGCTCACGCTGCCCGGCGCCGACGTGAAGGCGTCGCTGTACAGGGTCTGCACGGAGTCGACCACGACCAGCGCCGGGGCGGCGGCGGCGATGCTCTCGAGGATCGCGTCCAGCTCGGTCTCGGCGAGCACCGAGATGCCGCCGGGGTCGCCGCAGATGCGCTCGGCGCGCATCTTGACCTGGGCGGCCGACTCCTCGCCGCACACGAGCAGCACGGGGCGGCCGGAGGCGGCCACGCGGTCGAGGACCTGAAGAAGGAGCGTGGACTTGCCGATCCCGGGCTCGCCGCCCACGAGCACCAGCGAGCCCGGCACGATGCCGCCGCCGAGCACCAGATCGAGCTCGGAGATGCCGCTCGAGAAACGCGCGGTGGCCGACGAGACGACGTCGGACAAGCGCACGGGGGCGGCGCCTGCGGCGCCGCCCCCGTCACTCGCCTTGCGGCGGGCCCTGCCGGCGTAGCCGGCGCCGCCCGCCGCGATGACCTTCTCCTCGACGAAGGAGTCCCAGGCGCCGCAATCGGGGCAGTGGCCGAGCCACTTGGCCTCGCGGCGGCCGCACGCGCCGCAGGTGAAGACCGTCTGCTGCTTCGCCACGGCCGCTGTCAGGCGCCGGCAGCCGCGCCGCCGGCGTCGGGGCCGTCGGCGCCGCCCGGCGACGACGAGACGGGGGCCACGCCCTGGGCCACCGGTTCGTCGAGGCCGACCATCGGCAACTCCACGCTGCCACCGACGACCTCGCCGTTCACCGTGAGCACGGTGTCTTCGTGCTCGCCGTCCACCAGGATGACCGTGCCCTCCGGGAACTTCCGCTCGAGCATCGCGTCGCTGAGCTTGTCCTCGATGTAGCGCTGGATGGCACGCCGCAGAGGGCGGGCGCCGAGCATGGGGTCGAAGCCCTTCTCGACGAGCACCTCGCGGCCGGCATCGGTGAGTTGCAGCGTGACCCCGCTCGGATCGAGCTGCAGCTGCAGCCGCGCGACCATGAGGTCGACGATGGCGCCGATCTCGGAGCGCTCCAGCTTGTGGAAGACGATGACCTCGTCCACACGGTTGAGGAACTCAGGCTTGAAGACGCGCTTGAGCTCGCCGGTGATGCGGCCCTTCATGTCGTCGTAGGTCATGCCCTTGGTAGCGGTCTGGCCGAAGCCCAGCGGCGTGTCCTTGGTGATCATCTCCGCGCCGATGTTGCTGGTCATGATGAGGATGGCGTTGCGGAAGTCCACGGTGCGGCCCTGTGCATCGGTGAGCCGCCCGTCCTCGAGGATCTGCAGCAGGATGTTGAACACGTCCGGGTGCGCCTTCTCGATCTCGTCGAAGAGGATCACGCTGTACGGCTTGCGGCGCACGATCTCGGTGAGCTGGCCGCCCTCGTCGTGCCCCACGTAGCCGGGCGGCGAACCGACGAGCCGCGACACGGAGTGCTTCTCCATGTACTCGCTCATGTCGATCTGCACGAGATGGTTCTCGTCTCCGAAGAGGAACGCCGCGAGAGTGCGCGCCAGCTCCGTCTTGCCCACGCCCGAAGGCCCGAGGAAGATGAAGGAGCCGGTGGGGCGCCGGGGATCCTTGAGCCCGGCGCGGCTCCGGCGGATGGCCTTGCTGACGGCGCGCACCGCCGGGTCCTGCCCGATGAGCCTCACGTGCAGCTCGTCCTCCATGCGGAGGAGCTTCTTGCTCTCGGCCTCGGTGATCTTGACCACGGGGATACCGGTCCACATGCTCACGATCTCGGCGATCTCGTCTTCGCCGATGCTCGCGCGCATGCCCTCGTCGCTGGTCTTCCACTGGTCCTCGAGCTCGAGCTTCTTGTGGCTGAGCTTGCGCTCCTTGTCGCGCAGGTTGGCGGCCTTCTCGAACTCCTGCGCCTCGATGGCCGCCTCTTTCTCTTTGCGCACCCCGGAGATCTCCTCTTCGAGCTCGCGGTAGCTGGGCGGCGCCGTCATGGTGCGGATGCGCATGCGGCTGGCGGCCTCGTCGATGAGGTCGATCGCCTTGTCCGGCAGGAAGCGGTCGCTGATGTAGCGGTCGGCGAGCTCCGCCGCCGAGACGAGCGCCTCGTCGGTGATGCGGATGCGGTGGTGGGCCTCGTAGCGGTCGCGGAGACCCTTGAGGATCTCGATGGTCTCCTCGACCGACGGCTCGGCCACCTTGATCTGCTGGAAGCGGCGCTCCAGGGCGGCGTCGCGCTCGAGGTACTTGCGGTACTCGTCCATGGTGGTCGCGCCGATGGTCTGGAGCTCCCCGCGCGCCAGCGCCGGCTTGAGGATGCTGGCGGCGTCGATGGCGCCCTCCGCGGCGCCGGCGCCGACGAGGTTATGCAGCTCGTCGATGAAGAGGATGATGTCGCCGGTGTCGTGGATCTCCTTCATGACCTTCTTGAGCCGCTCCTCGAACTCGCCGCGGTACTTGGAGCCCGCGACCAGCGCGGCGAGGTCGAGGCTGAAGACCTGCTTGCCCTTGAGCAGCTCGGGCACCTCGTGGTTGGAGATGCGCTGCGCGAAGCCCTCGACGATGGCCGTCTTGCCCACGCCGGGCTCGCCGATGAGCACGGGGTTGTTCTTGGTGCGCCGGCTGAGGATCTGCATGACGCGCTCGATCTCGGTGACGCGCCCGATGCACGGGTCGAGCTTGCCGTCCTCGGCCAGCTTGGTGAGGTTGCGGCCGAACTGCTCGAGCACCTTGGCCGAGCGCTTGCTTTCGCCGCCGGCCTGCTGCTGGCCGCGGCGGCCGGGGCCGCTGAGCGTTCGCATGACCTCGCCGCGGATCTTCTCGGGCTCGGCGTCCAGATCGAGCAGGATGCGCGCGGCGACGCCTTCGTCCTCGCGCACGAGGCCAAGCAGGATGTGCTCGGTGCCGATGTAGTTGTGACCCAGCGAGAGCGCCTCGCGCAGCGCCAGCTCGAGCACCTTCTTGGCGCGCGGCGTGAACGGGATCTGGCCCTGCGGCGACTCCTCGCCGGAGCCGACTATGCGCACCACGGCGGCGCGCACCTCCTCCACCGAGACTTCCAGGCCGTCGAGGACGCGGGCGGCCACGCCTTCTTCCTCACGCAGCAGGCCCAGCAGCAGGTGTTCGGTGCCGATGTAGTTGTGCTTGAGCGCCCTGGCTTCTTCCTGGGCGAGGACCACGACCTGCCTGGCACGTTCGGTGAAGCGTTCGAACATCCGGCAACTCCTTCCGGAAACGGGGCCGCGTCATCAAGTCGGGGAACAGTGGCGGCCGCCGGTGCTTGCTCTCAGCCTCCAGCTTCCCCCCCGGAGGCGTCACGTAGCCTAATGGTACCCGATTCCCGGCGAGACGCGACCCGAGCCCCGGCTACCAGTCACCGCCGTCGCAGATATGATGTGAGCTCGTTGCGGCACCGTCCATCGCCGGCAGGGGGCTCGGAGGCATGCGGAACATCATCACCTGGAGCACGCGCGGCAAGCACCCGTGGATCATCATCGCGGTCTGGATCCTGATCGCCGGGGCACTGTCCCTGGGACCCACGCTGCAGAGCGTGACCAGCAACGACGCCTCCAAGTCGCTGCCGCCGAGCGTCGAGAGCAAGCGCGCCGACGCGCTGCAGCAGGCGTCGTTCCCCGACGCCAAGGGCACGCCGGTGATCGTCGTCTTCAGCTCGGAGGCGCCGCTGACCAGCCAGGACAAAGCCGCGATAGCGGCCGGCGAGTCCTGGCTGAAGAGCGGCGCCGAGCCCATCAACAGCGCCCGCGTGGAGTACTCCAAGGACGGCAAGGGCGCGCTGATCTTCGCCAGCCTGAACGGCAACCCCGGCGAGGAGTCGTTCCGCGCCTCGGTCAAGGCCATCGCCGACCATTTCGGCGACCAGGTGGGCGACATGCAGGTGCGCGTCACCGGCCCCGGCGGCCTGATCACCGACGTCTACCAGATCTTCCTCAACGCCGACGTAAAGCTGCTCATCGGCACCGTCACCCTCGTGCTCGTCCTTCTGCTGCTCATCTACGGCTCGCCCGTCCTCCCCTTCGTCCCGCTCCTCACCGTCGGCTTCGGCTACTTCGTCGCCGGCGGCATCCTCGCCCAGGTCGCCACGGCGCTCGGCGACACCCTCTCGGGGCAGGCGACCTCGCTGATGGTCATCCTGCTGTTCGGCGCCGGCACCGACTACGGGCTGCTGCTCATCTCGCGCTACCGGGAGGAGCTGCGCCGTGAGCCGGACCATCGCGTCGCCCTGGCGACGGCGCTCGGCGAGACCTGGGAGGCGATCGCCGCGAGCGGCCTCACGGTGACCCTCGCCGTGCTGACGCTCTTGTTCGCGAACTACGGCGATTACACGTCGTTCGCGCCGGTGCTCGGGCTCGGCGTGTTCGTCACCCTCATCGCCGCGCTCACCCTGATGCCGGCGCTGCTCGCGCTGCTCGGCCGGCGCGCCTTCTGGCCGCGGGTGCCGCGCGAGGGCGACGTCACGCGGCACCGCACCTGGGGGCGCGTGGCCGCCGCGGTCGCGGCACATCCCGGCCGCGGCGCCGCCGCCGTCTCGCTCGTCCTCGTCGTCCTCTCGCTCGGCGTGCTCCTCTACAGCCCGCGCTTCAGTTTCACCGAGGACTTCCTCAAGAACATGCCGTCCAAGCAGGGCTACGCGCTGCTCGAGAAGCACTTCCCCAAGGGCAGCCTGGCGCCGACGACGGTGCTCGTCCAGGCGCCGCAGGCGCCGCCCGAGTTCGTCACCGGCATGATCGTCGGCGCCCTGAGCAAGAGCCCGGGGGTGGCGGCCGCCTTCCCGACCGGCACCGCGAACGACGGCAAGCTGCTCAGCTTCCAGGTGATCCTTAAGGGCGATCCCTACTCCAAGGAGGCTCTCGCGCAGGTGCGCCAGCTGCGAGAGACCGCCCGCAAGGTGGCGCAGGTGGGCGGCGGCACGGCCCTGGTGGGTGGGCCCACCGCCACCCAGGCCGACACCTGGGCGATCTCCAACCGGGACACGCTGGTCGTCGCCATCGCCGCCCTGATCGTGGTCGGCGTCATCCTGGCCGTGCTGCTCCGCGCCCTGGTCGCGCCGCTGTACCTGCTCGCCACCAACCTGCTCTCGTACCTCGCGGCGCTGGGCGCCACCATCTTCATCACCGAGGTGCTCCTGGGCTGGGAGAGGATCAGCTACCGGATCCCGCTGTACATGTTCATCTTCCTCGTGGCTTTGGGCAGCGACTACAACATCTTCATCACCACGCGCATCCGCGGCGAGGCGCTGCGAGAGGGGCTGCGCGACGGCACGGTCAAGGCGCTCACGGCCACCGGCGGCGTGCTGACGAGCGCCGGCATCATCCTGGCCGGCACCTTTCTGATCCTGCTCAGCCAGCCGGTCAAGGACCTCGCCGAGATCAGCATCGGCGTCGCCATCGGCGTACTCCTCGACACGTTCCTGGTGCGCACCGCCCTGGTGCCGGGACTGACGCTGTCGATCGGGCCGAAGGTGGGATGGCCGTGGCGGCCGTGGACGAAGGCGGAGGACGAGGAAGCGGAAGAGGCGGCCGCGTCGGCGAGGAGCGCCGAGCCGGCCGCCACCGCCTGAGGCGCCGAGCGCCGGCCCACGGATGGCGCGGTCGGCGCCCGGCGCAAGGCTCAGCTGTCGAAGCCGACTCCCAGGCGATCCAGGGTCCGCAACCACCTGTTGCGCGCGCCGCCGTGACAGTCGGCGTAGGTCATGGCGCGCTGCGTGAGCTCGACCACCCCCCAGCGCAGCGGCTCCGGCGGCCAGGGTACCGGCGTGCTGCGCACCAGCTCCAGCTCGGTGAGCTCCGTACGCTCACCGGAGAGCAGGTCGAGAACGACCTGCGCGGCGAAGCGCGCTGCGCCGACCCCCATCCCGGTGTATCCGAGCGCGTAGGCGACGCGACCGCCGAGGGCCTTGCCGAAGAACGGGCAAAAGCGCGTGCTGGTGTCGATGACTCCGCCCCAGCCATGGGTGAAGCGGACGCCCTCGAGCTGCGGGAACATGTCGAAGAAGTGGCGCGAGAGCTTGGCGAACGTCTGCGGTCGCACCTCGAACTCGGGGCGCACCTCACTGCCATAGTGGTAGATGGCGTCGTAGCCGCCCCACAGGATGCGGTCGTCGATAGTCAGCCGGAAGTAGTGGAAGTGGTTGCCGGCGTCAAACAGCCCTTGCCTGCGCTTCCACCCGATCGAGGCTCGCTGCCTCGCGGTCAGCGGCTCGCTGACGAGTGCGTAGTCGTACACGGGCACCATGAGCAGGCCCAGGCGCCTGAGGAGCGGCCGGTGCGCGTTGGTCCCGAGCACCACTCTGGGAGCCCGCACGCTGGCGGCCGGCGTCGTCAGCCGGACGCCCGCGCCGGCGCGCGCCAGCGCCGTGACCGGCGTGCCCTCGTAAATGCGCACACCAAGCTGGCGACAGGCCCGTGCTACCCCCCAGGCCAGACGGGCAGGGTCGACCATGGCGCAGCTGTCGAGCAGCCACAGACCGGCGACGACATGGGCGGCACTCACTTCGTCCTGGATCGCCCCGCGGTCGAAGTACTGGCAGGCGCGCCCCAGGCTCGCAAGCGCGTCGCGCTCCTTGAGTAGAGCGTCCACCTGCCAGGAGGCCGTGGCGAGCCCGACCTCGCCAGTGCGTTCCCAGGAGCACTCGATCCCGTAGCGGTCGCACGCCTCCTCCATCGCGTCGAGGTTCTCCAGGCCGAGGGCCTCGAGCCGTTCGATCTCGCGGGGGAACTTGGCGAGGCCGTTGCCGGTGGCGTGCGTCAGCGTCGACATGCAGAAGCCGCCGTTGCGGCCCGATGCCTGCCAACCGACGCGCCCCGCTTCGAGCACGACGACGTCCCGGCCCGGATCGCGTTCCTTGGCCTGAAGCGCCGCCCAGAGACCGGTATAGCCACCGCCGACGATGGCCAGGTCGCAGTCGTCGAAGCCGGTCAGCGGCCCCGTGGACGCGGGCGCCTCGGGGTTGTCCAGCCAGTAAGGGGTCGAGCTGATATCGGCGATCGCGCGCGCGTGCCACGGCAGGGAAGCGCCGGGCGCGACGCCGTGAGCAGTCGAGTCCATCGATCCTCCGGTTCCGAAAGGGGCCGGCAGCGCGCCGGGCAGCAGCTTGTGGCCGGCCACCAGTTCTCGCCTTGCGGCTCCAGACTATCGACAGGCGTCCCGACGGAGCCGTGACGTGACTCTATCGTACCCGACCCGCCACGGGACATGGCCCGCGGCGAGGGGAGCTTGTCCCGATGGCGAAGCGCACCATGGACGACACCGGCCGGGAAGCGGCGCCACGCCAAGTGGGCGAGGACGCCCGCGAGCCCGCCGAGTGCCCACGAGGGGCGCTCCGGGGGTGTGCCGCGCCGTCGCTAGCTGCGCAGCGCCGGGAAGAGGATGACGTCGCGGATGCTGGGCGCGCCGGTGAGGATCATCACGACGCGGTCGATGCCCATGCCCATGCCGCCGGTGGGCGGCATGCCGTGCTCCAGCGCCTCGAGGAAGTCCTCGTCGAGGCGGTGGGCGGTCTCGTCGCCGTCGGCGAGGTCCTGCATCTGCTGCAGGAAGCGCGCGCGCTGATCCTCGGGGTCGTTGAGCTCGCTGAAGGCGTTGCTCGTCTCCATGCCGGCCACGAAGCCCTCGAAGCGCTCCACGAAGCGCGGATCGTGCGGGGTCTTCTTGGCGAACGGGCTGGTCTCGAGCGGATGCTCGGTGATGAACACGGGCTGGATGAGCTGGGGCTCGACCATCTCGCCGAACAGCTCGTCGACCTGGGTCCCCCAGGTCGGCGCCAGCGGTACGGTCTCGTCGAGCCCCTTCGCCTTGATGGCGGCCTGCAGGTCGGCCACCGTGCGTGCATCGCCGGCGCCGATGTCGATGCCGGTCTCGTTCTCGATGGCCTTGCGCATCGTGAGGCGCGGCCACGGCGGCGTCAGGTCGATCTCGTGGTCGCGAAAGGTGACCTGGAGGTCGCCGACGGCGCGAGCCGCCTCGGCGATCATCTCTTCGACCATCGTCATCACGTGGTTGTAGTCCACGTAGGCCTCGTAGGTCTCGAGCATCGTGAACTCGGGATTGTGCTTGAAGCTCACGCCCTCGTTGCGGAAATCCTTGCCCATCTCGTAGACGCGGTCGATGCCACCGATGATGCAGCGCTTGAGGTACAGCTCGGTGGCGATGCGCAGGTAGAGGTCGCGCTCGAGCTCGTTGTGGTGGGTGATGAACGGCCGCGCCAGGGCGCCGCCGTAGAGCGGCTGGAGCACGGGCGTCTCGACCTCGATGAAACCGCGCCCGTCGAGGAACTCGCGGATGGCGCGGACGATGCGGGCGCGCTTGACGAACACCTCGCGGGAAGCGTCGTTGACCATGAGGTCGAGGTAGCGCCTGCGGTACCGGGTCTCCACGTCGGTGAGGCCGTGGAACTTCTCGGGCATGGGCCGCAGCGACTTGGAGAGCAGCTCCCACGAGGCGACGCGCAGCGAGAGCTCGCCGCGCCGGGTGCGCATGACGGTTCCTTCGGCGCCGACGAAGTCGCCCAGGTCGACGTGCTCGAGCGCCGCGTAGCGCTCCTCGCCGAGAGCGTCGAGCTGGGCGAGCAGCTGCAGCTCGCCGCTGGAGTCCTTGAGGACCACGAAGGTGAGCTTGCCGTGTACGCGGCGGGCCATGACGCGACCGGCGATGCGGTGCACGTCGCCGGAGTCCTGGCCCGCCTCAAGGCCGCCGTAGGCATCGTGCAGCGGCCCGATCTCGTCGCGCGGCTGGTACTTGGTGGGGTAGACGACTCCGGAGTCGCGCCACGCGGCGAGCTTGGCGCGCCGTTCGGCGAAGACGTCGCCGCCGTGCTCGCTCTGCTCGTCCACGGCGGGAGCCGTCAGGCTTTCTCGATGGCCAAGACCTTGAACTTCTTGGAGCCCTGGGGAACGCTCACCGTCACCTTGTCGCCCGGCTTGTGACCCATGATCGCGTTGCCCACCGGCGACTCGTTGGAGAGCTTGTGGGCAGCAGGGTCGGCCTCGGCGGAGCCGACGATGGCGTACTGCACGACGTCGCCCGCCTTCATGTCCTGCAGAGTGACCTTGGTGCCCACGCCGACCTTGTCGGTGGTGATGGCGTCGGAGTCGATGACGATGGCGCTGCGCAGCCGATCCTCGAGAGCGTAGATGCGCGCCTCGAGCATGGCCTGCTCGTTCTTGGCGTCGTCGAACTCGGAGTTCTCGGTGATGTCGCCGAAGTCACGCGCGGCGCGGATGCGCTCCGCTACCTCGTCGCGCTTGACGCTCGAGAGGTATTCGATCTCCTCCTTGAGGCGCTGGAAGCCCTCCGGCGTGAGGATGATCTCGCGGTCGACCACTGGTTCCTCCTCTTCAACACGGCAACGCGGCCCCGAACCGGGACCGCGCGCCGAACAAGTCGGGAAGTATAGGCCATGACCCCGCGATGCGCAAACGCGCGGCGCCGGCGCGACCGCGGCCGGTCACATGCCGAGCAGCTCGCGCACGGCGGCCGCGTCGGCCGCGAGCATCAACGCCCGCGCCAGCTCCTTGTCGAGGACGCCGGCGCGCCGGTACCGCGGCCAGAACTGGCGCAGGTAGCCGACGGAGCGCGTGCCCATGTCCCGCATGACGTCGCCGCTGAAGTGGCGCACCTCCGCGAGACACGCTTCGCGGGAGGGCGGCCGCGCGTCGCCGAGGATCTCGGCGAAGAGCCAGGGGCGCCCGAGAGCATGGCGGGCCAGCATCACCGCGGCCGCGCCGCCCTCGAGCAGGGCGAGGGCCGCGGCGCGGCCGTCCACGTCGCCGGAGGCGATCACGGGGACGGGGAGCTCCGCGGCCAGAGCGAACGTGACGGCGTGGTCGGCGCGGCCGCGGTACAGCTGGCCGGCCGTCCGCGGGTGGATGCAGACGGCGGCCGCGCCCGCGGCGACGAGGCGGGGGGCGGTGCGGCGCCCCGCCTCGTCGCCCTCGCGCAACCCGGAACGGATCTTCACGGTCACGGGGACGCGACCCTCGACGGCGTCGACCACCGCGGCGACGATCGCCGCGGCGCGGTCCGGGTCGCCGAGAAGCGCCGCGCCGGCGCCGGTCTTGACGACCTTGCGCACCGGGCAGGCCATATTGAGGTCCACGACGTCGGCGCCGGCCTCCACGCAGCGCGCCGCCGCGTCGGCGAGCACGTCGGCGCCGGCGCCGAAGAGCTGGAAGCCCAGGGGATGCTCGTCCGGCCCGCACGTCAGGTAGTCCAGCGTGCGCCGGTTGCGATAGTGCACGCCGTAGGCCGAGATCATCTCGGTGAACGCGAGACCGGCGCCCCAGCGGCGCACGCTGCGCCGGAAGGCGAGGGATGTGATGCCGGCCATCGGCGCCATGAACAGGCGCCGGTCGAGCGCGAGCGCGCCGATGCGCAGCGGCTCGTGCAAGGGGTCGGGGACGCCGGCGACGGGCGCAGCGGCGCGGCGCCTGGGCGCCGCCGACGCAGACGGCGGGGCCGCCACCGCGCCCTCCGTCAGGTCCGCTGCTGGCGACGCATGACGATCTCGATGCCGCGCAGCGTGAGCAGCGGATCGACGGTGGCGATGACGTCGGTGTGCCGGGCGATCAGCTCGGCGAGGCCGCCGGTGGCGATCACCTGCGCGCGCTCGCCGAGCTCGCCCCAGATGGCGTGCACGATGCCCTCGATCTCGCCGGCGAAGCCGTACACGGCGCCAGACTGAAGAGCCTCGGTGGTCGACTTGCCGATGGCGTGCTCCGGTTCGACCAGCTCGACCTTGATGAGCTTGGCGGCGCGCGTCGTGAGCGCCTCGAGGGACACTTCGATGCCCGGCGCAATGGCGCCACCCAGATAGTCGCCCTCGGCCGAGATGACGTCGAAGGACGTGGCGGTGCCATAGTCGGCGACGATGCAGGGACCGCCGTACTTCTCGAACGCGGCGACGGCGTTGACGATGCGGTCCGCGCCGACCTCGGCGGGGTTCTTCATGGCGATGCGCATGCCGGTCCGCGCCCCGGGGCCGACGATAAATGCCTCCACGCCCAGGTACTTCTCGCACATCTCGACCCACTGCTGAGTCAGCCGCGGGACCACCGAGGCGATGCCGACCTCGTCCACCGCGTCACGCAGCCTCGTGCCTTGCAGCGAGAAGAACCCCTGCAGGAGGCCCGCGATCTCGTCGCTCGTGCGGTGGCGCACGGTGGCGAGGCGCCACTCGCCGACCACGTCCCCGGCGTCCATGAGGCCTACGTGAGTCTGGGTGTTGCCCACGTCCACGACGAGCAGCGGCATGGTCAGCCGTCCATGTCGAGACCGATGTCGAGCCACGGCGCGCGCGTCGTGAGAGCCCCCACTGAGATCACGTCCACGCCGGCCTCGGCGAGCTCGCGGACGCGCTCCAGGCGCACGCCTCCGGAGACCTCCACGAGAGCGCGACCGGCGACGCGCGCCACGGCCGCGCGCACGGCGGGCGTGTCCATGTTGTCGAGCAACACGATGGTCGCGCCGGCGTCCAGAGCCTCGTCGAGCTGGTCGAGCGTGTCGACCTCGACCTCGAGGGCGTGCACGTGAGCGGCGCCGGAGCGTACCAGCTCGACGGCCGCGCGCACGCCGCCGGCCGCGGCCACGTGGTTGTCCTTGATCATGGCGCCGTCGAACAGGCCGAAGCGGTGCGGCGTGCCGCCGCCGTGCACCGCCGCCTGCTTCTCCAGGGCCCGCAGGCCGGGCGACGTCTTGCGTGTCGCGGCGATGCGCGCCGAGGTGCCGGCCGTCTCGGCCACGTACTGCGCCGTCAGCGTCGCGACGCCCGAGAGGCGACAGAGGAAGTTGAGACCCGTGCGCTCCGCCGCGAGGATCGCGGCAAGCGGGCCGCGTACGGTGGCGAGGACGTCGCCGGCCGCGAACCGGCCGCCGTCGGCGACGCGGAACTCGACCAGCAGGGCCGGGTCGACGAGCGCCGCGGTGGCCGCGAAGGCGGCGGCGCCGGAGAGCACGCCGGCCTCGCGGGCGACGACCCGCGCGAGGCCGCCCCCGGAGAAGGCCGAGCCGGTGATGTCGCCGTAGCCGGCGAGGTCTTCGGCGAGCGCGGCGCGCGCCGCGGCGCGCGCCGCGTCCTCGTAGCTACGCTCGCTCACGGGCGCCCCACCTTGCCGATCACGCCCTCTTCCCGCTCGTGAGGCGGCAGACGCAGCGTGACGTGCCGCTGCCAGCGCTCGTCGTCCACCGCAGGGAAGTCGTCGCGCAGATGTACACCGCGCGACTCCTCGCGCAGCAGGGCGCACTTGGCGATCTGGGTGCCCAGGGTGAGCAGGTTGAGCAGTTCATACTCGGCTTCGCCGAGGGCGCCGAAGCGCAGCTCCGACGTGAGAGCGTTGAGAT
>Ga0315276_10001573_pt1 | contig 20486 bp, 14 predicted proteins | sample YL17G05_0_MG_FD_204542 | JGI IMG/M metagenome (GOLD analysis project Ga0315276, IMG submission 204542) | Sediment microbial communities from Yellowstone Lake, YNP, Wyoming, USA - YL17G05_0 | ecosystem: Environmental > Aquatic > Freshwater > Lake > Sediment | place: USA: Wyoming | collected... | reverse complement strand
CGACCTACGACCTCGTCATCATCGGCGCCGGCATCAACGGCGCGGGGATCGCGCGCGATGCCGCCGGTCGCGGGTTGCGCGTGCTGCTGGTCGAACAGGGCGACATCGCCGGCGCCACGTCGCAGTGGAGCACCAAGCTGATCCACGGCGGATTGCGCTATCTCGAACAATACGAGTTCCGCCTCGTCCGCGAATCGCTTGCCGAACGCGAGGTCCTGCTCCGCAGCGCGCCGCATCTCGTCCAGCCGCTCGCGTTCGTGCTGCCGCACGAGCCGCATCTGCGGCCCGCGTGGATGATTCGCATCGGGCTCTTCCTCTACGATCACCTGGGCCGGCGCGAGGCCCTGCCCGGCTCGTTCGGCGTCGATCTCCGGGGCGGCAAGTGGGGCGCCGGACTGAAGCCCCGCTTTCGCAAGGGCTTCGTCTACGCGGACGCGCGCGTCGACGACGCCCGGCTGGTCGTGCTGAACGTGATGGCGGCGCGCGAGCTCGGCGCCGCCGTCCGCGTGCGCACGCAGCTCACGGCGGCGACGCGCGAAGGCGATCATTGGCGGGCCACGCTGTCCACGGCGGCAGGCGCTGCAACCACAGTCACCGCGAGGGCGATCGTCAATGCGGCGGGCCCGTGGGTGAAGCAGGTGCGCGACACCATCAGCCATTCACCGGTTCGCGAAAACGTGCGGCACGTGAAGGGCAGCCACATCGTGGTGCCGCGCGTGCACGCCGAGTCGCATGCGTACATCCTGCAGAACGCGGACAACCGGATCGTGTTCGTGATTCCGTATCTCGACCGCTATTCGCTGATCGGCACGACCGATGTCCCGGTCGACGCGTTCGACGAGCCGCGCATCGCGCCGGACGAAATCGAGTACCTGCTGGCACTTGCCAACACGTACCTCGCGCGGCCGCTGACCGCCGCGGACATCGTGTGGACGTTCAGCGGCGTGCGGCCGCTCTACGACGACGGCGCGACGGATCCGTCGGCGATCACGCGCGACTACGTGTTCAGGATCGACGCCGGCACGAGCCGCGGCGGGGAGCCGGAAGGCGCCCCGGTGCTGTCGATCTTCGGTGGCAAGCTGACCACGTACCGCCGGCTCGCCGAGCATGCGCTGGCGGAACTGCGGCGCTTCTTCCCGCGGATGGGCCCGAGCTGGACGTTGAATCGGCCGCTGCCGGGCGGCGATCTGCCGCCGGGCGGCCTCGCCGGCTGGATCGACGAGCTCGGGCGGCGCTATCCGGCGTTGCCCAGGCCGCTGCTGCACGGATTGGCCCACCGGCACGGCGCGCTCGCCACCGCGATTGTCGGGGACGCGAAGGTGCTCGCCGATCTCGGCGAGGATTTCGGCGAAGGTCTGACGGCCGCCGAGATCGACTACCTGGTGCGCGAGGAATGGGCGCGCACCGGCGACGACGTGCTGTGGCGCCGGACCAAGTGCGGACTCGCGATGCCCGAGGCGGACCGCGAGCGCGTCGCGGCTTACGTGGCCAGGGCGGTCGCCGCTTCCGGCGCTGCCGCGCCGCCGTGACCGCAACGCCCGTCGTGCGGCCTCTGCGGCCGCTGGCCGAAATGCCGGAGGCCGTCCGCCGGTCGGTCCGCGGCGTGCTCGCCGACATCGACGACACCCTCTCGACGCACGGCCGCCTCACCACGGCCGCCTATGCGGCGCTCGAGCGGCTGCGCGCCGCCGGGAAACTCGTGATCCCGATCACCGGCCGCCCCGCCGGGTGGTGCGACCACATCGCGCGCATGTGGCCGGTCGACGCGGTGGTCGGCGAGAACGGCGCATTCTACATGCGGCACGACGATGCCACGCGCAAGCTCGTCCGGCGTTTCGCGCTCGACGGCCCCGCACGCCACGCGAATCGCGCGCGGCTCGACGCCATCGCGGACCGCATCATCGCGGCTGTGCCGGGCTGCGCGCTCGCGTCCGACCAGCGCTATCGCGAAGCCGACATCGCGATCGATTTCCGCGAGGATGTGCCGCCGCTGCCGCGCGCCGCGATCGACCGCATCGTCGCGCTGATGCAGGCCGAGGGCCTGACGGCCAAGGCGAGCTCGATCCACGTCAATGGCTGGTTCGGGAGCTACGACAAGCTGACGATGACCCGCACGCTCCTGGCCGAAGTGTTCGGGATCGACCTCGACGCCGAGCGCGGGCGGTTCGTCTTCGCCGGCGATTCGCCGAACGACGCGCCGATGTTCGCATTCTTCCCGCATGCGGTGGGGGTCGCGAATGTCCGCGAATTTGCGGATCGCATCACGACGCTGCCGGCGTGGGTGACGCGGCACGAGGCCGGCGCCGGGTTCGCCGAGCTGGCAGATTTCCTTCTCGGCGCGTGATGCCGGCGGGGCAATCGGAAAACGGGGTCACGACGGACAGCCATTTGCCATTTCAACCGCGCGAGCCTGAGTGTGGAGGGGTCGGTGGCACGGGTCAATCGTCGATTTGCAGTGGCGTCGGGCTGCTCCGCACGCTTGTCGTGGCACTTTCGGGCGGGCGCGGACGCCAGGGTGGCCGCGGGCGGGTGCGATGCGGGGAGGCGCGGTCGGCTCACCGCGGCGGACGAGGATGTCGCGCACGGCCGGGCCGTCGGTGGTGAAGGCGATGTCCGCATGTCGGCGCCACAGAGCGGACACAGCAGCGGAAAGACTTCGTCGATGCGGGCGACGCGGCCGATACCGCGCCGCTGCGCGCTCCCCGGCCCGGCGCTCGACCCCCATTCCCGCCCCTGTGCCCCGCGTTGCGGCGTTGGGGATCAGGGTGGGCGGCACCGAGTGCCGGGCGCCATTTGGCCACCGGACTTAGGTCGCGCGGCTGCGCCCGCTGATTGCTGAATCCCCGACCGGAGGTCAGGATCGGATCAAAGCGAGTTTGAGCCCTTTCGTCACGAAGTTCCTGAAATCCTGATCCAGCGAAACCATGCGCAATCCGCCGTTGATCGCAAAGGCGGCCAGATAAGCGTCCATCCACGTCTTGGGTAATGCGCTGTCGTGCGACGCCAGACGATGCCAGAGCGTGGAGGTGCCCGGAGGTTCCTCCCGTTCGCAAACCTGCGGCAAAGCGAGGAACGCGCCCAGCGCCGCCAACGCATCACGATTGGTCAACCCGGTCGCGCCATAGGCCTTCAGCAACGCCGGCGTGGAGGCAAGGCGCAGGAAGCTCTGCTCCGTGGATCGGCAGAAGACCGCCGGGTCGGCGGGCGTCGCCTGCTGCACGGTTTTCCGCGCCGGGTGGTGAAATGGATGGGAGGTGAAAGCCGCCGCGATCCACACACTGGCATCAAGCAACGATCCCGGCACGCTTCCGATCCTCCTCGGCCTGCGCCGCTTGTTCGAGCTGCAGCAAATTTTTCGCGTTCATGCGCGCGGCCGGCGCATTGGGGCGGCAACGGATAACCGGCAGGCCCTTCGCGTCGATCTGCACCATGGAATCGGCTGCGAGCTTCGGCGGTTGCACCGGCGGCGCCATGCCGAGCCCCTGCCGCAGGAACTCGGCGACGAGATCCTTCACCGTCCGACTCTGCACGACAGCACGCAACTTCACTTCGCGGATCAACTCATCGGGCAGATCGAGTGTGGTTTTCATGGAACCAGCTTACCAGCTTCCTGTATTCCTGTCAAACTTCTGGTGCTGGGGGCCCCTGAAAATCGGCGATTGACCCGTGCCACTGACTTCTCCCTCGATGGCTCGCTTGATTGAATTTCAATGCGGGCCGCAGTCCGCAGCAGCCATCCACCAGCCCCGCGAGCGCATCCAGCGGGCCCGATGCGGCAACTCCCCAAGCAACCCTTCCATGATCGACGCTGTTGCAGGCTGGTCCCGTGCGCCGGCGCGCCGCGAACGCAGGTGCCCTTGAATCCCCCGGAAGCGACCGCACCCGTGCCGGTCAGCGATTTCGTACCGCCGCACGACCCGCCGCGCGCGGACAGGTCTCCTTGCTCCTTCCGCTTGTGCGGTGCGGGCCGAAGTATTACAGTTGCCATCGTCGTAATACTCTCGGAGAGCGACATGGCAACGACCATCACCAGCAAAGGCCAGGTGACGATTCCCAAACATATCCGCGACGCGCTGCAACTCGAGCCAGGCAACGCCGTGGATTTCTCGGTCAACCGCGAAGGGGAACTCGTCTTGCAACGGGCCACACGAGGTCCGGCGCGCAAGGGTGCGGGCAACCGCTTTGCGGCCGTACGCGGCCGCGCCGAAGTGAAATGGCGAACCCGCGACCTGATGAAGCTGCTGCGCGGCGAGCCGTGATGCTGATCGTCGACACCAATGTGCTGGTGGACGTGCTCGAGGATGATCCCGATTGGGCGGATTGGTCGATCGGCCAGCTGCGCGCTCAGGCGCAGGTCCACGAGCTCGCCATCAACACCATCATATATGCCGAGCTGTCACTGGCCTTCGCGACCGTCGAAGCGCTGGACGCCGTCATCGACCAGTTGCGATTGACCGTGGCCGACGTTCCTCGACCCGCACTTTTTCTGGCGGGGCAGGCTTTCTTGCGCTATCGGCGAGCCGGTGGCGCCAAGAGCAACGTGCTTTCCGACTTCTTCATTGGCGCTCATGCAGCGGTTGAGCGCTGCCCGCTGCTCACGCGCGACGTGCAGCGTTACCGCGCATACTTTCCCACGGTCGAGCTCGTTACGCCCTAGGAGCCTGTCGGACTTGGGATGATTCGGCTGCAACGGTGGGAGAGCGGTCCATATTTCGCCGCTTTCTGCTTACCTATTCCCGATAGGTGCGTCGAAATTGTCAAAATCTGTCCTCGCTCTCCCGCCGTTTCGCTTTCGAACCCCTAAGTCCGACAGGCTCCTAGGTCGCGCGGCTGAGGGGAGTCGCAGTCGAGCACCAGCGGCAAGCGGGAAGGGTCGGGATAATGGAGTCTGCTTCCGGGTCGCCGCGGGCTCGAACCTCCCACGGCACCATGGGCCACGAACGTTGCCGCGCAACCATGACGAATGCCTTTTGCTTGAATTCGGCAAGCGGTACCCGCCCGGACGCTCCCCGTCATGAAGAAGAAGCCAGTCTCGCCGTTGCCCGGCACCTTATCCGGCGTGCCGCTTCTACTGGAAAACCCCTGTTCATCGCCACCCGAATGGCCACGGTGGGCGAACTGGATGAAGCAGTCCGCACTGCGCGCGAGGCGGGCTGCAATGGCCTGATCCTCCTGAAGTGCATGGGAGTTCCGCAAGGCGTAAATCGACACCGCCTTTCTGGACATCCCGGGGTGATGCGGCGGGCCGGGCTTGACCGTCGCCGGCCGCTCCGGCGTCATCGAAGTCGCGTGCGCCCCGCGCGTTCCCACTGCTCGATAAAGGCGATCTGCGCCGCCGTTTCGGGCGAGCGCGGATGGCGCGCCCGCTTTTCCATCGCACGCCACTTGCGCTCGAGGAGATCGAACGCCTCGGGGGCGGAGTAGCCCTGCTCGCGCAGCAGGCAGCCGACGACGGTGCCCGTGCGCCCGACGCCACCCCAGCAGTGCAGGTAGGTCGTCTCGCGGGCGCCCATCGCAGCGTAGATCGCGTCGAGCGCAGCCCGCATCAGGGCCGTCGTCGGCACGCCGAAATCGGGAATCGCGAAACGGCGATGGACAGCCGTCGGATCGCGCGCCAGCAGCAGCGCAGCGTAGGGCTCGGGGCCTTCCCCCTCCGCCGTCAGGTCGATGAACCGCCGCACGCCGGCGGCGAGGAGCGCGTCGATGTGCGCCGCCGCGACGGCGCTGGCGGTGGACGACGGATGCTCGCCGGCGAGCAGCGCCCCCGGAACGACCCAGTAGCAGTTGCCGTGCGGCCGCGCCAGCAGATCGCCCGGGGTGTCGAGCACGTCGTGCCCGATCGCGGGGTTGGTCATCGGCGCGCGGCGGGCGGTCTCAGTGGGCGAGGATCTTCGACAGGAAATCCTTCGTCCGCTCGCTCTTCGGATTGCCGAAGAATTCCGCCGGCGTGTTCTGCTCGACGATCTGGCCCTGGTCCATGAAGATCACGCGGTCCGCCACGGAGCGCGCGAAGCCCATCTCGTGCGTCACGCAGATCATCGTGATGCCCTGGTTGGCGAGCTCGATCATCACGTCCAGGACTTCCTTGATCATCTCCGGATCGAGCGCCGAGGTCGGTTCGTCGAACAGCATGATCTTGGGCGTGAGGCACAGCGCGCGGGCGATCGCCACCCGTTGCTGCTGCCCGCCGGAGAGCTGCAGCGGGTACTTCGATGCCTGCTCGGCGATCTGGACGCGCACCAGCTGCTGCATCGCGCGCTCGTCCGCCTCGCGCTTGGGGATCTTGCCCACCCACATCGGCGCCAGCGTCAGGTTCTCGAGCACGGTGAGGTGCGGGAACAGATTGAACTGCTGGAACACCATCCCGACCTGGCGCCGGATGGCTTCGATCGCCTTCAGGTCGTCGGTGAGTTCCACGCCGTCGACCTTGAGCACGCCCTGCTGATGCTCTTCGAGCCGGTTGATGCAGCGGATCAGCGTCGACTTGCCGGAGCCGGATGGCCCGCAGATCACGATCCGCTCGCCGCGCGCGACGTCGAGGTCGATGTCGCGCAGCACGTGAAACTGGCCGTACCACTTGTTGACGCGCGCAAACTCGATGATGGGAGCGGTTGCCGGCATGGGTTCCTCGCAGTTGCTAATTCCGGCGGATGCCGGTGTTCAGGTGCCCCTCGATCCACCGGCTGTAGCGCGACATGGCGAAGCAGAACACGAAATAGACGGCGGCAACGAACAGCTGGCCCTCGAGGAAGAACTTGCGCCAGTCGGAGTCGCCCAGCGCCAGCTGCAGTGCGCCCGTCAGGTCGTAGAGGCTCACGATGGTGACCAGCGAGGTGTCCTTGAACGCGCCGATGAACGTGTTCATGATCGCCGGCACCACCAGCCGCAGCGACTGCGGCAGCACGACCTTGCGCGTGGTCTGCCAGTACGACAGCCCCAGCGACTGCGCCGCCTCGATCTGTCCCCGCGGCAACGCCTGCAGCCCGCCGCGCACCACCTCGGCGAGGTAGGCGGCGCTGAACAGAGTGATCCCCACCTGCACGCGCAGCAGAACGTCGATCGTCATTCCGGCCGGCATGAACAGCGGGAACATGAACGACGCCATGAACAGCACCGAGATCAGCGGCACGCCGCGGATCAGCTCCACATAGAGCACGCACAGCGTGCGGATTCCCGGCATGCGCGAGCGCCGCCCGAGAGCGACCGCGATCGACAGCGGAAAGGCGGTGGCGAGACCGATCGTCGACAGCATGATGGTCAGCGGCAAGCCGCCCCAGCGCGCCGTTTCCACGTAACCGAGACCGAACACGCCGCCGATCATCAGCCCGAAGAACACCGCCAGCACCACCGCCCACGCCGCGATCAGCCACCGGCTCCAGAATGGCCGGTAGCAGCTCGCGACCAGCAGCAGGATCATCAGCGACGCGGCGATGAGCGGCCGCCACTGCTCGCCGTAGGGGTAGCGCCCGAACAGGATCAGCCGGTATTTCTCGGCGATCACGCCCCAGCACGCGCCCGTGTGCCCGAGCGCGCGGCAGGCGGCGTTATCGGGTCGCGCCACCGCATTGAACACCGCCCATTCCAGCAGCGGCGGCAGGAAGGTCGCGAGCAGCCCCAGGATGATCACGGTGCCGAACGTGTTTCTCCAGTCGCTGAACAGGTTGCGCCGCAGCCACGGCAGCACGCCCTCCGTCGCCACCGGCGGCGGACGGCCGGGAATGACCTGGAAAACTTCGGCGGAGGCGCTCATCGCTCGCGAATCGCCGCCCGGCGGTTGTACCCGTTCATGACCGCCGCCGTCAGCAGCGACAGCGTCAGATACGCGAGCATCACCAGCGCGATCGACTCGATCGCGCGGCCCGTCTGATTGAGCGACGTCGTCGAGATCGACACCAGGTCCGGGTAACCGACGGCGACGGCGAGCGACGAGTTCTTGGTGAGATTGAGGTACTGGCTGGTGATGGGCGGGATGATCACCCGCAGCGCCTGCGGCAGCAGGATGAGCCGGACCTCCTGTGCCCGGGAAAGCCCCAGCGCCGCGGCGGCCTCATGCTGTCCGTAGGCCACTGCCTGGATCCCGCCGCGAACGATCTCGGCGATGTAGCTCGCGGTGTAGAGCGTCAACCCGATCAGGACGGTGAGGAACTCCGGCGACACCGCGCCGCCGCCGACGACCGTGATCTGCGTTTTCTCCGGGAGGTCCAGCGCCGACGGCGCCCCGCCCGCGAGCCAGCCGAGCAGCGCGCCCGCGACCAGAATCGCGAGCCCGGGCAGGATCACCGGCAGCGCCTGCCCCGTGGCCTCGTGCCGGCGCCGCGCGAACCGCGCCCAGGCCCAGGCCCCGACGCATCCGGCCAGCGCGCCGGCCGCCAGCCAGACGTGGCCCATCGCCCAGACCGGAATCGGATACTGCAGGCCGTTCTTGCTGAAGTAGACGTTCGGCAACGGCTGCAGCGCCTCGTCGATCGGCGGCAGGAACTCCGTCAGCACGAAGTACCAGATGAAGAGCTGCAGCAGCAGCGGGACGTTGCGGAACGACTCGACGTACGCGCCGCAGAGCGAGCGCACGAGGAAGTTGCGCGACAGCCGCCCGACGCCGACCAGCGTGCCCACGATCGTGGCCAGCACGATGCCGACGATCGCCACGCGCAGCGTGTTCGACAACCCGATCAGGAACGCCTTGGCGTAGGTCTCGGCCGAGTCGAACTCGAACAGGCTTTCGCTGATCGCGAAGCCGGCCGGCTGCAGCAGGAAATCGAAGCCGCTCTGGATGCCCCGCACCCGCATGTTCAGCAGGGTGTTGTGAACGAGATACCCGCCGGCCGCCGCCACCAGCAGCACCGCGACGATCTGGTAGACCAGGCTGCGAAACGACGCGCTGCGCCAGGACCAGCGGAAGTGCTTCGAAGGAGCGGCCATGGAGGTTGAGGTTCGCCGGATGCCGATGCGACCGGGCTTCCGTTCGTGGCGCGGCGACCTCGCCACGAACGGAAGCGACGAACGCGGGGTTCGCCCGGCCCGCCGGCGCGAGCCCGGCGCGCCCGGCCCTGCGCGTGCCCTAGCGAACGGGCGGCGCGTACATCAGCCCGCCCTTGTTCCAGAGGTTGTTCGCGCCGCGCGGCAGCTTCAGCGCCGATTTCGGGCCGACGTTGCGCTCGAAGATCTCGCCATAGTTGCCGACCGCCTTCAGCGCGCGATATGCCCAATCCTTGTCGAGCCCGAGCAGCTTGCCGGTGTCCTCGGAGGTGCCGAGGATGCGCTGCACGACCGGGTCGGTGCTCGACTTCATCTGGTCGACGTTCGCCTGCGTGATCCCGTACTCCTCGGCCTCGATCAGCGCGAAGACGACCCACTTGACGATGGTGAAGTACTCGTCGTCGCCGCGGCGCACCGAGGGTCCGAGCGGCTCCTTGGATATGAGATCGGGAAGGATCAGGTGATCCTCGGGGTTGTCCGCTTCCTTGTTGCGCACGGAGGCCAGCCCGGAAGCATCCGTGGTATAGGCCTGGCAGCGGCCCGAGAAATAGGCCTTGTTGGTGGCTTCCTGCGTTTCGAAGACGACCGGCTTCATCGCCAGATTGTTGGCCTTCGAGTAGTCGGACAGGTTCTTCTCGGTCGTCGTCCCCGACTGCACGCAGATGGTGGCGCCCTTCAACTGCTTGGCGCTGGTGATCTTCGATTTCCTCGGCACCATGAAGCCCTGGCCGTCGTAGTACGTGACGCCGGTGAAGAACAGGCCCAGCGACGCGTCGCGCGTCAGCGTCCAGGTCGTGTTGCGCGAGAGGATGTCGATCTCGCCGGACTGCAGCGCGGTGAAACGCTGCGAGGCGTTGAGCGGCACCCACTTGACCTTCTTGGCGTCGGAAAGTACGGTCGCCGCGATCGCCTTGCAGACGTCGACATCCAGCCCCGCCCAGTTGCCCTGGCTGTCCGCCGCCGAGAATCCCGGCAGGCTCGGATTGACCCCGCAGACGAGCGCATCCCGCTGCTTGATCATGTCGAGCGTCTTGCCCGCGTGCGCCGTGCCCGTGAACGCGGCCAGCAGCGCCGCGGCGATCGCCATCTTCTTCATCATGCTCTCCTCCCGGTAATGGATCGGGTCAGGTCTCGAAGCCTGCCGCCGCGCGAGTGTAAGCCCGCCGCCGCCGATTGGCGAGGGGGAGTCTTATCCAGCGAGGGGGGGCCGCATCGGGCACCCTACGCTGACGGAGCAACCCCTGCGGGCGGGACGCCGAGACCCACGGCGAGGCGCGACAAGCCGGTCGAGGTCGTTTCCGGGTCGTGGACCAGCGCGATGCGGATGAAGCCGCCGCCGTCGTTGGTCCCGTCCTGGCCGGGCTGGGTGAGAAATGCGCCCGGCAGCACTTTCAACGCGAGGTCGCGCCAGAGACGCTGCGCCAGAGCGATCCCGTCGTCGACCTGGAGCCACAGAAAAAAGCCGCAGGCGGGCCGGTAGTAACCTGCGTAGCCGCCGAGAAGCCGGTCGGCCGTGTCCTTGCGCCGGGAGAGCCGTTCGCGCATCGCCGCGACGTGGGCATCCTCCGACCACAGCGCCGTCGCCGCGGCGAGCAGCGGCAGCGGGGTGCAGCCGGTGCCGTTCAGCCGCACCCGATTGAGCGCCTCGATCACGTCGGCCGCGCCGACGGCGAACCCGGAGCGCATTCCGGCGGCGCTCGAGCGCTTGGACAGCGAGTGCAGGACCAGCGCGTTGTCCAGCCAGCGTTGCGTCGGATCGATCGCGGCGAGCACGTCCAGCGCGCCGGGCGGAGGGGTGTCGTCGTAGAGCTCGGCGTAGCACTCGTCGAAGACCACGAGGAAATTGTGCCGGCGCGCCGCCTCGATCGCGCGCTGCATTTCGGCGCGCGGCAGCACGCGCCCGTCGGGGTTCGACGGCGAGCACAGGTACAGGATCGACGTGCGCGCCAGCGTGGCCGGGTCGAGCTGCCCGAGGTCGACCCGGAAATCCGGGAATCCGCTGTGGCGCAGGTAACGGGGTTCGGCGCCGGCCATGATCGCCGCTGCCCGGTAGGTCTGGTAGAACGGGTTCTGCATGACCGCCAGCGGGGACGACCGCGACGGGCAGGTCGCGATCGTTGCGGCGAGATAAAGGCCTTCGCGGGTGCTCGCGACCGGCGAGATCTGCGCCTGCGCATCGATCCGGCCGCGCGTTCCTGGATAGCGGCGTTCCAGATAGCCGATCGCCGCGCGCCGGAACTCGGGGGTGCCGAGCGACGGCGGGTAGCGGTTCCACTGGTCTGCATGGGCGGCGACCGCGTCGGCCAGCAGCGGCGGGGGCGCGTCCTGCGGCTCCCCCACCGACATCACGATCGGTGTGAGTTGCGGGTTCGGCACGATGCCGGCGAGCAGTTCGTCCAGCCGGCGGAAAGGGGATTCGAAGCGGGCCGTGCGCTCGTTGAGCAGCGGGTTCATGGCCGCGAGTTTACGGGATCGGGCGCGCGGGGCAATGACGCCGGCGTGCCGCTGCGTGCGGGGCCTAAGTGCAACACTCTTCACTTAAGCTGAAGTTTAGACACACGCCGCTTCCCGCCGACCCACGCAATGCGATGCGACTCAGCACCGCAAACGCTGATCCTGGCCGGGGAAAGGCATCACGAATTGACCCGACTTCGAGTCGCAGGCGTCGCGCACGCGAAGTCCGATAAATTGAATGCGCAGCCACTGACCGAAGAGGCCCGCGGTGATCATGGCGCCGTTGCGCCAGGGCGCGATGTCTATCAGCGGAAAAGACTCCCACAAACGCAAGGCCAGCAATCGGGTCAAGGCATACGCGGTGGAACGAATCTGCAGCCACAACTCCAGCGCTTCCTTCGACTGCTGCCACAGATTGGTCACGCCCCACCAGCGTTTCAGATTGTGAAACAAGGGCTCGATACCCCAACGCTCGGCATAGATCTCCACCACCTTTTCGGCCGACAATTCGGTCTCGGTCGCCAGCATCAGGCGCGGTCGCGACCAGGTGTCGTCGGCCTGCCGCATCTCGCACCGCACCACGCGGACCGGGAGCCCCTTCAGGAATCGCGCCACGGCGATGACCGAGCGCAGCCGTACCGACTGCGCCTTGCCGTACAGCGTCAACTCCATCACCGTCGCCGGCAACGCAGCGAGCACCGCCGCATCGATGCGCAAGCCGTACTTGCGTTTCCGGCCACGGCGTGGCGGCTCTGGCTGGGGAGGGAGGAACAGGGCCGTATCCCGGCGCACCTGACCGATGATGCGCACCCGCTGTTCGAGCAAGGGCAGAATCAGACTCCGGCGCATGAACCAGGCATCGATCAGCAAGCGCGCATCGGTGACGTGCGCCCTGACCGAGTCGATCAACTGCCGCGCCACCCAGAGCTTGCCGCGCTGCCCAGACTCCTCGACCAGCCAGGAGCGAATCGGTACCGTCAGCGCCGAGCCCAGCCGCACCCGTACCACGAGCGCCAGCGTAACCCAGCACTGGCTGTTCAGAAAGGTGGGGCGGTTGGCCTTGTGGCTGTGGTCGTGCTTGATGCTGATGCCCGGCCCGGTCTTCGTACAGCGCGGCACCAGGGTATCGTCGATGATCAGGTTCACCAGCTCGGCGGGGAACATCCATTGCACCAGTTGCAGCAAGCGGACGGACAGATCGGCGACCGACACATGCGCGCGCTCGATCAGCTTGTAATAGGTGGTCCAGTGCGCCTCTCGGCAAATGGTCCCGTTGGCGCGCGTGACCCAGCCTTCCGGGTTGAGCATGCAACCGATCAACAGTTCGACGAAGGTGCGGCGGGAACGCGATGGCACGGCCACCAAGAGAAACGAAATCCATTCCGAAAGCAGTACACAAACCGAGGTTGCGAGCGACATGAGGGGCCATCCGGGATCGAGAAAGATCCCTCACTGGTCGCCGCGTTGCTCGCTCTAGAACCAACCCCGAGCGAGCAACGCGGCGACCTCGCAAATCGATCGTCATGTCAAGTATTCTTCGCACTTTGTTGAAAATATTTTCGCCAAATTGTTCGCGCCGCCGGCGCGGCGTCGGTCCGCGACCGCCAGTGTCTAAACACACCGCTCTTGATCTGCATCACACCGTAATCGAATTGTGCGAAAACGCAACACCGCCGCACAGCATTCGGCGTAGCCTGATCGAGTAAGCAAGAAAAGCAGCAACCCCTCGCAGGGGAAGCAAGGTGACCGGTCGCGTGCGGCATGCAAGCACCGCGTCTAGCCGGCGCTGGACGTGCCCTTCGTATGCACCGGCCGCGCCCCCGCACCGGCGTGCATTTGGTGCACCGACCCGCTCGTCGCGCGTAACGCGCAGTTCACGCAACGCCAACGTCGATCGTGCAGGCGAGCATGCGGTCGGCCGCTTGGGATCGGAACACCGCCTGGCCCCGCTCGGGCCCTCAACCGGAGACCGCGGATCCGCGCGCGTCACGCTCCGGCGCGTGCCGTCTCCTGACCCGGGTCCCGGACCTGCATGAAGCCTCGGAGACTGGACATGCCCGCTCGCGTCGCATCGACCGTTGGCCGTTTGCTCTCGACACCATTGCTTCGGAGAGGCCGGATCGTTCTCACGGGAGTCGTGCTCGCGCTGGGCTGCGGGGCAGTATCGGTACAAGCGCATGTACCGCTGACCGCCGCGCTCTCGATCAAGGCCGGCTACGGTCATACCTGCGTGCTGACGAGCGCGGGCGGCGTCAAGTGCTGGGCGCGCAACGAATACGGCCAGGTCGGATACGGCGACACAGCGCTGCATACGACGCCGGTCGACGTCAGCGGCCTGACCAGCGGGGTCGCTGCGATCGCCACCGGCTGGTACCACACGTGCGCGCTGACCTTTGGGGGCGGCGTCAAGTGCTGGGGCCACAACGGCAGGGGCCAACTCGGCGACGAAAGCACGACCGATCATTGGACTCCGGTCAACGTCAGTGGGCTTACCAGCGGGGTCGCCGCGATCGCCGCTGGAGCCGAGCACACCTGCGCGCTGCTGAGTCTGGGCGGGGGGGTCAAGTGCTGGGGGTACAACAATTACGGCCAGCTCGGCGACGGCGTCACGACCGACAGCTCGATCCCGATAAACGTGGACGGTCTCGCCAGCGGAGTGATCGCAATCACCGCCGGGAGCCTTCACACCTGCGCGCTGACCTTCGGTGGCGGCGTCAAGTGCTGGGGATCGAACAGCGATGGTCAGCTCGGTTTGGGCAATTATGTCGTGCACAAAACACCGACCGACGTTCCCATGCTGAGCAGCGGAGTGAGGGCGATTGCAGCGGGCTATTTCCACACCTGCGCCCTCACGAGCAGCGGCGAGGCCAAATGCTGGGGAAACAACAACTATGGCCAGGTCGGCGACGGCGTCTTCGACGTGAGCGACCGCTTGGCGCCGGTGACCGTGTTTGGGCTGACCAGCGGCGTGACCTCGATTGCGGGCGGCTACCAGCACACCTGCGCAGTGGTCTATGGCGGGGCCAAGTGCTGGGGATATAACGGCGCGGGCCAGCAAGGCACTAATCAGCCTGCCAACGTATTTCACATTGCACCAGCGGATGTGTACCACTTCGCGACCGGTGCCCGCCAGATCACAGCGGGGTACGAGCACACGTGCGCGTTGATCGATGGCGGCGGGGCGAGGTGCTGGGGGAGAGATGGGACCGGGTTCGTCGGTTGGGTCCCGTATGCCGTCATGGTCGATGCAAATTCGACGGCCCCGCCGCTGTTCACGTCCTTCGGCCGTCCGCCCTCGGCTGGATGTGGCGGCGACCCGGTCTGCACGGCAACCGGCAATTGGTTCCACGAGCACACCGACCTGCGGCTGCCGGGCCGCGGCCTCGGCTTTGCCTTCACCCGCAGCTACAACGCCCGGAGCGACTACACCGGCCCTATGGGACTTGGCTGGACCCACGCCTACAACCTGTCGCTGTTCGAGGATGCGAACAACGGCTCGGTCGTCCTGACCTACGGCGACGGTCATCAAGCCTATTTCGATCCCGCCGGCGGCGGCAATTACACCTCGCGCTACCCGGGTGTCTACGATCGCCTCGTCAAGAGCACACAGTTCACGCTGACCGCCAAGGATCAGACGCAGTACCGTTTCAGCCTCGCCGGCGTCCTCACCTTCATCGCCGATCCCAACGGCAACACCCTCCAGTTCGCCTACGCCGACGGCCGCCTCACCGGCATCACCGACACCGTCGGGCGGCTGATCACGCTGGCCTACAACGCCGACGGCCGCCTCGCCTCGGTCACCGACCCCGCCCCGCGCACGGTGAGCTACACCTACGATGCAAGCGGCAACCTCGCGACCGCCGTCGATCCTCGCGGCTTCACCACGACCTACCTCTACGATGGCTTCCATCGCCTCACGCAGATCATGGACCGCCGCGGCAATTCTCAGGTGGCGAACGCCTACGACGTCGCCGGCCGCGTGACGAGCCAGACCAACGGGCGCGGATTCACGACGACGTTCGCCTACGACACGCCGGTCGTAGGCGACACCTCGATCGCCGATCCGCTCGGCCACGTGTCCGTGCACACCCACGATGCGCAGTACCGCCTGCTGGTCACGCGCGACGGGCTGGGGCACGAGACCGAGTACACCTACGACGCGAGCAACAATCGCATCGCGGTCGAGGACAAAAACGACAAGACCACGACGTTCACCTACGACGCCCGCGGCAACCCCACCAGCGCCACCGACCCGCTTGGCAAGGTGACGACCGCGGTCTACGACGCGCGGGACAAACCTACCCAACGGACCGACGCCGCCGGGAAGACCATTGCGTTTGCCTACGACGCCAACGGCAACCTGACCACCATTACCGATCCGCTGGCCGGGGTCACCCAGTTCGCCTACGACGCGCATGGCCAGCCGACCACGATAACCAACGCCCGAGGGAAGACCTGGACTCGGACCTACGACGCCTCTGGCAACCTGATCGAGATCAAGGATCCCCTCAATGCGGTGACCCACTACGCCTCCGACGCCGTGGGTCGGATGACGAGCCGCACCGATGCGCTAGGGCATATAACCAGCTTCACCTACGACGCCGCCGACAGTTTGCTCAGCATCACGCTACCGCTGGGCCAGGTTACCGGCTTCGCCTACGACGGCAACGGCAACCGGACCAGCGTCACGGACGCGCGGGGCACGGTCACCCGTTTCGCCTACGACGAGAACAACCTGCTGGCGCAGGTGACCGACGGCCTGGGCGGCCTCATCGACCTTAACTACGACGGGGCAAACCACCGCACCGGGGTCATCGACCAGCGCGGCAACGCGACCGCCTTCGCCTACGACGCCGCCGGGCGCACGGTGAGCCGCACCAATGCGCTGGGTCAGGTCACGCAGTACGCCTACGACGGCAACGGCAACCTGCTGACATTGACGAATCCGCTGGGCAAGGCCACGCACTACGCCTATGACGCGGTAGATCGCCAGACCTCGGTCACCGACGCCGCGGGCAACCTGACGCTGGCCGCCTACGACACCATGGGGCGCCTGACCTCGGTGACCGACGCCAATGGCCACACCACCACCTATGCCTACGATGCCATAGGCCGCCTCGTCAAGGTGACCGACGCAATCGGTGGCACCGCGACCTACGGCTACGACGCCGTCGGCAATCGCATCCAGGTGAACGATCCAAAGAACATGGGCGTCACCTACGGCTATACCGCGGTCGATCAGCTCCAGACCCGGGCGGCACCGCTGGGCGATGTCTATGGCTACGGCTATGACGCCGCCGGCCGTCGCATCAATCGCACCGATGCGAAGGGCGCCACCACCACCTACGCGCATGACGCTAACGGCCGGCTGGTCAGCATCGCCTACCCTGACCTTTCGCTGGTGACATTCGGCTACGACGAGGTGGGAAATCGGGTGGCTGTGAGCGATGGCTTGGGTACGACAAGCTACGAGTACGATGTGCTCAACCGCATCAAGCGGACGACTGACCCGTTCGGCAATGTCGTCGACTACACCTACGATGCCGCCGGGAATCGCAAGACTGTCGGCTATCCCGGTGCGAAACAGGTCACGTACGCCTACGATGACCTCAACCGGATGGCGACGGTGAGCGATTGGCTGGGCGGAACGACGCACTACATCTACGATGCCGCCGGCAACCTGGAAACCTCGCTGCTGCCGAATGGCGCGATGGTGGATTATGTGTACGACGATGCGCAGCGGCTCACGGCGCTGGTCAACGCGCGTCCCGATACGTCGTTCATCGCCGGGTACCTGCTCGACCTGGATGGCGTAGGCAACCGTGTACAGATCACGCCGCAAGGTCCGCTCGCGCCAGTCCTCGCCGACGCCACGACCGGCTACACCTACGATGCGCTCAACCGTCTGACGTCACTGAATGGCAACCCAGCGACGAGCGATGCCAACGGCAACCAGACCGCGCTATCCGGCGTCAACTACGCGTACGACGTCGAAGATCGCCTGATCAGCGCGGCTGGTGGCGCGGCGCAGTACCGCTACGACGGCATGGGCAATCGCCGGGAGGCCACGCGCTCCAGCGTGGTCACGCGCTATGTGCTCGACGTCGCCGGCCCGATGAGCAACGTCCTGCTGGAGACCGATGCCAGCGACAACCCGACGGCCTACTACGTGCATGGCCTCGGCCTCACGTCGCGCATCACGCCGAGTGGCGATGCGAGCTACTACCACTACGACGCCACCGGCAGCACGGTCGCCCTCACCGATGCGGCGGCCAATGTCACCGATCGTTACGCCTACGATCCGTTCGGCGTGCTGACCAACCAGCAAGGCACAACGCTCAATCCGTTCCGCTATGTCGGCCGATACGGGGTGATGGACGAGAGTAATGGGCTCAACTTCGTCCGCGCCCGCTACTACAACTCTGGCAACGGCCGGTTCATCACCCAAGACATTCTCCCGAGCAACGCGGCAGGCACCCAGGCCATGCACCGATTTTCCTACGCACTGAACAATCCGATCCGGTACGTGGACGTGAATGGCTTGGAATGGGATTGTCCTAGCATTGCGAACCCCGCAACACGACGCGCATGTGAGGAGGAAGTGCAACAACGCGCGGAGTTTCGCCGGCGAGAAGACGAAAGACCTCCGTGGTTGAAAGAGGTTGATGCGATCACAAACTTCCTCATGTTCGCAGGCGAATGCGCCTTAGGCCCATTGGGGTGCATGATCGATCAGGGATGTGAAGACGCGCCCGATCCCATTGATTGTCAAGCACGCACCTATTGGCTGCAGGTCGCGCTCATGTTTGTTGAACCGGGGATGAGCGCTAGGACAGTCCGCGTTTTTAAGAAGGAATTCCTAGAGGAATTGGCGAAGGACGCGTTTAGCAAATATTTGATGTGGTCTTCGTGCAACCAGTGAAGGCGGGATGCAGCCATGACATTCAACTTGGCAGCTGTAACGAAGCCTTCTGAAGTCTTACTTGTCATTGATCGCATCGCCCCAGCAGCCTCACTGATTCTGAGGTCGATGGGCGCACTCCTCCTTGTCACATTGACCGCGGCGAGTGCGTACTCGGTGCATGCCCACGCCGACACCTACCAATACGACGCCCTCAATCGCCTCGTCCGCGTCGAATACGCCGGCGGCAAAGCCATCCGGTACTCCTACGACGCCGCCGGCAACCGCACACGGGTGGTCCTCGGCCCGATCACCCTCGCCACCACCACGATCATCGACACGCACACGCCGAATCCGTCGCTGGTCGGCGCCCCGATCGCGGTCACCGCCCACGTGACGGTGACGCCGCCCGGCAGCGGCACGCCCACCGGGACCATCACCGTCAGCGACGGCAGCGCCAATTGCCTGATCACGCTAACGGCGAGCGGTTGCAACCTCACCCCGACCAGCGCCGGACCGAAGATGCTGGTCGCGACCTACGGTGGTGACGCCGCGTTCAGCGACAGCATCTCAGCGGGCGTCGGCCACACCGTCGCCGCCGGTTCCCTGGACGTCGACGGCAGCATCACGCTTACCAAGTACGATGCACTGACCGATGGGTTGCTCACCATCCGCTATTTGTTCGGCCTGACCGGACCATCGCTGACGAATGGCGCACTCGGCCCTACGGCATCGCGCACCGATCCGGTTGCGGTCAAGGCCTATCTGGATGGCATCCGCCCCGCGCTCGATGTAGATGGCAATGGCGCGCCTGACGCACTGACCGATGGCCTGCTCATCATTCGTTACCTGTTTGGTCTGCGCGGCAATTCACTCATCGCCGGGGCGATCGATCCATCGGCGACACGAACCACCACCGATGCCATCGAGGCCTACCTTCAGACCTTGTTGCCCTAGAAGCGCGGCATCCACGGCTGTCGAACGCCGCGTGGTTGCCCGAGGGGCAAGCTGCGGAGAGATAGTCCTTCAAGAGCCACGCCAGATAAGGTTCTTCAGTACATAGCAATTTACGCACCTCTCCGTCCGGCGCCGAGCACGAACTGCAGATAGTTTCCCGCTGCGGATAACAGGAGAAGGCGACCAGAAAGTCGTGCCCGCACCCGCCGCAGCAGGCGCGGGCAAAACCCGGGCGAGGATGCCGCAGTCGAGGTAGCGGCGAAACTCCCGCTCCACCTGTTCCGGCACCGACCACGCGTCATCCCGGCCCTCGCCGCAGTGGGCGAGCCAGGTCTCGAGGTGTTGCTGGACGCAGCGATAGAGCACGCTGTGCTGCGGACGGCGCGGCCGATACCGCGCCGCCGCGCGCTCCCCGGCCCGGCGCTCGACCCCCATCTCTGCCCCGCTGCGGCGTTGCGGCGTTGGGGATCAGGGTGGGCGGCACCGGGTGCCATTGGTCACCGGGCTGAGGTCGCGCGGCTGAGGGGAGTTGGCTGAATCCCGGCGGACGCCTCGCGGAACTCCCGTGACGGCGCGCTGGCAGCTACACCGCTGACAGTGCCTTGCGCCAGGGCCACCAAGTGAGCCAGCGCACCGTGTGCGACCTGACAGCGTCTCGCACAGCAGGGTCTTGCCGGTGCCGGAGGATCCCACGAGCAGGATGTCGGCGCAGAACGACTCTACCGAATCATCCTGAGCGCCGACGCGGGCCACCCGGACGCGCTCGCGAATCTCGGCGCGCTGCGCTTGCAATTGGGGAGTGGCAACGACGAGCGCTCCCACTCCCCAAGGGTTACGTATCTGACCCCGTTTCCCGATTGCCCCGCCGGCATCACGCGGGCCACGCCATCGGCCGCGCGAAGCTCGCCGCACCACCGAGCATTTCCTCGATGCGCAGCGCCTCGTTCCACTTCGCCATCCGTTCGGAGCGCGCGAACGAGCCGACCTTGAGCTGGCCGGCGTTCCAGCCCACGGCGAGGTGGACGATCGACACGTCCTCGGTCTCGCCGGAGCGGGCGGAGACGATCGTGCCGAAGCCGGCCGCCTTGCCCGCGCGCAGCGCCGCGAGCGTCTCGGTCAGCGTGCCTGCCTGATTCGGCTTGATCAGCACCGCGGTGCACGCGCCGTCGGCGGCCGCGCGGTCGACGGCGGCCGCGCT
>Ga0315276_10001572_pt1 | contig 20487 bp, 18 predicted proteins | sample YL17G05_0_MG_FD_204542 | JGI IMG/M metagenome (GOLD analysis project Ga0315276, IMG submission 204542) | Sediment microbial communities from Yellowstone Lake, YNP, Wyoming, USA - YL17G05_0 | ecosystem: Environmental > Aquatic > Freshwater > Lake > Sediment | place: USA: Wyoming | collected... | reverse complement strand
CATGTGCACGCTCTCGGGCCTGCCGTTCAGGTTGGCGTGCATCGCCTCAGTGATGTGCGGCGTGATAGGAGCCATGAGCGCGACCGCAATCGAGAGCGACTCGTGCAGCACCTTGAAGGCGGCTATCTTGTCCTTGTCCTCGCCCTCCTTCCACAGCCTGTCCCTGACGAGCTTGACATACCATCGTGAGAGGTCGTTGACGACGAAGTCCTCGATGGCCCTCGCCGCCTTGTGGATCTCGTACGACTCCATGGCCGATGTGACATCCTTCTTGAGGGACTCGACCCTTGAGATCATCCAGCGGTCCTCTGGGCGCATATAGTCCTTCATGCCCTCGAGCCTGACCGACGACGGATCGAACTTGTCGATCGACATGTACAGGGCCGCGAACTTGTAGACGTTCCAGAGTATGTTCAGCGTCCGGTTCGCAGCCTTCACGCCCTCCTGCTGGAAGAGTATGTCATCCCAGGGGGCGTTCGTCTTGAGCAGATACAGCCTGAGCGAGTCGGCCCCGAGAGTGTTCACGATCCCGACGGGGTCGACGACAGTCCCTTCGCTCTTGGACATCGCCTCGCCCTGGGACGTGAGCGCCCACCCGTGCATCAGCACGGAGTTGTAGGGCGATCTGCCGAACGCCATCACACCCGTGACCAGCTGCGAGTAGAACCATCCCCTCGTCTGGTCGTGCGCCTCGGTGATCCATTCGGCGGGCCACCAGCGGTCGAACTCCTCCTTGTTCGCGGGGTACCCTAGTGACGCCCAGGAACAGGTCCCGGCGTCGAGCCAGACATCGAGCACGTCCGGGACCCTCGTCATGTCGCTCTTGCACTTGTTGCATTGGAATGTGAGTTTGTCGATCCACGGCCTGTGCACGTCCATGCCCTCGACGTACCCCTTCGCGGTCTTCAGCTCCTCGAGCGACGAGACCACGCGGATGTTGCCACAGCTGCACTTCCAGACAGGGAGCGGGGTGCCCCAATACCTCTGCCTGCTTATGCACCAGTCCCGGGCGTTGGTGATCCAATCCTTCTCCCTGTTGGACCCGGCCCACTCGGGGTACCAGCGCACCTTGCTGTTGGCGGCTTCGAGCTCCTCCTTGAACGCGGTGACCTTGAGGAACCACTGTTCCGTGATCCTGTAGATGATGGGTTTCTTGCATCTCCAGCAGTGCCCGTACCTGTGTGTGATCGTGCCCTGGTGGAACATGCACCCCGCGTCCACGAGGTCTCCCATGACGGTCCCGTTTGCTTCCTTGACGTTCCGTCCGACGAAGTGGTCGCCCACCTCGTCCGTGTAGTTGCCCGCCTCGTCCACGGGTGAGAAGGGCTCGAGGTCGTGCTTGGTCCCTATCTCGAAGTCATCAGGGCCGTGCCCCGGGGCGATGTGCACTATGCCCGTGCTCTCGTTGGTCACGGTCTCCGACGGGAGGACCGCGTGCACCCACTGGCCCCTGATCTGCTTCTGGTATGGCACGAGTTCGGACAGCGGGTGCCTGTAACGCAGGCCTACAAGGTCGGCGCCCTTCATGGTCTCCAGGACCTTCGCCTCCTCGATACCAGCGGTCTTCGTGAGCTCGTCGACCTTCTCTTCCAGGAGGATGAGCGTCTCCTCGACCGGCCCGCGCTTGACATGGACCTTGGCGTACGTCAAGTCTGGATGGACCGCTGCGGCCAGGTTCCCGGGTATCGTCCAGGGGGTCGTGGTCCAGATTAGCAGGTACTCGTTGAGCCTGCCCTCGATAGGGAACTTGACGAATATGGACGGGTCCGTCTCGTCCCAGTACTCTATCTCCGCCTCGGCCAGGGCGGTCTCGCACCTCGGGCACCACGGGAGCACCCTCAGGTCCGTGACCAGCAGGTCCTTGTCGAACGCCTGCTTCAGGGTCCACCAGACGGATGAGATGTACGACGGGTTGATGGTGAGGTACGGGTTCTCCCAGTCCATCCAGACCCCGAGGAGTTTGAAGTCCTCGGTCATCTTGGTCTTGAACTTGAGTGCGAAGTCCCTGCACGTGGAGACGAACTTGTCTATGCCCTGTTGCTCGATCTCCTTCTTGCTCTTGATCCCGAGGGCCTGCTCGACCTTGACCTCGATCGGCAGCCCGTGCATGTCGTACCCGGGCTGGTCGTGGACTCGGAACCCCTGCATGCGTCTCATGCGTGTGACGGTATCCTTGAGAATCTTGTTCCACGCGGTGCCGATGTGTATGGCCCCGGTGGTGTACGGCGGCCCGTCCAGGAAGTAGTATGGCTTGCCGGATTCGCGAGCCTTCTTGACCTTCTCGTAGATGCGAGTGCGTTCCCACATCGCCCGTATGTCTTTCTCCAACTGGACGGGGGAGTAGTTCTCATCTACTTGGCGCATAATCAATCTCTCTTACACGATATCGATGGGAGGTATTTTAAACATAGTGTGCTGGAAATCATGACCAGTCTGTCCATCCGCCGAGCCGGCGGCGCGGTCGTCAACCCCACGAATCTAGGCTCATCTGCGCCCTCGGGTCCTTCCCCTGCCGGAGACGCCCGAGTACCGCGTCGATCCTGTCGACGGAGAATCCGTGCGCGTCGCACATTATCCGACGGATGCCCGCCTCATCAGGGCCTTTCCATGCGATGGAATACTCGTCCGTCACATCGGGCTCGAGGAATATCCGTCTGACATCTGCGAAGACCTCTGGCACATGGACCTTCCCCTCCTCGGCCACCCTCTCCAGGCTCCCGAGCCGCTTTATCAAGGCGAGGGCCTTCTTGGGCCCGATGCCTCTCACGCCCTCGTTGAAGTCCGTCCCGACCAGTATGCCTATGTCCACGAGCTGCTCCCTGGTCACATCCAGGGCAGCGAGCACCTGCCCGAGGGTGACGATCTCCGGCGTGACATCGACGGTCTTGCCCGAGGGGAGCCTGCGCTTGCCCGCGAGCGTCAGGTTCCGGACGAGGTTCGGTGCCCCGAACAGAATCGCATCGAAATCCTGCGACGCGCCCGCCCAGACATCCCCCTTGCGCACCATGTGACTCATCTGCGCCTCACCCTCGCCGGGCGCATCGACACACGGGACACCCATCGCGTCCAGGAGCAGCTTCGCCTCGGCGATCATGTCCGATTCGAGCCTGGTCGACCTCGACGCCATCGACAGGGCGCGCTTCATGTCCCCCGCATCCACCGCGGTCTTCCACTGTTTCGCGGCCTGCTCCCTGACCGCCCGCCGCTCCTCGATGGTCTTCTTCTTGAGCTCCGGGGGCTTGCCGTCGAACACGTATACGAGCCTGATGCCCAGCTCTAGCATGGCGGCGCTCCTGTAGAATAACCCAGACAGGTGGGAGGTCACTCGCCCCTCGCGGTCCTTGAGGGGCGTCCCGTCGGGCTGGCGGATCGTCGTCACGAACTGGTACATCGTGTTGAACGCGTCAATCGCCAGGGACCTCCCTCTGAGGTCCTCCAGCTTGACCGGTCTGGCCTCCACGAGGTCGGATATGTCGACTCCCAAGAATCCCACCTTCAGGGTATCTGTTCGCGCTCGGCTGGTTCCGGCGCGGTCCTCCTTCAGCCCGAGGTGCCGTTGTCCGATGCTACAGGCAGGAAGAGCACGATGAACGCGGTGCCCAGCCAAGCTATCGTGAGTATCAGGAGGAACACGTTCGCCTTGAACACGATGCCCAGTGCGAGCAGTACAATCGGCAGTACGAAAGTCACGTACACGAGCACTGGGTGCCCAGCTAATTTCTCCGACATAGCCTTCGGCCACCCTAGCGCGCACGGCCATATTAATGCTTTGAACAACCGGAGGCTCTGAGTCCATCGATCGCCCGTTTCATGTCCGGCGCCTTGAACACCGATGTCCCGGCGGCCAATATGTCCGCCCCGGCCCTCGCGGCGAGCTCGCCCGTCTCGGCATTGATACCTCCATCTATCTCGACAGGGACAATGACACCCTGGCGCGCCATCTCCTTCTTGGCCGCCGCGATCTTTGGCAGCACCTCAGGCATGAACGACTGCCCGCCGAACCCTGGGTTCACCGACATGACGAGCAGGAGGTCGATCTCCCCGAGGTAGGGGTAGGCGTCCTCGATCCTGGTCGACGGGTTGATGGCCAGCCCGACCTTCTTCCCGAGACCGCGGACCAGTCTGAGGGTCCCCCTCAGGTCCTGCTCCGCCTCGATATGCACCTCGATGATGTCGGAGCCGGCGTCCGCGAAGGCCTTGACATGCCGTTCGGGGTGCGTGATCATCAGATGGGCTATGAACGGGAGCCTGGAATAGCCCCTGAGGCTCCGGACCATGGATGGCCCGATCGTTATGTTGGGCACGAAGAGACCGTCCATCACGTCGATGTGGATATAGTCCGCGCCAGCTTCGGAGACGCGTCTCACCTCGTCGCCCAGCCTAGAGAAGTCCGCAGCGAGTATCGACGGCGCCACCTGTGGCATGCATCCGCTGAAGAGCTACGCGCCTTTTATGGGTTTTGGTCCCTTTTCGAGTCTTGCGAAGCGTATTTGTATCATCATCCGGATTAGCATCCGATATGCCCGACCCCAAGCACGCAGGCGCTAAGGTCCAGAAATGCGATGTCGAAGGCTGCAAGGCGGATGCTGAGCGTTCAGTCGCTGGCAAGACGGTCGAGAATGCGGGTCTGACCATCTCGTCGGACCCGTCGAAGAGCGCCCATCTCTGCCGCGAGCACTACAAGGCGTTCAAGAAGAAGTCGAAGACGGACCGGACCCTGGAGCGCCTCGGCCGGTGAGACCGCGGACAGGCGGGTTGGTGCCTGCCAAAACTAGGATATATGCCCGCATGATACCAGGGTGTGAAGCCTGAAGCCATCCAGCTTCTGTCCAGCGCGGGCCTGTTCGGCCCTGCCGTGATAGTGCCTCTGATCCTTCAGGATGAGTTCGGTGCGTCCACGGCGACGATAGGGCTGGTCGCCGGTGGGTTCGCCGCCGCGGGCTTCGTCTCGAGTTACATGTTCGGGCGGGCGTCCGACGTCCACGGGCGGCGGATGGTCCTGCTGGTCGGGCTCCTGCTTTCGGGCATAGCGACCGCCGCCCAAGCCGCCAGTCTGTATTTTGGCGGCATAGGGGCGTTCGCGGGCGTCAGGATACTCCTCGGGTTCTGCTCAGGGATCTTCCCTGCGGCCCTCCTGGCATATGCCTACGAACAGCGGGGTAAGATGGGACAGTTCAGCTCGTGGGGAGCTGCGGGCTGGGGGGTCGGCAACCTGAGCGTCGGGATATTCGGGACCCTCTACGAATGGGCCTACTTGTACTGCGCGATCATCATCTTCGCGTCCTTCGCCATCGCGCTCCGTCTGCCGTTCTCGAAGCAGACCAGGATGGATGTCCCACTCTTCCCCCGGGAACTGATCATGAGGAACGGACCGGTCTACCTCGCGATGCTCATACGGCACACGGGAGCGAACATGATATGGGTCATCTACCCTTTGTTCCTAGTGAGCATCGGCGCCGATATCAAGTGGATCGGGGGCGTGTACGCCGTGAACGCCTTCGGCCAGTTCTTCATCATGCCGTTCCTGGACAAGTACGATCCTGCGATGCTCGTGGGGGTAGGCCTGGCGAGCTCCGCGGTGACCTTCGTGACCTTCCTGCTCGCCGACAGCTACTGGGAGATCATCCCGTCCCAGCTGCTCCTGGCAGTCTCGTGGGCGTGTCTGTATGTCGGCAGCCTGAGGTATGTCATGGACCGGAACAAGGAGAAGGCCACGGCATCAGGGATACTGTCGTCCGTCATGAGCATCTCGGGGGTCACGGGCCCCGTCCTCGGAGGGCTCGCTGCGAGCATGATCGACTTCAGAGGGACCATCGCGGTCGCGTCGGTCATGGCTGGCGTGGCGTTCCTGTTGTTCCTGTACGGCCTGAGCCGCTCCGGTGAGCTTTATCGTATGGGAATCCGTTCGCGGGGAACGCAATGAAGCTGGTGTTCCTAGGCACCGGGGGCACATACCCGGCAAAGAGCAGGAATGTGACATCCTTGGCAGTCCAGATGTCAGGCGAGGTCCTGATGTTCGATTGCGGGGAGGGGACCCAGAGACAGCTGATGTTCAGCCCCGTGTCGTTCATGAAGATATCCAGGATATTCATCTCCCATCTCCACGCGGACCATTTCCTCGGGCTACCCGGGCTCATCCAGAGCATGAGCCTGAACGGTCGTGAGGACAAGCTCTCGATATACGGGCCCCAAGGTATGCGCAGGACCGTGGAAGCCATCCTCGGACTCGGGTATTTCAAGTGCGCGTATCCCATCGAGACGAAGGACCTCGAACCAGGGGACGAGATCGACTTCGGGCGGTACCGGGTCCGATGCGCTGAAGCGGTCCACACGGTGCCTTCGCTGGCGTTCGCAGTCGAGGAGAAGCCCCGACCGGGGAAGTTCGACCTCGCGAAGGCGAAGCGACTGGGCGTCCCCGAGGGACCGCTATTCAGGAAGCTCCAGGAAGGCAAGTCAGTGATCGTGGACGGGAAGGAGATACTCCCCGAGCAGGTCCTCGGACCTGCGAGGAGCGGACGGAAGATCGTATACTCGGGAGACACACGCCCCTGCGCAGCAGTGACCGACCTCGCCAGGGGTGCCGATGTCCTCGTGCACGACTGCACCCTGGACAGCGGCCATTCAGACATAGCGGCGGCCTTCGGCCATTCGACCGCCTCAGAGGCCGCGAAGGTGGCGCTCGACGCCGGGGCGCACAAGCTGTTCCTGGTGCACGTGAGTCCCAGGTACGACGACACGGGAATCCTCGAGGTGGAGGCCCGGAAGGTGTTCTCCGCTTCCGAGGTTCCGAAAGAATTCTCGGAGCACGTGATCAGGCACAGGGACTGAGCACACGATTATGACCTCGTACGCCCCTGTCCCGGACCGATGAGACTCGCCACATTCTCGATAGTCGCCAAGGACCGGAAGTCGGCGGACTTCGGAGGGGCCTCGGCGACAGCGGCGCCGTGCGTGGGGGCGTTCCTGCCCAACGTGCTCGAGGGGGTAGGGGCGATAGCTTCCCAGGCGTGGGTGAACGTCAACTTGGGGCATCATGGAATCGACCTCGTCAGGAACGGGATGGGCGTCAGGATCGCACTCGAGGCCCTCCTGGCCGAGGACGAGGGGAGGGACCGACGCCAGGTCATAGGGGTCGACAGACGGTCGGGCTTCGGGTACACGGGGAGGGACTGCACCGACGCGAAGGGTCACCTCGTGGGGCACGATTTCGCCGTCGCGGGGAACATACTGACAGACATCAGCGTCCTCGACGCCATGGCGAACGCGTTCAAGAACAGCAAAGCGGAGTTCAGCCAGCGTTTGTTGGATTCGCTGGTGGCCGGGCAGGATGCAGGCGGGGACAGCCGGGGTAAGATGTCGGCTGTCCTGCGGGTCTCTTCGTCGAAGCCGCGGCTGTACCATGACCTCAGGGTGGACCTCAGCGACGACCCGATCACGGAGCTGGCTCGGCTCCACGGCGAATGCGTCGCGCGGCAGCAGGAATACGGGGACGATGAGGACGGCGAGGAGCTCAGGGTCCGGGTGGCGAGGCTGAGCAGGTAGCCGAACAGCTAACACCGCTCTATGTCGCTCCGATAGCAATTTATAGCGAAATTCGGTTCACGGGATGTCCAGAGTCATCGGGGGCATGAACCGTTCTGCCCTCACTGTCTCTGGTCTCGCTGACGAGCGACAACAATAAGAGTTGAGGGGGAATCTGACAATGAGCTTGCTTGAGGTCCGAGAGCTGAGGACTTACTTCAAGACACAGGAAGGCACGCTGAGAGCAGTGGATGGTGTCGACTTCAACCTCGACAAGGGCCAGGCTATGGGCCTCGCAGGCGAATCCGGCTGCGGGAAGACCACTGCCGCCCTGTCCATCATGAAGTTGCTGCCGGCCAATGGTTACATCGCCGGCGGTTCGATCGTCTTCATGGGCCAGGACATGTCGAAGGTCACAGGCGACAAGCTCAGGGCCATCAGGTGGCGCGACATATCGATCATCTTCCAGGGCGCCATGAACGCGCTCAACCCCGTGAAGCGGGTCGGAGACCAGATCGTGGAACCTATCCTCCTCCACGAGAAGGTCACCGAAGAGATAGCCATGAAGCGCGTACGCGAACTCTTCGAACTGGTCGGCATCAACCCGAACAGGATCAGGGAGTACCCCCACGAGTTCAGCGGGGGCATGAGGCAGAGGGTCATGATCGCGATGGCACTCGCCTGCAAGCCCCGTCTGGTCATCGCGGACGAGCCCACCACCGCGCTGGATGTCATGATCCAGGCGCAGATCCTGCAGCTCCTGAAGAACCTCCAGAAGGAGCTCGATCTCGCCATGATCATCATATCGCACGACTTGTCCGTCCTCGCGGAGACATGCGACTTCCTCAGCATCATGTACGCCGGGAAGATAGTCGAGCGGTCGACCGCTACGAGCGTGTTCATGAACCCGCAGCACCCGTACACCAAGGGGCTGATCGCCGCGTTCCCGAACATCAAGGGGGAGAAGAAGATGCCGGCATCCATCGCGGGCAACCCGCCGAACCTGATCCATCCACCTGTCGGTTGCAGGTTCTCGCCCAGGTGCTATGCGGTCCAGGAGATTTGCAAGCAGCAGGAGCCGCCGCTGGTCGAGGTCGAGCCTGGGCACTTCGCTGCATGCCACTTCGTGAAGCCGGGGGTGAAGTGATTGGTCAAGGACATACTCACCGTGAATGATCTGCAGGTCTGGTTCCCCGTCAGGAAGGGGTTCGTCGAGAGCCTCGTGTCGAAGGAGCAGAGATGGGTCAAGGCCGTCGACGGTGTATCGTTCAACATCAAGGAACGGGAGATATTCTGTCTCGTTGGCGAGTCCGGCTGCGGCAAGACCACCACCGGAAAAGCCATCCTGAGGCTGGTCGAGCCGACGGGCGGCTCCGTGAGGTACTTCGGCCAGGGCCGCGAGGCGATGCTGAAGGAGATGGTTTCCGAGGCGGTCTCCAAGAAGAAGATCACGAAAGACCAGGGGCAGAAGATCCTGGAAAGCGGCGGGCTCGACATACGAACCCTGCCCAAGAACCGCATGAAGATGATGCGGCAGAAGATGCAGATCATCTTCCAGGACCCGTACGAGTCCCTGAATCCCAAGCAGTCCATCTACGATATCGTGGCCGAGCCTCTCGTCGTCAACAGCCTCGGCAAGAACGAGGCGGACCGGGAGAAGAGGGTCGAGAAGGCCCTGGAGGACGCAGGCCTGAGACCGCCGAAGGACTTCATGTGGAGATACCCTCACGAGGTCTCCGGCGGACAGAGGCAGAGGGTGGGCATCGCGGGCGCGCTGGTGCTACAGCCAGAGTTCCTGGTCGCCGACGAACCGGTGTCCATGCTCGATGTGTCCATCAGGTCCGAGATCCTCAAGCTGATGATGGATCTCAGGGATAACAAGGGGCTGGCGTTCCTGTTCATCACCCACGACCTGGGTGTGGCGTACGTTTTCAGCGACAGGATAGGCATCATGTACCTGGGCAAGATCGTCGAACTCGGGCCGACCGAGGATGTCATCAAGAACCCGAGGCACCCCTACACGAAGGCCCTGATATCCGTCGTCCCGAAACCGGACCCGAGGATGAAGACCGAGAAGATCATCCTGAAGGGCGAGAGACCCGACCCGTCCAACATGCCCCCGGGATGCAGGTTCCACCCGAGGTGCCCGTTCGCCATGGACGTGTGCAAGACGCAGGCGCCCGAGCAGGTCTTCGTGACCCCGGAGCACTGGGTCAACTGCCACCTCGAGAAGAGTTGACCTGCCACTACTTGCACGGCCGGTGCCACGCAAAACCCCAAAGGGCCCAGGGCCGCTAGACGGGCGCCCGGGCTCAGATACATTTTTCACCATCCAGCGCGATGAGCACATGCCGCGAGGGTGTCTGCGGGATGAGGATACGATGCCAGCGAAGACCGTTGATAAGACCGGGAAGGTCATGAAGGCCGTGAAGAAGGCCGAGGTCGAGAAGCTCGTCAAGGATCTCATAAGGATACCTAGCCACTCGAACGTGCCCACGAGGGAGAAGGCGGTCGCGGAGTTCCTCAAGGGGTTCCTCGAGGGCGAGGGCGTCGATGCCAGGCTCCGGTATGCGGAGAAGGACCGGCCGAACGTCATAGCTGTCATCAAGGGCACGGGCGGCGGGAGGAGCCTCATGCTCAACGGACACACGGACACCGTTCCCGCCTACGAGATGGACATAGCACCCTTCACGCCCAAGGTGGAGGGGGGCAAGCTCTACGGCCGGGGCGCGCTCGACATGAAGGGCGGCCTCGGGGCAATGGCCATGACGCTCGTCGCCTTCGATCGGGCCAAGGTCCGGCTGAAGGGCGACCTCATCCTGACGGCGGTCGTGGGCGAGGAGGAGAAGAGCGAGGGCACCGAGGACATCGTGCTCAAAGGCCCGAAGGCCGACATGGCGATCGTGGGCGAGCCTACAGACCTCGAGATCCAGCCGAGCCACCGTGGCTTGGAATGGCTGGACATACACTTCTACGGTAAGGCCGCGCACGGCGGCCAGGCGGACAGGGGCGTGAACGCGATCTCGAAGGCCGCGAAGTTCGTCAACGCGGTCGAGACGGACCTGCTTCCCAAGCTCAGGGAGCGCAGGAGCAGGCACACCCAGCCTCCGACACTCAACATGGGCGTCATCAGGGGCGGGCAGCAGCCGAGCTCCGTCGCGGACCACTGCGTCATAAAGATGGACCGGAGATGGGTCCCTGAGGAGACCCTTGACCAGGTCTTCGGGGAGTTGTACGCCATATTCGACAGGATCAAGGCAGAGGACCCGGAGTTCAAGGCGGAGCTGAAGCGCGACCCGGTCAACATGAAGACGATGACGCATGTGCCGAACGTCGTCCCCAGGAACCATCCACTCGTCAGGTCGCTCCAGGATTCCGTGGCCGAGGTGACGGGCAAGCCCGCGAAGACCACCACGTTCTGGGGCTGGACCGATGCCGCTCTCCTGACGCACTTCGCCAAGACACCGGCGGTCGTTTTCGGCCCCGGCGGTGCGGGGGCTCATTCGCGCGTGGAGTACGTCTACACGGACGACCTGGTCAGGTGCATGCACGTGTACTCGAAGGTCGCAGCCGACATGTGCGGTGTCCAGGGCAAGGACTAGGAGACGCTCGGCACATGCCTGAGTACCTGGCCCGCGCGCTCCTTCGTGTGCTCTCCAGCGCTCACGGTCAGCGAACCGTTCACCAGGACATGGACGATGCCCTCTGCGTAGAGGTGTGAGTCCGCAAAGGTGGCGTTGTCCCTGATCCTCTCAGGGTCGAACACGACGATGTCGGCTGCCATGCCGTTCGCGATCCTGCCGCGTTCCCTGAGCCCCATCCTGGCGGCCGGCATCGAGGTCATCTTCCTGATCATCTCCTCGAGCGGGACGGCCTTCAGGTTGAGGGCATAGCGTCTGATGGCCCTCGGGAAAGTCCCATACGATCTCGGATGCGTCGGCGCTGAGCCAGTCGGCCCGTAAGGCGCCTCTGACTCCCCGTCCGACGCGATGCACGAAACGGGATGCCTTATGACTGTGACGACGTCGTCGTCCGACATCTCGTGGAATACCGCACCAACCCGGAGCCTTTCGTCTATGAGGATGTCGAGGGCGGCCTCGTCGGGTTCCTTCCCCAGCTCCCGGGCGATGTCGGCCACGGACCTGTTCTCCAGGTGCTTGTTGCGCGTCTCTGAGAACCCACATAGCACGATGTCGTCCCAGCCGTCCTCGAACACCGTGTTCTCCCAGGGGGTGTTCGGGTCCTTGAACTCAGCCCTGATGCGCGCCTGCGTTTCAGCATCCTTCAGTCTTGCGATCGTGCTCTCGGTCCCACCCTCCCGGGCCCATGGCGGGAGTATCGCCTCGAGATACGTGCTGGACGCCGTGTATGGATAGACATCGACAGCCACATCGACCCCGCGCGTTCTCGCCTCGTCGATCATCTTGAGCGTCGTCTTCACGAGGCCCCAGTTCCGCTTACCACAGGCCTTATGATGGGAGATCTGCACCCGGCACCTCGATTCCTCCCCTATGCGTATGGCCTCGCCCACCGCGCCGACCAGACCGTGGCCCTCGTTGCGCAGATGTGTCGCGTAGAACCCGCCTAGGGATGCAGCCGTTGATGCGAGAGATATCAGTTCCTCCGTGGTGGCATAGCATCCAGGGGCATAGATGAGCCCCGAGGATACCCCGAACGCCCCTTCGAGCATGGCCTGCGCGAGGAGTCCGTTCATCTGCCTGAGCTGCTCTTCGGATGCGGATGAATCGCCATAGCCCACGGTCGCGACCCTGAGCGTCTCCGCGCCAACGAGCGTCCCGACGTTCACGGAGGTCTTGATGTCTGCAAATCTGAGCAAGTACTCCTCGACGGTCGTCCAGTTGGCTTCGACGCAGGCCTGCTGGGCAGCCTCCTTGATCGCGTCTCTCGCCTGACCCACGAGGGGCGCTGCCGAACCTCCGCAGTTCCCCACGAGCTCTGTGGTGACGCCCTGTCTGACCTTGCTCTCGGCGAGCGGGACCGCGAGGAGGGAGAGATCCGAGTGCGTGTGGATGTCGACGAACCCGGGGCAGACTACCATCCCGTCTACATCTATCGTCATGGCGGCCTCCCCCTCGCCTTCCTTGTAAACCCCGCCGATCTTCGTGCCGTCCACCGCGACATCCCTGCGCACGCCTGGCGCACCAGTGCCATCGATGAGCACACCGCCTCGGATGATTATGTCGTGCATCTTCCCTCTCTGAGCGAACGGATTCGAATCCCGTATTGCGTATTTAAGAAATCGTGCAACCTGGCCAAAGGTTATATCCTGCGCGTCCGTTAATTGGACCGATGGAGCACGACATCAGGTTCGTGAAGTACCAGGGTTGTGGGAACGACTTCATACTCAGGGACGAGACTTCGGCGAAGAGGACGATTGACAAGGAGCGGAGCAAGCTCGCCAAGCTCCTCTGGGACCGACATTTCTGGGTCGGCGCAGACGGTATCCTGTTCGTGGAAGACGCGCTCGGGGTCGACGGCTCCATGAGGCTCTTCGAACCCGCTGGGAACGAGGCGGACATGTGCGGCAACGGACTCAGGTGCGTCGCCGCGTTCCTCATGGACAAGCTCGGCAAGGACGAGGTGGATGTCCTGACGCGGGATGGCGTGAAACACGTCGTGCGTTCTGGAGACGAGTTCAAGGTGGACATGGGCCCGGTCAGGACACTTAGGAAGGACCTGTCGAAGTATGTCTCGGACAAGGGATCACCTGACGATTCCATGCTCGAGTTCCCGCTCACCCTGTATGGTCGCAGGGTCGGCGCATCGCTCCTGAACACCGGCGAGCCCCACATAGTCGTGCGGACGGACGACCTCGAAGGCGTCGACATGGAGCTTGCAGGAAAGACGGTCAACGCCGAGAGGAAGCGCTTCCCCGAGGGCATCAACATCAACTTCATGCAGGTGACCGGACCCCACAGGATCGATGCCAGGACCTACGAGCGGGGAGTGTTCCGGGAGACGCTCGCGTGCGGGACGGGGACGACCGCGTGCGCGAGCGTGGCAGTCATGCTCGGGCATGTGAAGCCGGGGCCCGTGAAGGTGCGGGCGCGTGGCGGCACCCTCACGATCGAGCTCAGAAAGGACGGTACGGCCACCATGACGGGACCCGCGGTGCCAGTGTATGAGGGACGGGTCAGGTTAAAGGTCTGACCACGCGCCTGGTGTAGAGTTTTTCCACGGCTCAGCCGGACTTCATCTTCTTGAGCACTTCCTCGGCCGCGCACAGGGTATGCTCGACATCCTTGTCAGAGTGTTCCGTGCACGTGTACAGGGGCTTGTCCGGGTGGAAGTGGAACCCGCGGGCCATGAGCCCGTAGTCGAACCGCTGCCTCTGCTTCGAGTCGCACGCGGCCGCGTCCCTGTAGGACGATATCCTTCCCTTCGTGAAGACGATGTTGAAGGTCGAGCCCGGCCCGATGGCCCTCGCGTCGAACCCGTTCCTGGAGAACAGGTCGTTCAGCCCGTCCCTGATACGGTCAGAGACCTTGTTCAGGTACGGGTAGGTCTTTGGCTCCTCGAGCACGTCGAGCGTTGCCATGCCGGCCGCCAGCACCGTCGGGTGCCCGTTGAACGTGCCCCCGTGGAACACGCGCTGGTCCTTGGGGGTGGTCACGGGGTTGCACGCGTCCATGAACTCCTTCTTGCCCATGAACGCGCCGCACGGGAACCCGCCGCCCATGATCTTCCCGAGGGTGATCATGTCCGGGTACACGCCGTAGTCGGTGCATGCGCCGCCGAGCTTCTCCATCCTGAAGCCCGACATCACCTCGTCGAACACGAGGATGATCCCGAGCTCCTGGGTGACCTCCCTGACCGCCTTCAGGAACTCGATGCTGGGAACGACGAAGCCCCTCTGGACGGGTTCCATTATGACGGCGGCGAGCTGGTCCTTGTTCTGCCTGATGAGTCTGACCGTGTTCTCGATGTCGTTGTACGGGAGCACGACGACGTTCTTCATGGCCGCCTCGGACGTGCCGAAGGACCCCGGGACGTTGATGGGTGCGCCAGCCGGACCGGCTTTGTCCAACGCAGGCGCGAGGCTGACGAGCACCTCGTCGTAGGAGCCGTGGTACGCGCCCTCGAACTTGGCGATCTTGCCCTTCCGCTTCACTCCTTTGCATATCCTCAGCGTGTGGAGGGTCGCCTCGAGGCCGGAGTTGGTGTATCTGACGGAGTCGGCGAAGGGGAATATCCTCTTCAGCCTCTTGGCCATCTTCGTCTCGAGCTCGTGCGGCGCGCCGAATATCGGTGTCCCGTCGTGCTCGAGCTGCTTCTTTATCGCCGCGGTGACCGTCGGATGGCCGTGCCCGAGTATCAGCGGGCCGAAGCACAGCATGTAGTCGATGTACTCGTTCCCGTCGAGGTCCCATATGTGCGAACCGCTCGCCTTGTTCGAGTAGACCGGGTAGGGGGAGTAGAACTTGACATTGCCCGTGACGCCCCCTGGCAGATGCTTACAGGCCTCCTGGAACCACTGCTCGCTCTTCTTCGTCCTCGCCCTGTACTCCGCAATTGGGTCCCATGCCGCTGCCATGTCTGGCTCACCCCAGGTATATCTTCGTCGGGTCGAGCGCCCTGAGGGTCGCGACCTCATTCTCCGTCGGTGCGGCGGTCTGCTCCACCTTGGGAGAGACCTTGAGCGGCCAGGGCGTGTTCTCCTGGACCTTCTCCATCGTCACGCCAGGGTGCAGTGATGTCACCATCATCTCGCCCGTGACCTCGTCGAACTTCATCGTGCACAGGTTCGTGATGACCGCGTACGGCCCGCCGCCCTGCAGCTTCAGCGCCTTCCACGCGTTCTTGCCGTCCATGAAGCCAGGGCTGGTCTTGAAGTCGACCTTCTCGACGAACCTGCGCTTCTCGTGCGGCGTTATCACGATGATCTTCTTGACGTTTGATGCGATGTCGCATGCCCCTCCGCTGCCAGGGAGCCTGACCTTCGGGGTCTTGTACGAGCCTATGACCGTGGAGTTGATGTTGCCGTACTTGTCGATCTGCGCACCACCCAGGAAGCCGACGTCTATCCGGCCCCCCTGGAGATAGTACGCGAACTGCTCGTACATGGAGCAGACGCTCTTCGAGCCCGTGACAAGGCACGGGTCGCCTATCGACAAGGGCATCCTGCTCGGGTTCGAGCCGACCGCGCCGGACTCGTACACCATGTTGAGACCTGGTGCCTGGAGCTTCCTCGCGAGGTTCGCCGCCAGGTTGGGGATCCCGACGCCTACCAGCACGGATTCCTTGTCCTTCAGCTCCCTCGCTGCGACTATTACCATGAGCTCGCTCGGTGAAACTTCGACCATGTTCATCTCCTCCTCACACGCTCCCGTAGTTCACGGGCGCGCTGTATGCGGCCTTCGGCAGGAGCTTCAGTATCTTCTCCGCTGGAAGCTTCTTCATGTACGCCTTCCTGTCCTCGACGCCATATACCCACTCATCCAGGTACTTCATCGTAGACTCATGCTCCTTCGTGACATCGTCCCACTGCATGTAGAATTCGTTGTCCCTGTCGTAGTACCCCTGGGTGTACGACGGGTGGGCGCACCACGGCTCATGCACGACTGCGTGGACGACGAAGTCCGGGATGAGCGTCCTGTTGGGGTCGGACCTGATGATGTCCTCGTCGACTATCTCCTCGCACGTGAGGATGACCTTCTTCGACGCGAACGCCGCGTCCTTCTGCTCGCCTGTGATGCCCCATACATGGGCGTTCCCGTTCATGTCGGCCCTCTGCACGTGCACGACTGCGATGTCAGGGTTGAGCGGGGGCACGACCGAGACCTCGTCGCCGGTGTACGGGTCCTTGACGGTCTTCATGTTCGGGTTGAACGACGGCAGGTCTGAGCCCACATTCGTGCGCATCGGCAGGAACGGCATGTGCGTCGCCCCTGCGAAGAGCCTCCCGGACAGTCCGAAGTGGGTGTATTCGTCGATCTCGATAGGCTTCGGCACACTCTTCTCAAGGGCCCTTCTGAAGCACCGGAGCGACCCCACGCCGGGGTTCCCCGCGTAGCTGAACGCCATCTTCTTAGCGCACCCCGCGGCGATCATCTGGTCGTAGACGATGTCCGGGGTCGCCCTGCAGAGCGTAAGGTCCTTGCGCTTCTGCCGGATGATCTCATGTCCTGCCGCGAACGGGATCATGTGGGTGAATCCCGCCAGGTAGACGGTGTCCCCGTCCTTGATGTATCTGGACACCGCGTCCTTCATTGTCATCAACTTGCTGCTGTCCATTCAATCACCCTCATCACTGGTCTGGAACGAATTTGAACCCGTACCTTATGACGCCTTCCTCGCTGTAGATCTTCTTCAGCTCGGTCTTGACGCCCATGCCCATCTTGACATCCTTGGGGCTGATGTCTGACATCTGCCCTATCACCTTGGGGCCCTCGGCGAGCTCGACGACCGCCACCGGGTAAGACCCGCCTGCCTTCTCCTGGTCCGCGAACTCCGGAGGGGCACCGCCCGCGCCTATCAGGACGAACGTGTGGACCGTCCCCTTGCCGCTCAGCTGGAGCTCTTCGAACTCCGACGAGGCGTTGCAGTACTTGCACACGCCCTTAGGTGGGAAGTTGACCTTGCCGCACTTCTTGCACTTCTGCCCCAGCATCTTGTATCTCTGGGGGATCGTGCGCCAGTACATCGGGATGGATACATGCGCCATTTGTCACACCTCACTTGATAGCTCCCTTGATCTTGAGATACTGCACATAGTTGATGTACTCCTTCTTGTCGATCTGCGCCTGGACCGAAGGGGTGGCCTTGCGGTCTCCCACGACCTTCAGGCTGATGGCATCGCTGCCAGCGCCGGACCCGTAGGATATGACCATGATCCTGTCGCCGACTTTGGCAACGTCCAGGGCCGCGGCAAGCGCAACAGGCGTCGATGCCGCCCCCAGGTCACCGAGGCTCTTCGACACGAGGGCAGATGCGAGCTGGGGCTCGCCGAACATGAGCTTCCCGCCAACGGACGACGGGACCTTCGCATCCGGCTGCTGGATGGCGACATGCTGGTATTCCTCGGGCTTCCTGCCAAGTCTCTTCATGAGGGCGTTGGCTGCCTTCGTCGTGTTGCTGACCAGGGAGGCCTCGAAGAACTTCTTCACGCTTAGATCGTGAACAAGCTCATCCTCCGTGACCTTGAAACGCTCGCCGAAGTGCTCGGTCGCGTAGGACGCGTGCCCCTCGAGCTCTGCTATGAGATTGCTGCTCGAAAGGACGAAAGCGGCTGCGCCTGCGCCGAACCCGTGCTCGATGGGACTCCACATGCTCGCCCTGGGGGCGTCTGCCGCCGCGACCAGGGCGTGACCGCCAGGGTTCGCCATGACGTGCTCGAAGCCTGCGATGAGTGCCTCGGTGCCCGCCCTCGTGGATGTCGTATGGTCCGACGAGAAGGCACCGTTGGAGATGCCCGCACCGACGATGACCGTCCCTGAAAGGAGCTTCTCCACGTACGGTGCCGATGTGGACGCCAGAGCGAACCTCGAAACGACTCCTCCCTCGAGGGGGACCGATTCGAGTGCGCGCCTCGAGACCTTTGTCGCCGCCGTGAGCACGTCCTCGTCGAGGCCCATGACCGCCTTCTCGGACACGCCAGCTGCGGAGAACGAACCCCAAGCCGCCGCGTAGTCCTCCTTCTTGATCCTGAGCCTCGGAACATATGAGCCGTAACCAGAGATACCTACTGTCATCCCGTTCACCTCTCCAGGATCGAGACTGCGACTGTGCCTCCCGACCCTCCGACGTTGTGTACGAGGCCGCGCTCGATCCCTTTGACCTGCCTTGCTGGCTTCTGGACCGTGCCTCTGAGCTGGTTGAACATCTCATAGGCCTGGCCCGTGCCCGTCGAGCCGATCGGGTGGCCCTTGGATTTGAGCCCGCCACTCGCGTTCACAGGCTTGTCGCCCGTGATCTGAGTGTGCCCCTCCTCAATGAACTGTCCCGCCTTGCCCTTCTCGCAGAACCCGAGGTCCTCATATGCGAGCAGTTCGGCGATGGTGAAGCAGTCGTGCACCTCGGCGAGCTGGATGTCCTTCGCCGTCCGACCGGCCATCTTGTATGCCTTCTGGCTCGCCCTCCGGGTCCCTTCCAGGGTGCATGTGTCGACCCGGTCGTGGATTGCGAGGTAGTCGCTGGATGTCCCGAACCCGGTGACGTAGATCGGTGTGTCGGTGAACTGCTTCGCGATGTCAGCATCAACGACTAGGACTGCGGACGCGCCATCGGTGGTCGAGCAGCAGTCGAACAGGTTGAGCGGGTAGGCCACGATGGGCGCCTTCATGGCTTGCTCGAGGGTGATCTCCCTCTGGAACTGGGCCTTCGGGTTCTGAGCACCGTTCTTATGGTTCTTGACCGCGACCATGGACAGGTGCTCGCGCTTCGTGCCGAACTGGTGCATGTGCCTGTGCGCGATGAGACCGTACAGCCCGGAGAAAGTCGTTCCCGCGAGCCTCTCGTACTCCGTGTCTCCGGACACGCCGAGCCAGTACTTCTGCTTCGTGCCCGAGACATCGGTCATCTTCTCGACGCCCCCGGCGATCGCGACCTTGCTGTTGCCGGACATGACGTCCATGACGGCTGCAACGAGAGCGTATCCCCCCGAGCCGCATGCGTTCTCAATCCTGACAGTGTGTATGTATGGCAGACCGACGTATTCGCAGACCAGCGCGGACATGTTCCCGAGCTGGAACCCTCCTGAGCCGAGGTTCCCGATATAAGCCGCCTCGATCGTCTTCGGGTCGATGCCCTTGTCGACGCTCGCGACCATGTCCTTGTATGCATCGAAGAACAGTTCCTTGATGCCCTTCTCGGGGAACTCCCCGTACTTGCTCTGTCCTGCTCCGACGATAGCGACTTTTCTCATGTTCACACCTCGCCAAATACCTCGGAAACCACCGGACCCGGACCCGGAATCGGACCTTGTCCGGGGCACGTTTTCAGCGAGTCTGGAATGGCTTTTGTCGAAACAAGGCTCCGGATATATAGACGTTCTTAATTAACACGGTCAGCTTGGAAGATTACGACACGAAGCTCCGAATAACATTCGAAACGCTCGGAAACGCGGTCCTGAATTCGTAGCTCGCGGCCGAGCTTCGTAACACCGGCGCGGACAGATTGGGCAGATGCTAAATACGGAGTGTGCGTTGCTTTAATCAGTCTGGTTTCTAAGGGGTGCGTCGATGCGATCGTACAAGGACATGCCTTTGTGGAAGAACGTCAAAGAGAACGAGTGGAACGACTGGAAGTGGCAGCTGAAGAACAGGGTCACCACGGTCGACCAGCTCAGGCAGATCGTCAACCTGACCCCCGAGGAGGAAGCGGGGGTGCACGAGTCGCTCAAGGTGCTCCGCATGGCAATCACGCCTTACTGGGCGTCGCTCATGGACCCAGACGATCCGCATGACCCGATCAGGATGCAGGCGGTCCCCACGATCAAGGAACTGGACTTCAGCGCGTCCGACATGGAGGACCCGCTCTTCGAGGACATCGACTCCCCAGTGCACGGGCTCACCCATAGATACCCCGACAAGATACTATTCCTCATCACTGACCAGTGCGGCATGTACTGCAGGCACTGCACCAGGAGGAGGCTGGCGGGGCAGAACGACGCTGAGAGGGGACAGAACGACCTCGACGCGGCCATCAAGTACATCGAGGCGCACCACCAGATCAGGGATGTGCTCCTTTCGGGCGGAGACTGCCTCATATCGTCGGACGACAGGCTGGAGCACATCATATCGAGGCTCCAGGCGTTACCGCATGTCGATATAGTCAGGCTGGGGAGCAGGACCCCCGCCGTGCTCCCGCAGAGGATCACCCCTGAGCTGTGCAACATGCTGAAGAAGCACCACCCGATCTGGCTCAACACGCATTTCAACCACCCGAAGGAGATCACGGAGGAGTCGAAGCACGCGGTCGAGATGCTCGCGGACGCGGGCATCCCCG
>Ga0315276_10001571_pt1 | contig 20488 bp, 26 predicted proteins | sample YL17G05_0_MG_FD_204542 | JGI IMG/M metagenome (GOLD analysis project Ga0315276, IMG submission 204542) | Sediment microbial communities from Yellowstone Lake, YNP, Wyoming, USA - YL17G05_0 | ecosystem: Environmental > Aquatic > Freshwater > Lake > Sediment | place: USA: Wyoming | collected... | reverse complement strand
GTTTGTTATAATGAATTGGGATAAAGAAAAACCCTTCTCCGGTGGGGATGCCGTGGGTTGGGATGAGGGTTCTGTTTAAATGCCAGGGAATGATTCTTACACAAAACTTTTGCTTCACATGAATGGAACGGATGCGTCAACTGTATTCAAGGATAGTAGTCTCTCAACTCGTACTGTAACTACTGTTGCTGACGCCCAAATGATTAAACGGAAAAAAGCTGTTTTGACTATCGCTATTGGCCCGGATTATCATCGTATAGGGCAATTAACGCATCCAATATTAAGAAAATACGCAAAAAAGATCGGTGCAGAATTTGTTGTTATAAATAAAAAGTTTATTTCACAAACAACCCCTCATTGGGAAAAATTTCAAATTTTTAATCTTCTTGAAAAATATGAGAGGATTCTTTATCTTGATAGTGATTTAATTATAAGAGATGACTGTCCAGATTTGTTCAAAATTGTTCCACCAGAAAAACTTGGTGTTTTTAATGAAGCCCCATTTACGGATCGTAGTAAGGAATTAATGATTGATATTTGTAAACAATATGGGGAAACTTTACAATCTTGGAACGGCAAATATTATAATTCTGGTGTTATGGTAATTTCACAAAAGCATAAATATATGTTTAGGAAACCCGAAAAAGAAATTTTTAGTTTTTATGAACAAAGTTATTTGAATATGATTATTGCTAAGGAAAATATTGATGTTTATGAACTTCCACATAAATTTAATCGTATGACTTGTGTTGATTGTGTAACAGGAGAGGAACGATATGATTCTTACATTATTCATTACGCGGGTTATCCTTCTTTGGCAATCGTATTGGAACTAATTAAAAAAGATCTTTATAAGTGGAAAAATGATAAAGGTAATTATGTTTATAAAAAACATATTTATGTGAGTGTTTCGGGGGGTCTAGGGGATCAAGTAGGTGCGGAACCGGCTGTCAGATTTATGCGAGATAAATTATATCCGCATGATGAATTTGTTATTGCTACACATTTTCCAACTATTTTTAAACATCTTGCGAATGGTAATGGGACAAGAATTGTGGAGCATGGGAAAGCGGATTTAAATAATGATACTCCTTATTTTATTACTGAAACTTTGAAAAGTCCTAAAAGTATCCAATGGGCTGTTTGTTCTCATTTAATGTCTCATATGTTGGATTATTCATCTATTTGTTTAATGAAAAGAACACTTCCAGTTGTTGATAGGCAAATCAAGATAGATTTAAAATTGGATGAAATGAATAGAATGTTTGATATTACTGGACGTACCAATTTTGATTCTATGATTGTGATACATCCCGGAAGACATTGGCAATCAAAGACGTTTCCAGTAGAATATTGGCAACAGATTATTGATGGGCTAGTAAAAGCCGGGAAAGATTTGTGTATCATTGGTCTTGATTCTCCTGGTGATCCTCCTGATTTTATAGCGGGGTCAAGGGGAACAGTGGATGTCATATGCCCAAAAGGGGCTATTGATTTGAGGAATAAATTAAGTTTAGATCAAACTTTGGCTCTACTTTCATTGTCTAAAGTTTTAATTTCTAATGATTCTGCTCCAATTCATTTGGCCGGGGCTTTTGATAACTGGATTGTTCTTCTGCCTTCGTGTAAACATCCAGATCATATTTTGCCTTGGCGGAATGGCAGTCCGTCTTATAAAACGATGGCGTTATATAAGAGATTAGTTATTGATGATATTGATAGTAGTCCAACACGGCTATATGAGCAGAGTGCGGATGTAGATGTTCCAGATTGGTCTAAATACTTATTAGAGTCTGATGGAGTAGTTAGGGCAGTTTTAGAATTACAGTAAAATAGGGGAAATATTTAAATGGCAGCACCAAATCATACTTCAGGGGCATTAAAAAGTGACGGATCTTTATGGACATGGGGACGAAATGGTAGCGGTCAACGTGGGGATGGTACTAGGACTGATACATCCTCACCTGTTTTGGTAATTGGTAGTCATAACTTTAAGGAATTTTCTGGGGGGCATAATTTTACTGTAGCAAGAAAAGCAAATGGGGAAGTTTGGTCTTGGGGGTTAAATACACATGGGGAGTTAGGAGATGGAACTACAGAGAGTAAGTCTTCTCCAATTCTTGTAATAGGTGGTCATAGTTTTGTAGAAGTTTCAGGTGGATATACTCATTGTTTGGCAAGAAAAGCAAATGGGGAAGTTTGGTCTTGGGGGTTAAATACATATGGGGAGTTAGGAGATGGAACTACAGAGAGTAAGTCTTCTCCAATTCTTGTAATAGGTGGTCATAGTTTTATTCAAGTTTGTGGAGGTTATTGTTATAGTACAGCGTTAAAAGCGGACGGCTCTGTTTGGACTTGGGGATATAATGGTGTAGGGCAACTTGCCGATAACACTATAACTGATAGGTCCTCTCCGGTTCTTGTAGTAGGAGGGCATAGTTTTGTAGAAATCTCGGGGGGGATGTTAACTACTCTTGCAAGGAAAGCTAATGGTCAAGTCTGGGCTTGGGGTAATGGAGCATACGGTCAACTTGGGAATAATGCTAATGATAAAGTATCCTCTCCAATTCTTGTAGTAGGTGATCATTCTTTCACTCAAATTTCATCTGGATATTATTTTAATACAGCTAGAAAAGTAGATGGTTCTATTTGGGCATGGGGACTTAATAGTTATGGCCAACTTGGAGATAATACTGTAACTCATAGGTCTTCTCCAGTTCTTGTAGTAGGTAGTCATGTTTTTGTTGAGCTTGAAACGACACAATATGCCCCATTTGCTAGGAAAGAAAATGGGCAAGTTTGGGGTTGGGGAGAAAATAGTGAAGGTGGTGTCGGAGATGGTTCTCTTACCACAAAGTCTTCCCCAGTTCTTGTGATAGGCAATCATAGTTTTGCAGCTTTAAAAACATTGTATTCTGCGGGTGTGGATTTGATCGTTGCCGATGGCACCCAGGGCCAAGCAGTAAATAACGAAGTTTTAACTCAGGTTCACAATATTGCCGTAGCTGGTGGTGTTCAGACGCAGGCAGTTGGGAATGCAGTTCTTACTCAGGCGCACATTTTAACTCTGGCTGATGGTCTTCAGGGGCAAGCAGTCGGAAATGTGGTTTTGACCCAGGCCCATAATCTGGCCGTCAATAATGGTCTTCAAGCCCAGACGGTCGATAATGCGGTTTTAACTCAAGCCCATCATCTTGCGGTAGCCGATAGCAATCAAGGGCAGAGCGTTGGCAACGTCCTACTCACCCAGGCCCATACCCTGACGGTGGCAAGTGGGGCACAGGCCCAAGCGGCTGAAGATGTGATTCTTACCCAAAATCATAATTTGGCCGTTGCTGGTGGAGTCCAGGCCCAGGCCGTTGGAAATGTCGCACTGACTCAGGCCCACAATCTAGCCGTGGCATCTGGCCTGCAATCGCAGGAAGTTGACAATGTTGATTTAGATCTGGCCACGTTTCTTATTGTAGCCGATGGAACGCAGGGCCAATCCGTCAATGCTGTTGTACTCAGTCAGGTTCATAAGCTGACCGTGGCAAGTGGAGCGCAGGCTCAGACGGCTGAAGATGTGATTCTTACCCAGAATCACAATTTAGCGATCGCTGGCGGCTCTCAGGCGCAGGCAGTTGGGAATGTCGTTTTAACAACAAGCGCTCCCCCAACGTCTCCGATTAAGATTTTGTTGGTATCTGGCAATGTGATCATTCCGTTTTATTAAATCTTTTTGGAGGAATAAATCATGGCAGCGAATACAGTAACTTCAACTACTGGGGTGGTTTCTGGAACCGATCCGTCCCTTGTTGCGACATTCAAAATTCACTATATACAGAAGGCAGTATTTCTGTATGTGGACTATACCAAGGGTAACGGAGCCAACCCAACAATGACCATCGGTTTTGTTAATCCGAAGGTCCACGCTTCTACCATATTTCAGCAAACTCTTTTTGCCACGGCGAACATGGCGGCCGTAACTGCCACCTTCACGGCCACCGGAAAATTCCGTTTTGAGTTAAAGCCGTCGTTGCAGGAAACGCAACTGGTAGCAACTTTTGCGTTTTCTACGGGAGATACCCAGGCCATCATCTGCAATATGGTACCAGAATAAAATGTAAGAGGATATTTTGATGCCACCTGAACAATGCCAATTCAGAGTCAGCAAGGAAGACTTTTTAAACCTTCCACAATCGGAACAGAACTCGCTTATTTACTCGTGTCTCATGGACATGCAGGAAAAGATTGATTGGAAGTGGAAGAAGATTATGGGTATTGGTGCCATTGCCGGGTTTATTGGGGGTCTCTTTAACGGGTTGGTAATTAAGGTGTTTGGACTTCCGCGGTGGTAAAATGGACGATTTGGATTGGCGCCTCGCAGATAAATTAATCGCCGTGAGTTTGTGGCTTAATCGGGCCATGGCCAAATATCGGGACATTCCGGGCTATGATCTCATGTGCGCAAGCGGCAACCGGGCCATGGCCGAAGCAAGCCTGGCCATCCGAGATGCTAATCGATTGATGTCTTTAAAAATTGATGGGCAAAAAACAGAATGCAAAAAGCAAGAGACTTATCCTATCAAGAGTTCGGAAGATTAACTGCGATTGCCCAATCAGACAAAAGTGATAGGGCTCGTAATAAGTATTGGCATTGTTACTGCGCCTGTGGTGGTAGGAGAAAAAGATGGGCACAATGCAACCAAGTGACATGATCACCGCGAATTTTTCTCGTTCCGAAGTCGCCTGCAAGTGCTGTGGCATATGTCTGGTGAGTATGGAACTTATGTGTAAATTGCAGGTGGCCCGAGACCAATATTTTGCGGTTTTCAAAGAAGGGTTAAATCTTAACTGTGTGTGTCGCTGCCCCAGACACAATGCCGAGGTTGGGGGCAAGCCGGATTCGGCCCACCTGACAACGGAAAAGAAAGTTGGCGAAGCCGCCGACATTTCCTGTACGGATTCTCACAAGAGATTCGTTTTGCTGGGCCTCTTGCTGGGGCAATTTAACCGTCTTGAGGTGGCCCCGGGCTGGCTCCACGCAGATGTGGCCAGAGACGAGAATCATCCGCAACAAGTGGTGTTCTTAAAATAACAAGGGAGGGAAGACCATGAAAAGATTTTTGTCCGTGATTTTGATTCTGGTGTTTGTGTTGTGCGGGGGTTCGTTTAATTGGACTTGGGCACAGGAGAAGTCCGCTCCTCCTCCAAAATACGGAAGCGTCATTCTTCCAAATCACATCCGCCTTGACGGAAAAGTTGCTAACATCTCTATCCAAAAAATGGATTACGAAAGCACTCGCCGGGATCTGCAAATTCTCGACCGGTATGCTTATGACACTCTGGTAGTGGACTTGTATTCCTTTGGGGGAAGTCTGTTCGACGCCATGGGGATTATCTCCCTTTTTAATATTGTCCAGAATGAAGGAAAAATTGTAGAGATGCGAGCCCACAGCATTATTGCATCGGCGGGGCTTCTTGTTATGCTGAGTGGATCCCCGGGACATCGCTTCATTGATAAGTACGCTATCGTGATGTTTCATGAGATGTGGTCACTCAAATTTTTAGCAATCGAGACACCTTCTTCTAAAGAAGAGGAGGCCGTGATCTTTAGAAAAATTCAAGACAACGTAAACTCTTACATCGTGGCGAAGAGCAAAATTTCCAAGGAAGAATTGAATACGAGGATTCGCAGCAAGGAATTTTGGTTGACTTCTGCGGAAGCTATCCAGTACGGTTTTGCGGATGGGGTGATTTGATGGGACTAGATCTTACAGGTATTGGATCGATTGCCAATCTGGCCGAATCAGCAATCAACAAAATTTGGCCGGACAAAACCGAGGCGGAAAAGAATAAGTTTCTGCTGCTAACCCAGGAGCTTACACAGAGCTTCCAGGTAGTGGTGAAGCAGATCGAAGTAAACATCGAGGAAGCCAAACACGAGTCGGTGTTTGTGGCAGGCTGGCGACCGGCTATCGGCTGGGTTTGCGGAGCCTCCCTAGCTTACAACTACGTCCTTCAACCTTTCCTCGCTTGGTTGCTGAATGTTGTCGGCGTCGTCAACAATATGCCCGCCCTCGACATGGGCGAGTTAATGACGCTGTTGCTTGGCATGTTGGGCCTTGGGGCTTTGAGAAGCTATGACAAGACCAAGAATGGCGTCGCGAAAAGTGGATAAAGGAAAGTAATGAAGTAAAAATTATCGCGAGGTGGAGCAGCCTGGTAGCTCGTCGGGCTCATACCCCGAAGGTCGCCGGTCCAAATCCGGCCCTCGCAACCAGTTCTTTGAAAATTAAATAATCGTATTGGGTTTTCTGCGGCCCGGCCAGGCCAAGGAGACGCAAGAATAAAAAAGGGCAGAGTACGGTGCCTACTCCACTGTACTTCTGCCCTTTTTTATTGCCCAAAATTAAATCCCCGCCCTCATATGTTGATGGCGGGTTTAACCCCAACCCCGAGAAGAAGACCCGAGCCAGGGCTCTTCCGGGCATTCCCGGCGAACACCCGCAAGGACTCGCAGAAAGGAAAATTAAAATGGCAAGATTACCAAGAGCAGTTGAAGAACAAGGAAGACGGGCAGACGAATTACTGAAGCAATTTGGAGTGTCGCAAAACCAACCACCGGCTGTGACACCTCCCGGGATCACCGACCCCCTGGCGGCTCCCCCCGTAGCTCCCGCACCCGCTCCTGTTACTCCGGACCCGGCGGAATACGTCAATGCCAATCAAGACAATTTTCCCCCGGCTCCCGCGTTGCAAGCGCCACCGGAGCCAGTGACGCCAGCACCGCCTATACCGGTCCCTGCGGCCTGTCCCGAATGCGACAAGAACAAACAGCGGTACAGCGTGTTGCAGGGAAAGTATGACGCGGAGGTTCCACGGCTTACTTATCGGATGCAATACCTGGAGAACCAGATCGCCGACCTGAATGCGCAGATAGCCAATACGGCCATACAACCGGCCATGACGGCGGCCGTTACCACGCCGGCAACCCCGGCAACGTCGGTATTCAGTGAGGCGTTAAAGTCCAGCCCCGACGAGACCATAAAAAACTTCAGGGAGAACTTTCCGGACGTTTTTGGTCCCATGTCAAAGATCCTGGACGATTTCGGTACTCAACTAACCAAGAAATCAGACGAGAAGATCGCTTCTATTGAGAAAATCAATTCCAATACGAAGCAGGAAACTTTTTCTAGGACCATCGCCGATATGCACCCCGACTGGGAGACTATTTGCCAGGGAGATCCACGATGGCCAGTCTGGTTGAGCAAAACCGACACCTATGGGTTGTCAAAACTCATGGCCCTACGAACTGCAAGCGCAAAGTTCGATCATCAGGTAGTGATTAATCTGCTATCCGATTTCAAGAAAGAAATGGCCGTGCCTCCTGCGCAAGTATTAACTCCGGCTCAAAATCCCAATGCCCGGTACGTCGCCCCCGGAAGTGGTCCATCGGGGCCCGGGGCGGTAAGCCAGCAAAATCAGGGACCAGAGCCCGTTGCCAGGAGCTTTATTCGGAAATTTTCTCAGGACGTTGTGACCGGAAAATATCGAGGCAAGGAGGCGGAACAAAAAGTCATCCAAGCCAAAATAGACGCCGCCGTATCGGCCGGGAAGATCCTGAACAAATAAGCTCCCCTAAGAAGGAGAATTATCAATGTACCCCGTAACTGGTGGACATCCGATTTATAACGCTTCAGGAACATCAATGTTTATCCCTTAACCACCTTGGGGATAAGAAATTTGCTAATGAATTTTGGAGGTGTGGTCAGCAAAACTTCTGATTAAGTTTTATTCAGCTTGTGTGCTGGCCGACATTAGCAACACGGATTAACTCGTAGTCCGTGAAAAATCTTCTCTAATTGACTTGAAAACCCAGGATGTGGGCAACAAGGCGGAAGCCCAATGGGCACCGTGAGAGACTAAACGAGAGGACGCCATTATGGTGATGCGATAGTCCGAACTGCATGAATAAATAAAGATGCAGAGGCGACAGAAATGACCGCCCGCCCGCAAGGGTCATAAAGTAACAGGTTGTATGAAGGCGAAATCCGGGGGATAGGTGATAAAGTTCACATCAGAACCACCCCCGACATCACGATCAGCGATTATAGCATCGGGATGAATTTGACCTATCAGCGTCCCGAGAGCCCTTCTGTCGAGTTGACCATCGACAAAGGCAAATATTTTGGTTTTACCTGTGACGACATCGTTCTCCACCAGACCGACATTCGGCTGATGGATGATTGGTCAAACGATGCGGGCTTCCAGATGAAGATCTCGGTTGACCGCGATATTCTGACTGGAATGGTGGGACAGGCCCATGCTCAGAATAAAGGCAATGCGGCCGGCCGTATTTCCGCCGATTTCCAGTTGGGCGCCTCCACGGCCCCCCTGCAGTTCACTAAGGAAAACGCCCTTGATATCATCGTGGACTGCCGTACCGTTCTCGAAGAGCAGAATATCCCCACGGAAGACCTGGCCTTGGTCCTTCCCGCGTGGGCGGTTGGGCGGATCAAAAAGTCCGATCTGAAAGATGCCTCCCTGACCGGAGATGGTAAATCAGTTCTCCGAAATGGAAGAATAGGGAATATCGACAACTTCACGATTTTTTCCAGCAACCTGCTCTATTCGGTGACGGATAGCGGGACCAGCACGACCTGTTGGTACGCCTACTTTCTTCACAAGTCCGCTCTGACTTTTGCGGCTCAGTTGACCAAGATGGAAAGTCTGCGGGCGGAGAGTACCTTCGGAGACCTGGTCCGTGGCCTGAACGTGTACGGATACAAAGTCCTGAAGTCTGCGGCCATGGGCGAACTGTACCTAACCAAGTAAACAACTTTCGGCCCCTACGGAGGGGCTCAATTCCTCACATAGGAAAGGAGATTTTCTAATGGCAGCTTTTACTGTTAGCAAAGTGGCAAATGATGGTTATAGCCTGAGTTGGCCAGGTAATAAATTAACCGTCCTTCGCAAGAGGGTTGATTTCAGCGTGGCCGCGAATAACCTGGCCCAGAATGGGATTATGGGTATCTTCAAGGTTCCGGCCGATTGCTTCGTTCTCAAATTCGGCATGAAAGTAATCACGGTGGACGCCGACATTGAGACGAGTGGTTTACTGGGTGTCTATACCGAAACCGCCGCTGGCGTTATTACCGTGGTAGATGCTGACGGCTATGGAGTTACCGGTCAGATTTTGACTGTTGCCGGCTACGTGGCTTCGGATGTTGACGCTGCTTTCAACTCTGGAGGGGCAGATTCTTTCCACCCCTTGGCGGACAATTCGGTCCTTACCTTTACCAATCTTGATAGCGCCACCGTCGATGCGGCTGTGGTCGATTTCTATGCGGTCCTGGTTGATGTGAGTGGGTACTCCCAGATCACCACTGGCGGAACCGGAAGTTACACCACGTAATTTCTGATTGCCCACGTAACTCAGTTGGTAGAGCGGAGTTTTGTAAACTCCTGCGCGTGGGTTCGAGGCCTACCGTGGGCTCCAAGACCCCGGGGAGATTATCCCCGGGGATTTCTAAACCGTAGGCGGCCGGGAAGCACAGACGCGCTGAATAACCGAAGGAGAAAATTTCAATGAGAAAAGAACTGTTTAGTATCGGAGAGTTGACCGTCGATAGCATCATTGGCGGTGGAGTCAGTCCGTATGTTCGTCGGACCGGTTACCTTGATCCGACAAATGGAACGGATGGTAATACCGGTAAGTCTATTGCCAAGCCCGTGAAGACTTTGGCGAAAGCCCGATCCCTCATCACAACAGGCAAAAACGACAGAATTATCCTACTTCAGAATGCCAGCTTAGCGGGCGTGAGCAGCGGAATAAGTCTCGCGGCCGATCCGGCCTTCACAGAGAACATGTTTAGCCTGATCGGTTCTGGCCCGGGCATGCAGGGAATGCGTTCCCGTATCGGTATGGCCTCAGATTATGGGGTTGTTGGCTCGGGCTATGCAATGATCAACGTGGGGACTGCTGGAGCCAGTGGTACTACGGGTGTAGGCAATCTATTTGCCAACCTATACACCATGCACGGATATTCCACAACGCACGTGACGCACGTTGGGTGGCTGATTAACGGAAATTACAACACCTTCAAACGGTGCCATTTACACGGTCCGAACAGCACGGGTCTGGCCGGAGATGCTTCCTATCAGGGTGTTCGTGTTGTTGGCACGGGCTTCCAGCTTTTCGAGGATTGCACCTTTGGCAATCTTTCGGTTGCCAGAAGTTTGGGCAACTGTAATGTGGCTCTTGGGGTGGGGACATGTACCCTATTCCGGAATTGTACCTTCCTGGCCTATCTTGGAGCCGACACGCCGTATTTCGTGCAGGTGGAGAATACTTCTGGATTGACGGAGGTAGCGTTCGAGAATTGCAAGTTCTACGCCATGTCTTCTAGCATGAACACGGCGATGGCCGAAGCGATCAAATTAACCGGGTCTGCTACTTGCCGTGTGTACCTGGATCCTCTATGCGCCTTCGATAATGTGACCCTGCTTACGGCGGATGCCACGAAGGCGTATGTGCGTGTCCCTGCTTCTTACACCGCAACTGCCAATGATATGTTGCGCATGATTACTTCCTAACCTTCGATTAACCCTAGCAATTCAGGGGGGTTATATGCCCCCCTGAAATTATGTAACCAAAAGTTAAAAAACCATTGACAAGTTTAAACCGCCGGTGTATGATCTTATAAAATTTATTGGGGGGTGACAAATGGGCGAAAACGGGAATAAACCGGAAGAGAAACCAGTGCAACTACCCGTTGCACAACCGGAAGAAAAGAAAGATCAGACACTGTCTGATGAATTGACTCCGGAGAAGATCAAGACCCTCGATGGAAGCGTCCGCGCCAATCTCTGTGCCCTGGAAATTAATGACTCTTTAAAGAAGTTTAACTGCATTTTTAATCCCATTTTCAAGGCGGATAACCAGGGCCATCATATTTTGGTGAACATTTCCGGAATGTCCTACGCAGACACGATGATTCCCGTAATCAATCCGTTTATGTTTAACGCATAAGGGGCCACAAAGGGGCCAAGATGACTTTAGCCGATTTGATTTTGGAAGCTCGTGCAAATCTCGACGATCTCATTTCTCCGTATCTTTGGAGCGATGCAGATCTCTTATCCTATATCAATCCGTCCATCGAGACGATCTGCCAGGCGGCATATCTTATCTACGATGACTATTCGGATTTTACCATCATCAAGATAACGCCAGGTATACCTTATTATGCCAAGGATCCACGCATAATCCGTGTTCGCGAAGCTCGCCTTGATAGTTCCCGCTATCCTCTTGCGTGGCGTACCCGGGATTGGTTGGAGAACCATTATCCCACCTGGGCATCTGCCGGGGCCGGACATCCTCAAATAGGCTGTGAGAACATGCGTACTGGCTATATCCGGCTGATTCCAACTCCGACTGCCAAACTTACATCTGGAGAACTATCCATCACTTTCGCCAATTCTGGAAAGACGATTACTCGGGGTGGCGGTTCGTTTGTCTCCGATGGATTCATCGTTGGAGACAAGATCACTACGGATTCGGCAAACAACCCAGGGCCCTTTTACATTACCACCGTTTCGGCCCTGGCCATTACCTGCTCGGCGGCAACATTTGTTAATGAGACCGCGACCAAGACCATCTCGGCTTATGACACGATGAGACTGATGGTCTATCGACTTCCCCTCACGCCCATGTCCCTTTCCGACCTGATCGCAAGCCCAGAGTTCGAATTAAAGTACCACAAGTACCTGAAACACGGAATTCTTGCTCGGGCGTACCTGAAACAGGACAATGAGGCCTACGACATCCAGAAGGCAGAGTATCATCGTCAGCAATTCGAGGGATCGGACGACGGAAAGATCGAAGGTGATGTGAAAAAAGTGTTTAATCTTACCCAACTTGCAATTCAAACAGCCGAAACGGTTGGAGTGAATAAGGCGTTCTGTTGATGGATGGTTTAATCGTTATTATTATTTCTTTAGTGGCCCTGGTAGTAGTGGGGTTTTGGGTCGAATAGGGCGTTCTGTTAAATGATTTTAAGATCAAATAGTCTTCAAATTCCGTTAAGAGATAAATCAGTTCATTGTGTGGTCACGTCTCCGCCCTATTGGAGCCTCCGTGATTACGCAGTCAACGGACAGCTCGGGCTTGAGAAAACACCCGAAGAGTACGTCGAGAAAATGGCCATGGTATTCCGGGAGGTATGGCGAGTGATGAAACCGGAGGCTACACTTTGGCTAAATATGGGGGATTCTTATAACGCCGCCGGGAGAAATGGTCACGGAACACGCATTGGCTGCAAACAGATGACAAACCGGGCTTCTGCTTGTGGCGATGATCACAACCGCTCGACTTCCCCCGGCCTTAAGCCTAAAGACCTCTGTGGTATTCCCTGGCGCCTTGCCTTCGCTCTTCAGGCCGATGGCTGGTATCTACGATCGGACATCATATGGGCGAAGCCGAATCCCATGCCGGAGAGCGTCACCGACCGGCCGACCAAGTCCCACGAATATGTTTTCCTGCTATCGAAGCAGCCCAGCTACTTCTTCGACCAGGAGGCGGTGAGGGAGAAAAGCATTACCGGAGATCCCCGAAGGCCATATACTTCCGAGGGTGCATGGCAGATGGATGGACGCCCCAAAGAACAAAGACATGGCGGAGAGGTACGCATTGGGTGTAGAAAAGAATTAAGAAGCGGCATTGAATCAAGGCACCGATGCGCTATTGATGGCGGCCAATCAATGCAGGCAGAACCAAATGGGGGCCGCAACATCCGCACCGTCTGGAATATCGCTACCCAACCCTTCCCCGAATCCCACTTCGCCACATTTCCAGAAGAACTCGCCCGCCGATGTATCCTCGCCGGAACATCCGAGAAAGGCGTCTGCCCGAAGTGTGGGGGGCCGTGGGTGAGGGTGCTGGAAACCCAAAAGGCCATTTCAAAGACATGTCCCAAAGAACAGGCAAGCCACGAAGCGAGGGGTGGAACCGGAGAACATACCGGGACGGTAGGGAAAAGTGGAAGTGGAAGGATTGATGGATACACCAAAACCCTCGGCTGGAAACCCTCCTGCAAATGCGGTCTTGATCCGGTTCCGGCGGTTGTCCTCGACCCCTTCGCTGGCAGCGGTACGGTCGGGATAGTCTGCGCGAAGTATCGCCGAAATTTCATCGGCCTGGACCTGAAAGCGGAATATTGCCAGATGGCGAAGAAGAGAATTTACGAACAACCACCGACGATGATTTAAGGATATTAAATGTACCAAAAAATCCTAACAGTCAAAGAGCTTCTTGGCCTAAACAACGTCCTTCCCCCGGAGCGAATACCACCCGGAGGAAGGGCGTTCCTTACCGTGGCCCAGAATCTTGACATTGATGATACCCACAAGGGGACCATAAGGGGGGGGTATGCTGATCCGACATATCGTGGCAGCGGTATTCATAGCATGTTTTCTTATCTGGACGTGGTACTTTTTGTGGAGGGGGTAAATCTTAAAAGGCTGAAGCCAGATTATTCATCTGAAATCATTTATGAAAATATAGGTAATGCCCGGATGAACTATGTCGGTGTGCAGAATCGGATCTATTACACAAACGATTCGATCATTGGATATTACGATATTTTGTTCCATGAGGCCATTTCATTCGCCGAAGTCACCCAGACCTATAAAACAAAAATGCCTCCAGGGCACCTCATCGAGTGGTATATGGGGCGCCTGATTGTAGCACGCGGAGGGGAACTATGGGCATCTGATCCTATGGCTCCCCACCAGACGGATACCAGGAGAGGATTTAAGCAGCTTGGAGGCTATCTAACCATGATACGTGCTGTCCAGGATGGCCTGTATGTTTCCAATGGCGAGAAGACCTTCTGGCTTGCCGGAGAGTTCGCGGAGATGACGCGCACCAACGCCGATGAGCACCCAGTGATTATAGGATCGGATGTAAGGGTTGACGGAGAATTTGTAGGCGGCAAGGGCTTTCCGGGATGGGTGATCGTGTGGATGACAAAGACCGGTATGGCTGTGGGGCCCGCCGGCGGAGAGGTGGTCAAAGTTAATCCATATTTTCGGCCGGAACTTGAATATGCCGGCGCGGCCATGGCCCACAAGATCGTCAAGAATACAAATCAGCAATTTTACCAATATTTGATCACTCAGAAGATTTCTCCCGACGTGATCATGGATGCGTCCAGTTATTTATTTAAATCGACAGGATCTTTGACGGCTTCAATATTAATTTCTTAAAGCGAGGCAAGGCGAGGCGTTGCGAGGTGAGGCAAGGCAGGTCTAGGCTCGGCAAGGCAAGGTTTCTAAATTTTTTCATAGGGGGAAAAATGCCAGCAAAATGTAAAGTAACCATTGAGGGGATGGGGAAGGGGATCTTATTTAATAATCCCCAGGGAATGATCCGAACAAAAACAGCAAAGAAGATTTCCTACAAGCCCGAAGACGAAGCGGAGAAGAGTTGTTACTGGAATGAGGACAAAACAGAAATCGGAATTCCGTCCTGGAATATGCGCTCTGGATTGGTTTATGCGGCATCTGGTTTGAAATTACCTTCAAATAAGAAAAAAAGTTTAGCTCCGTGTATTTCCGGGGATGTTCAAATAGGCCCCGATTTTTTAAGTTTTGGGACAAAGAAATATGAGATTTTTACCACCCGATGCGTGATTCAACGTCAGGGAGTAATAAAATCCAGGGCGTGGCTTTCTAAGTGGCAATTGACTTTTGAGGTTTCATGGGAATTATCGACTCTAGAAGAAGATTTTCATCAGGTTATTTTGCCGGAACTTCTTACCATTTTGGGAGAATCGGTGGGCATTGGAGATTTCCGGCCTGCCAAAAAGGGGCCCTTTGGAAAGTTTAGAGTTGTTAGTATTGAAAAGATTTAGCCTCCAATCGAAGCGAGGCAAGGCGAGGCGAGGCAGGGCGAGGTTTGGCCAGGCTAGGCAAGGCAAGGGTTTTAAAATTTAAGGGAGGGATTGATGATTACATTCAGTAAGATCATGGGGGATTACAAAGGAAAGATTCCATTCAATCTCGTAGACAATCAAAAAATTCTCATAATGCCCCTGGGCGATATTCATTTCGGATCTCGCGGATTTCCATTGGAGCGATTTAAAACTCATCTGGAATGGGGCATGGAACGTGGAGCTTATTTTTTGGGGATGGGAGAGTATCTTGATTTCGCTGCTCATTCCCAGAGGGGATTAATGGGGCAATTACGCGATAGTACAAAAGAAATTCTTGACAAAATGATTCTTGACCAGACGGAAGAATTTCTCAAGATTGTTAAATCTACCAAAAGTAGATGGATTGGTCTCTTAGAGGGAGATCATCGATGGGATTTTGCCGACGGAACATCGGTTGATCAAAGAATTTGTAAGGCCGTGGATGCTCCGTTTCTGGGTTCGGCCGGGTTAATCCGCCTGAAGATGCACAAACACCCAAAAGATCATCCAGAAGCCGATGTAATTATTTATTGCCATCACGGAATCGGTTCGAGTCGGACAGAGGGAGGACACCTACATCGTTTATCCGATCTCCTGAAATTTATCGAGGCAGATGTATATTTAATGGGTCATTCTCACGCCAAGATTGCGGCTCCCATAGACAGACAGATGATTACTCCGGACGGTATTCATTCCCACAGAACGAAATTGATCGCCAGGACCGGAAGTTGGTTTTTGAATTATTATTCTACTGGTCCCTTTAGATTGGAAGAACCAGCGTTTAAGTCCAGAGGAAATTATCCGGAATTGAAATCCTATCCGCCTTCAAGTCTCGGAGGTATAGCAATCGGAATCGGTTTTGAGCAGATCGAAAAATCGAAATATTATCGACCCATGATTCACATTTCTCTTTAGGATAGAACATGATGTATCCCGGCAGGGCCCGGCCCGGCCCGGCTAGGCAAAGTGCGGCAAGGCAAGGGCTTTAAAGATTTTAATGAGGGTGATCGAGTGAAGATTTGGCATCTGAAAACCTATCCGTATCCAATAAGGGTTGTTTTACTCCTAAGTAAACGTGGGCAAGATGCCAGAAATTACCTGGCTAAGAAGTATCCAAGTATAGATGTTTCTGATCTTTGTCATTCTGATGGATGTTCGTTTTATTTTCATAAAGGACGGAATAGGAGAGTTTTTTTCGTTTGGATTAGCAAATTTTCATTGGACAATATTGATAGCATAACAACCTTGGGACATGAAATCTTTCACACTATTTCGAGCGTTTTTAATTTTATCGGGCTTGAAGAAAAACCCAGTGGCGAGGCAGGGGCCTATTACTTTGATTATTTGTTCAGGCAGGCCCTTAAAAAACTTACGGGGGGAAAGTGATGGTAATTTTAAGGGGTTGGATTTGGCTTAATATTGTTGGGATGTTTGGCTATCTCATGGTAATTTTGGCCATGCTTCACGGCTGGGGTTTAAAACCGGCATCCTGGTTTTGGACGATCTTCTTTTATTTCATCGCCGAGAATTCCTTCTTTATTGTTCTTTCAATTAGAATGTGGCTGACAGATAACTGGAATAAGAAGGAGGAAAAGTGAGGGGGAAAACGATGCACCGAATTTTCATCTGTGGAGCGATAACGCCGACGGGCCCAGGTAATCACGCCATTGAATACCTTATGAATGTGAGAGCCGGCGTGGCGGCGGCCAACGCCTTGATACTGGCCGGATTTGTTGCCTATTGTCCGATGATTGACTTTCAGTTTTTTCTTAGTCTCTATCCCGGAGAAGAAATCAGCGAAAAAGTCATTCGTGAATGCGCCGTGAGCTTTGTCGAACATTGGGCAGAGGCCGTTTTGGTACTTCCGGGATGGGAGGAATCGAAGGGAGTAAGGGGAGAAGTGACTGCGGCCATAAAATGTCAGATTCCTGTTTTTTACGACGAAATGGGCATTACCAAGCATTTTGAAGCATACGATTTAATCTATAAACACTGAGGGGAGGGGAACGTGACTTGGGAGGAAGTGAAAAGTAAGGGAAGCGAGCATTACAAGACAGGAGCAATAGAGCCCGTCGATCTCTATAAATCGGCTGGGATGCTTAGGCATTTTGCGCTGTCAAGTATCATAAAATATGCTTTCCGAAATGCAGACATCTATCGGCCAATTTCCATAAGTGATTTGGAGAAGATTAAACACTATGCGGATATATTGATAGCTGCTTTCGGTCTACAGAAAAAGACTTATGAATATGGTGGCTTTGTCGGATTGCGTGAGCGTCCATGAATCCCTGGATGGCCATTCTAATATTTATTCTTTCCATCGCGGACGACGTTCTTGTAATTTTATTTCTAAGAAGAGTTGTCGCGGGGAAGAGGGGCATAGCCGGACTTCTCTCGGGCGCCTTGACTGGCCTAATCTCTTTCGAGGTCGTGATTTATGCGACCGAGCCAATATACGTGATCCCGAATTGTATGGGTAGCGTAATCGGTACATGGTTGGCCATGTGGCTTGAAGAGAAACTTCCGAAACAGAAAGCTAGGGACAGCAAAGGTAAGTTCAAGACCCCACCTCCAAAGTTGCTGCAGGTGGAAAAAGAAATTTAATAGGGGGATTCATGAAAGATACTCGTTTGGTTGGGGTGAAAGCAATCGAGGATAAAGGAAGTGGCATTTACGTGATTCACTTCATGTTTGAACCTCATATCGTTATCACGGGGACCATGGGAAAGGTGATCACGTTGAAAATGGACAGAAAGGCCACCGCTTCAGAGATTGCTAATTATCTGATCAAAGTCAGTCAGATGATTTTTGACGAACTGAAAAAGGGTTAAATCGTCCCCAGCGGTGCCCGGCCAGTGCCGTTTGGGATTATATGCAAGAAAATAAAGGGCGGGGTATGGACGCTCGGATGAGTGTTTACCTCGCCCTTTTATTTTATCTAAACACAGGAGGAAGGAATATGGCAATCAAGCTTAGCACTGGTTTAAGGAATTTTCTGGTTGGTGGAGGCTCGTTACGCAAAGCCTTCGAAGATGGAATCCTGAATATTTATTCAGGATCAGCACCCGCAAGCGCGGACGATGACGACACTGGCGTTCTTCTGGTTCCGATCACCCTTGCCAGCGGAGCGGTTACGGCAGGAGCAAGATCAACGCCCGATCGATGGGCCGTAACGGTTCCAGACAACGTTAACTCTCATACCTACAAACTCAGGATCGCGGTCGGCGGAGTTAATCACGATTTTATTGTAACGAATCCTGCTTCAGCTCCAGCCTATAGGGATGTTATCGCCGAACAAATGGCCTTACTGATCAATGACGATCCACAGTTTCAGGCGATTGCCGCAACGCATGGCACAGACGCAGGACTTATTTTAATTCAGTGCCGGATTGCTGGGCTTGTGATCACGATAACGGACAATAACGGGACGAGTACCTTCATCAGTCTGGTGAATACTCAGGCCGGAAGCCCAATCAATAGCCTAAAACTTGGTGTTCCTGCTCTAGGCGTAATCTCCAAAGTTGGCGTATGGTCTGGCGAGATGAACTATTCCGGAACGGCCGGATATTTCCGTCTGGTGACAACCCGGGATGGCGCAGATCTCGATAGCGATTATTCGGATTATCGTATTCAGGGCAACGTCAGTACGTCCGGCGCGGAGTTGAATCTTTCAAATATAAATCTTGTGGCCGAGGCTACCGAGACCATCAGTACCTTCACCCTGACCGAACCCGCAAGCGCGGCATAAAGATTGTAAGGATCAAGGAGGAATAAAAAATGGCTGTTTCCTGCACACTTTCAAATCACTTTAAATATCAACGTGATCTAGGGCTGATCAATCTTTCCACAGATGCCATAAGGATCTTGCTCATGCGCACGCTCTTTACGTTCAATAAAGACGATCATGCCAAGTTGATCAACGTCAAGACGACAACTGGGGTAATTTCCTCGCTGACCTTCACAGATAGCACGAATATCCTTACCCGAGGAGCCGGTTCATTCGTCACCGATGGCTTTGTTGTCGGAATGAAAATAACAACGAACTCTGGCAACTCACCCAATCAGGGCCCATTCTTGATTTCTAATGTGAATTCGAATGGATTGATCTTGACGGTAACAGATATGGCCGGAGCAGATCCTTCGTTAACCGGTGGTGCCGAATCGAATATCACCGTGACAGGGGACGACGAACTGCCCACAAGCGGGGGATATACCGTAAACGGCGAACTATTGACCAGCAAGGTTTTGACTGAAGAGGATGGTACCGATGTCAGCCAAATGCTTTGCGCTGATATTTCGTGGACGGGAACCGGTGCGGGATTCGGCCCGACGGCAGGTGCGATTCTCTATGACGATACCACATCGGATGATACCATCATCGGGTATCTCAATTTTGGCACAGATCAAACCGTAGCTGCGGCTGCATGCCTCGTTATCACGGGGTTGGGTATCCAATCGGCATAGATTTTAGCGTAGTGGATATCCATGCCATTACGCTAATTTCTAACGGAGCTTCTTGATGCCTTACGATCCATATACTAAATCCGTCTTGCACTTCAACGGCGTGAACCAAAGTCAGGTCTTTACTGACGAACTGGGGATCGTGTGGACTGCTATCGGGGACGCACAGTTAGATACCGCGGTGAAAGTCTTCGGTAGTGCTTCTATGCGTAGGCCCGCCGGGACCGGGAATTATATCTCCGCCCCACTCACTGCGGCAATGAACCCCGGAACGGGAAATTTCACTTTAGATTTTAGACATCGTTGGAATGGTACTCCAACGTATCAGAGATTTCTTTATTTTGGAACTCTTTATACGGGTTTCCATTTAGATTGGTATTCCGCCAGTACTCTACGTGTCAGATGTGAAAATACAACTACAACTTTTTCTTGGACTCCATCGGCAGACACTTGGTACCATATTGCCATAACTAGAGAGGCTGGAACTATACGGGCATGGATAAATGGAACACAATTAGGATCGGACCAATCTAATTCTGGTAACATAAATCCCAGTACCGGTGCGATGTATATTGGTCATGATCCTGACTATTCTCAGAGTGGAGACGGCTGGTTTGAAGAACATCGCTGGAGCAATGGGATATCCCGATGGTCCACCACCTTCACTCCGCCATTTTACGAATATGGCGAGTCGATATTTACCTCCACATCCAGCATCATCGTTCCTACGGTAACGAATCTTATCACCGTAACGGCGGAAAAGTTTTACTCCCTTGGTTCCTTGGTTGTTCCCACCGTTTATAATGAGGCTTGGACGGCGGATGCCGCGAATGATCTTCCTGCTTTGACCTGCGCGGCGACCGGCCGCGATAGCATGGCCGCACTTCGGGTCGATCTGCCAGCCCTGACGATTGAGGCGACTGGCCAAACCGGGGAAGTTGGAAGGGTTAGTGCATATCTTCCTGGATTAAGAATTGCGGCTACGGGATTGACTGGTGAAGTAGGTAACCTTGACCTTTCCCTCCCATTTTTAACGATCATTTCTTCTGGTGGACTGGCAGATTCGGCAG
>Ga0315276_10001566_pt1 | contig 20522 bp, 22 predicted proteins | sample YL17G05_0_MG_FD_204542 | JGI IMG/M metagenome (GOLD analysis project Ga0315276, IMG submission 204542) | Sediment microbial communities from Yellowstone Lake, YNP, Wyoming, USA - YL17G05_0 | ecosystem: Environmental > Aquatic > Freshwater > Lake > Sediment | place: USA: Wyoming | collected... | reverse complement strand
TAGTAATAATAAAAAATAAATAAGTTATGTAGAGAAAAGCAAACTATTAAGAAAAGCTTAATCTTCTCATATTAAGAGTATAAATGTTTAGTATTAGTAATAAGAAATAAAAAAGATATATTAATACTCAGAATATTAAGATAAGCAAGTAAGTTATAATTAAGCTATGAAAAATATGTTTAAGATTACTCTGCTCAAATCAAGTTTAGAATCGTTTAATAAATTATCAAAAAAATGTAAAATAAATATTTATAAATGCAGATTACTATCTTAATATATGAAAAATAAAAAAGAGGAAGAGATTTTAAAAGAAGGGAACATAAGTCTGATTTTAGATTCTTATGAAGATATTTTTTCAGACTTTGATGCAAGGCCTTCATATATAGAAAAAGCATTATCAGCAGATTTTTTAGATGAATGCAAAAGAGCTGCAAAAGAAAAGGAAGAAGGCGTGGAATTAAGATTTATGGTTCCAAAACACAAAAGAAACACCAGCCATGAATATGAAATTAGAAAAAGGCTTAGAAATCATTTTCAAAAACATTTCAAGGAAAAAGAAAGAGAAAGAAAAATATTAAAAAGAAAAGGAGGGGCCTGGTTTTTATTTGGGATAATTATTATTGTTCTTGGTGCACAGTTTTTATATGATAAAGCCGGGCTTTTATTCAGGGTCTTATTTACTATGGCTGAAGCTGGGGGGTGGTTCATATCTTGGGAGGGGCTAGGAAAACTGCTTGCAGATTACAAAGAAAAATCCCCTGACTATGATTTTTACAGAAAAATGGCCAAAGCCAAAATATATTTCTTGAATTATTAAAATATAAATCCAAGAAGAATTAAATTTAATAATTCAATTTTCTTATATTACTAATAAAATTATATCTATAATAAAAACTAAGTAAAGATAGCAAAATTCAGATAAAGTGTAATAGTAACTTTATTTTCAAGAAAAGCTTAAATACTCTTTTTTACTTATTATATAACTATACTCCCCGTTGATCAGCTTAGGCCGAACAACGGGAATTTTTTAAAATGGTAGATAAGTGTGCTATTTTTATTGATAGAGGCTATTTATCAAAAATTCTAAAAGATAAATTTAATAATTTTAATGTAGATTATATTAAGTTTTGTGAAATGATATGTTCTGAACTAAAATTAGAGAGATTAAGAACTTATGTTTATACTTGTTTGCCTATTATTAGAAATAATAATCTTGAAGATATAAAAAGAAAAACAAATGTTCTTAGATTTGTCAAAAACCACAGGTCAAAGACCTGTGGCATGCTTATGCCACAGCAAGGTGGTTTTTGAGCATGCTCAGAATTCCATATGCTAACTTTACCACATGTTATAAACATGTGGAATTCTGACATTTAAATAAATTAAGAAGGCTTCCAAGATTTGAAGTTAAATTAGGCAAACTGCAGATAATAGGAAATCAATTCAAGCAAAAAATGATTGATGTATTAATGTCTTTAGATATTGCAACTATGTCTTATGAAAACCAAATCCAGCATGCAGTTATAATTGCAGGAGATTCTGATTTTATACCTGCAATAAAAAAGGCTAAAGATTATGGAGTGATTACTCATTTATATTATCATTCTTCTTCGGCTCATAATGAACTTCTTGATGAAGTAGATGAGCTTCATGAAATAAAAGAAGAATTTATTGATAAATGCAGAATTGATTAAAATGTTTAATCTAATTTCAAAAGGTAAATAATATAAATATTTAAATAGGAAAGCGGATTTATAATTAGAGATTATAAAGGTGAAAAATGCATGGAAAAAGACATTGGAAAAATAAAGAAAAATGAAACAGCAGACATTATTGTGAGAATTGATGAATATAAAGGCAAAAAAGGATTAACAATAAGAGAATATATAACAAGCGAGAAATACACTGGATTTAGCAAATCTGGAACAAGGATTCCTGCTGATGAGTTCTTAAATTTCAGAGACATGATTAATAGTATTAATCTTGATGAAATGACAGCTTCTGCTCCTGAAAAAGAAAAGAAAACTAGTAAGAAAGTTAATAAAACTAAAGTTAAAAAAGAGGTAGAGGTTAAAGAAGAGAGTGGAGAAGCAGAAGCTGAGGAAGAAATGGGAGAAGTTGAAGAAGAATAAAAACTATAATTTGTCTAAATTTAATTTATAAAAAATATCAACATCTTTGTGAAAAAAATCAGTAAGTTTTTCTTTTGCTTTTTTTAATTCAATCCATTCTAAATTAGAGTGTTCTTTGCTAATTTTCATTCTTCCACCCAGAGGCTTACAAAGACTGACAATCATAGTTATACTCTGTCCATCGTCTCTTGTAAAATGATTTATGCTCATTGGCAGAATAGGAGTTATGTACAGGCCGGTTTCTTCTCTTATTTCTCTTATTAATCCTATAAAAGGATCTTCTCCTAAATCAAGCCTGCCTCCGGGAATCTCCCAGATATTTGGTTTTTGAATATCATCACTTGCTCTTTTAACAATAAGCAACTTGTTTTTATTAACAATAAATGCTTTTACAGCAAGCCTGAAATTAATTTTATTATTCATTAAAAACTAAATCTTATAGAACTTTTTAAATAAATATATTCATGAAAGATTGTTTTATAAACTTATAAATAGGTTTGTAGTAAATATGATGATTAGGGGTATTTAAAGAAAGTTTAAAAACTCTTATTCTATATAATTTTATGGCTATGAATAAAAAATTTAAATTTAGAATTTCTAATATAGCTAATACTATTGTTATTTGAATTGCAAGCTGATATTCTAGCTTGCAGGAGTTAAAATGAGTTTAGACAATGTCATAGGATTAAATCAAAAAGCAGAAACGCAAACAAAAGAATACCAGGCAGTTGAAACTTTTAAAAGATTAGTTGATGAAAGAAAATATACAGAAGCAAGAAGGTTTTTTAAGGAATTGGATGAAACTGCGCGCACCTATATTAGAGGTGATAAAATTGGAAAATTATATTTAAGAGAGCTTAGTTTTGCCTCTCTTTAGAGTATGAAAGTTTAAAAATACAAAAATATAACTAATAAGGAGGGATAATATATTAGTAATAAATAAAATGAAGGATATATAACTGCTGACATCAAGCTATGAAAGAGATGCCAAAGCTTAAAATAGTTTGTTAAATTACTAAAATAAAAATAATATGATAAATTTTAAAGAAATTGAAGAAGAAATTTTAAAGTTATGGGAAAAGAAGAAGATTTATGACAAAGTTAAAAACAAGAATAAAAAGGGAAAGAAATTTTATTTTCTTCAAGGACCTCCATATACTTCTGGAAAATTACATATTGGGCATGCCTGGAATAATTCTTTGAAAGATATTGTTTTAAGATATAAGAGAATGAATAATTTTAATGTCTGGGACAGGGCAGGATATGATATGCATGGATTGCCTACTGAAAATGCTGTCCAGAAAAAATTAGAAATAGCAGATAAACTTGGAATTGAAAAATATGGTGTTGAAAAGTTTATAAAAGAATGCATTAAATTTTCAAGTGAAAATGCAAAACAAATGGACAAGGATTTAGCAAGAATTGGTGTGTGGATGGATTTTGAAAATGCATACTGGCCAATTAAAAACGAATTTATAGAAGGGGAATGGTGGCTAATAAAAAAAGCATGGGAACAGAAAAGACTTTACAAAGGTAAAAAAATTATGCATTGGTGCGGTGTTTGCGAGACAAGTTTAGCAAAACATGAACTTGAATATGAAAATTTAACAGATAATTCAATTTTCTTGAAGTTTAAGACAAAAGATAACAGATATTTAGTGATTTGGACAACGACTCCATGGACGATTCCATTTAATCTTGCTATCATGGCAAATCCTGAAATTGAGTATTCTGAAATTTTAATTGACAATGAAAAATGGATTATTGCAAAAGAGCTTGTTAATAATTTAATGAAATTAATTAATGGAAAATATAAAATATTAAAAACATTTAAAGGAAAAGAGATTAAAGGTTTAGAATATGAACATCCTTTTGAAAATGAGATTGATTATAAAAGCTTAAAGAAAAAATCAAAAAATATTCATACTGTTATTCTTTCAAAAGAATATGTTAATTTAGAATCTGGAACAGGGCTTGTTCATTGTGCTCCTGGTTGCGGACCAGAGGATTATGAAGTTGGAAAAGAGCATGGAATCTGTGTCTTTAATGAAATAGATGAAAAAGGAATTTTTAAGAATATGGGCAAGTTCACAGGGCTTGTTGCAAAAAGAGATGATAAACATTTTGTTGATGAATTAACTAAGAAAAATGCTCTAATTGCACAAACTCCTGTTACTCATGAATATGCAACTTGCTGGAGATGCCATAATCCTGTTGTGTTTAGGGCAACTGAGCAATGGTTTATGAAAATCGAGGATTTAATTCCAAAACTTCTTGAGTTTAATAAAAAAATCAACTGGCAACCTAAATTTGCTTCAAAGAATTATGATCTGTGGATAGAAAATTTAAAAGATAATGGGATTACAAGACAAAGATACTGGGGATGCCCTGCTCCTATATGGCAGTGTGAATGCGGCAATGTAGAAGTTATTGGGAATTCTGAAGAAATAAAGGAAAAGGGTGGAAAAGTTCCAATTGATTTGCATAAACCATGGATTGATGAAGTTAAACTTAAATGTCCTAAATGTAAAAAACATATGACAAGAATAAAGGATATTATTGATGTTTGGGTTGATGCTGGAACAGCCTCATGGAATTGTTTAGAATATCCTAAAAATAAAAAATATTTTGAATACTGGCCTGCGGATTTTATTTTAGAAGCTACTGAACAAATTAGATTATGGTTTTCTATGCTTCAAATGTGCTCTGCAGTTGCTTTTGGAAAATCTTGTTATAAAAATGTATATTGCCATGGAATGATATTAGATTATCAAGGAACAAAAATGTCAAAATCCTTGGGCAATGTTATATCTCCTTATGAAGTAATAGACAAAGCAGGTGCAGATATTTTAAGATATTATATGTGCGGAACAGCTTCAGGGGAGAATATTAATTTTAGTTGGGAAGATGTCAAACAAAAACAGAGAAATATGAATGTTCTTTATAATATTTCTAAATTATTATTAGATTTAAATAAGCAGGCAAAGCCAAGCAAATCTCTTGATTTAGAGGAGAGGTATATAATCTCAAGAAAAAATTCTACTATTAAAAAAGTTACAGAACTTATGGAAGATTATAAAATTGATGAGGTAATCAAGGAGATTGAGAATTTATTTTTAGATTTGTCAAGGGTTTATATACAGTTCACAAGAGATAAAATTAATTCAAAGCCTGGTAAAGTTTTATATGCTATACAAGAAACTTATCTTAGCATAATTAAAATTTTCTCAGTTATATGCCCGTTTATAACAGAACAAATTTGGCAGGAACTAAAAGAAAATAAAATTGTTAAAGAAGAATCAGTCCATCTTTCTTCTTGGCCTAAATTTGATAAAAAACTTATTAATAAAAAATTAGAAGAAGATTTTGCATTGATATTACAAATAATTGAAAAAGGATTATATGCAAGAGATAAAGCACAGATAGGCTTAAAATGGCCTCTTGCTAAGGCTGTTATTAATATTGATAGACTTATAAGCAAAGAACTGCAGAAAATAATTTCTAATCAATTAAATATTAAGAAAATTGAAATTAAAAAAAATAAAGATAAAGGAATATTTGTTGAGCTTGATATTAATCTAACCCCTGAACTTGAAGCAGAAGGTTATGCTCGTGAAATATCACGAAAAGTTCAGGATGCAAGAAAAAAAGCAGGATTAATTAAAACAGATAAGATAAGCCTTGCTTTAGTAGTTGATGGAGGGTTTGCAAAAATTATTGATAAGCAAATTAATATGATAAAACAAAGAACTAATGCATCTAAAATTATAATTGGAGAAGCTAATGAAAAAAATTATTCTAATAAAACTGAAGAAAAGATTAAAGAAAAGAATATTAAAATACTCCTGAGCAAGATATAAATTCTGTTTAGTTTTGTTAAGTTATTTATTAAAAGAAAATTAGTGAATTTGACAAGTTTAAAGCTTTTAATCAGTTTATTAAGCAATATCTCTCTCTTTTCACATAATTTAATCCTTTTTTATTGAAAATAATATATATCTTTATTTTAGAAAACCAACTAATAATAAAATATAATATATATTTCAAAGTATATGGTTTTATAAAACCACAAGATTTATAAATACTTTTTTATCGACGACAAAAAGATGGATATTTCTTAATACTATGTTTAAATGACAAAAAGATTTAAATACTCTAACTTGTTCAATTATTTAATGATAGTCAAAGAGGAGTTTTTAAGCAGACTGAGAAAAATCTTTGACCTTAATCTTTACGAGGTTAAGGTCTGGACCGCACTTTTATCAAGAGGAGTTAGTACTGCAGGGGAATTAAGTAATATCTCTGATGTTCCAAGAAGCAGGACTTATGATATTTTAGAGACTTTAGAGAAAAAAGGGTTTATTGTTATGAGGTTAGGAAAACCAATTAAGTTCGTAGCATTAAAACCAGAAGAGGTTGTTGAAAGAGTTAAAAAGAATTTAGTTAAAAGTGCTGAAGAAAAGAGCAAAAGACTTGAAAGATTAAAAGGAGAAGATATTTTAAGTGAATTAAGCTCATTATTTACCCAAGGTGTTAAGTTTGTTGAGCCTGCTGATTTATCTGGAAGTGTTAAAGGAAGGCAAAATGTTTACAATCATTTAGATATGATGATAAGAGATGCTGAGAAAACAATTACAATTGTTACAACTGCTGCTGGTTTAAACAGAAAAATGGAGGCTTTGCTTCCTAGTTTAGAAAAAGCTAAGAAAAGAGGGGTTAAAATAAGAATTGCAAGCCAGATTAATGATTCTAATAAAAATATTGCTAAAGAGCTTTTAAAAGTTGCTGAAGTCAGAAGCATACCAAAAATGAGGGCAAGATTTGCAATTGTTGATTCACAGCAATTGTTATTTATGGTTTTAGATGATGAAACAGTGCATCCAAATTATGATGTAGCTGTTTGGCTTTCAACTGATTTCTTTGCTCTTGCAATGGAGCAGTTGTTTGAAGCTGCGTGGAATGGGTTTAAGAAGATTTAAAGAATCTTTTTAGTAATTTCTAAGAGATAATTGTTTAGTATATAAAAAATTAATAATAAAAATAAAGTAAGGCATACAAAAAATATAGTAAATTATTCAAACAGAGCTTAAAAAAATAACTTATCTGCAAAGCTAAAAGAGTTTAATAGATTATCAAAATAAAAATTTTTAATAGGTTATCAAGAAACCAAAACATATCTTCAAAAACCAAAATATTTAAAAATAGATTATTAATGATATTGTTATACTATGAAAAAGCAAAAAAAGATAGATAAAATAGAGAAAGCAAAAAAAGAAATAAAAGAAGCTCAAGATGCTGTTTTTGATGCTGCAGATTCTTGTGAGTGTGAGGAATGCAATTCAAAAGAGTGCCTTACAAGAGCAGAAATGGATTTAGAGAAGGCTGAAGCAGAAGTTGAAGAATCTGAAGAAGAATAAGAATTTTAATTAATAAAAAAGCATTAATAATTTATAAAATAAGAAAAGCTATGAAGAGCTGCTTAATCTAATGAATCCAAGCTTAGAATAGTCTATCAAAATAAGAATTAATTGAATTAATAAAAATTATAAATAGGTGCTAGCTCATGACATAGGTCATAAACTAAAAATAGGATTTTACACATAAACCTGAGAAGCTTCGCTAACTCAGGTTGATTTTGTTTATCAATAATTCATAAACTTTTTCTGCTTTAAGTATAAGATTTTAATATAAAATAATAAGATATTGAGGATAAAAGTAATTCAAGTTAGACTTGTCTTCTTGAATTTAGTATTGAACTAATTTTCGGTTTTAAATAAAACTAGACTACGACATATGTCATGATCCTATACATTAAATACTAGAAATAAGAGCATTTATAAACTATTTTTAAGATATCTTATTATACAAAAAATAAATTAAAGATTAGCTAACTAACTAATCCTGTCTTAAGAAATTGCTATGACTTTTTCTTAATCAATTTATTAAAATAGAATATGGTGGAAAAATTTAGACAATTAGGTATTAATGAAAATACTTTAAGTGCAATTAAAATATTAGGGTTTGAAACCCCTAGTGAGATTCAGGAAAAAGCAATTCCCTTGGTTCTCAGTGGAAAGGATGTTATAGCTGGAGCTTCAACTGGTTCTGGAAAAACTCTTGTTTTTGGAATACAGGTTATAAATAGTTCAAAACCAGATTATGGAATACAGTCAGTGATTCTTGTTCCTACAAGAGAATTAGCAGTGCAAATTACAAAAGAACTAAAAAAATTTTTAGGAGAGAAAAAACTAAAAGTGATTACAATTTATGGTGGTATGTCTATGGGCAGGCAAATAGATGAATTAAAAAATGCAGAAATTGTTGTTGGCACTCCTGGAAGAATATTAGATCATCTTTCAAGGAGAAGTTTAAACCTAGAATTTGTAAAAACTCTTGTTTTAGATGAAGCAGACAGGATGTTTGATATGGGTTTCAAAGAAGATGTTGAAAAAATAATAAGCCAGTGCCCAAAAAAAAGACAGACTCTTTTATTTTCTGCAACAATTTCTCCTGATATTGTGATGCTTGCAAACAAACACATGATTAATCCTGTTGAAGTTTCTGCAGAAGTTTATGTAGACCCTTTAAAATTATCCCAAGTGTATTATGATATAAGTGATGGTTTAAAATTTTCTTTGTTAAAGCATTTATTAGAAAATGAAAAATCAAAATTAGTAATGGTTTTTTGCAATACTAGAAGAAATGTAGATTTTGTTGCAAATAATTTAAAGGCAAGTGGTATTGAAGCACTTCCAATTCATGGAGGTTATGCTCAAGAAAGAAGAAATAAAATAATGGAATCATTTCATTCAAAAAAAGTTGGTGTTCTTGTTTGTACTGATGTTGCTGCAAGAGGGCTTGATGTTAAAGGAGTAAGTCATATTTATAATTATGATATCCCGCGCGAATCAAAAGAATATATTCACAGGATTGGCAGAACAGCAAGAGCAGGGGAAGAAGGAAAAGTTGTTAATATAGTTACAAGCAGAGACTATGATAATTTTGCAAGTGTATTAAAACATTACCCTGAATTTAAAATAAGCTCTGAAAAAGCTCCTTATATTGAAAGAGTTATGTTAAAATGGATGCCTGAACAAAGAGGAAGAAGAAATGAAAGCAGAGGATTTAATAAAGGTTATAGTAAAGGAAGAGATTTTGGAAGAAGTGAAGGCAGAAGAGATAATAGAAGTTCTAGATTTGGGAGAAGACCAGACAGTAGGAGAGGTGATTCTGAAAGAAGTGATAAAAGAGAGTATGTAAAAAGAGATAACAGAAGCTTTGGAAGAAGTTCTAGTGGAAGTTATGGAAGAAATGAAAGCAGAAGAAGTGAAGGCAGAAGAGATGAAAGTAAAAGATATAATCCAAATCCTCATAGAAGATTAGATAATAGAAAAAGTGAAAGTAGGGGAGAGAATAGAAGATTTGGGAGAAGAGATAACAGAAAAAGATTTTAGAAAAAGTTTAGTGTAATGGTGCTGAAGGCAAAACCCTAAAAATCTAAGATTTTTGGGCACAGAAAATTAAAAATTTTCTAGTGATTCTGAGTTTTTGCTTTTTTTAAGAAAAAAGAAGGATATTTAATACATCTTTGATTGTATTTTTCATGAAAAAGTATAAGGTGTTTCGTTCTGTAAGTTTTCAAGAAGAAATTGCTAAATATGATAAAAATATTCAAGAAAGAGTTGATAAAATTGAAGACAAACTAATTTACAATCCTGAATATGGAAATCCTCTTGGAAAAAGATGGTTCAGAGAATCAAGATTTGAAAATTACAGAATTTACTATTTAGTTTATGAAGATTTAGGTGCAATTTATATAATTGCTATAAGCGGCAAAAAAGACCAGCAAAAAATAATTAATACAATTAGACTTTTCCTTGAATTTTTTAGGGAAGAAATAGAAAAATTAATTAGAGATAATAATTTAAAAAATGAATAATTTTAGTGATTTACTTTACTCTGATTACTCTTCCCTCTTTAATATCTTTTATACTTCTTGCTAATTGCTTTAATAAATCTATATCTATATTTGCCTGCATTTTCAATCTTTCATATTCATCTTTTGGTATGTTTATCATTTCCATACATATTAAAGAATTATTAAGTTTTTAATCTTTTCGGCGGTTTAATTTAGATGCAGAGTTATTAGGCGGGAGAGTGAGACAACAAATTTGCATTAATATTAATGTTAGGGATAAAGAAAGTTTTCTGAACAAAGAATATTGTGAAGAAAATTTGGGTGGAGAAACCTGCAAGGTTTCGGAACTCTTTATCCCATGTTAGGTTCTTGCGAATACTTGGAGCAACGAGGAATAACTGCAAGTGGTTTTTAATTGCCTATCTTAAAGGGAGGGCAGGGGTTTTATGGAGGAAATTGGGGGAGAGTATTAAGCAATTAAAAAATTCCGAAGAGTTTCAGGCGAGCAGAAAGCTTTACAAAAATAACTGATTTTTATAAGAAAAAAGCTTTCTTTAATCTGGGTGAAGATGCGAGCCTGAAATTGAACATACGACATTTACAGAAGTTGTTCGCAGTAACTTTAATCTATAAAATTGGCGAACAATTTGGGTGAAGCTACTGCAAGGAAGCGTAACCTGTAAATGTCTGTTCAACTCTTGCGAAGACTTGGAGCAACGAGCCAAAACTGCAAGTGGTTTTTCTTAAAGAAAAATTGGCGAAGAGGTTTCTGAGACTGAGAAAATTTCAGAAAAATTTTCGAGGTATTCAAAAATCTGAAATCAAGAAGATTTTTGACAGTTAAAGAATATCAATAAACTGCGAAGTAGAGTAAAATTGGGGGTTGGGGGTACGCGATTTTTTAGAGTTAGTTTCGTAAGGGGTACTTTTCAATTATTTTTTGATGAGCCAAAAGGTTTAAATATAATGAGTTATTATAAATAATAACTTAAAATAACAAAAAGTAATTAATATGGTACAAAACATTATAGAGATAGGAGAAAGGGAAGATAGAGTTCTGAATATTGTGAAGGCTAAATTCGGCTTGAAGAACAAAAGCGAAGCAGTTGCAATTATAACTCAAACTTATGAAGAGAGTTTTCTTGAGCCTGAATTAAGACCAGAATATTTGGAAAAACTCCAGAAAATAAGAAAAGGAAAGTATTTTAAGTTTGATTCTATTGATGATTTAAGAAAAGCTACGAGCTAAAAAGAGGGCAAATGCGTAACTCAAAAGTAAGCGAACATCTTCAAGAAGTAATGCGAAAATTATCTAAGAAAGATAAATCTCTCTATGAACAACTTCTTAAGAAAATTGACGAGATTATAAACTGCTATGATGTTGAGCATTACAAAAATCTAAAGTACAATATGAAAGATTCTAAAAGTGTCCATATTGGGCATTTTGTTCTTGTTTTTCAATATGATAAATCAATAGATGCAATAAACTTTGATGATTTTGACCATCACGATATTATCTACAAGAAAAGATAATTTTAGAATTTCGGATAACATTGCGATTTAACGAAGGTTTTTCTCCTCAAAAATTTTTCCCTCGCAAAATGAGGCAACCCACATTTTGTAGAGATGGAAAAATTTTTAGAGCTGAGAAAAACTTTGGGAAAATTGGGGAAAACTCTTGGAGTTTTAGCTTTAGCGACCCAATTTTTCGTTAAATCGCTGTTAAATCCTTTTCCCCTATAAAGTGGGGAAAACTGCGTCCGCAGAGTCGAGAAAAAACTCGTATTGAGTGCGAAGCACCATGAGTTAAAAACAATCAAGGGTTTGGGGGTTAATTATCTTCATTTATTTATCCTTAATTAGTAGTAACATAATAGAAACATTTAAATACCTAGGGTTTTAACAATATATTATGGACATTGTAAAATTAAGAGGGCATCATTTGGCAGTATTTGCTAATTATATAAAACAAAAAGAAGCAGGATTAGATTTTTCTATGCAAACAGCTTCTTTTCTTGGTGACCATTTATCGAAACAACTGTCAATGTATGGATTTAGACCTAAACAAGGACAAATGCCTTTTTCAGAAAGACTTTGGATTCAATTTTTAGAAAATCCAGACCAAGGAGTTGAAATAGTAAATGGATTGGATGAAATTTGCCAAAAAGAATGTAGCGCAGAAAGACAAGCGGGTTGCCCGCAGAGCAGTGAGGACAATGAAGATGATATTACACTTAGAAAGTATGGGTTGAAAGTAGGACAAAAATTGACTGCTAGTCAAATTGTAGAATCCATAAGAAGGTATCACTCTTTGACAGGTTATTATAGTCCAAGAGATGCAGGAATTTCTAGATTGCTGAACGTTAAAACCCAAACCCCTTTTAGGATTTAGAGTTTTTTCTCGATTGGATTTAACGTTTGACATTAAACAAAGTTCGCCTCCAAAATAATTTTATAAGATAAGAGGCGAATTTGGGAAAATTCTGGCTTTTACTAAAAAAGTGAGCGAAGCGAAAAGAATTTTCTGTTTAATGTCTGTTAAGTTCCTTTTTGCTTGCAAAAAGTCGAGCAATTCGCAGATTGCGAAGAAGTAAAAAAGAAGTTTAGGGTGGGAATTTTTATAAAATAAGGCACACCGATAAATTTAAATACCACTCAGAGATTACTACAAATATGGAATATGAAGTACAACTATTTTATGACCCCAGAACAGTAGGATTTAATTTTATTAAAGATATATATAATAGTTTTGGTTTAGAATGCCCTTCTGTTGAACAATTAAAAAAGCCAATTATTAATGATGAAAAAAAAGACATACAAAGGGCAACAACAAGATTCAAAACTACTAGAAAAGATAAGGTGGTAAAATTGACAGAAATGGTTATGGGATTGCCAAATATGAGGATAGAGATTGATAATCTTGAATTATAGGTGTGCCAGTAACTGGGTGGGAAAAAACTTCTTTTTTATTGAATTTAATGTTAGGGATAAAGAAAGTTTTCTGAACAAAGAATATTGTAAAGAAAATTTGGGTGGAGAAACCTGCAAGGTTTCGGAACTCTTTATCCCATGTTAGGTTCTCCGAACTTGCGAGGACAAGGAATAGCTGCAAGCGGTTTTTAATTGCCTATCTTAAAGGGAGGGTGGGGGATTTATGGAGGAAATTGGGGGAGAGTATTAAGCAATTAAAAAATTCCGAAGAGTTTTTGCACCAAATTTACACATAGAAACAATAAAAATAAGTGCAAAAATTGAATCTAACATAATCATATCATTACTTTTGTGATGATATGATACCACTTGAGGGGGTTATCATAACTTTATAAATAATAACTTCTTAAAAGATTTATGCAAAAAGGGCTTATTGATAAATTCAGGCGAGAACTTGAAATTAGGAATTTTTCAAGGCAGACAATTAAGAGTTATGTTTTTGCTGTTGAAAAGTTTCTTGAATTTTCTGAGGATAGGGGATTAAATGAAAATGCTGTGAAAGATTATATTCAAATTATTTTAAAAAAACAAAATCCTTCAACTGTATCTCAAAATCTTTCTGCAATTGAATTCTTTTTTTCAAAAGTTTTAAATCAAAATATTAAAATTCCTCATCCAAAAAGAAATAAGCCAATTCCTGTTGTTTTAACAATTGAAGAGATTAAAAAATTAATTGAAGTTACTCAAAATATCAAGCATAAACTTATAATAAAGATTCTTTATGGTTGTGGTTTAAGAGTTTCTGAGGTAATTAATTTAAAAAAAGAAGATATTGATTTTAATGAAGGATTAATTAAAATTAAGCTTGCAAAAGGAAGAAAAGACAGGTTTGTTAATATTCCTGTTTCATTAAAAAAAGAATTAGAAAATTATTGCAGTCTAAATAATGAAGAAAATTTATTTCCATCTTCAAGAGGCGGAAAATTAACAACTGCTACTATCAGAAAAATTATAAAAAATTCTAGGAGAAAGGCAGGAATCAAAAAAGATATACATCCACATAGTTTAAGGCATTCATTTGCAACTCATTTGCTTGAATCTGGAACTGACTTGAGGATTATACAAAAATTATTAGGGCATTCTGATATTAAAACAACTCAAATTTATCTTTCTGTTTCAAATCAATTAATAAAAAATATAAAAAGCCCGCTGGACAATTTATAAACTGTTAAGTTGAACTCAATATTTAAAAAACTGCTTGCTTTTCTATTTAGATAATCTATATTATAATTATTAATAAATAAAATAAGCTAAAATGAGTGGTTTGAGATAAATAAAAGATGTTAAGTTGAACACTTTACTTTATAATTTGTTAAGGTTTAAAAACTCAAATTTCTTTTTTAAATCATGAGTATAAATTTTATGAATAACAAAACAATAATCTTTATAATACTAATAATTGTTTTAATTTTAGGGATTATTTATGTTCCAAAGATGAGCAATTATAATAATACAGGGGATAATAAAATGACAAAAGTTAAATTAACTACAAATCAGGGAGAGATTGTGATTGAGTTATATAATGACATGCCAATTACAACTAATAATTTTAAAAAATTAGTTGAACAAGGATTTTATGATAATGTTATTTTTCATAGAATAATTGATGGTTTTATGATTCAAGGAGGAGATCCAACAGGTACTGGAATGGGCGGGCCTGGTTATACTATTAAAGATGAATTTACGCATTCTGGTGGAAATAAAAATAACAGAGGAACAATAAGTATGGCAAACTCAGGCCCAAATACAGGAGGAAGCCAATTTTTCATAAATCTCATTAATAATAATTTCCTTGACAGCAAGCATCCTGCTTTTGGGGTTGTTGTTGAAGGAATTGATATTGTTGATAAAATAGCAAAAGTTGAAACAGATGCAAATGACAAGCCTCTTGAGGATGTTGTGATTGAGAAGGCTGAAATGATTTGAACATATACTTCAAATATATTTGAAGCCTAGATATTGTTTATAAACTATAATTCTTTGGCAGAATCAGATTTTAAAAATAAAATGGCAGAAACAATCAAAATAACAATTGGGCTTGCAGGAATCATAATCTTTGCTACTATTTTTGCAATAGCATTAAGATTGATTTTTATGTAAATCAAAAATCAATATTAATTAGTGATATAATCTTAGAAAGATAAGCCAAATAAGATAAGAGATATTTAAAAAATATAAGAACCTCATCTGCAAAGCGTAAATCGTTTTTAAAATTATTGATTTAGAATAGTTTTTATACAACTTTAATTCGATTGTTTAATAATCTTAAATTAGTAATATAAAAACGAGGTTATAAATGACAATCAGCATAAAGCTACTCAAACATAGCTTATCTTCCTAATTATTTATCAAATTGTTTAATTCTCCCACCATGTGATGAACACCAACTTGTTTTATTTTAACTTTTAGGTTTTTTCCTAAAATTTTATCTCCTGTAAGTATAATTATATTATAATTCTCATCTCTTGCCTCAAAAAAACCTTGTCTTTTAAATTCAACAAAAGCATTTATTGTTTTTCCTAAAAACTTTTGCTTGTTTTCCGACGCTGTTTGCCTGTGAATTTCCATTAATTCAGAAGTTCTTTTATTAATAATATTAATTGGTAATTGATTAAGTGTTCCAGCAGGAGTTTGTTTATGAGAAGAAAATTTAGATAAATTTAATACATCTGGCTTGAATTTTTTTACAAAATCCAGATTCTTTTTATGGTCTTCTTGAGTTTCTGTTGGATAACCAACAATAATATCTGTTGAAATTGTTATATCTGGGAATTGTTTTTTAAATTTATTAATAATTTGTTCTGCCTGCTCAATTGTATAAAGTCTGTTCATATCTTCTAGAATTTTATTTGATGCAGATTGAATTGGGATATGAAGAAACTTGTAGATTTTTTTGTTTTTGTAAATTTCAATTAATTCATCTATAATTGGAAAAACATTATTAGGGTCCATCATTCCTAGACGAAGCTTGAATTTATGATTGAGATTTAATATTTTATTTAAAAGCTCTGGAATCTGTTGTTTTCTGTCTTGTTTATCTAAACCATAATTTGCACAATCTTGGCTTGTTATCCATATTTCTTTTGCACCACTTCTCAAATCATTTTCAATTGATTTTAATATATCTTCTGTGTTATAAGAAAAAAGCTTGCCTTTTGCAAGTCTTGCCTTGCAAAAATTACAATTCCCTAAACAACCCTCGCTGATTTGAGTAATTGAGATTAATTTATTCTTTGGAATTTTTGGCAAAAGTAATTTTTGTTCATTTTGATACTCTAAAAAATCATTTTGCTTGATTGTGTCAAGTTGTTGATTATTATAATTATTAATTAATTTTAAAATATCTTTAAAATGATGAGTTCCAAGCAAAATAGAATTAGGATTTAATTGTTTTATTTGTTTTGCATCTGTTTCTGGCATGCAACCTGTAATAATTATTAATTTTCTTTTTGATTCTTTTGCTAAATCCTGAATTTTTCTTTTAATCTTGCTTTCTGTCTTGCTTTTTACAACACAAGTATTTAATATAATAATATCTGCTATTTTTTCATTATTTGTTATTTGATATCCTGAACTTATTAATATTCCTGATAGTATTTCTGAGTTATTCTGATTAGCTGAACATCCATAAGTTTCTATATAAACAAATTCTGGGTTTTTCATAAAATTAGATAGAAATAAGAGTTTTAAGGGTTTTGATTACATTTCTTCTCAATAATCTAATTTCTATAATCTAATTTTAATTACTAAATTAGATTATTTCGCCATAACTTCAATTCCTAAACAATTAATGAAATTAACATCCTACATTCGTTCTCAAGTGAGAACGAAAGGTTTAAATATTAGTTCTCTTTTGGATACTTATGTCAGACATAAAAGACATGTTGAATCTGCTTAATCCCTGGTGGAAAAATGATAAAATTAGCGAGGAGCTTAACAGACCATATAAAAGAAATTTTTTTGATAAAATCAAAGGATTTCAAAGATATAGGCAAATAATTATAGTATCTGGATTAAGAAGAGTTGGGAAAACTACTCTTTTATACCAAACAATTAACAAATTGTTAAGCGAAACCAAGCCTAAAAATATTTTTTATTTTAGCTTTGATAAAGAGGTCAAGGATTTAATAGAACTTTTTGAAGGCTATAAAGAATTGACAGGAACTGATTATAAAAAAGAGAAAATATTTGTTTTCTTTGATGAAATAACCAAACTTAATAAATGGGCAAATGAGCTAAAGCTTATTTATGACTCAAATCCTAATATAAAATTTTATATTTCTTCTTCAAGCAGTATAAACTTAGAAGAAGAGGCTATAAAAAATTTAGCTGGAAGATATTTTTTAATTAATGTAACTCCCTTAAGCTTTAGAGAATTTTTAGAACTGACTGGAAAAGATAATATTATAACAAACCAAAAATTATACTTAAAAGAAATTAAAAAAGAATTTTTTTCTTATTTAATGAAAAGTTTTCCAGAAACAATAAAATGGGAAGATGAATTAATTATAAAAGATTATCTCAAGACAACCATAATTGATAAAATAATAAGATCAGACCTTCCTGAAAAATTTAAAAATACTAACAAAGAGCTTTTATACATGCTTTTAGAATTATTTTACAAAGAGCCTGGGTATTATTTAGATTATGATAATCTATCCAAAAACCTAAGAATCAGCAAGAATACTTTATATAAACATATCTTTTATCTAGAATTCTGTTATTTAATAAGAATCGTAAAAAATTTCAGGCCAAATACTCTTTCAACAAGCAGAAAACTTCAGAGGGTTTATCCTTACTGGTGGAATCTTTCTTATTGCTATGGAGATAAAAATGATAAGATTCTTGAAAGCCTTATCTTTAGTATTTTAGATGGAAAATACTATTGGAGAGATTTAGAAAAAGAAATAGATTTTATAAAGGTTGAGAAAAAAGAGATTTTGCCAATTGAAATTAAAAATAAAGAAAAAGTTGAGAACAGAGAACTCGCAACCTTGGTTTTATTTATGAAAAAATATAATTTAAAGAAAGCAATACTTTTATATTTAGGTGAAGAAAAAGTTGAAACTATTGAAGATAAACAAATAAGTTTTATTCCCTTCTGGAAGTTTTTATTGGAAAATTAAATAAATCAAATAGTTTTTACATTCTGTTTTTACATTTCTTCCATAACTTCAATATAACTAATTTATCTTTTTGATTATTTCTTTTTTTATTAAATCTTTTTTTTCTTTAGAAATATTAAATAAAACTTTTTCTGCCATTTTTTCAGAAATAGTAAATATATAATTTAGTTTGACTATACTATCTTTTATTGCTCCTTCTTTTTTTAATAAAGAAACTCCTTTCATGTTTAAATTAGAAGTTATTCCTGCAACTACAATATTTCCATATTCTTCAAATAATACTAATGCAGGACGTTTTTTTACTTCAAAAGTGTCAGTAAATTGAGTTGATGCAAGAATTACTTCTCCAAAATTATGCATTTTCCCATTCCTCATCTTCTTTATTATCCCATAACTCTTTCATTTTGTCTTGCTGAATTTTGTGTAAAAATTCATCATATTGATTTCTTTTTTTCATTTTAATAAAAAGATCTGCCATTTTTTCAATGATTTCATTATAAGTTTGTCTTGGATGTTCTCTTGTTTTTTTTAACATCTCAATTGTTTTTTTATCTATTAAAATTGTTGATTGTTCTGCCATCTTATATACTTCCTATATAATAACTATATTCTATTTATATATAAAACTTTCGGTTCAAAGTTCAAAAATTACATTTCTTCCATAACTTCTATCCCCATCAAATATAATGCATTCTTAAGGCAAGTTCTGAAAGAATCCACGAGCCTTAACCTAAGAGCTTCTTGTTTATCTCCAATAACCTTGCAGTTATGATAAAATTCATTGAAAATCTGTGCTAATTCAAATGAATAATTAGCAATTAAACTTGGATTCATTTGGTTTCCTGCTCTTTCAACTATTTCTGGGAAATCTGAAATTTTTTTAATTAGATTGATTTCAAAGTTTGATAAATTTTTCATCTCTGTTTTTGCTTTTTTATTGCTTTTATTAAAATTTTTTGCTTTTCTTATTATAGAGCTTGCTCTTGCATAAGAATATTGTAGATAAGGACCTGTATTTCCCTCGAAGGTTAATGCAGTTTCCCATGAAAATTGGACATCACTAGAAGGTTCATTTTTTAAAATAATATATTTTACTGCTCCAACACCTAATTTTTCAGGATCTCCTTTTGTTTTTCTTTTTTTAATCTCTTGTTCTGCTTTTTCAATTGTTTTTTTCAAAACATGTTCTAAAAGGATTATATCTCCTGTTCTTGTTGCCATTATTTCGTTTCCAAATTTAACTGTTCCAAATGGAAGATGAATCATTTTATCTGCAAAATCATAATTCATTAATTTTAAAATTGCAAATAAAGAATCAAAATGAGATGATTGCCTGAAATCAGTAATATAAATCATTTTATCAAAATTATATTTTTTAAATCTTTCAACAGCAGCACCTAAATCATAAGTAATATACGACGCTGTTTCATTGCTCCTTAAGATATATTTTTTATGTTTTTCTTTATCATTTTTGTTTTCCAACTCAACATAAATAGCCCCATCATCTTCTTTTTTTGCAATTCCTTTTTCTAATGCATTCATAACAATATCTTTTCCTTTTATAGAAAACTTGCTTTGTCCTGTTGTTTCTGTGAAATTTATATTAAGCAGATCATACATTTTATCAAAGCCTTTTTTTGATGATTCCTGTATCTTCTGCCATATCTGATGTGTTTTTTTGTCTCCTAATTCTAATTTTTTTAATTCTTCTTTAGCTTTGTTTGTCCATTCATTATCTTGAAACTCTTCATCATCATCTAAGACAACCTGACGGTTTTCTTCGATGTATCTTTCCCTTGAAATTGCTGATTTTTCTTTTCCGCAGAATTTAACATATAATCTAAGCAGTTCATTAGCAGGATCTTTTTTTAAAGCAGATTTGTCTAACCATAATTCATAAGCAACTATTAGTTTTCCTATATGCAAGCCAATATCTCCAAGATAATTAATTCCTATTGGAGAATATCCTAAAAATTCATAGATTCTCATCATAGAGTCTCCAAGAATTGTTGAGCGTATATGGCCTATATGCATTGGCTTTCCTATATTCGGGCCTGAGAAATCAATTGCTATTTTTCTTTTTTTTCCTAGTTTGTTTTTTCCAAAATTAGAGTTTATTTTAATAATATTTTCTGCTATTTTATTTTTATTTACAAAAAAATTAAGATATGGACCTACTGCCTTTATTACCTCAATGTTTTTTGTTGGTTTTATCTCCTTTAATAGATGCTGTGCGACATCGTCTGGAGATTTTTTAAAATGCTTTGAAAGAATAAAGCATGGAAAAGCATAATCTCCTAGTTCAGATGATGGCGGGATTTCAATTAGATTTTCTATTTCGCTTTCTCTTAGTTT
>Ga0315276_10001563_pt1 | contig 20535 bp, 16 predicted proteins | sample YL17G05_0_MG_FD_204542 | JGI IMG/M metagenome (GOLD analysis project Ga0315276, IMG submission 204542) | Sediment microbial communities from Yellowstone Lake, YNP, Wyoming, USA - YL17G05_0 | ecosystem: Environmental > Aquatic > Freshwater > Lake > Sediment | place: USA: Wyoming | collected... | reverse complement strand
CCGGAGGAGGTCCGGCTGGAACCCGAGGGATGCGGGCGCGGGGGGGGGCGGCGGCATGGTGCCGACGGGGAGGAGGTCGGAGCCTGGAATCGAGAGCTGGCGCGGCTCGGCCACCAGGAGCCCCCCCTCGCCAGGCGAGACCTCGGATTCCTCGTCGAGGAGCGCGCCTGTCCTGATGGCGTCGAGCCTCCTCGCGATCTCCTCGGCGTCGCGGGGGAAGAGCGACTGGGCCAGAACCTTGCCCTCAGCGTCGAGCAGGAACACGCCGTACCAGGTGGTGACGAGATGGCGTGGCATCGGGTCAGGTACGGGGCACGGCCCTATAAGAACGTTGGCGGCTCACGGGACGAGCCCGGCCAGGAGCAGCACGAGGATGGCGAGCGCCGCCGCCGCGACCGCGAACAGGGGGAACCTCCTGGGCATCGCGGTCTCGAGCGTCTGTATCCCCGGGAAGTGCAGCACCGACCAGAGGGCGAGCATGATGAGCGCCCCGAGGACCATCCCCTTGCCCAGGGCCCCACCGACGAGCGCGCCCACGAGGCAGTCGACCCATACCGCGGTCGAGAAGTAGAGCTCGGCCCGCCTGTCAAGGAGCTGGGCGGCGGAGAGCCCGAACGACGCGAACAGGCCCGCGAGCGCCCCCGCCACCATGGCCCCCGCGACGGTCGCCGGCTCCACCTTGGCCCACCGCGCCCGTGAAGGAGGTGCGCGCGAATAAGGGTTTCTCTGCGGGGCCGGCCTGTCCAGTCATCGCACCATGATACCTCGGGTGACCACCGCGGTCCTGTGACACGATGCCACAGAACCGATCGTCCATCCGGTGGACCTCGAGGGCGAGTCCTCTTCTGTGGAGCCCAGACCATCTGCCCGGAACCCAACGATTCCACCCATTTGTCTTCATCCATGGAACGAGGAGGGAGCTGCCTTGTTCCCTGAGGCATTATTGAGTAGGGAACAAGTGACAGGGAAATGTATTCGAGGCTTCATCAAGCCAAGCCCTCGACGGTCGCCTTGATCTCCCGCACGACCTCATCGAAATCTGGAACGCTACCGATCATGATCAGATCGAGCTCCATCCTCCACTTGGCCTTCTTCCGGCCCATCGCGGCGACGAGGGCCTGGGGCGTGTAGGTCTTGCCGTAGAGACGCAGCTTCCGCTGGACGAGCTCCGTGTCCAGCACGACCCCCTTCCCCAGGAGGAACCAGAGGTCGTACACGTCCCTCGATTTGTCACGTGTCATCACTGCCCGGACCTTCTCCGCGCACATCTCCGAGACGGGCATGACGTAAAGCGTGGACTCGGGGATGTCCTGGTAGATGGACCTGAGCACCAACCTGTCCGGGGGCAGGGGTGTCTCCTTGAGGCTGAAGTTGAAAATGACCCTGGTGATGCTCTCCCTGCGCCCGTCGAAGAGCGGCCCTCGCAACCGCAGGTCCATGTTGACAGCCCTCTGATGGCTCTCGTACTCCCCCGTGACCACACCTATACCGAGCAACCCGCAACCGCGGACGGCCCGCTCCCGCAGCCCATCGAAATCGAACCTTCGCCTGTTCATGGTGAAGTCCAGGTTCTCGCTGAACCGGTTGAGGCCATGGAACTTGAAAAGCGCCGTGCCTCCCTTGAAGACGAGATCGCTCCCGGAACGGGAGATGTCATGGAGGCACACGTCCAAGAGATAGTCCCTCTCGATGGTCCTGGGCAGGACCCCCCTCGTCGCCGCTATCGCCTCGATGTCCCTTCTCAGCATCATCTGTCCACGCTCAAGTTGTCGATCAACTGCCATCGACTGTCCTTCTTCCCCTCGATAGGCAATGTCAAGTCGAGGACGGTGAGGGTTGGGTAGACCATGTCCTTGAGCTGGACGTGGACATCATGTCCCAGCCGCTCCAGCATGTAGCCCATCCTCTTCGCGGTGACGCCGCTCCCTGTCGCCCGGACGTACTCGACCATGCGCTGAATGTCCAGCGCCTCCGCATGGTCCATCATCATCTCGAACAGCTCGGAGGCCGGGATGCGCCTGAAGAGCAGGCCGTCGAGCAACGCCTTCTCAGGCGTTGCGATGAAGACCTCGACGTCATCGACCAGGGACTTCCCGTAGCCGAACATGTACCTGCTCGATATCTTGGAGAAGCTGATCCTGACGCCATGGAAAACGACCTGCTTGCGGAACGTCTGCCGCGTCGTGAACACAGCGATCCCCTGCGGCACCTGCAGTGTCAGCCCATGGTGGTTCAGGGCGTACCAGAGCGAGATGTAGCTCGGCCATGTCATCCGCGAGGCCAGGATCAGGGGGTTGCGGTGGACCGTGTACGTGTTCCGAGCGACCCTCTGTATGAGCCCCCTCCGCTCCAACCGGAGGGCCCGCAGCCTCGCTGACGGAGAGCCGAGGTTCGCCTCGGAGGCGAGCGTGTCGATATCGAAGACCGCATGCGTCTCCAACCTTGCCAGCAGCGCGATGGCGTCCACGTTCTATCGATAGTGCGGGACCCTTATAAATATCATTGCATGATAGTTATCATAAATGTCAATTTTCATATAATGATTTTTAAAAAGGGTACTTTGCCAGCATGAAAAGGTGCTGCTGATGAGACTGCTCACGACGCGGTGCCGCCGAGCCCGTCGTGCAGCCGGTGGACCTCGAGGGCCATCCTCAGCGCGCGGTTGGCGTAGATGAGCGCCATGATGACGTCCGCGCTGTCCAGGAGCGACCTCGCCGTGTTGGCGAGCTCCCAGGCCGAGGTCAGGTTGACCCCGCGCGCCTCCATCAGCCGGAGGGTCTCGTCCAGCTGCTTGAGGAGCCGCTCGGTGGATTCGTACCGGTCCATCCAGGGGATTATCGAGGAGTCCAGGTCGGTGCCCTTTTCCGCCACGGCCGCCTCGCCGGAGCCCCCGTCCCCCGCGTCGACATCGTCGTCGGTGCCCCCGCCCCTGTCCGGCGTGTCGTCATGGCACGTGTCGATCGACAGGAGGAGCGAGTCCACATCGTCGAGGAAGTCCACGCACTCGCTGTCCCCGCCGCCCGTGCGGGAGGGGCCCGGACCGTACGACGGCGCGCGGCCGACCGGGACGGGCGCGGCGCTCCTCCTCGGGGCGCCAGGACCCCTCACGGGGACCGGCCTGGAGCCACCCTTGCCAAGGCTGGCCAGCACGGGCCGGAACGCCCGCTCGACGGTCGGGGCTCCCGCCCCGACCTCGGCATCCTTGGGCGCGCGATGCGTCTCTGGCTCCCTCCTACATGCGCACTAACCTTACGAACGCCCACAAATATGGGTCGGGACCCATAATAAACCCTCCCGCCCACCTCTCACGGATGATTATCATGGCCCGACGCCCGGCGTCGTGGCCAGCATGGGGCGGGCGGGCCAGGTCAGCCCGGGGCGGGGCCCGTGTCCCTGGGTACCGAGTCGCCCGCGGGCGGCTCGGCCTTGCCCGCGCCACCCCTCGCCGTGAGGGCCTCCAGGGCCCTGCGGAGCCTTGCGATCTCGGCCTCGTGGGCCAGCAGGACCGAGAGCAGCACGGGGACGACGGGGTCCAGCGCGGCCAGGTTGGAGCCGGCGGAGGCGAACTCCCTGGCGTGGTTGAGCATCGCGTCGAAGGTCGCGCGGTCCGAGGCCCGCAGCGCGCGGCGGTAGGGAGCCCACTCCTCCGCGGCCAGCTGCTCGATGAGCAGCCTGTACGTCGGTGCGGTCCTACCCAAGCGGACCGCCCCCATCGAGGTGCGGGGGGGCCCGACCGGCCACAGGCCCCCTGTCACCGCCCAGCCCCGTCCCGCCCCCGTACCGGAAGTCGTCGAGGGTGAGCTGCCCGGGCGGGGCCGAGGCCAGCAGCGCGGTCGTCCCGTCGCGGCGGCGCAGCCGGACGGTGCGCCGCGACCGGCGCTCGAACGTGACCGAATCGTGCACGCGCGCGTCCACGATGGGCCCGAACCGGTCGCCCGGCCGCGAGCGGTGCGCGCGCGAGTCGCCAAGGACGGCCACCATGCCCCGCGCCTCCGCGAGCGACCTGATGCAATCCATGGCACGGCCCAGGAGGACCACGGCCTGGTCGCGGCCCACGTTCTCGTCGTTGTAGAGCTCGTCCACGCTCAGCACCGCCAGCAGGCCCGGCGCGTGCTCCTCGACCGCGCGCGGGAGCGCGTCCTCGATGATGGCGCTCATCTGGAACGACGTGAACGCGCGCGCGACGTGCACCCGCGGCAGCACGTCCTCGGGGCGCGCGCCCAGGCGGCGGCAGGCCGCCGACAGGCGGTAGGGGTCGGCCGCGTTCCCGCCGTCCACGAGCACCACGTCCTCGCCGAGCTCCAGCACCGCCCCGACCACGATCCTTGGCATCAGGCCCGGCGCGTGCTCCAGCCCCCGCAGGAGCACCACCCGGCCCCCGACCAGGGGGCCCATGAACCTGTCGATGGCCGGCACGCCCACGAGGAGGCTGCGCCGTGTGGCCACCAGCCCGTGGGCCGGCGGCGCCCCGGCCGCCCCGTCCGCGGCGGGCCCGGGAACGGTCGTGACGGTCGCCCCGTGCCCCAGGACGGCCTCCGCCACCCCCCCGCGCGGGGGGTGGAGGCCCACCTCACCATAGCTCTCCATGTGTGCCCTCTCCAGGGAATCCACCCATTGGCGCTCCGGGGATAAGAACCGGACAGGGGGGGGTGGGTGAAAGTGGGGTGCGCCCGCGGGACCGTGTGGGACTGGCCAGCAGGTCCCAGGAGGCCTGTGCTCGAGGGGCTGCGAAACCGTGATAAGGGGCCAAACCGTTCCACCGCCGTGGCCACGGAGCCCCTGGTCAGGCCCGTCGTGCTGTGCATCCTGGACGGGTGGGGATTCTCGCCCTCCGTCGAGGGCAACGCCGTCGAGCTCGCCCGCGCGCCCAACCTCAGGGGCATCGTGCAGGACCACCCCTGGACCCTCATCGAGGTCTCCGGCACGGCAGTGGGCCTCCCGGAGGGCCAGATGGGCAACTCCGAGATCGGCCACCTCAACATGGGCGCGGGCAGGATCGTCTACCAGTCCCTCACGCGCATCAACATGGCCATCAGGGACGGCTCGTTCTTCTCCAACACCGCCCTCCGGGAGGCCATGGACCTCGCCGCCGACCGCGGCTCCTCGCTGCACATCATGGGTCTGGTCTCCGACGGCGGGGTCCACTCGCACATCGACCACCTCCTTGCGCTCCTCCGGATGGCCGCCGAGAGGAGGCTGGGGCGGGTCTACGTGCATGCCTTCACGGACGGCCGCGACGTGCCGCCGGTGAGCGCCGCCGGCCACCTGGATCGGGTGGAGCGGGAGATGCTCAAGCTCGGCACGGGCAAGGTCGCCACCCTCATGGGCCGGTACTACGGCATGGACCGCGACCGCCGGTGGGAGCGGACGAAGCTCGCCTACGACTGCATCGTGATGGGCGAGGGGCTCATCGCCCCCAGCGCACAAGACGCGCTCGAGGAGGCCTATGCGCGCATGGAGACGGACGAGTTCATCCGCCCCACCCGCACCTGCCACGAGCCCGAGTCCCTCGTGAGGTCGGGCGACTCGCTCATCTTCCTCAACTTCCGGCCCGACCGCACGCGGCAGCTCTCCTACGCCATGACCGACCCGTTCTTCTCCGACTTCCCCAGGGGCCACCAGCCCATCGTCCACTTCGTGTGCATGACGCAGTACGACGAGAGGATCCCCGCATACGTCGCGTTCTTCCCCATCGAGGTCACGGGGTGCCTGGCCGAGGCCGTCAGCTCGGCGGGGCTCTCGCAGCTCAAGGTCGCGGAGACGGAGAAGTACGCGCACGTCACCTACTTCTTCAACGGCGGGCGCGAGGAGCCGTTCCCGGGCGAGACCCGCATGCTCGTCCCCTCCCCGAGGGTGGCCACCTACGACATGATCCCCGAGATGGCCGCCTGGGGGGTCACGGGCGTCGTGTCCCGCAACCTCGAGTCGAAGGAGTACGACCTCATCGTGGTCAACTACGCCAACCTCGACATGGTCGGCCACACGGGCGACCTCAAGGCCACCATCAAGGCCGTCGAGACCGTGGACGCGTGCGTGGGAGAGCTCAGGCGGCTCGTCGACAAGCAGGGCGGCGTCCTCATCGTCACCTCCGACCACGGCAACGCCGAGGAGATGGTCTACAGGGCCGACCGCACGCCCAGCACGGCGCACACCACCAACCCGGTGCCGTTCTGCGTCATCGGCCTCAAGGGCGCTCGCCTGCGCAAGGACGGGGGGCTGGCGGACGTCGCGCCCACCATCTTGGACATCATGGGCATCCCCGTCCCCGGGAAGATGACCGGCCACTCCCTCCTCGAGAGGGACGCGTAGGCCGCGCCCGAAAACCATAAGGCGGTCCAGGGACATCCTGCGGGCTGGAGACCCGGAGTGCTGATCTGATGCCTGGCGGAAAGCGCGCGCGCAAGGGCAGGAAGGGGGCGAAGGGCAAGCGGGGCGGCAAGGGCGAGCGCGGCTCAGCGCTCGAGGAGAAACTGCTGCTGCGGGAGAGGATGGCCTGGGAGGGCCTCAAGCGCGGGGAGGACCGGGCCATCGCCGAGTTCGCGGAGGGCTACAAGGCCTTCCTGACCGAGGGCAAGAGCCTGCGGGAGGCCGCGCGGGCGATCGTCGCGGCCGCCAGGGCCGCCGGCTTCCGGGAGCTCGGCGAGGCCAAGCGCGCCCGCGCGGGCGCCCGGCTCTACACGGTCAACCGCGGCAAGGGAGTGGCGCTGGCCGTCATGGGGAAGCGCCCCATCAGCGAAGGCGTCCTCATCATCGCCTCCCACATCGACGCGCCCCGGCTCGACCTCAAGCAGAAGCCCCTCTACGAGGACAGCTTGACCCACCTGGCGCTGTTCAAGACCCACTACTACGGCGGCATCAAGAAGTACCAGTGGGTCAACCACCCGATGTCGCTGCACGGGACGGTCTCGCTGCGCGACGGCAAGACCGTCGAGTTCGCCATCGGCGAGCGGGAGGGCGACCCCGTCTTCACGGTGCCCGACCTGCTTCCCCACCTCTGGGGCAAGAGCCAGGCCACCCGGAAGGCCGACGAGACGGTCAAGGGCGAGGAGCTCAACCTCATCGTGGGCTCGCGGCCCGTCGACGACAAGAAGGCCAAGGAGAAGGTCAAGCTCCTCGTGCTCGACCACCTCAACCGCGAGTACGGCATCGTCGAGGAGGACCTCATCTCGGCCGAGGTCGAGGCCGTGCCCGCGGGCCCCGCGAGGGACGTGGGGTTCGACCGGTCGATGGTCGGCGCCTACGGCCAGGACGACAGGTCCTGCGCCTACACCGCCATGAGGGCCATCCTCGGCGCCGGGGAGCCCGACCGCACGTGCATCGCGCTGTTCGTGGACAAGGAGGAGATCGGCTCCGAGTCGAACACGTCGATGAAGTCCCGGTTCTTCCTCAACTTCGTGGGCGACCTCATGGCGCTCCAGGACCCCGCCTACCGCGAGTCCGACCTGAGGCGGGCGATGTCGAGGTCCAAGTGCCTCAGCGCCGACGTCAACGCGGCCCTCGACCCGACGTTCAAGGACGTGCACGAGGCGCAGAACGCGGCCCTCCTGGGCCGCGGCGTGACCATCACCAAGTACACCGGCGGCGGGGGCAAGTACAACGCCAACGACGCCACGGCCGAGTACGTCGGCGAGGTCCGCCGGCTGTTCAACAAGGCGGGCGTGAGGTGGCAGTACGGCGCGCTCGGCAAGGTCGACGAGGGCGGCGGCGGGACGGTGGCCAAGTTCCTCGCCGAGTTCGACATGGACGTCGTCGACATCGGCCCCGCACTGCTCTCGATGCACTCCCCGTTCGAGCTGTCGAGCAAGGCCGACATCTACCACACGCACAAGGCCTTCGTGGCCTTCTTCGCGATGTGAGGCCCCGCCCACCTTCAACCCACAACCTCACCTCCCCACCAACCAAACACCCTGCCCCAATACCCCTCCCCCCGGCCGCACTGCATCGGGCCACCCCATCCTCAGGCCCGTGGTCGGGGACTGGACAGGCATCCCCATCGGCAGCCTTAAATAGGGACCCAGTATGTTTACCATCCGCGTTTGTAGAGCTTGCCCTTTTGAGATGGTGATGTTGGATGATGCGACACCCCCGTGCCCCCCGCGCCAAGACGCCGCGCCTGCTCGCCCTCGCCCTGGTCGCCGTGCTGCTCGGGACCTCCCTCTCCGCCGCGTTCGTCCCTTCGTCCGCCCCCTCCGATTCGCCAGGCGCCGCCAGTGGCAGCAGGGCCGCGGGCTCGCCCGACGAGTGGACCACCTTCAAGGCCGACGACGCCAGGACCGGCGAGTCCGCCTCCGAGGCGCCCTCGGTGGGCAAGGTGCTCTGGAGCACAAGGTACACTGGCACCACCATCTACAGCTCCCCCACGGTCTGGAACGGGACCGTCTACATCGGCACCGGCATGTGGCTGCGCGCTATCTGGGCCAAGAACGGGACCGAGCGCTGGACCTACACCGCCCCCAACCCCATCTGGACCGCCCCTGCCATCTACGACGGGATCGCCTACTGCGGATGCAACCAGCAAGACGGGAAGGCCGTCGTCGCCGTCGACGCTCGCACGGGTCAGGAGGTGTGGAACGCCTCGGTCCCCGAGTTCGTCACGTGCACCCCGCTCGTCGTGGGCGGCAGCGTCTACGCAGGGAGCCAGAACGGCGTCCTCTACTGCCTCGACAAGGCCGACGGCTCCATCAAGTGGACCTTCGACGCGGGCGGCATGATAATGTACGGGGCGCTCGCCTACGCCTCCGGTAAGGTCATCTTTGGAATCGACGCCCCCACGAACCAAGACGGCAGGGTCCGCGCGGTGAACGCCATCACGGGCAAGGAGGACTGGAACGCGACCGTAATCGGCTCCGTCTGGTCTGCGCCCGCGATCTCCGGCGGCTCGGTCCTCGTGGGCACGGCCGCAAACAAGGCCGGCGTAGAGACTCAAAACGGCTACGTTTACAGCCTCTCCCTGGCGGACGGCTCTATGCAGTGGAAGTCGGAGAATCTCGGCCTCATCTACGCATCGCCCTCCGTGGCCGGGGGTCGCGTCTTCATCGGCAGTTACGCAAAGGAAATCGTGGTCGAGATAATCGAGCCGAGGATGTGGTGCCTGGACCCCGCAGACAACGGCAGGGTGCTGTGGTCCAACGCCACCATGCACGGGTCGAGCAAGGCCAAGATCTGGTCCTCCGTCACGGTCGCGGGCACGAAGATACTATTCGGCGACAGCATGGGGTACGTGAACGCGTGGAGCATCCTCGGCAGGCCGATCTGGAGCACCGACATCGGGGACGGCTCCGCCGTGCAGGCCACGCCCGCCGTGGCCGGCGAGCAGGTCTACGCCGCGACGCTGCGGGGCGACGTCGTCGCCTTCGGCTCGCAGCCCGACCTGATGGTCCAGTCATCGGGCATCTCCGTCAGCGACCCGTTCCCCCACCTCGGCCAGAGGGTCGCGGTGAGCGCGCGCGTCTCCAACATAGGCGACAAGACCGCCACCGGCCGCGTCTTCCTGTACAACGGCTCCCTCGAGGACTGGGACGCCGTCATAGCCTCAGCCACGGTCACCCTCGAGCCGGGCCGGTCTACGACCGTGCCCGCTGTCTGGACCGCGGACAGTGTGGGCAACCGCGCGGTGTGGGCGCGCATCATGGACGTCGTGCCCAACGAGGCCGATGTGGGCAACAACGAGGCCAAGCGCGTGCTCGAGGTGCTCTCGCCCTCCGATGGCTGGCTCCTGCCCAACGCGGGGCCGGAGGGGACGGCGTTCATGCCCACGGACGCGCCGACGAACAACGTCACGAAGTGGCTGCGGGCCGAGGGCGGCGTGCCCGGCCGCGGCCTGGCCGCGACGCAGGGCCTCGTGCTGTTCCCCGTCTCCGACCGCGTCGTCGCCATGAACCGCTCTGACGGGACCGTCGAGTGGACCGCGCCGCTGGGCTCCAGTGCTTCGACCGCCCCGGGCGTGGGCGACGGCGCCGTGTTCGTGGGCACCGTGGGCGGCGCGGTGGTAGCGCTGGACCTCGAGGAGGGCACGGAGCGGTTCGTGCGCGCGCTCGACGGCGCGGTCACGGCCGGACCGCTCGTCGTGGGCTGGACCGTCTACGTCGGCACCGACAACGCCACCGACGGGGGCACGCTCTACGCGCTCGACACCTTCGACGGGCGCGTGCTGTGGTCGCGCCCGATGGGCGCCGCGGTGCACGCCCAGCCCGCCCTGTGGAACGGCCACCTCTTCGCCCTGTCGGACCTGGGCGCCGTGCAGTCCCTGGACCCGGGGACGGGCACGATGCAGTGGCAGTTCCCCGCGGGGACCGCCCCCGGCGGCTCGCTCACGGCCGCGCCGATCGTCTGGGGCGGCAGGCTCTACATCGCGAGCTCCTCGGGGTTCGTCTACTGCCTCGACGCCGACCCGGGAGACGCCGTCGACGAGGGGCAGAAGGACGCGGACGGCTCTCCCTACGACCTCATCTGGACCTACCACGACGACGAGCATCCCCTGTCCCTCACCCACTCCGGCGCGCTCGTCGACGGGCTGCTGGTGCTCGTCGACGACCCGGAAGGGGTCATCGCCCTCAACGCCACCGGCGGCGCCGTCGCTTGGCGCGTGCGCGTCCAGACGGAGGTGCCGCTCGCGACGGACCTCATCGCCGTCAACGGCTCCGTCGTCGTGGGCGGGAGCGCCATCGACATCCTGAGCGCGGCCAACGGTTCCAGCACCTGGAACTACGACCGCCCGCTGGGCACGTTCATGGGCGGTCCGGCCGCGGTCGACGGCATGCTCTTCATCGCGGACTCGCGCTCCATCGTCTACGCCTTCGGCAAGGTGCGCAACATCCCGCCCGTCGCGCGCATCAGGGAGCCGCAGCCGGACACCCAGTCGCGCATCAACGAGTCCATCACGTTCGACGCCACGACCTCGACGGACGACAAGCCCCTGCTCGAGATCGGCTTCCACTGGGACTTCGGAGACGGCAACTCCTCGCTCGCGCGCGTGACGTCGCACGCCTACGCGGTCGCGGGCGCCTACATCGTCACGCTCACCGTCACCGACACGGACGGCGCGGTTGACAACACGACCGTCACGGTGCACGTGATGCAGAACCACGCCCCCACGCTCGACCTCGCGATGGTCTCGCCCGGCCAGGGCTGGGCCCAGGAGACCATCTTCAACTTCTCGGTGCGCTACACGGACCCCGACGGCGACCCGCCCCAGTTCATCGTCATGCGGCTCGCCAACGAGCCCGACTACCAGTTCATCACGCTGGGCGAGGTCGACCCCACGGACATGAACTTCTCGGATGGCAAGCTCTACTCGGTGCCCAAGACGCTGGGCTCGCGGCCCTACACCGCGGTCCAGTTCAGGGCGTCCGACGGCATCTCCGCCACCGAGACCGTCATCGCGGGCCCGCGCGTGCTCGTGACGCGGACGTTCCCCAACCACGTCGGCGACATCGAGGTCACCGTCACGTACGTGGGGCCCAACGAGCTTGCCTTCGAGCCCGTCGTCTCGCCCCCCATCAAGCTCCCGACGAGCCTCTTCCGCATCGACCTCTACTTCGGGCTCTCGCTCAACACCACGTACCTCCAGGAGGCGCTGGTCGCCATCAACTACACGTTCCACGACACCGTCGGCTTCAACCTCACGACGCTCAGCGTCTACAAGTGGACGCTCTCGGGCTCCGACGCCGAGTGGAAGTACGTCCCGTCGAGCCGCGTGGACCTCGCGCGCGGCGTCATCACGGCCGAGATCCCCTCGATGCAGGGCGACATCTACACCGTGCTCGGCAACAAGCTGAGCCCGCCCGCCAACCGGCAACCGGTCGCGGTCATCGAGTTCCAGTCCAAGACCTATCGCCCTGGCCAGAGCGTCGACTTCAACGGGTCTGGCTCCTACGACCCCGACGAGCACACGCTCAACGACCGCGTCGTCGACTGGAACTGGGACTTTGGGGACGGCACACCCGTCCAGAAGGGCAAGAACGCGAGCCACGTCTTCACCAACGAGGGCGTCTACACGGTCACGCTCGGCGTCACGGACGGCAACGGCGCGAAGAACGAGACGCGCGTCACCGTGACGGTCCGCGCGGAGGAGGAGGCGACCGCCCTGCTCTACCTGGCGCTGGCCGGCATCGCCATCCTCATCATCCTGCTGTTCTACCCAAAGAGCTACTACCGGAAAAGCAGCAATGGCAAGGGCGACGGCGCCGAGCCGGAGGACGGGCCCGGGCCCGAGGGGTCCGTGGAGGGGGCGGGCAAGGCCGAGCCGTCCGCGGGCAACGGGGCTAGGGCCCCCCCGCCCGACGGGAGGTCGCCGCCGGGGAAGGAGAAGGAGCTCGACGACATAATCGACGAGCTGGAGGAGGACCGCGAGGGCGTCCCCAAGGGTTAGGGCCCGGCGCCTGCGATCCCCCACGGAACCGTCCCGGGAACCCAGCAGTGAGCGCGCGTGACATCGCCAGCCCAAAGTATTTATACCGAATTCGTCACTTCATATACTGGGATGCGCTCAATCGGGCCTTTCTGCCCAAGAAGGGATAGCTGTGGGTAACCGGATTGTCAAGACGAGCGGCAGCCAGAGGGCCGCTCGCGACGCTCGGAGGGCGGGTGGCGCGCACTCATCGCCGCGCTCCCGCGGGTGGGCGAACGCCCACTCCGGAGGAAAGAAGTCCAAGAAGGGATTCACCCTCCGGAGGGGCAGCAACACCGTCAGGGAGAGGTCGCCAAACGAACCCGGCCGCGGGTGGGGCAGGGGCCGTGGGCTCAGGGCCACGGAGGACCGGACAGGCCCGCCGACCCCGCAGGGCGACGCCAGGGCCGCACCCCACGGGACCGCGAGGACCGGCGCGTCCAGGGCGGTCAAGGGAGAGCCCGGCACGGTCTACGGCCCGGAGCGCGTGAGGGACCTCAAGAAGGGCACCGCCGACGACCTCGTCGTCGGCCAGCGCACCGTGGTCCATCAGGCCGCGCACTACGGCATCCTGCGCGGCATGCTCTGGACCGTCGTGCTGGGCGCGATGCTGTTCTGGCTGCCCGTGGTCGGCCCCGCAGCCGCAGGTTACGTGGGCGGCAGGAAGGCGGGGGGCCCGCTACGCGCGGTCGTCGCCGTCGCGATCCCCGCGGCCATCCTGCTCATCGGCCTCGCGTTCCTCTCGAGCGAGCTCGGCATCGTGCCGTCGGCGAACGCGATCCCGCAGGACTTCACCTACGGCCCGCTCGCCGATCTGGAGGCGTACTCGCTCCCCATCATCGCGAGCCTCCAGTCCAGCGTCGACTCGTGGATCGCCTCCCCGCCCGAGGCGTTCTTCATCATGGGCGTGTTCGCGCTCGTGGGGGGCCTGCTCAGCGAGCTGCGCCGCAGGGAGGAGGAGACCGTCATCGAGCGGCTCGGCATCCCCCTCGGCGAGGTCAAGCAGCGCGCCCGCGCGGGCGAGTACGGGCCCGAGGTCCAGGAGGCCTTCGAGCCACCGCGCGCCGGCCGCGGCCGCCACCCCGCGATGGTGGCGCCGGTGGCCGCGCACGACGGCGTCGAGGACCTCGTCGAGGCCATCGTCGACGGCGTTGCCCAGCGGATGGGCTCGACCAGGTCGGCGCATGCCGTGCCCAAGGCGGCGCTCGATCCGGGCTCGAGCAGGCGGAGGAGGCTGTTCGGAAGGAGGGACCTCCGTGAGCCGACGCTCGACACCATGAGGCCGATCGGCGCGGTCGCCCGCTCTGACGGTGAGGCCGCGCCCGCGCGCCCGGGGGGGAGGTCCACGGGCGGCAGGGGCCAATCGGTGGAGGCGCTCGAGTCGTGGGAGGAGGTCGAACCCCTCTCGGGCGCGTTCGCGCCCGCCCGCCGCAGGCGTGCGAAGCCGCTGCGGATGGGGCCGGGCGGCGCGCTCGTCCCCAAGCCCGCCCGCCAGGCCAGGGCGACGCCCCGGCTGAGGTGGGTCTCGAGGTCCAAGAGGGCCGAGCCCGTCGTGTACACGTCCGCGTCGGAGGAGGGCCAGCTCCAGGCGGCCATCGAGGCGCTCTCGGTCCAGGGCGTCCCCGGGGGGGCGGCCCACCCGCAGAGGGCCAAGAGGGTCGCGCGCCCGAAGGAGCCCGAGCACGTGTCCAAGAGGCTGCCCATCACCAGCTCCATCCTGGGCATCGACGGGCAGCATGGCGACTCCGGCGCCGCCCCCTCCGCGAGCGCGCCCATCGAGACCGTCTCGGAGGTCGAGCGGGATGCGGTGGGGGATGAAGGGGCCAGGGGAGTTGCGGAGGACGCACCGGCCCGCTGGCCGGCCAAGGGCGAGGCAATGATGTCGCCGAAGAGCGCGGTGGGCGAGCTCATCGCGCCGCCCCGCGCGACGGTGGCGCCCCCGACGGTCGCGCGCATCGTCGCGCCGGCCACGATGACGCCGAGCGCGGCGCTCAGGGGCCGCTCCAAGAAGTCCCGGGCCCACGCTGTCGTGGGGGAGGCCTTCGAGGAGGACAACGCCGCCCCTGGCATGGTGGTGTGGGCGGCCGACAAGAGGGGCGAGGGGACGGACTACTTCGCCCCGAGGCGGGGGGGAGGCGCGAATGCGCCCGCCAGCGGCGCCCCCGCGCCGGCCGAGGGCCCGGACTGGGAGGAGGAGCGCATCGCGTCCATCGTCCGCGAGCGCGAGGAGTGGGACAGGCTGTGAGCGCGCGGCCGGTCCCGGCCCGCGGCGCGTGAGGTGCCTCGAATGGTTCGGCTCGTCGACACGGACGTGGCGCGGCCCGAGCTCACGGCCGCCATCGACGAGGCGCTGCTCCGCAGCCGCGTGGAGGGCCGGTGCGGCGACACCGTCCACCTCTACCGGCGCGACCCGCCCTCGGTGAGCATCGGCTACTTCCAGTCTGCGGGGGAGGTCGCCGACCTGGAGGCTTGCGCCCGCGACGGCGTGCCCGTCGTGCGCAGGTCCTCGGGCGGGGGGGCGGTCTTCACCGACGACCGCCAGGTCGTCTACGCGGTCGTGTTCGCCGCCAGCTTGACGGCGCGCGAGGGGTTCGACCTCGCCTGCGGGGCGCTGGTCAAGGCCCTCGGTCGCCTGGGTGTCAGGGGGGCCGAGAAGTCTGGCGTCAACGACGTCCTCGTCTGGGGCCGGAAGGTCTCGGGCAGCGCGCAGGTCATCCGCAAGGGCGTGCACCTCGTGCACGGGACGATGCTGGTGGACTCGGACCTGGAGAGGATGTTCACGTACCTGAGGCCGCTGCCGGAGAAGCTCGAGGCGCAGGGCATCGCGAGCCCGAGGGCCCGCGTGACCACCCTCAGGGACGTGCTGGGCCGGGCCCCCCCGATCCGGGAGGTCAAGGCGGCGATAGCGGAGGAGCTCGCCAAGGCCGTCGGGGGCCCGCTCGAGCCGGGCGCCCTCTCCGAGAGGGAGCTGGATGAGGCCAAGAGGCTCGCTCAGGAGAGGTTCTCGATGGACCCTTGGAACCTTCGGAGGTAGGCCCCGCACCCGGTGATTACCTATTTATCCCAAGATGGGATTGTCCGGGCAGGAGGCTCCCGGCGTGCAGCGCGAGACCGAGTACACCAGCCCCTACAACCCCGACTACGAGGGCTCGAGGGTCCGCATCTACGACAGCACGCTCCGGGACGGCGAGCAGATGCCCGGCGTGGCCTTCTCGGTCGAGGACAAGGTCACCGTCGCCCGCGCCCTCGACGGGGCGGGCGTGCCCGAGGTCGAGGCGGGCTTCCCATCGGTCTCGGAGGGCGAGTTCGCGGCCATCAAGGCCATCGTCGACCTGGGGCTGGACGCGGACATCTCCGTGCTGTGCCGGTGCTGCGCGCCCGACCTGGACAGGGCCCGCCAGCTCGACGTCGACCTGGTGATGCTCTTCATCGCCACGTCGGAGATCCACATGCGCGACAAGCTCCGCACCGACCACGCGGGCGTGATGGAGCAGGTCGCCACCGCCCTTGACTACTGCCGCGACCACGGCATGCCGTTCTCCTTCTCCACCGAGGACACCACGCGCTCGGAGCTGGGGTTCGTCCGCGACCTCAACTGGATGGCCGTCGAGAGGGGCGCGAGGCGCATCGGCATAACCGACACCGTCGGGTGCGCGACGCCCGAGGCCATCACGCACATCGTGGGCGTCCTCAAGGAGGACCTCATCTGCCACATATCCGTGCACCTGCACAACGACATGGGGCTCGCCACCGCCAACGCGGTCGCGGGGGTGCTCGCGGGCGCGACGCACGTCTCGACGACGGTCAACGGCATCGGGGAGCGCGCGGGCAACGTGCCGCTGCAGGAGTTCGTGCTCGTCATGGAGGCGCTCTACAACGTCTCCACGGGCGTGAACATGGCCAAGCTCACCGACCTGTCAAGGCTGGTCTCGTCGCTCTCCAAGGTCCCCATGCACCCGAACCAGCCCATCACGGGCGCCAACGCCTTCGCCCACGAGAGCGGCATCCACGTCGCCGCGGTCTACGCGAACCCCTTCACCTACGAGCCCGTCACGCCCGAGAGCGTGGGGAACGAGCGCCGCATCGTGCTGGGGAAGCACACCGGCCACCGGGCCATCCGGCACGTCCTCATGGGCAAGGGCATCATGGCCAACGAGGCGGAGGTCGAGGCCATACTGCGCGAGGTCAAGTCGCGCGGGGAGGCGCGAGGCTCGGTGGCGTGGGACGAGTTCTGGGGCATAGTCGAGAGGGTCATGGGCGCGCACGCTGACCCGGGCCATGCATGAGCCCGCGGGCCGCCGTGGGACAAACCCCAAATAGCCCCTCGTAGTTGCTGGGGTCGGAGGCTCCCACATGCCCGTCAAGGTCGCGATAAACGGATACGGAACCATCGGCAAGCGCGTCGCCGACGCAGTGGCCGCCCAGGACGACATGCGGGTCATCGGGGTGGCGAAGCGCCGCCCGACCTACGAGGTCCGCACGGCCATCGGGAAGGGCCACCCGTTCTACACCATCACCGAGGAGAACCGCGCGGAGTTCAAGAAGCGCGGGCTGGCGGTGGCGGGGCTCCTGCCCGACCTGCTGAGGGAGGCGGACATCGTCGTCGACTGCACGCCCGAGGACGTCGGGGCCGAGAACAGGCCCATCTACGAGAGGGCGGGCAAGCCGGTCATCTACCAGGGCGGCGAGGAGGCCGACCTCGTGGAGGCCTCGTTCAACGCCTCCGCGAATTACAAGGAGGCCTGGGGCAAGCGGGCCGTCCGCGTGGTCTCGTGCAACACCACGGGACTGTGCCGCACGCTCTTCCCGCTCTACCGCGACCTCGGCGTCGAGGACGTGTTCGCCGTCATGGTCCGGCGTGCCGTCGACCCCCAGGACGCCAAGAAGGGCCCCGTCAACGCCATCACGCCCGCGCTCAAGGTCCCGACCCACCACGGCCCGGACGTGAGGACGGTCATCCACGACCTCCCCATACAGACTATGGCCGTCGTGGTCCCCACCACGCTCATGCACCTGCACGCGGTCCAGGTCACCCTCAAGGAGGAGGCCTCGGCCAAGGACGTCATCGCGCTCTGGGAGAGGACGCCCCGCGTCAGGCTCGTCGACGGGGGCGAGGAGGTCAAGTCCACCTCGCACGTGATGGAGCTCGCCCGCGAGCTCGGGCGGTCCCGCTCGGACATGTTCGAGATCGCCGTCTGGCGCGACGGCGTGAGCGTGATGGGCCGCAAGCTCTACTACTACCAGGCCGTGCACCAGGAGTCGGACGTCATCCCCGAGAACGTGGACTGCATCCGGTCGATGCTCAAGCTCGAGGCCGACCCCCGGGGGAGCATCGCCAAGACCGACCTGAGCATGGGCATCCCCGCGCCGAGGAAGTGAGCCTCCCGTTGGGAGGACACTGTCAAGCTTTGGGGAAAGCCACAGCTTCTGCCAGCCACCGAACGCGAGGGGGACTGCGGGACAGGGTCTACCCCGTGAACTCGTGCACCTTGACCACGAAGTAGAGCGTCTTGCCCGCGAGCGCGTGGTGGCTGCGCTCCACGAGCAGCATCACGTACTGCCCCTCGACGACCTCGGTGATGACCGCGTCGTCGCGCTCCTTGGTCGCGCTCTTGTTGTAGACGTGGACCTTGTCGCCGACATCGCCCGCGTGCAGCTCGTGCTCGAGCACGATCTCCCCGATCCCGCCGTTGGCGGAGCTGTCGATGCCCACGACCTTGGTGCTCCAGCCGTAGGGCTTGTAGGTCGCGCCCAGCGTGGGCTGCATCTCGAGCGTGACCGGCCGGTCCGCCTTGGTGTCGTCGATGGCGACGATCTGGCAGGTCCAGTTCCACTGGCGGTGGGTCACGATGAGGTACATCGCGGCCTCCTGCCGGAACGCGCGCGAGAACTCCGTCGACGTCCACACCTCCCTCATGGGGATGCGCTCGGTGAGGTTCACCCGGATGGACTCGTGGTGGGAGTAGGCCATGTCCGGCGGGATCGTGAAGGACTTGTACTCGCCCTTGCGCATGTCCATCACGCCGGCCTCGAAGCCCTTGATGGCGCTCCCCTGGCCGATCCTGAACGGCTGCGGGTCGTAGGAGCTGCGGGCCTGGAACTCGGCCGCCTTCTTGATGCGCGCGTCGGAGGCGACCGACCCGTCCGTCGTGTCGAAGACCGTGCCGTTCTGGAGGAAGCCAGTGTAGTTGAAGTAGACGGTCGCGCCCTTGGTGACGGTCTTGAGCTCGAGCGAGACCGACCTGTCGAGCACGTAGACCGTGATGTCCTTCGACGCCTTCTGGGTCGATGAGCCCTGGACCTTGGCCGTGACGGTCATCGTGCGCCCGGTGCGGTCGGTGTCCGAGGGCACCGAGAGGTTGAGCCTTACGGTCTTGCCCGTGTTCTTGTTGAGCACGAGGGACTCGGGCACGAACGAGTGGCCCCACTTGTCGGGCAGCTTGTCGAGCGACAGGACGATGGTGGCGTTCTCCTTCGCGAGGTTGTCCACCGCGAACACGAAGGTGGTGTTGTTGCCCAGGACGACGTTCTGGGCGGCCTCGCCCTTGAGCTCGAGCTTCACCCTGATGGTCGGCCCCGTGTCCTCCTTCAGGCAACCGCTCGAGAGGACGACCAGCAGCGCGACGGCCGCCACGATCAGGGGGTTTGAGGCTCGCATCTTCCTTCCGTCCTTTGGGGGCGCCAGCAACACGCCTGGGCCGAGCCCCTGTATGTTATCCCCTATATTATCCTTTTTGGATGCCATTGTGACGGCCCTGGGGGGGACTGGCCGAGGTCAGGCGGGCGTCGGCGCTCGCCACCTCCTCATCCTGCACCTCCCGCCCCTGCCCCTCCGACACCCGCTCGCGCCGGCCTACCCCGGCCTCAGGAAGCCGCCGTGCTCGTGGAGCAGCCCGTCGTCGACGAGGCCGTCGAGCGCTACCACCGGGATTACAATCGCGTGGATATGCTCGAATCGAAACTATCCATCGAGGAGATCGCTTTCGTCACCGGCATGAGCAGACGACTGGTGAGCGAGTACATTGATCTCAAACGGGAGCTGTGAAGCTCTCAATTATCGGGAGGATAGGTTTATGCTCGCCCACGAGATTACGATGGCGACGGATTGGGAGGCAAGCTTGCCTTATTTATTATCCCAAATTCTGCTCTAAAGAATAATAAATTTTATCATTAGAATAATAAGCCAGGAAATCATATTGATTATAAAACGAATTAAATAGTCTATTATTATGGAATAATTGAATACATCAAATTATAAATAGGACGTTAACTATATAGTAAACAAGGTGAAAAAATGGGTAGAGTAAGGGTGATTGGATGTGGGCTTTGTGCGATTCTACTCCTGATCATGGTAGTTCCGTCGGCATCCGCTGTGCCTACGATTGTCGATTTTGGAGAGTGCGAAATAAATATACAAAATAATAATGTAATTGCATATGTAGAAATTGATGATGAAATCGTCATTGATGGAGTCTATACTTATGATCTTTCTGATCATCAAAACGAACCATTATATATCACAATAGATACGTTGCTTGATGATCAGACGGGCCAAAATTTACAATATAAATATTATTTTAGAATGGCCACTCATTGGGATTTAAATGGCCAAGGTGGGGATGGAGGATCCGACCAAATAAATAATTCTCAATATCCAGGTTGGGATTGGACACCAATTCAAGGATCACCAATATCAGATGAATTATTAGTTGATTATGCCGGTCAACCAGGTCTTGTAGTTACTGTCTTTATAACAGCAGAAGTATGGGAAAACACGAATCCTCCACACCATGATAGCGATGGAGCAGTATTCGAGATTGATTTCGTTGCCTAGAACGAATGAAAACTTCCTAGCCCCCGTTGGAGCGGGCGGACCTACTGGTAAGGCCGTCGTGACGGTCATGGCCCGGGACAGCAGCGGCGGCTGCGTGCAGGGCACTTTCAACATCCCCCTGCTGACGGTCCCGAAGGCCCTGTCGCAGGGGACGCCCGCCTGGGTCCTGCCAAGCCTCGTGCTTAGCGTGGCCATGGCTCTGGTCGCGGTCGCGCTCCTGGGGAGGTGGGCGAGATCCCGCCGGGTCGGGCCCTCGGGTGGGGCCCCGTGAGGGCGAACAGCGCGCGGACAATCGAGGAGGATTATAACATCA
>Ga0315276_10001561_pt1 | contig 20557 bp, 20 predicted proteins | sample YL17G05_0_MG_FD_204542 | JGI IMG/M metagenome (GOLD analysis project Ga0315276, IMG submission 204542) | Sediment microbial communities from Yellowstone Lake, YNP, Wyoming, USA - YL17G05_0 | ecosystem: Environmental > Aquatic > Freshwater > Lake > Sediment | place: USA: Wyoming | collected... | reverse complement strand
CGCTGTCGCCTTTTTTCAGGCCCTCCATCTTGGATGTCTCGGCGACGATCACCCCGCCCGGGGTGCGAATCTCATACCTTGTCGTGGGGCCGAGGAAGCTTACCGATTCTACAGTCCCGCCGAGCGTGTTCTTCCCGGGGCCTGCGAACAGTATCTTCTCGGGCCTCACCGCCAGTATGCAGTCGTCCCACCGTATGTCCTGCAGCGTCCCGAAGACGATGCCGTGGTGTTCGGCTGCCCTTGCGCCCCTCCTTCTTGCCCTGATGAAGTTCGACTCGCCGAGGAAGTATGCCGAATACATAGCCTCGGGTCGTGTGTAGACGTCGACGTCGGAGCCTTCCTGCACCACCCTGCCGTCGCGCATCAGTATCACCTTCTCCGCCATGTCGAGGGCCTCGTCCTGTCTCGGGGTGACGTGGATTATCGTGAGCCCGAGGCGCTTTGAGAGGAAGTATAGCTCACGCCTGAGAAGCGACGCTATCTTGGCGTCTAGTGCGCTGAGGGGCTCGTCGAGGAGCATGACCTTGTAGCCTGTCGCCAGCGTGCGGGCGAGGGCGGTCCGCTGCTGCATCCCGCCTGAGAGTTCGCGGGGATAGTGGTCGGCCCATGACGACAACCCCACCATCCGCAGGTACTCTTCGACCGCGGTGTCGACTTCGCGCTTCCCCTTGCCCGCCACGGCGAGGCTGTAGCCGACGTTCTCCCGGACGGTCATGTGGGGGAAGAGGGAGTAGTTCTGGAAGAAGAATCCGAGCCTCCTCTCGCGGGCCTCAGTGTGGGTCACGTCTTTGCCTCCGATTAGGACCGAGCCCGAGTCAGGCTCGTAGAGGCCGGCCATCGTCTTCAGGAGCGTCGTCTTCCCGCATCCTGACTGGCCGAGCACCACCGCGTACTGTCCGGCCTCCACGGTGAAGTCCATGCCATCGAGCACCCTGTGGGCGCCGAAGCTCTGTGTGAGCCCCCTGACCTCAACCGAGTACATCCTTAGCCCTCCCCATCCGCTTTATCGCGAGTATGAACGCGAACGAGATAGCGAATAGCAGTATGCATGCGAGTATGGTCTCGTCCCCCACCCGGCCTGCGGTGAACCGCTCCACGAGGAGTACGGGTATCGTCTTAATGTTCTCGGAGACGGACAGCGTGGCGCCGGTCTCGCTGAGGCTTCGCATGAAGGTCATTATGACGCCGGCCGTGATGGCGGGCTTCACGAGCGGGTATAGTACTGTCCTGAAGACGGTCGTCTGCCTTGCGCCGAGCGTCCTGGCGGCGTCCTCGAGGTTCGTGTCCACGGCCCCGACGGCGGCGGCGAGGGGCTTGACCATGAGGGGGAATGTGAAGCTCAGGTGCGCGAGCGCGAGGACCAGGAACTCGTTGAGGTGGAACGGCTGCCAGTAGAGGCTGAGGGAGAGTCCGAGGGCGCTTGTGGGGACGAGCAGGATGACGTCGTTCATGGCATCCACTAGGGTGCCTATGCGGAACATGTTCTTGCTTATGACGAGGCTGACCGGTATCGCGAGGGCGAGGTTCACTCCCGTGACGGCGACGCCGAGCATGAAGGAGACGATTATGCCGTTGATTATCTCCCGGTCCGAGAGTAGGAGGGCGATGTTCGACGCCCCCACGGAGCCGGCGCCGCTTGAGACTATGTGGAAGGTCGGCAGGAGTATGACGGCGAGCACTGCGAGGGCGAGGGCGGCGTCCCTGTGGGGGACGTATCTTCTGCTGAGGAGCCTCTCCATCCCGGGCCAGACGCGCACCACGGGGACCCTGGCCTTGGCGGAGAATAGCTTCGCCATGATGAGGAGTAGGGCTGCCGACACTATCAGTATGACGCTGACGGCGGCCGCGGACTCCAGGTCCTGGGTCTTCTTGTACGCGACCACGAGTGTTGGCGCGGTGGAGTAGAGCCCCGCCACCATCATCGTCGCCCCGGTCTCGCTGAGGCTCCTCGTGAACACGAGTATCGCGCCTGATATGAGGCCGGCCTTGAAGAGGGGAAGGGATATGGTCCGGTATACTGTCAGGGGGGAGGCGCCGAGCATCGTGGCCGCCTCCTCGTGGGAGATGTCTATCTGGCGTATCGCAGCTTCTATTGAGCGGACTATGTACGGGAATGTGAAGACTATGTGGAGCAGGGCTATGAGTATAGGGCCTTTGCCTACGAGGCCGCCTGAGACTCCGAGGAGGGAGCCTAACCCGCCGCCCCAGAAGTAATATACCGAGAGGCCGAGCACTGATGTGGGGACGACGAGGGGCATGTCGAGGAGGGTGTCGATGAGGAGCCGATGGGGGAGGGTTTTTCTCCTTGCTATGACCCATGCCGCTGGGAGGCCGAGGAGGGTATTCACTATTGTGACTATGAAGGCTATGGCGAATGAGTGCTCCAGGGCGGCTATGCTTTCGGCGTTTATAGCCTGGAAGGCCCGGGTCGCATAGGATAGGACGTAGACGGGGGGTAGGAATATTACGGCTGCGAATACTATGACGGATGCGAGGCAGATTGCGTCCAGCCTGCTTTTGCGGTATCGCATCGTTGAATCTTTGTTTTTGTCCTTTTTATAGGATTCCTGAGTAGTATATGATGTTAGTATGATTGGGATATTATCCCGGTAATATTATGCCCAGAATCTCCGTCGAAGTACCCCAACAGATACTCGACGACCTCCAGGAACACATAGGAGACGGAAAAAAGTTCGTGAACCTGTCAGACGCCGTCAGGACAGCATGCAGGAAGCTGCTCGACCAGCTGGACGACATAGACCGACGGCACGGCAGACTGAAGGAGGCGCAACAATGAGGATATGCAGGATATTCCACTTCGACAGCGCGCACCACATATGCGGCCACAAGGGACCCTGCGAGAGGCCCCACGGCCACACATACCGCCTCGAGGTTACAATCGAGGGTGAAGTCGGAGACGACGGCATGGTGATGGACTTCTCGAAGGTGAAAGAGATAGTGGAAGCTGAAGTCGTCTCCAAACTAGACCACGATGACCTGAACTCCATCATGGAGAACCCCACAGCCGAGAACATCGTCGAATGGGCCTGGGCGAGACTGAGCGGGAGACTCCACCTATCGTCCGTCAAACTCTGGGAAGGCGAAGGAAAATGGGCGGAGAAGGTGGCGGAGTGAAGAAGGCTGTGGTCCTCCTCTCCGGAGGCCTGGACTCGACAGTGACGCTCGCCGTGGCTCTGAAGAGGGGATACATGGTCTTGGCGCTCACATTCGACTACGGGCAGAGACACAGGAGGGAGGTCGAGTCTGCCAATAAGGTGGCTAGGCACTACGGAGTCGAGCACAAGGTGCTGAAAATCGACCTGACGCAGATAGGCGGCTCAGCGCTCACGGACCCGAACATCAAGGTCCCGACAGGCAAGTCGAGCGACCGCATCAGAAAATCGAAGGAGATACCAGCGACATACGTCCCGGCCAGGAACACCATACTCCTCTCATACGCCCTCGCCTGGGCGGAAGTCTCGGATGCCGACGCGATATTCATCGGCGCAAACCACATAGACTACAGCGGCTACCCCGACTGCAGGCCGGGATACTTCCGGGCGTACGAGAAAATGGCCAACCTTGCCACGAAGAGGGCTGCCGAAGGCAGGCCGGTGAGGATATTGCAACCCATAATCTCGCTCGACAAGAAGGAGATAGTCCGACTCGGCGCCAGGCTTAAGGCGCCACTTCACCTGACCTCGAGTTGCTACAAGGGCGGCAAAAAGGCCTGCGGCAGGTGCGACAGCTGCGTCCTAAGGCTGGCAGGCTTCAGGGAGGCGGGCATGGAGGACCCGGTGGAATATGAGAGTCGCTGAGATATTCGCGAGCATACAGGGGGAGGGCCGCTACATAGGCAGGCCGCAGGTGTTCGTCAGGCTTACAGGGTGCAATCTAAGGTGCAGTTGGTGCGACACGAAGCATGCCTACGAGGGCGGCAGAGCGATGACGGTGGCTGAAATCGTCAGGAAGGTCGGGTTGTACGGCATCGGAAGCGTATGCGTCACGGGCGGGGAGCCGATGCTGCAGAAGGACGAGCTGTTAGCCTTGATACGCGGACTGAAGCGGCGGGGATGCGAGGTCGTCCTCGAAACCAACGGCACGCTATACGATAGGCAGATTTTCCGGCTCGTCGACTGCGTCTCCATGGACATGAAGCCGCCATCGAGCGGCGAGGAAAGCGACTGGAAAATACTCTCGAGGCTTGGGGCGAAGGACCAGGCGAAGGTGGTCGTCTCCGACGGGCGGGACCTCAGGTTCGCAAGGCGGGTCATCGCTAAGTCGCCTGCGGAAGTGACGCTCCAGCCTGCGGGCGGCACCGGATACAGGCCGCTAGCTAAAAAGGCGCTGAATCTGAGACTCAACGCGAGAGTGCTGCCGCAACTGCAAAAGACGGAGGGATTCAAGTGAAGGACACCCAGGACGAGAGCCCGGACGTCAGGATAGGCTTGGAGAGGGTCGGTGTCACGAACCTGAAGACCCCCATCAGGACCGTATGGCGCGGAAGAAGCTACTACTTCACCCCCAACATAGAGATAACCATAGACCTTGACAGACGCCGCAAAGGCATCCACATGAGCCGCCTAATAGAGGCAATAACGGAGGCCGTGGAGGAGGAGACATTGAAAAGCCGCGGCAGCATAGAGGCCATAGAAAAGAGGGTGCTAGACAGGCTCGCAAAGAGGCACCCGTACAGGAGGGGGGAGATAAGGATGGCCGCCGACTTCGTTGTCTATAGGAGGACGCCGTCAAGCAGGCGCAAAACAGCGGAGACCCACGGGATAGAGGTCGCCGTCATGAGGGACGGGAGGAAGTACAGGAAGAGGCTGAAGGTCACAGTCATCGGCAACACCGTGTGCCCGCACAGCATGGTGACCGCCGGGAGGCCGCACATACAGCGGGCGGTCGGGGAACTCACGGTCGAGACCGACTACGCGAGGATGGTGGGCCTTGAGGAGATGGTCGAGTGCGTGGAGGAGTCATTCTCAAGCCCGGTTTACACGCTCTTGAAGACGAGCGACGAGAAGGCGCTCGTTGAGATGATGTTCGACAACCCCAGGTTCGTAGAGGACGTCACGAGGGGTATGTTGGACGCGGCTAAAGCCAGGTTCAGGGGCGCAAGGATTAGGGCGAAGGCGGTATCCCAGGAGTCCATCCACCGCCACGATGTCATAGCTGAAGGCACGGCCTGAGAGGGTATTTTACAGGCCTGCTACAGATAGTTTACATGCGCGCCCCAAGCCTGATAGTGTTATTCGCCATAATTTCCGGATGCCTCTCGCAGGCCCCGGTCGCCTTAACGGACCCGAATTGCGAGAAGGTGGCCCCCCAGGACTACAGGGACTGGTGCTATACGAACGTCGCAATAACGGCCGCTGCGACAGCCTACTGCGACAACATAGCCCAGAGCGACTGGAGGGACGGATGCGTCGCATCCGTCAAAGGCGACCTGAGCCTGTGCGACAACATAGCGGACAGACACTGGAGGGACTCATGCTACTACAACGTCGCGGTGAAAACCAACAACCGGAGCATCTGCTCGTCCATAAGGAACGCAGACTACAGGGCGGGATGCCTGAGGGACGTGATAGGCCAGTACGGCTACATGTCGGTGTGCGGCGGCATCGACGACGAGTCAGAGCGGATGTGGTGCTACGCTGTAGCCAGCGGAAACGGGATGTTCTGCGACAGGATAACCGACTACTTCTGGAGGTACAAATGCCTGGAGGCCATGAACAGGACGGCACAGGAGACGACAACCACCGGGCAAGAGACCACGACCACGGTAAAGCCCGCAACCACGACGACGGTGCCCCCTACGACGACCACCCAGGAAGCCGCTACCACCACGGTCCCTGAGACCACGACGACTGCGCCGACGACCACCACGCAACAGCCGACCACGACGACGATACCGGCGACGACAACCACCGCCGAACCCACGACGACCACGGCCGCACAGACCACGACCACGCAGGAGACCACGACGACGGCCCCGACTACGACGACGCAGTCGACGACAACAACCGCCAAGCCCACTACAACGACGAATGCACCCACCACCACCATATTGACAACCACCACGGCGCCGACGACAACGACCATGGAGGCCACAACAACCACGGCCCGGGCGACTACGACTACAGTCAGGTTGACGACGACCACTACGGCGGCGGCAACCACCACGACTACGCCGACGACCACTACGGTGAAACCGACGACAACGACCTCCAAACTAACGACCACGACGCTGCCGACGACAACCACTGGAAAGCCGACTTCCACCACAGTGCCGACGACCACGACGCAGCCGACGACTACAACATCCAAGCCGACTACGACGGTGAAACCCACCCCCACTACGGTTCAGCCCCTCCCATGCGGCGGATTCTGCGCGGCTTATGTGCCGGCGTACAGCGGCGAGGGAGAATGCCTCAGCGACAGGCTCGAAGCCGGAGACTGCGGAGGCAGAGCCTACGGGAAGCCGGCCTGGACGCCTTTCTTCATGGGGGAGGACCCAGACTTCGCCCCATACGGCTGCGGCGAAGGAACGTGGTGCTGCTGCCAGAGGAACGTGAGCGACACCACGGAATCCTGCGACATTATAGCGCATCCTGTCGAGAGGGACTGGTGCTACGCGACCGCCGGCGCCGACACAGGCAACGTAACACTCTGCGAGAAGACCCAGAACAGATACTGGATGGAGGCCTGCATCAGGGACGTGGCGATAAGGCTAGGGGACGGGGAACTCTGCGCCATGCTAAGCGCCGAAAGGAAGGACCAATGCTATCTCGAGGTGGCCGTCAACAAGGCCGACGACAGCCTATGCCTGAAGATAACCGAACCCAACCTGGCTGAAATCTGCTCCGTAGAAACCGCCAGTCAAACGTGACTGATGCCCTAGTAGAGGCTGTTCCTGCGCCAGTGCCTTCCCGACTGCGGGCTGCTCCTAACCTTCCTGTTGGTCTTGGCGAAAACCCATACTGGAGCCCGCTTACGAACCCTGTTAGCCTTCACGAGCTCGGCCTTCTTTGCCGGCGTCTTGTTCCTAGCCATCGCCCTATTTTATAGGCTGATGGCATATAAATACCGCAATGGCAGATGTACCTTGCCCGAGGTGCGGCAGGCCTTCCTCCGGCTCGGGGGTATGCGCCGCATGCTTCGTGGCCGACAACCCAATCATCGTCAAGGGGGAATCCTTCAGGGAGTGCGGATGCGGGCTGACATTCTTCAAGGGCCGCTTTTACGATGAGAAGGAACCCATGTTCATGGAGTTCGCGGTGAAAAGCCTCGTACCCCCGGCGGGCTCTAGGCTCACGGTCACCGACGTCAGGTGGGACTACCAGGGGGGTTTCGCGAAGCTCGACGCCGACGTAGACATACACTACGGGATGGCGAGGTTCAGGCACAACGTCAAGTGGGAGGTGAGGCCGGAGAGGATGAAGTGCAACAGCTGCACGAAGCTCGGCTCAGGATACTTCGAGGCGATACTCCAGGTCAGGGACAAGGACGTAGACCTCGGCCTGGACGAGAAGCAGGTCGCAGACGTTGAGGCGACGCGCGGAGGATACGACATCTACCTAATCTCCATGGACTACGCGAGGGAGAGGGTGAGCTCGCTGATAAACCGGGGCTATCTCGTGAAGCAGTCCACGAAGCTCTTCGGGAAGAGGAACGGGAGTGACGTGTTCAGGTTCTACTACTCCATCAAGGCCCCGGACTTCGTGGTCGGCGACTTCGTGGAGTACGAAGGGATCCTGATGAGGGTCAGGGAGCTTGGAAAGAACGTGAAGCTCATCGAGCTGCCGACCATGAAAAACAGGACCGTAAGCATGCACCGCATGGCACACGCTGTGTTAAAGGCCAAGTCCTCCGAGGTCAGGAAGGCCATAGTCACCGGAGTCAGGCCCGACGGCATACAGGTCATGGACGCGGAGGAAGGCCGTACCTGGGAGGTCAGCCCGAAAGACGGCCTCAGGCACGGCGACGACGTCGAGTATGTGAAAATCAACCATAAAATCTACCTGCTCTGAGAGCCGCTGTTGGGGTTACTTGACGCCCTCGTCCAGGGTCCGGCGGTATTGTGCGTACTGCCCCGTAATCCCCCCGACATAATCCCTAATCTGGCCGCTATTGCATCTTGCGCCGTCGAAGTATTCCTTTGCCGTATCCCACGACTGCCATCTGCCCGGAGTATGTATGTTCACGCCTTCCGCGTCCCTCGCCGACTGTAGCGCGTCGTTGACGTTCGGCCTGCCGCCGACGTAAGCCGCCAGGGCGAACTTCCACCGCTCAGAGGCATCGGGTATCTCGTGGAAGCGCCCGTACATCTTGGCGAGGTAACCGACCCCCAGATAAACGTTCTGGGTGACGTTGTCTGGGTCATAGAGCGGTGAAATCGCCCGCCTGAACCTGGACGCAGACACCTCGGCCTCGGGACTCCTGTCACCCCACGCCTTCACGAAATCCCAGTACGCCGAGACTGTGGAGTCAATCCCTTGGTAGGACGCCCCCGGGACTATGGCGGCGAGAGTCTGCCTGGCGGCTAGCCCCGCCGCCTTGTCCGAGGGCGTCGCGGCCGCGGCCGCCTCCCCCCTAACCTTCTTCATCAGCTCCCAGAGGCCGAGCGCTAGCTCCTCCTCGCCGGTCGCCCGCCGGATTTGCATGTAGCCCCTCGCCCCCTCATGGGATGCTGCGTTCCTGAAGCCGCTCGCCTGATTAATCTGCAGGACCGCGAGTACCGGGTCCACCCCCGTCTCCCTGCACCGCGAAAGGAATAATCCCCTGCCGAAGCCGCTCGGGAAGTGCTTGTCGAAGACTCCTCCAAGCCACGCCTCATCGCGGGGCGTGGGCGGCCGGGATGCGACCTGAGGCTCCACCGTCTTCCCGGCCGGTTCGCCGTCGAGCCGCGACCTCTCCCTTATCGCCGTGATAAGCCTGTCCCAGTTCTCCTTGCCCGGGTCGAAGTGCCATCCCGGAGCGAGCTCCATGTGCGGCTTCACCCGCTCAATGGGTATCTTCCGCCGAGTCATTATATCGTAGGCGAGTTCAGCCGCGACCTTCACCTCGTTCTCAGGCAACGGCTTGTTGTGGAAGCCCGCTAACTCTATCCCGATGCCGCGCTTGTTGTAGCCTTTCGTGTGCCATGCCGCATCCTCCTCGCGGACGAGCCGCACGACGGAGCCGTCCTCCATCACAAGGTAATGGGCGCTGCCGTTGGATTTAGGGTTCGTCAGCCACCCCTCCGCGCTCGCGCCGCTGCCTTCCGTGGTGTGGAGGACGAGGGTGTCCACCTGGACCTCACGGCCCCTGTACAGGTTCTCTGACAGGTGCTCCCTGACATTCAGCGTTTCCCGCCTCGGCTCGGCGGCCTCTCCCATCGTGAGCGACACGGCATATGCCGCTATTGTGAGGCTTAAACCCAATGCCCGCCGCATGCCACGCATGCCATTGGCTATTACACCGCCAACCCGCAAGTAGTCGCGGGCTTCGGCCGCCTCCAGAGGGACGTATTCCCTGGGAGCCGGCAGCTCAGCCTCCTGAATCTTTTCCCGCCTGCGTGAGGCCAAAGCCATGGTAGAATACGGGAAAGAGGCGGATATAACCTACGTCAGCTTTTTCAGCGCAGCCTCGACCTGTTCGACTGCTGTGCCGATGTATTTTTCCGGGTCGAGTGCCTCGTCAATCTCCTTCTCAGAAAGGCACTTGGAGACTGCCTTGTCCAGAAGGAGCAGCTCCCTGAACGGCCTCCCCTCCCGGTAGCTTCTGAGCGCGCATTCCCGGACGACCTCGTGGGCCTCCTGGCGGCCGAAACCCTTCTCGGCCATCTTCATCATGATCGATTCCGCCATCATCCTTCCGTCCGTCAAGCCGAGGTTACGCTTTATGTTCGCTGGGTTGAACACGAGGTTGTCTATGAGGTTTATGGAGAGCCCTAGTATGTAGTCCGTGAGTATGCAAGCCTCGGGAATGATTATCCTCTCGCAGCTTGAGTTGGTGAGGTCGCGCTCATGCCAGAGGGGGATGTTGTCCAATGACGCGAGCGCGTCCGCCTTGATGACCCTCGACACGCCGCCTATCCGCTCAGCATAGATCGGGTTCATCTTGTGCGGCATCGTCGAGGAGCCGACCTGCTTCTTCCCGAAGCCTTCGCGGACCTCGTCTATCTCGGTCCGCTGGAGGTTCCTCACCTCGACGGCGAACTTGTTCAGGGTCTCGGCGATGAGGGCGAGTAGCAGCATGAACTCCGCGTGCCTGTCACGCTGTATCACCTGGTTGCTGACATCGACCGAACCCAACCCCAGATCCTCCATCACCTTCGCCTGAATCTTCACCGCGTTCCTGCCGAGCGCCGCCTGGGTGCCCACGGCCCCAGTCATCTGGCCGACCAGTATCCTACTCTTCGCCTCCCGGAGGCGCTGAAGGTGCCTGTCCGTCTCCATCGCGTATATGGCGAACTTGAGGCCGTAAGTCGTGGGCACCGCATGCTGGGCGTGGGTCCTGCCGATGCAGACGGTCCTGATGTGCTCCTGAGCCTTTTTCGCGAACGACGAACGTAACTTCAACAGGCCATCCTCCAGGAACGCCGTGTAGTCGCGCAACTGGAGGGCGAGCGCGGTGTCCGTTATGTCGTTTGAAGTGGCGCCGAGGTGGACGTACTTGCCGGCCCCCCCGCACTTTTCCGAGAGCGCCTTCACCACCGCCATGACATCGTGGTTTATCTCTGCCTCGATGGCCTTAACCCGCTCGACGGATACGAACCTTGTCGAAGCCTTCAGGGTTATCTCCTTCGCAGCATCCTTAGGGATGTCACGGACGGTCGCATGAGCCCGGGCGAGAGCCGCCTCAACGTCGAGGATATACTGGAGCCTACGCTCCTCGTCGAAAAGCGCCTTCACCTCAGAGCGGCCGTAACGGCCTTCTATGGGATGTATCACTATTAGTTATTGCTGATGCAGCATAAAAAAAGGATTTATGAAGAGTCTGACCCTCGGTGAAAAAATTAGGAAAAGGATAGTGAAATAGCAGTTACTACTTGCGTTCTAACTTATTAGAACCGCTTGGGCCTGCGTTTGCTGTAGCATTCCCTGCAGTAGACTGGTTTACCTTCTGTCGGCTTGAACGGAACCTGGCATGATGCGCCGCACTCGCTGCATACTGCATCGTGCATTTCCCTCGGACCGCCGAATCCTCTGTCTGCCATTGCTATTTCACCTCCTATCTGTTTATCTCCACAATGTTCATAGTGGAATGTGACGCTGCTGAAGCCATATAGAAATCATAATAACCTTAGAACCCCTTGTTTCACTACTGACCACTGTTTTTACCGATATTCAACATTTCGAACAGGAGATGCGAAGACGCGCTCCATTGTTCGTTAGCGTCACTTTATAGGAGGGATGAGTATATAAGCCTGAGAATGGCCGGCATTCGGCATCAGCCAAGCAGCATCAGCACCGTGTTCCTAATGGCCGGGCCGGCGCCGAGCACAAGGATGACGAACTTGATGAATCGTCTGCCGAACTCGTCATCCGCCATCTCGTCGTCTATTATCTTCAGGGCCGGCAGGAGTATCAGGAGCTTGAGGGGATACATGACGGCCGCCGTGTGGAAGACGTTGATGAATAGTGTTGGCACGACATGCTTCTCGTAGAGCCCGAGCAGGTCCACCCCCACGAACGTCGTTGAGGCGTCGAACATGTGGGCGAGGACGACCGCCATGTTCCATTCGAAGCCGAGGAACCTGAGGGAGAGGAGCACCCTGAGGCACCAGACGAGGACAGACGAGAGGATGAAGAACTCCAGGACCGCGGCGAGCGTCTCCGGGTGCCTTATCCCCGGAAGTATCAGGACGAGGTTGTAGGACATGAGGAGGAATCCTAGCGCCGAGGCTACGACCCGGTAGTCAACGCCGAAAAGCCTCCGCGCCAATAGCCCGATCATCATGCACGCCAAAGTCACCGCGAACATGGTGAAGTATATCCCAGGCGACACGAACAGCCAGTTGCCGGGGTACGCGGTGTGGCCTGCGTACACCCCAAGCTCCTGGTCCACCATCTCCCGCATAGTAGACCCGTACACTATGAATGGCAGCACCATGAGTATGAACAGCCGGTCTATGCGCCCGACCAACGGCCGCAGGACCGGTATCAGGACCTTGAAGGCTACCACCCCGAGGAAGAGGCCGTAGGTGACGGTGTTCACGATATTGTAGCCGCCTGTCAGGTAGTACTTCACGATGAAGTCCCAGATGAAGTCAAACATGATGGTCAGATAATACGACGACCCCCTATAAAGCTTCTCCTTCGAGGGAGGGGGCTCTCAGGGGCTTCCTGTCCAAGCACAGGTAAGGCGATTTTTTATATACCCAGCCCTAATAGTATCCCCGACTAAAGGGGCCTATAGCCCATTATGTTAGGGGAAAACAAACACGGGCCTATAGCTCAGTCCGGTTAGAGCGCTCGACTCATAATCGAGTGGTCTGGCGTTCAAATCGCCATAGGCCCACATATTTCTCATAGCATGGCATGAAAACGTTCAGGATGCAGGAGGATGGCGTCTCGAGCCAGATAGAGTACTGCGTCCTGAAATGCCCGCTCTGCGGCACCGTCTTCCGCCATGACATGACGGTCGACGCATTCGGCAAGCCGGTCAAAAACAGGATGTGCCAGGTCTGCGGAGGCAAGGTGCCGGTGGACGAGCGACACTGCCTAGACCACGACCCCCGGGCGGGGACGTACAGCGCCGAGTTCAAGGCCGCGAATGACCTTTAGCTGGACTCATCTGCCCGCATCTTCTTCCTGGCTTCGGCCACCTTCGTCTCGCAGCGGTCCCTCGCCGGCATCTTGTCGTGGGTCCTGCACGGCAGGTAGTCCCTAAGCCCCACGGAGACGTTGTCGATGCAGTCGGCCTTGACCTTGACGTCGCCGATGTCGACGCAGCCCCCGACGTTTAGTTTTGAGACGCTCTTGTTGAAGATGCACCCGTCACGGTCCCCGGACTTGGAGAGCTTGTCGCAGTCCACTGCCTGTGACGCGTCGTTTGCCAGGCACCCGGAGATTAGGAGCGCGAGAGCCGCCGCGAGGGCCGTCTTCCATGCCATGTTGAGTCTATGCGAAGGGCGGAAGATAAGCTTTTGTCAGGCGCACAGGCCGACGTAGAGGTTTTTCACGCACTTCCGCGTGCAGCATTCGGAAGAGGTGCCGCACCGGTCGCCGGACGGCGTGCAGCAGCGTCCCCCATAGCATGTCTTCTCGGCGCTGCAGACGAGCTCCTTCGAGTAGACGTATTCGCCCTCGCAGCGGTACTCTTGCACTGAGCCGTTTGTCCTGCACCGGTCGGTGAATGTGACGTTGATGTGGGGCGGGACGCGGTCCCTCCCGCTTGTAGTGCCTAAAACAGCGGTGTTCTCCCCCCCGTCCGAATCGTAGCACGGCCTCCGGGCGCCGGTCGAGGTAGTCGTCGAGTACGCCGTCGTGGACGTTGAAGCCGTCGTCGACGGGGGTTCAGTCGACGTCGAAGTCGCAGAAGAAGGAGAGAGCGTGATGGTCGTCGAACTCTCCTCTACAGTCGTTGAGGGGACGTCCACGGAGCCCTCCAGGTTGTCGCACACACGGTTCCCGTTAGAATCCAGGCAGCATTCCCCCCCATAGAGTATGTACGGCAGCTGGCATTCCCCGACCCCTAGTCCGGACTCGTCATCGTCGCAGACTCCGTTGAGGTTCCCGTCCAGGCAGCATTCCCCGTTCACGTCCCTGAGAGGCTCGCTGCAACCGGTTAATGTGCAGCCGCATGCGAGGGCGAGGGCGGCGATGGCGAGTGCGACTTTCACGTTAAGTATTATCCCGCACGGCTATATCAGCCTGAAGCCCCCGTGATACATGACCAATAGGTCGAATATGAGGCTTGATAGGTAGTGCATGGCGAGGCTCGGGAGTATGCTCCCGCACTTCGTGTCCACCCTGCCGAAAACCCATCCGACCGGCAGGCTGTAGACGACCTCCACCGGAGGCTTGCCGACATGCGCGAGCATGTATACGAGGGCGTGGATCCAGTTGCCCCACCGCGTGTCCTGAAGGAGGGTGTTTAGCAGGAATCCGCGGTAGAACACCTCCGTCGCCACCATGACGGCTAGCATGTACGCCTCATAGTACGCGAAGTACACGAGGTTATCGGACGCCGGCCGCCACAGGGGGTAGTAGCCCTTGAACTCGGGTAGGGCAGAGCCGTACAGCATTACCGGCATCGCAGCCGCGAGGAGTATTGCGGAATACTTGAGGCCGAGCCTTAGGTTTCCGGCCGCGAGGAGATAGTTTCTGAATGGGCGTCCGCGGAGCCTGACGTATGCCATTGGCAGTGCCGCCATCAAGGCAAGGCATATGGCTGCGTGCCAGACGTAACCTGGAAAGACGTAGCGGGTCGCAGCCATGACAGCGGCCGCCAGGAGGTACGCTAAGGCGTCCACTTCAGGCTATCTCGCTGACCATGAACTCAAGCTGGTCGCTGTACTCGTTGTAGGTGACCTTCCCGAAGAGCGTCACCTTCCGTCCGACCATCTTTTCCCTCGCCTGATTCACCGGCGCAGCCTCGTCCTGGGTCTCGCCGATGAGGTTCATCGCCTCCTCAAGGTCGGTGCCCAGGAGCTTCTCCGCTTTGTCCTTGAACGCGAGCGCCCTGATGTTCCCGGAGTCGTCCTCGACTATGACCGACGCCAGCATGTTCGGTGTCCCCTCGTTGACCCCGCACTCCTCGCACATCCATTCACCGCCGAGGTTCTGTACCTTCTTGCCGCACTCCGAACAGGTCATGTACACGGGCGGCCTGTCCTCCACCGCGACGATGCGGCCGTTGATTTTAACGAACCTGTCGGTCTGGTCTAGGTCCTTTATCTTCTTCTCCTCCGTCATGAGCTCGTTTATGTCCCCAGAGGAGGGAACCTTGATTGACGGGTCCACCGTGACGTCGGAGTATTTGCCGGCGTGGACTTCCGGCTCCTGGCTCAGGTTGGCCTTGCTGTAAGCGTTGCGTATCCGCACAGAGTCCCCCTCCTTCAGCTCGGAGGCGACCTTCGCCCGCTCATCCCAGAGGACGACCCTTATCGTGCCGCTCGCGTCCCCGGCTATGAGGGATGCCATGATTCCCTTCGAGTATTCCCTTGGAGGGTACACGTGCATGACCCGCGCCTCAAGCGTGAACCCCCTCAGGTCAGCCTTTATGTCGCCTATCTTCACCGTGCCTTCCATCCTCTTCGGCAGCGGCTTCAGGTTGAGCTTGGCGTCTGACTTCATTATCCTGCTCCTTGAGCCTGCCTGCAGCTCGACCTGGCCGCCCATCCCCTCACGGGTGTAGGCGTTCTCCAGCTTCACCACGTCCCCGTCACTGAGCTCCATCTCAGACAGCGGGTCCCACAGGATGACGCGTATGGAGCCTGACTCGTCCTCGCCCGTGAACGAGGCCCTGGAGCCGGATGAGCCGTCGCTGCGCTTGAACTCGACACGGGGCATGTGGTTGGAGACCCTGCAGACCACGTTCACCGACGGCGACGAGGGCGCGAGCGAGCCGATGGAGTCTATCCTCTCCGCGACCTCGGGCAGCTTGGCGCTGACGTTCGACGGGTTTATCGTGATGCCCGTGAGCGACCCCGCGTGGACCTCTATCTGGCCGCGGTTGTCCTTGACGAAGCCGTTCTTCACGAGGAGTGCGTCCCCGACCCTGAGCCTGCTCACGACAGTCGTGTTCTGGTCCCAGAGGACGACCCTCGACTCGCCCGAACCGTCCGCTATCACCGCCGATGCGAACCTGCCCTTGGAGCCGTCCTTCCTCGTGAACTCCCGCTCGGAGTAGACCGACTTCACCCGCCCGATAACGTTCGCGGTGGTGGATGGCTGAAGCTTCGACAATTCCACTGTCTTCGTTTCCGAGTCGTTCAGGTCTATCCCGTACTCCTTCGCGACCGCGTACAACGCCCCGTAATCCGAGAGGAGGCCGTGCGTCTTCTCCTTCCGCTCCTGCATCCTCGCCCTAATCTCCGTCTCCGATTTGCCCGTCTCCAATACAACCTTCTTGAACAGTTGGTCTACGTCAGTCATGTCAACCACTTAAAATGATTTCAGGGTATCTTGCGTTCGCCCCGCTCCCATCGCATGCGCGCCTCGTTCACCGCCTGGCCGCTATGTATCCGGTACTCTAGGGTGGCGGCGTCCTTCGGGGCGATGTCCCCGACCTCCCAGACGAGGGCGCTCTGCCTGCGGACAGCGTGCATCGTGCTCACACTTATCTCGGCGGCCGGTGGTATTACGTCCTCTATCACTACGGCGCGGAGTGCCTTGCGGGTTCCGTTCACGACTTTAACCATTACGCTTTCGCCTTCGACGTATTTTGTGAACTCGACGGTGCCGCGGTCCGTGGCAAGGAGGAGTGCAGTGATGAGGACGCCGACCAGGAGGAGAAGGAGGAGGGCGAAGAGGCCGCCGACCGTCTTGGACGTCATTGTGAACGTTGGCTTCCCGCACCCTTCAGGGTCGACTATGAGGCCGCCGGGCCGCTCCTTCGAGTCGAGCACGGTCCCGCCGCTGGACAGGACGGCCTTCAGGTCGTATGTGGTGCGCTCCGTGACGTCCGGGACCTGCCATTGGTATGTGATTGTCTTCGCCTGTCCGCGAGGCAGGGCCGAAGACGCAGTGCTTGAGTATTCGGGGACTCCCCGGCTGGACGCTGTGAGCGTCACCTGGCCTGAGCGGTCCTCCCTCGCGCTGATGACGTCCACCTTGAATGCTACGTTGTCCTTCGGGCAGACTTTCCCAGAGACGCTCGAGAGTGTTATCTCGGCTATGCCGATTTCCTTCGGAGCCTCGCCTGTGCCGAGCACCGGCTCCGCACTCCCATAGCCCGTGACGACCGCCTTTTCCTGGCCTGGCTTCAGTTCACCGAGCGCCCAGTACATTATTACGGCGCTGTCGCCGGTTATCTCGGCGCCGGTGTTCCTGTACTCCCATGCTGTGTCCTTGCTCCGCTTCCAGTCGGCGACTATGAAACGGTCCGGGTATGTCATCCCATCCTTCGGGTCTAAAAGGCCTGTGGCAACTATCGTCGGCTGGTCCGGCTGGTTGTAGGCCTTCCAGTACTCGAAGTTCAGGCTTTCGCCCATGAAGTCGACTTCCGTCGTCCTGATGCCATGTCCTGGGAGGTATATGGGGGCGCCGTCATTGTATCCGAGCATGGTGTCAAGGTGGAGGCGTATGCCGACCGTGTGTGGCTTAGCGCCCGCATTCTTGACGGAGTATGCCACCCCGGTCATGTTCCCTGCCGCGCGAACCGCCTGCTTCAGCGTGATGTCCTCGACCCGCCATTCGGTTACGACGGATCCATCGACGTCATGCGGCTTCGCGTTGACGTATCTGTCGAGTTGCGCGCAGCCTTTCGGGTTCTCCGAGTTGCAGTAGTTTGAGCCATCTATGTTGAAGGTTGTGAATGTGCCCTTCCAGGGCTCAGGGTAGTTGAATGTGAGCTTGCTCCATGAGTCGCCGTATAGGCCGCCTATGGAGAATGTGCCGATGTTCGAGCATGATTGAACGTATGCTTTGACGGTGGCTGACGGGTCTTTGGCTTCCGTCGAGCATTCGGGGGTTGCAGACGCCAAGCCGACAAGCAACGCTGCCGCCACCACCGCCCACGCGAGCTTCATTTTCACGTAACATATATTATGCTGGGTATAAATGATATGTGCCGGCTGAGAGCCGAGGAAAAGTAAGATTATGGAAGCCCTACTGGACGGGCTGATAGCCCTATGCCTCCTGGCCGTCCTAGCCCTGATAATACTCATACTGAGGGAACTCCTCTCCAAGAGGCTCCACCCCGAAGCCGTGGAAGTCCATGACGATGCGGGAGAGAACACGGCAACGAAATCCGGGGAGGATAAGCCTACGGAGAGGCCCTACGCCAGGGAGGAGACTGAAAGCGAACGGCTCACGCGGACTGAGAAGGAGCTGGCTGAGAGGGAGTCGAAATCCAAAGCCGAGAAGATACGCGAACTCAGGGAGCGCGAATCCGTAATCAAGAGGAGGGAGGCCGACGAGGCTGTGAACCCTAAGGACGCTGAGGCGGAGACCGACACCGGCCGCCTACGGGCTGAGAGGGAGAGGCTTGAGGACCTCATCAAGAAGGCAGAGGAAAGGTTCGCGGCCGGGGAGCTTGAGGAGAGGAACTATAAGAGGATAGTCTCCGACTACCAGGCGCAGATACTGGACATAGACGTGAATATCAAGAGGGGCGGCGGATAATCCGCCCCCTCCCGGTCAGCGGATAATGCCGACGCCTCCTGGCCGTGCGCGCCCTCTCGGACGAATCGCGCCCAGTTATCAACTGCCGCCTCCCTGGAGACCTGAGAGGGACTCGACTGCCTTCCCGGGGGAACAGCGCCTGCGGGCCACAACATCCGTTATCTCATCCAGTAGGGCTTCCGGTCCTCCCTGACGGGCTGAGGAGGGGAGGGTGTGGAATGAGGCCTTGTCCGAGCCGACGACCAGTATGTTATAGAGGCCGTTATCGCCATCGTTGACTGCGACGTCGTATTGCCCGTCTACCGACTTAACCCGCCTCTCGACTGCGTGCCTAAGGACGACTCTACCATCAGACAACACACCCTGCGACTGTGCGAGCGCGCGACTTTTCGCGTCGCCGAAGCCCCGGCCGTATCCACCCGGCCATTCTCCATAACCTGTGAGCAGGCCAGGCTCACTCCGCGCAAGCTCCAGGCCGCCGTCGCCAACCTGTATCCTCCTCCCCCCATCCTCCCGTATGACGCCGTACTCCTTCAGGGAACCGTATAGGCCGAGGAGCTCGGAGTCCGCGAACACGGACCGCATGTACCCGAGTCTGCCGGACAATGAGCCGCCGTCATGGCTCTCAGCGGCCGCGACCTTCGCCGCGTTGCGCCTGAGCGCCTGGTCAGCCCTGGCGGCGGCCTCCAGGAGGTCCTGCCTGACCGCGGGCTGCTGGGACGGGAGACCCTGCGCTGCATCCCTTAGCGGGGATGCCGTTGACGTGACTAGGCCTCCCGCTACCGCCCCGGCGGCTGCTCCGCCGGCGATGCCGCCGACGGCGGTGGCGGCGACTGATGCGACGGCGGCGAACCGGTCCATGAGCCCGAACAGGGCGAGGGGGCTGAGGCCTGCCATGAGGAATCCGGCGAGCGACATCATGATGGCAAGGAGCGGCTCGAAACCGTTTACCTTGAATGCGTCGCCGGACTCGAGGGCTGCCGTCGCGGAATTGAGGAGCTCATAGCTCACCTTGAAGAGGAGACCCATCACCGGGCCTGAGAACACGGCCGCGAGGTAGACGTTCAATCCCTTCCCGCCGAGCCGGGTGAGGGGGCCAAGCTGGCTGAAGTAGAATGCCAGTATGAGCGGGAAAAGCGCGTAGAGTATGACGAGGGCAAGGTATCTGCCGAGGAACATGAGGAGGAGGTAGAGCAGTATGAGGAGTCCGACGGGCGCGACTATGCACGAGAGCGACGCCGTGGCTAGCATGAGCATCCTGGACGACATGTTGTCTTCGACAGCCACTGAGCCGACGAAGGCGCCGGTGAGCGCGAAGGAGAAGTCTAGGCCGAGCCCGTATATCTGCGAGTTCAGGGACACGAGGACCATGCCCGCCACCAGCCTCTCGACTGCGAGCTTAGCTGCCGCCCTCCCTGCCGGGCTGTCCGCAGCCATCACGTACCTTAGGCCCTGATATGTGAGCGCCATGACGAAGAATCCGGAAATCCACGTGAATCCGTCATGGACCTGGATCATGATAGGCCAGCTCGACAGGTCCGGCTTCGCCGCCATGTTCTCCGCTATGAGCGTGACCGTGTCCTTCAGCCGCAGGAGCATGATGCTGATGAGGAAGTCGTAGACCCCCTGCGCTATCGACTCGGCGAGCGCCGACGCCGAGGGGGCGGCGGCGAACGCCAACAGAATCGACGCCCAAACGACTTTCATCTCATCAGCCTCCGGACGGACTCGACGAAGCCGTGCAGCGTCCAGTCCCCGCTCGCGAGCGTGTACGCGAAGGCCAGGAGCAGGAGGGGGGACAGGAGGAGAATCCAGCGGCCCAGGCCGAATCCGCCACCGGCTACTTTCACCAGCCTCATCGCTCTCGATGGCGCATATCCTCCGCCGCCATGGAATGACGCCGTGCACGACGCCGTCGACCCGCCGGCCCTAATCCTGTACGACGCCGCGCCAGCGGAGTCTGTCAGAGTGGGTTCCACCGGCTCCCAGCCGCCGCATACGACCGTGACTTGGAAGCCCTGAAGCGGCGCCAAGTGGGAAGCCAGCCTTGCCTCGGCTGTGAACTCCATGCCAGCCTCCGCCTCCCTGGGCGCGACGAAGGAAAGCGAAGTCTCCCGCTCGAGGGTCAAACAGTCGCCCAACCTCAGAGTCCGGTTCAGTGCGTCCGTCAGGCCGACGCAAACGCCGTCAAGGCAGTATCCGCCGACGCACGGACTCCTGAGCCCGCACGCCGGCCTCCCAGCCGCCGACGCCCTGTCTCCGAGCGTATAGACCGCGAA
>Ga0315276_10001560_pt1 | contig 20561 bp, 19 predicted proteins | sample YL17G05_0_MG_FD_204542 | JGI IMG/M metagenome (GOLD analysis project Ga0315276, IMG submission 204542) | Sediment microbial communities from Yellowstone Lake, YNP, Wyoming, USA - YL17G05_0 | ecosystem: Environmental > Aquatic > Freshwater > Lake > Sediment | place: USA: Wyoming | collected... | reverse complement strand
GAGGGTTGGGGTGAGGGTGGTCTCCAAATATATCCCCCTCACCTTAATCCTCTCCCCCAGGGGAGAGGAGATCCGAAGGTGTGCAGTTTTAAAATGCAAGGTGTGCACTTTTAAAAAGTTGCTAACAGGAGAATTCTGATTCTGATGGTGAGAGGTGAGATATTTAAGGAAGTCTTTTTGGAGCTTCCGAAGCAACTCCAATGAGTTGAAGGTCTGTGATCCGGTGGAGTAATGACTGATTGGGTCCTGATCTTCCCAAACTGAGATCGGAAACCACCACCCTCCCAATTTTTTCAAGTTTAGGGCCGAACCATCCTCCTTTCTGAATTCCCCAGATGTTATGGATGACGTAATATTTTCCGTTATCCTTACCCAAATAGAGCATGATGTGGCCAGGTAACCGGAGGAGGGTGGCCAGGGGGATCGCTTGATCTAAAATTTTCTGTTTTTCTTGGATTGTCTTTCTCTCTGCCTGTCCCAAAGGTATTCCAATCCTTCCCTGCAGCTTAGAATTTCGAGGCATGAGAATGCCGAAGGTGCTGAAAATGTCCATGATGAAACGCGAGCAGTCCCTGGCTCCAAACATCTCACCCCAACCATAGGGTTCGTGAAGCATTTTAAAGGCCTGATGTGCCAGGTTTTCTTGCGTATAGGGGAGGAAACCAAAATGGACATCATCATCCCTGGAAATGTATCCTTTCCGAAAAGACAACTTTCCATCACTCTCTCTAAATGGTATTCTGATGATGTAATATTGGTTCGCCTTCCCGATTTGCCCAGACCCGTCCTGAACCGTGTCGGCCCTGTGCCAGCATGTTGCAGGGCTGGTCCGGGGCGAACTGAGGATGAGAAAGGAGGTTCCCATCTGGGCAAGAAAAACCGGCTGTTGAAACAAAGTGTCGCCAAAGACCTTAACGAAGTTTCCTGTAATGACTAATTGGTCTTTTGCTTCTTCGTATCCAACGGCCTCGCTTCTTTCCTTTGCAATCGCCAGATCAATCGTTCTTACCCATCCCCGGATGAAACGGGTCTGTACATAGGCCCAAAGTTTATCCTTGCTGAAAGAATAAATGCCAATCAGAGATCCTGGGGAAATGGAGGAGTGTTGAAAACGATTGAATTCATAATTGTTTGGGGTGTTCATGGAAAGTTCGTCCGTTGGGAAGACACGAATATCCGTCCGTTTCACGATCAGGCCGAAAAGTATTTGATTTCTGTCTCTTGTTGATTCGCGGTTCAAATTGTTTTTCAATTGACTCCAAAAAGGTTCTTCAAGGGGGACCCCGTTTCGGCCATATCGAACTTCCGCAGTCCTTCCGAAACCTTCCCAATCCTCATCCAGGAGACCGAGAATCTCCTCCCTGGTCCACTCGTCCTTCAAATCTTTCACCCGGCAGAGGAAAAGGTCTTCTCTTTTCAGATTTTCATCGTTCATCTTTTGAATCTCCTCGGCTGTTAATAACAGACGACTTGGATTTTGGATCTTTTCAATCCAAAATTCAGGCTCTTCCATCTTCGGAGAGACATTGGGAAGGAGATGTGAAGCGAGGAGGATCAGGGGAGGACACCCCAGAATGAGGACAAAGGAAAGGATGACCGCTAAGATAAAAAGGGTGGATACCGATCGCTTTTGAAGAATCATATCAACCTATAAGTTACGAATTCTTTTCAGATACCCATGCGTAATAGGATTGTTAAGTCACGAATAGCCAAGTTTGTCTAACCTGTCAAGAAATTTTTTTCAAGAAATTTTTCTTGACAAAAGAATAAATATGTATTAAATTTATTTTTTAAATAAGGGATCTCGATTGGTATAAGGCCAAAGCGAGTTGCCAAAATTGGTAACTCTTTTTTTTGTGCCGATTTATAAAACAATAAAGTCCAATCATTTCCATTACCTTTAAAAAAGAAAAATTTAATAGAGAAAGGGGGTAGAAAGCCATGGTTTGTCAATCTGTCAAAGTAGGAACAGAATGTATCTTCATGAAGAAGAACGGCTGTTCCTACAATGGTGGGAGATGTTATCCCATCGTGGAGTCCTGCAAAGGGTGTGACCGAGTGGTGACATACGAAGCGAGTTCCTACTGCAAGACCTATTGCGAGCCCACTCTGAAATGGGCAAAAGGACCCTGTAATTTCGCCACCCACATCAAGAAGGTAGTTGCAGAAGATAACTTCAAATTGAATCCTTTAAAGGCTTCAAAGCGAAATGTTAGCCAGAGGGTTTGATTCAATCCTTTCGGTTGAAGGAAAGCCCTTCTCTCAACTTGCTTCCACTATTTGGCAAGTTAGGGGAAGGGCTTTGTTGTCCGTGCCTGTCAGAAGGCAGGTTGATGGTTACCCAGCAGACAAGGCTCGTGACAGCACCGGTCATAAAAATGATAATGTGAACCCCAAACCCCGTGGTAATCGCTTCGACTTTGGAGAGTCCAACTAAAAGGAACCCAGCTGTCCATCCGGCCTCCAAGATTCCCCAATTCCCAAGTCCACTGATCGGAAGGGCATTGGCGACGATTGCGACAGTAGAGCCAAAAATCACTTTCGAGAAGGTAACGGAAACTCCAAATCCCTTCAACAATGCATAAAACATCCAAAAGGCCATGATCCACGCGACCAAACTCGTCACGGTGACCGGAAGATAGGTCCGTCTGGCCTTGATTGCATAAAAGTCCTCTGCCATTTCATGAATTTTTTTCTGGGTCCACTGGAAAGGTTTGCTATTCTTTCGTCCAATCCTTTGAGATATCTTTCCCAAGGCATTTGAGAAAAACTTCAAGAGGTCGCTCATGTAAAAGAAGGCAAAAAAAGTAAGTCCAAACAGCAAGGTGACGAGCACGATGATAAGGAATACGTTGATTTTAAAAAGGCTCTGAAACCCTATGGAGCCCAAAAGAAAGATGACCAAGATGGTGAAGAAATCGTACACCCGGGAGGCGATTAACGAGGCGAGTCCTTCTGTCATGTTCATCCCGCAAAGTCTATTCAGGAAGTAGGGATAGGAGAGTTCTCCGAGCTTAGAAGGCAGGACCATCAGCGAAAAACTATAGAAGACGGAGATGCGAAAAAGATCTGAAAGGGGGATCTCCTTTGAGTGAATGAGCCACTTGTATCGAAGGGCTCGAAAGAAGATTCCGAGCAGATAGGCCAGAGCCCCCAAGAGGATCCAGAAAGGATCGGCATTTTTTAAAAGAGTGTAAAGGTCTTTAAGGGAAATCTGGCTCAAAAGAAAAAAGAGGATTCCGATGGTGATCAAAATGGAAAGGAAAAGCCGTTTCAACGATGAAACTCCAAGAATTTGTTTGAGCGATGTAATCCAAGATTGACGATCATTCTAAAACATGATAAGAAAAGAAGCAATGTTACCTTCGAGCCGGCGTAGCTCAGCGGTAGAGCAACTGATTCGTAATCAGTAGGTCCTCGGTTCAAATCCGAGCGTCGGCTCCAGTAACTGGCTGGAAATACTGGAGGTTTTAAGCGGTAGGTAATTTGGCAGTTTCTGCAATTCGATCATTTTCCACTATTTTCCCACTATTGAGAATCAATTTCTCAATCATCTCCCTCTGATAATCCACATCCGACCCAATGTAAAAGTCAACGGTGGTCTTGATATTGGTGTGCCTTAACTGATCCTTGATTGCCAAGGCAGGGACCCCTTTCCGGTGCATGAGGCTTGCCGTGGTGTGCCTCGATTCCTTCCAGCTAAACCGTTTGGGGTCGATTCCCAGGCTTTTGAGAACCTCCTTAAACGGTTTGTAAATGTGCCATTGCTTGAAGGGTTCTCCATCTGGTTGGCAAAATACCCATTCTGAGCGATTAGGACGCCCTTTAAACAGGTCAATCAACTCTCTTTGCATTACAACCTTTTGTCCTCTGCCCGTAGGGTCTTTCAGAGTCTTCGTGGAAGGGAGATAGATCACTCCATCTTTAAGATCAACCCATTCCCATCGAAGACCTAATAATTCACCCTCCCTCATCCCCGTATAATAAGCAGTGAGGATCAAGGGTCTTAACCAATCAGGAGAGGTATTGACAATCTTCTCCATCTGATCTTCGGTGAAGAAGTTCCTTAAACCTTGTTGATTTGAGTAGAAAAGACCGCTCTTTGAAGTCTTTGGGAATGGATTATCCTCCATATATTCCCTCGAAACAGCGAAGTTGAATAGCCTTCTCAACCCTGCCATGGCCCGATTGACGGTTGAATCCGTGACCTCATCATTGTGGCCAAAGATAACAGGGCAAAAAGGTCACTCATTTGCCCGGAGGCCTTGATTCTCAGAAATGAGAACGGGTTATCTTCTCTTACAAAAAGATTTCGAGCAATAAAGGGGCAGGGAATCGTTTACCTTCCCCTTACTAAATTCTATTCCTGCCTATCTTTTGGGTGGAACTATCGATTCTTTAAAGGCTTTGGCAGGTCTAACCTTCACAACAGTCTTTGCCGGAATTTTAATTGTTGCGCCAGTGGCGGGATTTCTGCCTATCCGGGCTTTTCTTTTGACGAGGACAGATTTCCCAATGCCAGGGAAAACAAAGGCTCCGTTTTTCTTGGTCTCTGCAATTGCCAGTGCTGCGTATTCATCAATAATGAATGCAGCGGATTTCTTCGAAATCTCAAACTTCTCAGCGAAATGAGTCACGATTTGTCCTTTTGCCATTAATTTCTTCTGAGCCATTTTCCCCTCCTCTTCAAAATAAGGTTAATTTATGGTGTTCAATATAAGGGAAAAGTCCTTCTAAATCAAGGAGTGACGAAATTTTTCCTTCATCTGGGTGTAAACTGTTCTTGATTCCTTCAGGTTTTCAAATATCCTTAGAGAAGAGGGTAGGGCGATCTTAGGGTTGAGAACCCGAAGGTCAATCATTCGAATCAAAACTTAGCTGTTGCTTCTAACCTTCCTCCTTTTATTGGTCTCGATGGTCTGGCTGAGAGATTCAAGAAACGGGGATACGCCCCTATTGTGCTTCCCCGTAAAGTTTACCCTGAGCTGCGGTCGAACGGGTGACGCACAGCGATTGCTCCGGATTGAGGAAGAAGCTCCGCTCAAAGATCAGAAAATCGCCCTCCTGGAGCAGCCGGGCCCAGCCTTTTTAAATTTCAGTTTGCAGATTGAAAATTCCGCATTCCGCATTCTGCAATTGTGATAAGAGAGAGGCCGAGGCCGGGAAACCGAAATCGAATTGGGAGCTACAAGAGTTGTTGGGATTGACCGCTCTCATTATGGATTTTTGGAAGAGAGACAATCAATATGAAAAACCTGGGATCATAAGAAAAAAAGCATCTTGTCTTTTTTGGTTCAACTGGCAAGTTGTTTTAGAACCTACGTCCCCTTCTTTTGGTCTTTAATAAAAACCGTTTGGAAAGAGTTTGGAAAGAGACCCTTTAACAAATACAATCGGGACAATTATGTTCGAACTCAAAGCGAACCTCAAGGAAGTATCCCTGCTTTCTTAGCAAGAAGCGTTGCTCCAACAATAAGTTCATTAAAGGAGCGTCGATTAAATATCGTTGCAGTTCTATGCCTAATTGTACTTATATTCAACCAAAGTTGAGCATACATTTTCTCAGCAACCTCGATCCGTGGATTGCCCGTAGGACGGCCCAACGCCTCATAAATAGCGGAAATTGCTAACATGGGCTTTCCTTCATGAATTTTCGGATCGATGGCTTTCAAATCACTTAAGGTTTTGTCAAAACGAAATTTTTTCTTTTCCATGATAATAATATCATGTTTTTTCCCTACAAGTCGGATAGTATAAGCGATTCCCAGTTCGAATGGCATGTTAAAGCGGACAGGGATACCAACTCTGCTTAAATCATGAATAGAGACCCTGCAGTGATCCGAGGCATACGACCCTGCCCCGTATCAGTAATCTCCAACACACACCTTGGAACTCGGCCCAAACTAATCAGAGCTACGATTAGAGCAACAAAGATCTTTTCGTAAGAGGCATCAAAAGGCACGTTTAGGAAGACACTTTGCGGATCTGGGATACCAAGTCGCATATATTGCAGAATTAACGGCTCAATTTGTCATAAATTGCGTATTTTGAGACTTTGTCTATCTTTAAAGACTTCAAAATTTTGTTAGCTGTGGCCGGTTCAGCAACGTGTAAAAAAGACTTTCTTCTCCTCTTTGCCATGAATGATACAGGTTTCCTCTTTACTGCCGAAAGGGTTCCAAGTCCTGATAGGGTAAGCTTATCTCCTCTCTTCAACGCCTCCGTCACACAACCTGTAAAAGCATTAACAGCTTTTTCAGCCGATGCTTTCGAGATCTTTGCTTCCTTTGCAATGCTTGCGACAAGATCAGTCTTCTTCATTTAAATCACCTCACATTTATCAAAACAAATTTACTTCTTACTGTTAATAATATAGACCTTTTTCAAAGACCTGTAAACTCTTTATTTCCGTCCGGGTGAATACCCCGCCCCTTGGGGCGAAGGGTTTTGCCCGTTGTGGTCTTTGATACCCCGCTGCTTGCGGCGGGGTAGTTCATTCAGGAACAAATCTCCTTAAACCGGACTCCCGTTACCGATTCAGGTATTGAATCTGACAGCGTTCCGTAAAAAATTATCCTGTCCTTTCTCTTTTTTCCCGAAGCACTGACTTAAGTCCCTCAGAATTCATTTTAGCATATTTCTTGGTCATATTCGATCTTGAATGGCAAACAAACTCCTGAACCCTGTCACTCCTGCCATATTGACTGCTTCGGTAGCTGATGAGTGCCTTGTCCCCTGGTATAAAGAAATTGTGGCCCCCCGTCTCAGAAGTAATCATATCGCAGGAAAAGTGATACTCGGGGTAGTTGATGGTTACCAGAAAGGTGCCGAGAGACTCATTTGCAGGTTCACCATCCTCCGAACAGGGACCTTTATACGTTGGTCCCCAAAAGGGCCAATTGCAAATCATCACACTTTGTTTGGAGATAAGGCTTCTGGAAGTTTTCGTCTAAGCCTGTATGGAACCTTTCGAACACCCATTACCACGTCAACCCGAGCATATCCAGTGCTCTTGACGGGAATAGCCTCGCCATTGGGACCAAAGCAATCTATGTTGTCCAACTGGACGCGGGAAATCTCTTCGGAAATAGAATCTGCTAAGCAGCTCCCCTTTACTGATAGTGATCCGGCTGGTAAGACTGTTCCTTCTGGAAGTTGAATGTTCGTTATCCTGTAATTTAGTCTAAATACAATAGCAAGAACATCTTTCTGCTCAGTCAAATAGGAATCCATCTCATGGGAAGTCATTAATTCTAGATGGAACGCTTTATTATTAGCGTACTCGATCAAGGTGGGGTGCAAAACCTCATCAATGGCGCCTGCAAGTTTTTCCGGTTCTGGAGGAAATATCTTTTCCGACACTGACTTTAAAAAGGTACCGATGTCTTTGTACGTTGTTACTTCCAGATGTTTTTCTTTGATCTCCCGAATCAGGTCCTGGGCGAGGCCCTTTTCGGTGGCACCGTCCTGATAGAAGTCGCCGTCTTCAGTAATCAAGTGAACCTCAAATGTCTCGGCGAGTCCAAGGGCGATTTCCCATAGGAGAGAATCACGGAATTGCTCCTTTCTTGTGTTTGGAGAGGATTCATTCAGCACACGTGCAAGAGCCGACTTCATACTCTCGAAAGAAAGATCAACCGGATACAATACGTCAGAAAGCTCATTTATTCGCCCATGCGCACTCTTTTCAAATTCCTGGGGAGTGGGGAGGTTATGGTCAGGGCGGGAACCCGTAATGGTTTGAATTGTCACAAAAGCCTTCTCGATTTTTCGAACCGAATCTATCCCAGCCTTAACAATTCCCTTAACTGCCTCAGCCTTGGTCACCTCGGATAAAGCTATTTTTGCGCCTAGCTTACGGATGACGTACAACAATGCAGCACCGAGAGAAGACCGGAGCATTCGTTCCCGAATCCAAATATTTGCATCAAGGACAAGAATAATCGGGCTTGAGGACATAACGAAATACTCCTTTATAGATAGATAACACCTCCCTTGTAATTTATACTAGGTCTGGACCTCTAAGGCAAGAACTTATCTCACGATGAATGAAAATATAAAGTCAAGAAGAGGAAAGACTGTCCTGAAAACAGCTTTAAGGTCCCTGAATCAAGGCAACTTTTATTACTTCTTCAATCGAGTTCACTGGGGTCAGTTTGACTGCATCGAGAATGTAGGAAGGTAGGCCTTTTGCCTCCTGGAGGTTATCAGCAGGGAGGCACACCTCTTTAACACCAGCATCATAAGCCGCTCGAACCTTCTGATGAATACCTCCCACTGCGAGAACCTTGCCCATGATGGTGATCTCACCGGTCATTGCGAGGTCGTTGCGGACACGCATCCCTTTCAAAGCAGAGACAATCCCTGTTACAAGAGTAATTCCGGCTGAGGGTCCCTCCTTTGGAACACCCATGAAGGTCGCGAGAACGGCAACATCAAAATTCTGGCGCCAATCAGCACTGATTCCCAGATCATCATGTTTAGCCTTGATATATTGGGCCGCCGCCTCAATACTCTCGCGCATCACACGCTGAATGGAACCCAATGGGACAATCCTTCCGCTGCCTTTTGTGGCCTGCATCTCAAAACGAAGAATGCAACCGTGGTCACCTTCGACCGCCAAACCGATGACTTCACCCACTGAAGGTTCATTGGGTAAAGTAATTTTCTGGATTCTATTTGCATCTGGTAGCGTTGGTAGAACCTGTTTGCCCGATGGTAAGAGGTTGACCCCAATTTTTACACGATCATATTCTCCAGGAGCTATCAGGTGAAGCTGCTCCCTAACCCTTTGCCGTAATTCGCACGAAAGTTGTAAAACTTCCTCCAATTCCTCATCGCTAACCTTGCCATCCGGATAAAGAAGTTTCACTAATCCAGAAGCAGTTTTCATAACCGCCCGCTGATCTCGACCTGAAATACCCTGGGAAGTCTTTGCCAATGGTAGTATTCTTATTCTTTAATTCAAAGGGGAAATCAATAAAGAGTTTGCCATTTTCAAAAGAGTATTGTTTCCATTAAAAGGTGTCTCTTAATGCTTCATATGCGGCTGCAAAAATCCCTATACCCAAAAAGCATATAAAGATTATTGCCGTCACTCTATTCCATCTTTTCCTTCTCTTAAAATATACCTCAGCGCCCCTATCTTTATTTTTGTCCCAGTCAAATCTGTTTCCATTGAATAGGAGATAAAGGCCAACAAATATATTAGCTATGGGTATTAAAGCTAATAAGCCGTCCACATATAATCGATGACAAAAGCACCATATCGGAGTAAACGCCAGGGCTGGCCAGTTCAAATCTCTTAATCGTTCATCGAAGGAGATTCGCTCGGAAGATTTTGACTCGGTGTCCTTTTCCGTTGGCGGAAAGTCAGCGCCCAACTCGTATCCGCATTTCCAGCACGAGTCGAAACTGTCCTCGTGCTTCTCACCGCAGTTCTTGCATATCCACATGGTCAATTTCCCTGCCGAGCGACCAAAATCGGCGCTGCGTATGCATCTCCTGGATTGCCTTGACTTGCCTTGCTCGACTATCTGGTTCTTTATGTACTCACTGCCGAATTGCGTTTGATAGATTCAGGTTTTCACTCCTCAAACCCATGGTAAATCTATTCCAATTGTGACTGACTATCCCTAATAAACATAAAACCCCATCTCTTCTTCAGAAATGGGGTCTGTTCATTTCATGTCCATATCACCCTCATTGGGGTTAAGGGTTGTTTGTGAGGAACATCTGTCTTGACGGTATTCTATGAAATCAAAATGGAATAGTCAACAAGGATTTGGAAAGTTCTGGCCGTTTACCCGCTTCCGGGTTGTGCTCTCAGTAAAGGAGAGAGGAGGACAAACAAGGGGAGTGGGGGATAAAGGAGGGGGAAAAGGGATTGATTAAGGAGAGGTGAGGAATCAAGAAAGGTTCAAGGGGAGATGACTTTTGATTTCTTTCCCCATCTGTCTCAGCCGGTCTTTCATATATTGGACACCTCAGAATGGAATGGTTCTTTAACAAAGGAAAGTACTTTTTCCCTTAGATGGAGAGGGACTTCTTACAGAACACGTTATCTAAACTGTCCTGAACGGAAGTTGATTTGACAAGCGATGTTAAATTACCTCTTGTTTAACGCTTGCACCTACAAAGAGTGAGGGTAATGTCATATCAGAAGTTGAAGATTACGGGGATGAAAGTATGCATAGGGAGAACTGTCAAAAATAAAAGGCAAGGGCATTTTTGAACCCTGCCTTATCAATAATTATTGGTATAATTCTTACAGCCCCCAGAAAGCCCTTGATAAAAAAGCGGCCATCTGTGCCCTTGTCACTATGTTATCAACACCGTAGGTGCCAGTCACTACCGTTATATTCTCATCTCTAAGTTTCTGGACGTATTTGAAAAAATTGTGTGTTGGCGGCACATCACTGAAATAAGGTGTAGTCGTGTAACTGAAGTTTTCTCCAAATTTGGCCCTAATGATAGCTGCCGCCATCTGCCCCCTGGTGACTAAACCATTAACACCAAAAGTGCCACTCACTACCGTTATATTGTCGTCCTTAAGTTTCTGGACATATTTGAAAAAGTTGTGATTTGACGGCACATCATTAAAATAAGGGGTCCCCGTATAGCTAAATTCTTCCCCATACCAGGGGGGTGAGAACATATATTTTGCACGGATGATAAATGCCGCCATCTGCCCCCTGGTGACAGAGTCCTCAGGACAGTATCGTCTCTCATTCTGCGGAGTATTTGGATTATCCTGAACACATCCTAATGTTATTCCATTCGCATAGATGAAACGGATATAATCATTGGCCCAATAACTCGGTGGAACATCTAAAAATACATCACTGCCTTTGGTAACGGTAAAACTCATGCCGTTACTCCAAGGGCCATCGCCAGCATTATTCCAAGCCCTTACCCACCATGTATATTCTCCCTCGTCCCTCCATACTCCAACCTGGGTCGCTGAGCAAGTACCTGTACCAGTGGCACAATTGGCACCACCAGCTCTAAACAAATAGGTAAGATCAAAAACAGAGTCTTTTACTCGCAGGGTATACTGTTGTGCCAAAGACACTGCGTTCCAAATAAAAGTGGGGTAGGTTGTGCCGATTATTCCAGAGGGCAAGACCTGCGTGGTTCCTCCGGGAGGAGGGAGTGGACCTGGATAAATCCACTTAATGCCTGCTAAGTCATCATCAAGAACGGTTAGAATTTCTCCGAAAGATAAACTTCCATACATGGCTTTACCTCTATCATTGTGTCCATAAAGGTCAACTAATCGAAGCCAGTGTCCCAGTTCATGTTGGGCTACGGAAGGAAGATCTATCTTATCAGGTGAATAGGCAGGACTGAGTGGAATACGGGTATTGAATACAGTATCAGCCTCGGTTATTATGCTATTACTATCTTTAAAACACGTTAAAGTCCGTGCAATGGTTGTGTTATTGCCCAGATCGGTAAAGCTTATAACATTGTAGCCATCTTCTCCATAACCCAGATTAGTAGTTCCTGCGTGGTTGAAAAGAAATTTGGCCCCTGATTTGTTGTTCCAATCAAATGCTGCAGAATCAATAGCATCTACAGCTGAAGTCCACCCATCATAACCTCCAGTCGGTGCATTGGCTAAGTTTATATAAAATGGGACCGGAATGTTTGCCCATTTCGCCAAGCCATACCCGAAAGTAATAAAAAGAAGGCCATAAGATTCTAAGGAACCTGCTGCATTAAAGAAGCCAACTGTATCTCTCCAACTCCCTGGTGAATAGAGGCGCTTCTCAACAGGATCAAAGAAAGTGAATACTTCAGCATGTATTTCTTTATCTGACCAGAATCTAATTTTCGAGTTATCAGATTTATATTTTCCTTCTTTATATCGAAAGCCGATAGTAGGATAATCACTATTACCCCGTGAGTCCCCAAAGTATTCCCCTTTTATAATAAGCACATCACCAGTCCCAGCCGATATTGTCCCGGGACTTACCTCCTGGATTATGGGACGTAACGCTACTGCCAAAGTATCCTGTTGTATGGGTGTAATGATAGTTTTTTCAAAAACTTCTTCAAAGGAAATTTGTGTCTGGCCATTGATATAGGCCTTTAACCATGATAAAAATCTATCCTCTGTCAGCGATTGGAGTTGATTTGTTCCAATCATTGGTTCTTGAAGCAAATAAACGCCATCCGGTCCCCCAGTTACATCTCCAGAAGATTCTAAAAAGATAATACCGTAATACCCCACGCCAAATTGGGGGGTATCGGAAACCCAGTGTGTGTTATCATCCACCGTGCCCCCAGGGATGGTAATTATAATATCTCTTGGTCCATTTCCCTTTATATATTCATCAATGAGAACAGTTACATCAGTAAAGATAAGGGTTTTTTCGGAGTTCCAGTAACTCTTGACTTCGACGACTTGACCCCGAACAACCTTTTCGGAAAGATCAACCCTTTGCGCCCAGTTTGTCTTGAGGCGTGATGCCTGAACTGGTATCGCCATTAAAAGGCCAAGAAGAAAATAGACCAGTAAGATAATCCCAGAGACTCTCCATTGGTGGCCGTCAGAACTGTTAACACTTTTGAATTTTGGATGAGCATTCATAAAAATGGGCCCCCTTTTAAATAACAAAACTTGTCGCCTTTAAGTGATAAGTGAAGTGATAAAGTGAGTCGAGTAGACCGGTTTCTCCAAATACCGCAGGTTGAAGTTTGTTTTCTCTGTTTGCCGCTTGGTTTCCCAGCGGTGCCACAATATTTCAACCGTGTATCCGTCGGCCCCGGCTCTTCAGGGTGGCTTCTCAACCAACCAGATTCTTCTGACTTTGCCTGGCGCACTAAGAACTCGCTTTTGGATGAGGTGAATGTACTAAAAAGGGAGTTGTATGTCAAGAAAAAAAAGACCATCGAGTATTAGCAATAGAAATCAAGCATATTTAGCTGAAAAGGCAACCCGTGGATTTCAGGAAGGAAGTGTTGACTAACTTTGCAGTCCCCACAAAGGCAAATCCTGACTTCACAGTTTTATGGAATAGGTCTTCCAAAGAGGGGGGCAATGACGACATACCCCATCTTCCGCGGTTGAAGGCAACTCCCCCACCTCGTCCAGTTTTCTTATGATGACGGAGAGCTTTTTTGCGAAACGGTTATTTGCTGGGCATTGGTGTCCGAAAGGCCCTATGTTGGCGGAACGTGCCCTGCAAGCCCTACCCGCGAGGGCGGGAGGCTTCACAATGGCAAAGACGAACAAAGATACATCGAAGGACAAGTATTGGTCGAGAAAGGAAGCGATATCGGTGGGGTTTATGACTTGCCTGATAACATCGGTTTTTTGGGCTATTTGAACACGAAGCTACCGGAGGAAAAAATAAAGGAGCGGATGGATTACTTTAAAGAGCAGGCCAAGCAATTGATGGTAATCAGATCATCTTCCAACGATAGAACCTGAGATTTCGAAGTGACAAAAAAGTAAAAGTGGCAAGTTTTCTTGGTATATTCGAAACCTGTGACTCTCCGTGACCTCGGTCAACTTCTTTTGGACCTCAACCTGCCGAACCCGTTTCCATCCTCGAAGGAAACAGCTCCGTCAGGGCTGATATAAAGTCATCAATCTGCAATTCGGGCCGATAGTAGCGACTTTCCCTCAATCGGATTATGCCCGGACGGTCAGGGGCGGAAAAATGTTTTGAGGCAAGGTGCCCCGCTTCCATAACGTACGGCTCGTCTCTCTTATGATCACGCAATTCGAGGGCATGTCCCCACTCCTCCTCCGTCGTCGTCGCCAGGATGGTGTACAAATCCAGGGCATGGTAGCGGCCGAATTCTTTATCGGCATCGTCGAGCCGGTCCCTGAAAGCGAACAGCTTCATCATCAGAAAAGTGTAAGGATGTGGGAGGAAAACCTCGGCTTGCCAGAGTTCGCCTGAACTGAGTTTTCCAGCCAGAGTTTCCGGCAACAGCCCCTCCTCCAGCGTCGGTGCTTCGTCCACCGGATGGGCGTGAATGCCGACGGAAGGATTGGGGTGCGCACGGCGGTCATCCGTCTTCACCCCCGTGCCCTGAAAACGGCTTTGCGGGCCGGTAAGGATGTCTATCTTGACGCTGCCTGCCTCAACGCCTCCCGGCCCGGGTTTCACAAACTGGTATTTCTCCGCGCCGGGAACAACCTGATAGCCCAACCTGGCAATCGCCTCTGCCAACGGTTTCAATTTCGCTGATTGGATGAGGAGTTCCGGTCGCAGATACAGATCGAGATCATTGGTGGAACGTGGCTCAGGCCATTCGAGAAGAAGTGTTCGTACACCCAGCCGGCGCACGTGATTGGTTTTGAGATAGATGCCGAACCCGCCGCCGATGATGAGTTTGATGTCCGTGCCTTTTACTTCATGGAGCAGGTCGAGCAACGCCGTTTGAAGATCGGGCATCATGATCATTGCTGCACCGGCTCAAGATCCTTCAAAATGGACGACTTTACCTGTTCGGCAGTCTCCCGGTCCCGTTTGTCGCCAGCCATCAATTCCAGGTACACCTGCACCGGGGAAGCCCACCAGAAGTCTCCCTCCTGCCGGGCATCGAAGTAGACCGTCTCATCTTCCGTCTCGACGAGTTCGAGATTCGGGAAGCGATCCGACTGACTTCCAGGCAGCCGCTCCAACAGTATCTCCAAACGTGGGCAGTAGACAGAGAACAGATCCCCTCGCTGCATCACCGCATATTGCGCAACCGATGATGTCCCTGCAGCCAGAAGGGGCAGGTTCAACTCCTCCGATTGCTTCTGTATCCATTCCCGGATCGTTTCACTGCTTTCCGGAACCTTGAGACGGACTCGCTCATTGATCTTTGGAGGGACATAGTTGTCACTCAGTTTTTCCAGAAGCTTGTCGGGTTGTAGCAGGCGAATGATGCCCTTGCGCTCGACGACCAAATCCTCCTCCAATGTCTTCAAGGCTTTAGACACGGTCGATAGACTCATGGCCCTCATATCCCAACGGTTCACCAGCATGTTTCGCCGGTTGATTTCTGCGCAGATCTCTTGAACAGTGTCGTAGTCGGACCGGACGAGAAAGACCCTGCCAACCATTGAACTATTCTTCCGATAGACATTCTTGATCGGGGCCGAGGAGGAAAAGCGGTTCCTCTCGCCGCTGCGGAATACAGCAAGCATGCCCGACACAAACACCACTCCGTTGCCGCATAGGTCGATTCCGCTGATCTCTTCCCGCTCCAGCTCCTGCAGTTGCCGTTCATTGAGGAAAGGCATGATGAGCATAGGCCGGTAGCCCTTCGGGAGCGACAACGATTTCAGCAGGTTGATCCCATCCTGGAACGCCTTGGGCGTTGAACGGGATTTGCATTCGACGACGAACCTTGCTGTGCTCTTGCGCCATGATGCCTCAACCACTGCATCGAAACGGCCGCTTCTGCCTGCCTCCGGCTGTTTTTCCAGGAAACGAAAAGAGAGCGGAGGTAGCGAAACTTTCCCCCTCCGCAACTGGTCAAGCATTTCTTTCTCTGTCGGTATTTTCCTGATTCTTTCCATTTTCCTGTTCAAGAAAATAACACTTTTTAGGAAAATATGCAAGCTTTATCGTGGTTGGGTGATGGGTTATTCCATGTGACAATTGATATACAGGCATACCAGAAAAATACAACAAAATTGCCAATACTCCCTTGCATATTTACATCACAGGGTCAACTGTCAAATGCCCAATTCTCGGCAATTTCCCAGGGAGCAACCAATTCTTTCTCATCATGGGGCCTTCATGGGAAAAGCGTTCATATATTCGATTTGATTCACCATTCGGTGGGCGATCTATCCCTACAAAAGACTTCAGGCCCCCAGGTTACTACCGGAGAAATTGATTATGAAACTTATATAGTACTGCCTATAATATGACGGGAAATAGAGTCACATATATACAGAATCACATCCGTCAGCGGGGGCCTTCCACGACTATGGGGAGTGGGGGGAGGGTATGAGGTTGAGTGGGAAGGCTCCCAGATAATCTGACTGAGAAACGATTGGTCGGCCTTCCCACTTTCCCACTATTTTCCCACTTCTACCTGACTTTCGCCAGTTATTTAGAATCAATTGATTTTATTGACAAATAGAGTTTATTGTGTATAGCCTAATTTAGATGAATACAAATATCACTTTTTTATACGATGGATAGCAAGATTTCTCTTGACAAGATCACAATTATATGATATTGTATGCCCTAATCATGGCTTCCCTTCGCAAAAAGATCATTAATGGTAGACCCTATTATTATGCCGTGGTCTCTAAGCGAATCAAGGGGAAACCCAAAATTGTCCAACAGACTTATCTGGGAACGGCCGAGGCAATTATCAAAAGGCTTACGACCATTCCCGATCCTCTGGAGGTCGGGCACACCGGTTTTGGGGAAGTCGCTGCCCTTTGGGCACAGGCTGAAGAACTCGATCTGGTCCACCTGATCGATGGGGTGATTCTTCAGCATGGGAATCGGGAAATCTCCATTGGAACTTTCCTGACAGTGGGAGCCATCAATCGTGCTGTGGACCCTCGAAGTAAGGATGGCGTAGGGCGGTGGATGAAGAAGACGGTCTTGGGGGATCTCCTCGGCCAGCCCGCCGAGGCGTTTGACAGCCAAAGCTTCTGGGATGCCATGGATTTGGTTGAAGATCATCATCTGGAGGCGATTGAGGAAAAGCTCTGGAAAAAGATTCTCACCCTTTATGGCCTTCTGACGGATGTCCTGCTTTGGGACACCACAAACTTTGCCACCCATATGGATGGTCTGACTTCCTCTGAGTTGGCCCAACGGGGAAAACCCAAGCAGGGGAGTTCGGACCAGAGGCTGATTGGTTTGGGAATGGCGGCGACGCCTGTGATAGGGCTTCCCTTTCTGCATAAGGTCTATGCAGGCAACCAGCATGATGCCAAACTGTTTCCGGAGGCCCTCCGTCTTCTGGTCAATCGCTATCAGCGCTTGGCGAAGACCTCCGATGGGCTCACCCTGATCATCGACAAGGGAAATAACTCGAAGGAAAATATTAAGTTTGGAAACGGCCAGGGCGTTTCCTTCATCGGAAGTCTGAAGCCCTCTCATTTCCCCCAGTTTCTGAAGATTCCCTTGAATGACTATACGGAATCGGTGGGCCCCTACCGGGTCCATCGGAGAAGAGCTAAGGTTTTCGAAAAAGAGAGAGCGGTCATCATTACCTTTCATCCGAAACTTTACGAAAGGCAGAAGAAAACCCTCCAGGGCCGTCTGGAGAAGGCCAGCCTTGAACTGGAGAGGCGATTTAAAGAAGAACAATCCAAAGAGGAATATCGTCATAAGCCAGAGGTCCTTGTCAAACAGTATGAGGCCTATCTGAAGAAGAAAGGGCTTCATTGCCTCCTCAGGGTCAAGATCAGAGGCAATAGGCTCATCCTTCGTAAAGCCTTACGCTCCTTCCGAGAGAGGGAGAAGTCTTTTGGGAAAGTGATCCTCTTTGCCGATCGAGACGAGTTATCGAGCCAGCAGATAATCGATGCCTACCATGGGAAAAATGTTCTGGAAGAGAATTTTAAGTTCTTAAAAGACCGTCACTACCTTCATTTTGAGCCTGTCTACCACTGGACCGATCAGAAGATCAAGGTTCATGCCCTCATGTGTGTCTTGGGGCTCATTTTGGTTAAACTCCTTCTCTACCGAATCTCTCAAGCCAACCTCTCGATGAGCTTGCCTGTTCTTATGGAAGAGCTCAAGGATATGAAAAAAATCATTCTTATTTACCCTCAAAGGCAGGTGAAAGAAAAACTCAGTAAGCTCTCCAGCATTCAAAAGGAACTCTTTCACTTGTTCAATCTGTCTAAATACATAGACCCCGGTTAAGATTAGGTATGACAACTCGCAGGATATATCCTACTGTAATGACAATGTATTTCTCATAAACTGGCGAAAGTCAGGTTCTAATTAAAAAAATGGGGTTAAACTGGTAAATAGCTATTACAGAATTGATTAAGAATTATAGTAACTTATTGAAATCATTAACCTCTTATTGCCCTTTCGTAATCAGTAGGTCCTCGGTTCAAATCCGAGCGTCGGCTCCATAAGGATTTCAGGCACTTGCGAAAAATCGACGCCAGGGTCGGGATGGACCCTGCCTTTCTGTTCTTACAACACCGAAGTTGGTTCCAGATCAGGAATCACTACCGGAGATTTTAATCCAAAAGAGGACGGGATTTATCGCTTCACAGAATCTCAGGTGAGGTCTTTTCGGCCACGAAGTAAAGGGGAGGGACCCCCTCTGTATCAGGTGCGAAAGTATCTTAGTTGGCGCGGGTCTGGCTGTAATACCACTGCATTTGGCCGGTGCCGCTTTCCTCGTCCACATTCTCTTGGGCAAGCATTTTCTTCCCACGGCCCGGCGGCAGAACCTCCTTGAGCTTCCACTGATTGTCCAGCCGGCCAAAGGTCCAGTATTCCTCGAAGGGTGTCACATACTCCTGTTGGCTCATGATCTGGCCCCCTCTTTGCGAAATCCTCTGGGCGTGGGCGCTGATGCGTACCACAAATTCATCCTTCGAATTATCAGCGAAGTTCCGCACCAGGATTAATTCGGCTTTTCGCACACAGAGATTGCGGTATTCGACCTTCAACCCTTGCTTTTGCCATTGTTGAATTTGTGTCCGAAGGTGCTCTGCAATCTCCGGGAAGAGATCGGTCGAAGGTATTTGGTTAAGATCACCCGATTCCTTGGCCAGGTAGACGCTCAGAAAGACCTGCCGTGCCCTTTCAAGCATCTGGCTTCGATCCCAGAGTTTGTCGGTTTGAACAAGAAAGTTCAGCATGCGCTCAATGTGTGTCGCCTTTTCTCCGGTCTCCTTCTCCAACCAGGGTCCCGCCTCTCCCTTTTTCCTAGCCACTTCTCCATAAATCCCCTTGATCGTGTCGTCGGTTAGCATCTCTGCAAAGTTCTCATCCTTGAGCACATCGGATTCACCCGCCTGCTCGATTTCTCTCAGGAGCCATTGATCACCAACCCGATGGAAAGTCCAGAACTCCTGGAAACGGGCTGGCGTCTTATCGCCTCGCAGGAACCTCCCGGTCTTGTCGTCCAAGTAGTAGTCTTTGGCTGTGGCTGTGATGAGGGCTGTGAACTCACGCTGATCAGGTTTTTCCGTATACCGAACATTGACCAGATCGATATATTCGACCTTGAGATTCTCGATATGGTTGACCTCGTGGTTCGCAATCATGTTATTTAGCTGGGCTGTGTGTTGATTGAACAGATCCTGCATCATCAGGGGCTTCATAGGCTCGTAATTTCGGGCCTGCCAACACTCCTGGAGTTTGCGGAAGGTAGAATCAGCCAGTTGCCGTAAACCTTCAGGTTTTACAGAAGGATCCTGCTTGCCAAGGAAAATGAGCAGTTTTTCAGTCTTTCCAGCCTTAGAAGCTACTTTATTTCTGTCATAAACAAAATCGAGGTTTTCGCTCTTCTTATTCTTTTGACTTCTCGCTGCGAGAATAAATATTAATATAGGAAGCGCGCACATAGCGCCAAAGATGAGGAGGAATGCAGTCCATGAAAGCTCTCCTCCACTTCCACTACCCCCGCTGCTGCTTCTGGAACTGGAGCTGGAACTCCCTCCTTTGTTATGAGTCACAAAACCCGCTGCCACGAAGGTATTGGGCCTTCCAACGGTGAGGTTGTATACCTGTTGCTCCTGCTCCTCCATTGAAATTCGAAGGACCGTAGCCGTGTGGGTTGTACCCTCTCTCCACACAAGGACCTTCTGGCCTGGCCGGAGCTGCCCTGCAAGGAGAAAGTCCCCACCGGGTAGTCCAATGGGATGGTCCGACGTGGTTCTTAGTAAGCCGCGATCCGTCTCAATCTTGAGTATGAGGGAATGGGTGTCGAAAATCCTCTCGACCCGAGCGGGGATGATATGTCCTTCAAGGTCAAGGGCCAGCACAGAATCTTTTAGCGAAAGCCTTTCAATGGGGATCTGGCCCCGAGTCGTTTGGATGGGAGTTCCTGTCGGGAAGCATCCGCCGCCTTTGTTGTGTACAACAACGCCTTGTGCGACAAACGTATTGGGCTCATCGACCTGGAGGTTGAAGACCAACTCTTCATCCCCAGCAAAAGTGAGCTTTCGAATGGTTCTAGCCACTAGCCGGCCATCCTTCCAATTCATGATACGATCTCCTGGCTGGAAATCTCCTGCTGACCGGAATCTGCCCTCCCCGAGGCTTATTGGATGTTCCTCTGTTGCAGCGAGGACCCCTCCGCTGGTTTCGACCTTCATCACTTGATTCTTACTGATGAAGATGCTCTTTACAGTAGTCCGGACAGTTACGCCATCGTTTGTGACTGCTAAGACCTCGTCACCCGCAGCCAGCGTCTCGATGGCAACCGGTCCATCCGGCGTGGAAACCTTGGTCCCTGCTGGAAAGCATCCTCCTCCTTTATTATGAACTGCAATGCGACCGGCGAAAAAGGTATTGGGGTGATCGTTCTGCAGGTTATAGACCTGAACGCGCTCATGAACCTTCTGCAATGAAATGATTCGCTGCTCGGAAATCCATTTGCCA
>Ga0315276_10001559_pt1 | contig 20565 bp, 18 predicted proteins | sample YL17G05_0_MG_FD_204542 | JGI IMG/M metagenome (GOLD analysis project Ga0315276, IMG submission 204542) | Sediment microbial communities from Yellowstone Lake, YNP, Wyoming, USA - YL17G05_0 | ecosystem: Environmental > Aquatic > Freshwater > Lake > Sediment | place: USA: Wyoming | collected... | reverse complement strand
CGCCGCCGAAGGCCCAGGGCCGCTCCGGCTTCTCCGTCCCCTGTTCCCGGCTCATCTCTTCCATGCGGGCGGAGTATCCGACAACCCGCTCCGGGTGCAAGCGGGAGCATCGACCGCGCAGAGAATCGACCGTGCATTGCGAATCTCCGGGCGGCTGCTAGGCTCGTACTCCCATGCGCGACGCCCTGCCGTTCATCCTCTTCTTCGTGGGCATGTACGTCCTCCAGCGCTTCATCCTGCCGCGCTTCGGCGTCCAGACCTGAATGTCCCCCCCTCGACCCCGTGACGGGTCGACCGACAAGGGCAACCCGACCGGAGGCTGCTGAGGCGTTCGCGCGGGTTCCGCGGCGCCGGCTCAGCGCATGATCCGCCCGCTCGACGGGTCGGGCGGCAGAACGCCCCTGTTGAGCGGTTGCGGGTGCCAACCCACGAAGGCCATGAAGAGCGCGAAACCGACCACGTAGGCGACGATGACCGGCCAGCCATGGCGAACCCACTTCACCGCCGACTTGGCCTCCGGGTACATGTTGGAGAGGGCCACGCCCGCCGAGGATCCGAACCAGACCATCGATCCACCGAAGCCCACGGCGTAGGCGAGCATGCCCCAGTCGTAGCCGCCCTGCTTGATGGCGAGCGCGGTGAGCGGGATGTTGTCGAAGACCGCCGAGAGGAACCCCAGGCCAAGCGTGGTTGGCCAGGAGGCGACCGGCAAGCTCTCGACCGGCATCATCGAGGCACAGACCACGAGCGAGAGCAGGAAGATCGAGCCCTTGAAGGTCTCGGGCAGCACCTCCCAGTCGTGGCGCCTCACCTTCACGGTGAGGAGCAGCGCGACCCAGACGGCCGCCCCGATGAACGGAAAGTGATCGGCGGCGGCCGGGAAGCGCAGGTTCAGCACGATGTTGGTGACGATGGCGAAGACCAGGATCAGCCCCACGATGAAGATGCGCCCCCAGTCCACGTGGGTGTGGGCATGGGCGTCCTTCAGGATGGGGGAGTACCTGTGCTGCCAGATGGAGGCCGGGATCCCGCAGACGACGACGGCGCCGGCGGAGGCGACGTAGGCGTCGAACACCTGCCCCGGATTCACGCCGGCGATCCACATCATGGTGGTGGTGGTATCCCCCACCACGCTCCCGGCCCCGCCAGCGTTGGAGGCGGCCACGATGGCGGCCAGGTATCCGATGTGCACCTTGGCCCGGAAGAGCTGGTGGGCCATGGCGCCCCCGATGAGCGCCGCGGCGATGTTGTCGAGAAAGCTCGACAGCACGAAGACCATCAGCAGCATCACGAACGCGCCCTTCCAGTCGTCGGGCAGGTACCTGGGCAGGATCACCGGCACGTGGCTCTTCTCGAAGTGGCGGGAGAGGAGCGCGAACCCCATGAGCAGGCCGAAGAGGTTGCCGAGCGTGACCCACTCGTGGCCCAGGTGCGAGGCGAAGCCCAACACGCCCGGGCCGGACTTGAAGCCGGCGAAGAGGATCTTGAAGAGCGAGATGGTGACGAGCCCGGTGAGCGCCACCCCCAGCGTGTGGGCGTGGAAGATCGCCACGCCGAGCAGCGTCAGGGCGAAGAGGAAGAACTCGATGGGGATGCCGAACAGCATGGGGGCGGACTAGACCACACCCGGGGCCGGGTCGTCATCGGGGGGGGCGTCATCGGCGGGTCCGGGGGCGGAGCCCAGGATTGCCGCCGCGGCGTTCGCCGCCTGGGCGGCGGTGGGGCGGATCAGCGTCACCGTGCAGGGCGCCTCCCCCACCAGCTTGGTGGCGAAGGTTCCCCAGACCGTCGCCAGCGGCAGGCCCGGGGGTGCCGAGCCGGTGACGATGTGGTCCACCCCGTTCGCGCGGGCGTAGTCGATCAGGGTGGCGGCGGCGTCGCCGCCCTCGAGCACGTGGAAGGAGACCTTTCCGATCTGCAACTGCAGCGGCTCGGCCCAGTGCTTGAGCAGCACGAGGTGCTTGATGCGCTGGGTGGTGGCGATGTCGTCGTCCGACTCGGACCCGACGTCGGACGAGGGTGGGATGACGGTGACCACCGCAAGCCGGACCTGGGTGTCCCCGGCCATGAGCTTCGCCACCACGGCTCGCTCCAGCTGGAAGAGGACCTCGTTTCCGTGGCGGGTGGCCACCGCTGCGAGCACGATGGGGGAGCTGGCGAGGTGGGCGGAGGGGCGGACCTGGCTCGACGGCTCCATCCCGATCGCCTTCACCCATCGTCGAAAGCGCGTGACGACACCGGCGCGCCGGAGGCGCCGGCCCCGATCGGTCACGGTCACCTGGTCGGGGTGGGTCAGGTCGAAGGCGGCCAGCGCCGCCGAGCTGTAACGGCGGTCGGCGCCGGGCTCGAGGCAGCGAAGGACGACCTCCTGGAGCCACTCCGGGACACCCGGATTCCGGGCCCGAGGCGGGACCGGCTCCTGATAAAGGCGCCGCCGCAGCCCCGACGGGGAACCCGGCGAGCCGAAGGGCAGCACCCCGGTGGCCAGCTCGTAGAGGACGACCCCGAGGGAGAAGATGTCGCTGCGCGGGTCGGTGCGGTCTCCCAGGACCTGCTCCGGCGAGATGTAGGGCGCCGAGCCCACCGGCCGCTGTATCTCCTCGGCGAGCAGGTCCGGGTAGTGAGCGTGGGTCGCGATGCCGAAATCGATGAGGACCGCCTCGCCCCCGGGCCGGATGATCACGTTCGACGGCTTCACGTCGAGGTGGATCACCTCCTGCTGGTGGAGGGCGTGGAGCGCGGTGGCGAGCGCGGCTCCCAGCCGCGCCACCTCGTCCGGTGCGATGGGGGCCCGGTCGATCCAGTCCTTGAGCAGCGTTCCCTCGACGTACTCCAAGGCCAGATATGGCTGGATCGCCAGGTCCCCCGAGCCCACGTAGCGCGGCGCGTGGGGCCCTCGAAGCACCGACATCACCGTCTGCTCCTGCTCGTAGGTGGTGATGGTCTCGCCCGGCTCGCCGTAGCCGAGCCGGGGGATCTTCATCACGACCGGGAAGCCGGGGTCGACGTCGGGGGTGACGCGGTAGATCACGCCCATGCCGCCGCTGTGGATCCGCTCCTCGATGAGATACCCATCGATTCGCTCGCCCACCTGGGGGAAAGGCGTCATTCGACTACTCCCCCTTCTGGAGCCGGGCCGCCAGCCGTTCGGGCAGGCCGGCGGCGAGGATCTTGCGCGCCGCGCCGGACCAGTCGTAGGGAACGCGGTGAAAGGTCAGCGTGCGCCGCTCGAGGTCGATCATCGCATAGCAGGCGGCCGTGTTTCCGTCCCTGGGCTGCCCCACGCTCCCGACCACGGCCAGCCAGCGGCGGTGGTTCGGCACGGGGATGGCCACGCCGGGCACCGGCTTGAACGGCAGAGGTCGCGCTCCGGCGCTCTGGAAGTAGAGCACCGGCTCGTGGACGTGCCCGCAGAAGACGTAGGTCGCGCCGCCAGAAGCCTGGAGCGAGCCGGCAGCCGCGCGTGGATCGGTGATGTAGGTGAAGTCTTCGGGCGCCGAGGCGCTGCCGTGGACGAAGAGCACGTCGTCCCGGCGGACGGTGAGCGGGAGGCCGGCGAGAAAGACCCTCTGCCGCGGGGAGAGCTGGATGCGGGTCCATGCGGCGGCGGCGGCGGCAGCGGCGTTCATGCCCACGGACTTCTCCTCGTCGACCACCGCCTCGTCGTGGTTTCCGCGCACCACTGCGGCCCCGTCGCGGGCGTACCCCTCGACGATCTCCACCACCGCCTCGGGATCGGCCCCGTACCCCACCAGGTCCCCGAGGAAAGCGACCTCGTCGGCGCCGCCGGCGCGAGCGTGCTCGAGGCAGGCCTGCAGCGCCTCGAGGTTCGAGTGGACGTCGGCGAAGAGCGCGAGCTTCACCCCGTTGCCCCTGACCCCCGGATCACTTCAGTCGCTCCCCGAGGAACTCGATGAGGTCGATCTTGGTGAGGATGCCGGTCACCTTCTCCCCCTCCTTCACCACCGCCACGTTGTCGTCGTTGAAGATGGCGCGGAGCCGGGCGATGGGGGTGTCGAGCGACACCACGCCCTGCAAGGGCTGCACGAGCGGCTCGACCATCTCGGTGAGCCGGTGCTTCCCCTCGATGAGGAAGTTGAGCAGGTCGTACTCGTGGATCATGCCCACGGTGCGCCCCTCGTCGTCCACGACCGGCATCTGCGAGATGTCGTTCGAGCGCATCATCTTCACCACGGCCTCGACCTTGTCGGTGCGCCGGGCGTGGATGACGCCGCCGCGGCGGCCGCCCAGGATGTCGGCCACGGTGGCGCCGGCCACCGAGTCGCCGGTCTCGACCGGGAAGCCGTTGTCGCGCATCCACTCGTCGGAGAAGAACTTGGAGATGTAGGCCCGCCCGGTGTCGGGCAGCGGCACCACGATCACCTTGCCATCCCCCATCTCCCGGGCCAGCTGAGCGGCCACGTGGACCGCCGCGCCGGAGCTGCCGCCGGCGAAGATGCCCTCCTCGCGGGCCAGCCGGCGCGCCATGGCGAAGGCCTGCGCGTCGTTCACCTGGCGCACGTCGTCCAGGACCGCCAGGTCCATGGCACCGCACATCATGTCCTCGCCGATGCCCTCCACCTTGTAGACCCGCGGCTCGGACATCTTGCCGGTCTTCCACATCGAGTGGTAGATGGAGCCCACCGGATCGACGCCCACGTTGCGGATGGCGGGGTTCTTCTCCTTGAAGAAGCGGCCGCATCCCGACATCGTCCCGCCGGTGCCGATGCCGGCCACGAAGGCGTCGAGTCGGCCGCCGGACTGCTCCCAGATCTCCGGCCCGGTGGAGAGGTAGTGGGCCTCCACGTTGTCGGAGTTGTGGTACTGGTTCACGTAGAAGCTGTTCGGGGTCTCGGCGGCGATGCGCTTGGCCACCGAGTAGTAGCTCTCCGGCGAGTCGGCCGGGACGTTTGTCGGCGTCACCACCACCTGGGCGCCGAAGGCCTTCAGCGTGTCCTGCTTCTCCTTCGACATCTTGTCCGGGATGGTGAAGATGCAGCGGTATCCCTTCACGGCCGCCGCCACGGCCAGCCCCACCCCGGTGTTCCCGCTGGTGTTCTCGACGATGGTGCCGCCCTTCCGGAGCAGCCCGGCCTTCTCGGCCTTCTCGAGGATGTGGAGGGCCATGCGGTCCTTGATGGAGCCGCCCGGATTCATGTACTCGAGCTTCACCAGCACGATGGCGGCGCCCGCGGGCACCACCTTGCCGAGCTTCACGAGCGGTGTGCGGCCGATGGCGGACAGGACGTCGGCGTGGAAGGCCATGTCGGATCTCCCGGAATGCCAGGTTTGACGGGGGTTCGAGCCTTATAGGACCCGTTCCGACGGGGTGTCAACGCGCTGGCCCGAGAGGCCGGCGAGGAGGAGGCGGCGGTGACGGATCGCTCGAGCGACGTGGATTCGAGGGTGCGCGGGGCGATGACCCGGGCCATCGGAAAGGACGCCAGCGGCTGGCCAGTGTCTCGGATGGCCGGCCACGCCTCCCTGCGCAGCTACTGGCGGGTGGGCGCGCCACCCGGCTCCCGGGTCGTCATGGTGATGCCGGAGAACGCCCGGTCCGAGGAGGCCACCAGCGGCGCCGCCCCGGTGGAGGACCCGTTTGTGAACGTGCAGCGTTATCTGAAGGGCGTCGGCGTGCGCGTCCCCGCCATCGACGCCTTCTTCGCGCCCGACGGGCTCATGGTGCTCGAGGACCTGGGCGACGAGATGCTGGAGACGCGACTGCTCGCCGGCGACCCGGCCGAGCCGCTCTACGAGGCTGCGGTGGACCTGCTGGCCCGGCTGCGGGCCCGCGCCGAGCTCGCCCCCGACCCGGGCTGCGTGGCCTTCCAGCGCACCTTCGACCGCCTGCTCTACCGCTGGGAGCTGGGCCACTTCCGCGAGTGGCTGCTGGAGGCCTGGAAGGGATCGGTCCTCTCGCCGACCGAGCGCCCGGTGGTGGAGCACCAGTTCGACGAGATGGCGGAGGCGCTGGCCGCCGAGCCCACCAGCTTCACGCACCGCGACTACCAATCGCGCAACTTGATGGTGCTCCCGGGGGGCGAACTGGCGGTCATCGACTTCCAGGACGCGCTGCTCGGCCCGCGACAGTACGACCTGGTGGCCTTGCTCCGGGACAGCTACGTCGAGCTTGCGCCGGATCTCGTCGACCGGATGCTCGCCCGCTACCTCGGCCGCCTCGAGGCTGAGGGCGGCCCGCGCCTCGACCCGGTGCCGTTCCGCGCCACCTTCGACCTGCTCACCGTTCAGCGCAAGCTCAAGGACGCCGGACGCTTCGTCTTCATCGATCGGGTGAAGGGCAACCCCGGATTCCTGCCCGCCATCCCGGCGTCGCTGCGATACGTCCAGGAGGCGCTGGCGCGCCGCCCCGACCTGGCCACGCTGCGGGAGATCCTCTCCCGCCACGTCCCGGAGCTCGAATAGCCGCACCGGTTACTCGGCGCCGACGCCGAGGTAGGTGCGTAGCTTCTCCTCCTCGAACTTCTCCTGCGCTTCCGGCTCGGGCGTGAGAAGCGAGACCGCGATCCCCACCGCGAAGGCGAGGGTCATCGACCAGATGGCCGGGTTCTTCATGGGGAAGATGGCCTTCTCGAACTTGAAGATGCCCACCCAGACCGTGGGGGAGAGAACGATCATCCCGATCGAGCTCCCGGCGCCCACCAGGATCGACCAGACCGCCCCCTGGGTGCTGAACCTCTTCCAGACGATCGACAGGAGCAGAGCCGGGAAGTTGGCGCTGGCCGCGATGGCGAAGGCCAACCCCACCATGAAGGCCACGTTCTGCCCCTTGAAGGCGATGCCCAGCCCGATGGCGCAGACGCCGAAGACGACGGTGGCGATGCGGGCGACCTTCAGCTGGTCCTCCTCGCTGGCCTTGCCGCGCTTGATGACGCTCATGTAGATGTCGTGCGAGAAGGCCGAGGCGCCGGCCAGCGTGAGGCCGGCCACCACCGCCAGGATGGTGGCGAAGGCCACCGCCGAGATGAAGCCCAGGAAGGCCTGGCCGCCCAGCAGCTCTGCCAGGAGCGGGGCCGCCATGTTGCCGCCGGGCGCGATCTTGTTCACCACGTCGCGCCCCACCAGCACCGCCGTGCCGAACCCCACGATGGGAATGATCACGTAGAAGTAGCCGATGAGGCCGGTGGCGTAGAGCACCGACTTCCGCGCCGCCTTGGCGTCGGGCACGGTGTAGAAGCGCATGAGGATGTGGGGCAGGCCGAGGAGCCCGAACATGAGCGCCAGCCCCAGCGACACGGCCTCGAGCGGGCTCGAGACGAAGCCGCCCGGCACGAGCGCGGACGGCCCGTACTTGGCCGAGACCGCGCCGTAGAGGTTGGCCGGGCTCCAGCCGAACTTGGCGAGCACGAGCACGGTGAGGATCGACACGCCGATGAGGAGCAGCACCGCCTTGATGATCTGCACCCAGGTGGTGGCGAGCATGCCGCCGAAGAGGACGTAGGCGAGCATCACGCTGCCCACGATGATCTCGGCCCACTCGTAGGGGATGCCGAACATCAGCTTGATGAGCTGCCCGGAGCCGACCATCTGGGCGATCGTGTAGAAGAGCACGGTGAGGATGCCGCCCACCGCCGCGGCGATGCGGACGGGGCGCTGCTTGAGCCGGAAGGCCACCACGTCGGCGAAGGTGAACTTGCCCAGGTTCCGGAGCGGCTCGGCCACCAGGAACATGAGCGCCGGCCATCCCACCAGCCAGCCGGTCGCGTAGATCATGCCGTCGTAACCCTGCAGGGCGACCATGCCGGAGATGCCGAGGAACGAGGCGGCCGACATGTAGTCGCCGGCCAGCGCGAGCCCGTTCTGGGCAGCCGACACCGAGCGGCCAGCGGCATAGAACTCGGACGAGGTCTTGGTGCGCCGCGCCGCCCAGTAGGTCACCACCAGCGTGAGCGCGACGATCAGGAAGAAGAAGAGGATGGAGGATGCAGTGGGGGAGCCGAGCGAGCTTTGCATGGCGACGGGATCTCCTAGCGGTGAAGCTCGCTCTTCAGGCGTTCCACTTCGGGGTCGTAGGACCGGTTGGCCCAGGCGACGTAGAGGGCAGTGAGCAACCACGCGAAGACGATGACGCCCACCCCGATGGGGATGGCGAGCGGGGTGTTCTCCCCCACCATCTGCGACACGAAGGCCTTGTCGCCGGCGACCAGCAGGATGAACCCGTAGTAGGAGACGAAGAGCAGCGTGAGGAGCAGCAGGCTGACCGACCAGCGGCGTCGCACCAGCGCCTTGAACTCGGGCGACGCGACCACCTCCGCTGCACTGCGGGTGACGCGTGACTTCGCGGTCTTCTCCATGGGTCCCTCCCGACTCAAGTGCTTGCCCATAACAAGGTTCGACGATCGCGAGAAGCGATGTTTTCGCGCACCGGTTGCGCGGAATTCGCTGCCCTCAGGGGGCCAGGAAACACGGGCCGATCCGCACGCTCCGTGCAGTTTGTGCACCCCCCACGCCCCCGCTTTCTCGCGTGCTATCCTGGGCCGGCGATGGCCTCGTTCGACCCGGTCGCCTTCCTGCGGTCGACGCCCCCCTTCGACGGGCTTCCCGCGCCGCTCTTCGACGAGGCCGCCCGGTCCCTCGAGATCGGCTTCTTCCCCGCCGGCACCTGGCTGGTGCGGGTGGGGGATCAGCCGCTCGAGCACCTCTGGATCATCCGCACGGGACTCGTCCGGCTGGAGCGGGGCGGCCAGCCCCTTCAAGTCCTCGAGGAGGGCGAGATCTTCGGCTACACCTCCCTCCTCACCGGGAAGGCCAACATCGACGTCCAGGTGGAGGAGGACCTGCTCGCCTACCGGCTCCCGGCCGTCGACTTCCGCCGCCTCATCGGCGATGCCTCCTTCGCCTCCCACTTCGCGGCCGGACTCGCCGAGCGGCTGCAGGCCAGCCTGAGGCAGGCGCCGCCGGTCTCCTTCCAGCCCGACCTCTCGGTGGAGGTCGGGACGCTGGTCGGTCGCCCGGCCGTCTGGGTCGAGGAAGCGTCAACGGTGGGTGAAGCGGCCAAGGTGATGCAGCGCGAGCGCATCTCGTCGGTGCTGGTGCGCTCCGACCCGCCGGGCATCGTCACCGACCGTGACTTTCGCAACCGCGTGCTGGCCGACGACCTGGGCCCCTCCACGCCGGTCACCGCGGTCCTCTCCCGCCCGCTCAAGACCGTGGAAGCGACCGCCCCCGTCTACGAGGCCTGGCTGCGGCTGCTCGAGGCGGGGGTGCACCACCTGGCGGTGACGCGCGGCGGGGCGGTGAGCGGCGTCCTCACCTCCTCCGACCTGCTCAAGACCGCGCGCGGCCCCATGGCGGTGCTCCGGGAGGTGGAGCGACTGGCCACGCGCCGGAGCCTTCCCGAGTATCCGGGGAGTCTCGTGGAGATGGCGGCCACCTTGCTCCAGGGCGGGCTCGACGCACAGGTCATCGCCGCGTTCGTGGCCCGGCTCGACGACGCGCTGGTGGGGCGAATCCTCCGCTGGGCCGAGGCCGACCTGGGGGAGCCGCCGGCGCCCTACGCCTGGATCGCCTTCGGCTCGGAGGGGCGCAGCGAGCAGACGCTCGTCACCCACCAGGACAACGGGCTCGTCTTCGGCGACGAGGGCGCCGACCGACGGGACTGGTTCCAGGCCTTCGCCGAGCGCGTCAACGACGACCTGGTGACCGCCGGGTTCGCGGAGAGCCGGGGCGGGCACATGGCCCGCCGCCTGCTCGGCACGCGAAGCGAGTGGGTGCGCTTCTTCGCAGCGAGCATCGATGTCCCGCGCGTCTACGACGCCGGCCTCTACTCCGACTTCCGAAGGCTGGGCGGGACGCTCGACCTCTCGCCACTAGACGACGCCCTGGGGCGCGCCGCCTCCCAGCCCCTCTTCCTCCGCTGCCTCGCCCGGGAGGCCCTGCAGTTCGAGCCGCCGCCCACGCTGCTCCTGCGGCTCACCGGCGCCTTCTCGACGGTGGACCTGCTGAAGCAGGGGCTCTTTCCGGTGGTCTTCCTGGCCCGCTGCTACGCCCTCGAGGTGGGGAGCCGGGCGCGAAGCACGCTCGATCGCCTCGTGGCCGCCCGGGAGGCCGGGCTGCTCGGCGACGAGGCCCACGCCACCGTGCCCGGAGCCTTCCAGTTCATCCACGGGCTCCGGCTCCGCCTGCAGCTCCGGATGGCCCAGCGAGGCGAGACGCCGCGGAGCGACGTCGCCCTCTCCTCCCTCACCGCCATGGAGCGAACCCGGCTGAAGGACGCCTTCCGCGCCATCCGCAACTGGCAGGAGACGGCCGCCTTCCACTTCCAGACCCGGTTCCTGTGACCCCCTTGCCCTTCCCCTTCCGCTCTCCGCCCTGGGACTCGGTGACCTACTGGTCCATCGACCTGGAGACCGGCGGCTTCGACCCGAAGCGCGACGCCATCCTGGCCGTGGGCATGGTGCCGGTGCGGAAGGGCATCATCCAGCTGCGGGAGGCGTACCGGACCCTGGTGAGGCCCGCCGACGGGAGAAGCATCGACCCTGCGTCGGTGCAGGCCCACCAGCTCGTGTGGGGCGAGGTGCGAGAGGCGCCGCCGCTGCGCGAGGTGCTGGGCGAGATCGACCGCCGGCTGCGCGAGGGCGTCATGCTCGTTCACTACCGGGCCATCGAGGTCGGGTTCCTGCGCCGGGCCTGCAAGCAGAACGGCGTGCGCTGGCCGTCCCCGAAGGTGGTGGACACCTTCGACCTGCTCCGACGGGTCGCGTCGGTGCGGAGCCCGGACACACCGCTCGACCAGCTCGCGCTCAACCTATCCGAGGCTCGCCGGGAATACGGATTGCCAGCCTACGAGGCCCACGACGCGCTCACCGACGCCGTGGCCACCGCCGAGCTGTTCCTGGTGCTGCGCAAGACCCTGGGCGCCCGATCGGTCCGGGATCTGGCCTGAATCTGATCCCAATCAATTGGCGTGATCCTCCAGATGCGGATCCGAAGTCATGCCGCACTGCGCTATTTCTGCGCACGGGGCCGCGACTGCGCGCAGTGCTTGCGGGGCGCGAATCCCGTGTGGTACGCGTACTGACCTGTGACGTCCTGAAGACAATCCTGGGCCCTAGAACAGACGCGGGAAAAGTCCACGAACCAATGCACCGGAAGCGGTGAAATTGGACCTCCAGACGGGAGAAACATGTCGGACCTGACAGCGGAACAGAAAGAATCCTACTGGAAGTACAACATCCGCCTCACCACGATCCTGCTCGTCATCTGGTTCGTCGTGACCTTCCTGTTCGGCGGTCTCTGGGCGGCCCAGTTGAACGAGATCGTCATCCTGGGCTTCCCCCTCGGATACTGGGTCGCTGCGCAGGGCGCGCTGGCGGTCTACGTGGTCGAGATCTACGTGTACGCGAGGCTCATGAACAAGCTCGACCTCCAGTACGGCATCCACGAGGACGCCTAACCATGAATCTCAATAAAGTCTTCGGCCTCTACACGGTCGGTTTCATCGCCTGCACCATCCTCATCGGGATCGCCGAGGCGATCTTCCACCTCGAGAACCGGGTCATCGGCTGGATCTTCATGGCCCTCTCGATGGGCATCTACCTGCTCATCGGCATCGTCACCCGCACCTCCGACGCCGACCAGTACTACGTGGCCGGCCGAGGCGTCCCCGCCCTCTACAACGGCATGGCCACCGGCTCCGACTGGATGTCGGCCGCCTCCTTCATCTCCATGGCCGGCGCGCTGTCGGCGCAGGGCTTCTCCGGCCTCGCCTACGTCATGGGCTGGACGGGCGGCTACCTGCTGCTCGCCGTCTTCCTCGGCCCCTACCTCCGCCAGTTCGGCCAGTACACCATCCCCGACTTCCTGGGCGCCCGCTACGGCGGCCACACCCCGCGCATCATCGGCGTGGTGGCGGCCATCACGGCGTCGTTCACCTACCTCATCGCGCAGGTGACGGGCGTCGGGCTCATCGTCTCCCGCTTCATCGGCCTCGAGTTCAACGTGGGCTGCTTCGTGGGGCTCATCGGCGTTCTCTTCTGCTCGGTGCTCGGCGGCATGAAGGCGGTGACCTGGACCCAGGTGGCCCAGTACATCATCCTCATCACTTCCTACCTGGTGCCTGTGGTGGTGCTGTCGTTCAAGATCTTCACCATCCCGGTTCCCCAGCTGACCTACGGCCAGCTTCTGCAGCGGAACAACGCCGCCGCCATCGCCCTCACCAACAACCCGGCCGAGATCGCGACCCGGGCCAAGTGGGCAGAGGAAGCCAAGGCCGCGACCGAGGCCATGAAGGCCCCCGGCATCTCGGCGGCCGAGTCGGCGAAGCTCTCGGCCGTGCAGAAGACCGCCGCGGCCCAGGCCAAGGCCCCGTCGGCTCCGGGCGCCAAGTTTGAGAACTACCTGACCGTGCCGAAGGGTCCCGGCATGCTGAACTTCATCACGCTCACCTTCTGCTTGATGGTGGGCACGGCGGGGTTGCCACACATCCTCACGCGCTACTACACGACACCGTCGGTTCGCGAGGCCCGAACCAGCGTGGCCTGGTCGCTCTTCTTCATCTTCCTGCTCTACTTCACGGCGCCGGCCTACGCGTCCTTCGCGAGAAACGCGGTGTTCACCGACCTGGTGGGACAGAAGTTCTCGTCCCTGCCACAGTGGGTGACGCTGTGGGCGCCAGCCGGCCTCTTCACGGTGGTGGACAAGCTGGGTGACGGCGTCGTGCAACTGGCCGACTTCGTGGTGAAGAGCACCGACTTCGTGGTGCTCGCTACCCCCGAGATCGCCGGCCTGCCCTTCACCATCACCGGCCTCGTCATGGCCGGCGGCCTCGCCGCCGCCCTCTCCACCGCCGACGGCCTGCTCCTCACCATCGCGAACGCCTTCTCGCACGACCTCTACTTCAAGGTCATCAACCCGAAGGCGTCCCTCATCAAGCGGCTCACCATCACCAAGATCCTCCTCATCACGGTGGCGCTCATCGCCGCCTGGACGGCCACGGCCCGCCTCGCCATCATCGTGGAGATGGTGGCCTGGGCCTTCAGCATCGGCGCGGCCTCCTTCTTCCCGGCGCTCGTCATGGGCATCTGGTGGAAGCGCGCCAACTACTGGGGCGCGGTCACCGGAATGCTGGTCGGATTCGGGTTGACCATCTTCTACATGGTGGGAAGCCGCTTCTTCGGCCTCAACTGGTGGGGAATCACCACGGTCTCGTCGGGCGTCTTCGGCATCCCGGCTGGGTTCATCGTCATCTACGTGGTGTCCCTGCTCACCAAGGCTCCGTCCCAGGAGATGCAGGACTTCGTGGTGGACATCCGCTACCCGAAGACTGGCGGCGCCTCCGAAGCCATCAACGCAGGCCACTAGCTTCGCAGCGGGGCGGAGGCCAATCCTCCGCCCCGCCTTTTCCCATGAGCCCGAATGCTCCTCAAGATCGTCATGGTGCTGAGGCTCATCGCCTTCATGGTGCTCATGTACCTGGCGCTCGCCTGGTTCGTGGAGCGGAAGAGCACCAATCCTCAGGGAAAGATCCGGGCATTCTTCCACATCGTCTGCGCCCCGGTCGCCGTTCCCGTCTCGCGGTGGCTTCGCCCCGGCACGAGCTACGAGCGTGTTCTCGTGGTGTCCATGCTGTTCGTCGGTGCGACCTGGGCGATGCTCATCGCCTTGAACGAGTTCCTGGTCCGATAGCAACGAGGTGTGGCACGATCTCAGGCTGACGTTCTCAAATTTCCAGGGGTCCGGACGCGGTTGGTCCGGAGGGAAGGTGCAGGTAGCCGGGCCGCTATCTGGAGGATGTCTCTCCAGCCGCGGCCTTTCTCTTTCGAAGCCAGCACACAACGCAAAAGGAGTCGGACCATGGGTTTCCTCGGAAAGCTCTTCGGAATGGAGAAGGACCTGCCGGCGCTCGACCCAGCGAGCCCGGGGGCAAAGCGCATCGAGCAGCTGAAGGGGCCGCTGGAGGCCTTCGTGGGCAAGCTGCACGACCCGGTCGAGCTCATCCCGGCCGAGCGGGCCATCTACGCCTTCATCGGCCGGCCGCCAGACCGCTTCGGCATCGCCTGGTTCGAGAAGGACGGGGTCGAGCACAATCTCAAGACTCTGGTGAAGGCGAAGGGGCTGACCGTGCTCCAGCAGAACACGCTCTCCGCCCACCTGCGAAAGGCCTACGAGAAGCACGTCAACGAGCCCCGCTTCGGCGTCACCATCGGCGGCAAGAAGGTCAAGGTGATCCCCTCCACGGGCCTGGAGGCCGACCTGACCAAGGTGATCCACGAGGTCGACTGAGTCGATGGCCTCGATCGACCCCGTCGCCTACCTCCGGGGGATCCCGCCGTTTCACGAGCTCCCCGCGCCGCTCTTCGACGAGGCGGCCGGGAAGCTCGACGTGGCCTACCACCCCGCCGGCACCTGGCTCGCGCGGGTGGATCAGGCGCCGCTCCAGCACCTGTGGGTCATTCGCAAGGGCGCGGTGCGCCTGGAGCGGAACGGCCAGACCATCCAGGTGCTCGAGGAGGGGGAGACCTTCGGCTACACCTCCCTCATCACCGGCAAGGCTTCGCTCGACGTGGTGGTGGAGGACGACCTCGTCGCCTACCGCATCCCGGGCGCCGAGTTCCAGAGGCTGCTCTCCGACGCACACTTCGCCGGCCACTTCGCGGTGGGGCTCTCGGCGCGGCTTCGCTCGAGCCTGGAGCACTCGCCGGTGGCCACCTTTCCGGCCGATCTCTCGGTGGAGGTCGGGCAGCTCGTCCGGCGGGGGCCGGTCTGGGTGGACGAGGCGACCACCATCGCGGCGGCCGCCCGGGTGATGCGGGACGAGCGAATCTCGTCGGTTCTGGTGCGAACCGACCCACCTGGCATCGTCACCGACCGTGACTTTCGCAACCGGGTGCTGGCCGAGGGGCTGGGGCCGGCCGAGTTGGTGACCCGCGTCTTCTCGCGGCCGATCCAGACGGTGGAGGCGGCGACGCCCACCTACGAGGCCTGGCGGCAGTTCCTCGACGCCAAGGTCCATCACCTCCCGGTCGTGAAGGGTGGCGAGATCGTGGGGGTGCTCACCTCCTCCGACCTGCTGCGCGCCACGGCCCAGGGGCCGGTGGCCGTGCTGCGAAGGGTGGAGCGGCTCGCCTCTCGCGACGCGCTTCCGGGCTACGCCGCCCATGTGAAGGAGATGACCTCCGCGCTCCTCTCCGGCGGGCTCGACGCGATGATCATCGCCGGGTTCGTCTCGCGTCTGAACGACGCGCTCGTGAAGCGCATCCTGACCTGGGGAGAGGCGGAACTGGGGCCGCCTCCTGCGCCATACGCCTGGATCGTGCTCGGGTCGGAGGGGCGGATGGAGCAGACCCTCCTCACCGACCAGGACAACGCCCTCATCTTTGCCAACGAGGGGCGAACGCAGCAGAAGTGGTTCCAGTCGCTCGCCGAACTCGCCAACCGGGACCTCCAGGCGGCTGGATTTCCGGAGTGCCCCGGGGGGTACATGGCCCAGAAGTGGCAGGGGCCCCTCTCGGCGTGGACCGAGCGGTTCGGAGCCTGGATGGACGTCCCGAAGCCCACCGCGCTGCTCGAGGCCTCCATCTTCTTCGACTACCGCACGGTCCACGGAGGGCTCGACCTGGCCCCGCTCGAGGAGGTGATCGCCCGCGCGCCGGCGAAGGTCTCGTTCCTGCGCCACATGGCGAGCACGGCGCTCGAGTTCCATCCGCCGCCGATGTTGCTTCTGCGGCTCAAGGGCGCGTCCTCCACCGTGGACCTGAAGCGCCACGGCATCTCCCCCATCGTCTTCCTGGCCCGCTGCTACGCGCTCGAGGTCGGATGCCGGTCGCGCAACACGCTCGAGCGGCTCGAGGCGGCGGCCCTCTCCGGCGCGATGGACAAGGAGCACCTGGGCATGATCGGGGAGGCCTTTCGCTTCCTGGTCGGGCTCCGGCTCCGGCTGCAGCTCCGGCAACTGCAGGCCGGGGAGGCGCCGGCGAATGCCGTCCACCTCTCCGACCTGAGCGCCATCGAGCGCAGCCGCCTCAAGGACTCGCTGCACGCCGTCCACGTCTGGCAGGGCCAGGCGGCCCACCACTTCCAGACCGAGTTCTGACCGCGCTACTTCTTGCGGTTGAACAACTTCAGCACCAGCCACACCAGCACGGCCATCGCGACGATGGCGCCGAGGAGGGCGAAGAACACGCCGGGGCCGGCCTCCATCTCGGTCACCGAGCCGGTCCCGGAATCCCCGGCCGCCAGGGCCACATGGGCGACCGAAAGGACAACGGCGGCCACGGTGCTGCGCGCTGCGAGCTTCGTCATCTGGAATCTCCGTCTCGGGTGAATGAAACCCCCCTCGCCGTGAAGCGAGGGGGGCCAATGTACAGCGCGAGCGGACCGACGCCTAGGCGTCGTGCGAGATCGTCGCGTTCGGGTCGGTGTCCTTCAGGAAGAACGTGCCGATGACCAAAGACATGACCGCAATGGCGATCGGGTACCACAGGCCGGCGTAGATGTCACCGGTCGCGGTCACGATGGCGAAGGCGATGGAGGGGAGGAACCCGCCGAACCAGCCATTGCCGATGTGGTACGGCAAGGACATCGACGTGTAGCGGATGCGGGCCGGGAACATCTCCACCAGGAAGGCCCCGATGGGCGCGTACACCATCGTCACGTAGATGACGAGGATGACGAGCATCAGGGTCAGCATGGGGAAGTTGATCCTGTTGAGGTCGGCCTTGGCCGGGAAGGCCTTCGTCGCCGCGGCCATCTTGGCCGTGAACTCGGCCGTCCGGGCCTTGAAGTCCGCAGCGCTGAGCGCCGTGCCGTCGAAGGAGTCGATGCGCTCGGTGCCCACGGTCACATGGGCGTTCGAGCCGGCCGGCAGTGCCGCGTTCGAGTAGGGGATCGCCCTGCGGGAGAGGAACGACTTGGCGACGTCGCAGGACTTCCGGAAGGTGGCCTTGCCCACCGGATCGAACTGGAAGGTGCAGGCCGCGGGGTCGGCGAAGACCACCACCGGGGTGGAGGCCTGGGCCTCCTCGAGGGCTGGGTTCGCGTACCGGGTGATGGCTTTGAAGATCGGGAAGTAAGTCGCCGCGGCGAGCAGAAGGCCGGCCATGATGATCCACTTGCGGCCGATCTTGTCGGAGAGCGCGCCGAAGACGATGAAGAACGGCGTGCCGATGATGAGCGCGGCCGCGATGACGAGGTTGCCGGTCTGCGGGTCGACCTTGAGGATGTTCAGCACGAAGAACAACTCGTAGAACATGCCCGTGTACCAGACCACGCCCTGGCCGGCCACGGCGCCCAGCAGGGCGATGATCACGATCTTGAGATTCCGCCAGCGGAGGAACGACTCGGTCAGCGGAGCCTTGGAGCCCTTGCCCTCTTCCTTCATCCGCTTGAACACCGGCGACTCCTGGAGCTGGAGCCGGATCCAGACCGAGATTCCGAGGAGAATGATGGAGAGGAGGAACGGGATGCGCCAGCCCCACTCCTCGAACCTGGCCGTCCCCATGAGGATGCGGCAGCCGAGGATGACGAGGAGCGACATGAAGAGGCCGAGGGTGGCCGTGGTCTGGATGAAGCTCGTGAAGTAGCCTCGACGGCCGTTTGGCGAGTGCTCGGCCACGTAGGTCGCGGCGCCGCCGTACTCGCCGCCCAGGGCCAGGCCCTGGAAGATGCGAAGCGTGATGAGGATGATCGGCGCAGCGATGCCGATCGTCGCGTACCCGGGGAGGAGGCCGACGATGAACGTCGCGCCGCCCATCAGGGCGATGGTGATGAGGAAGGTGTACTTGCGTCCGATGAGATCGCCGAGGCGACCGAAGACGATGGCGCCGAAGGGGCGGACGAAGAAGCCGGCTGCGAAGGCGAGCAGGGCGAAGATGAAGGAGGTCGCCTCGTTCACCGCCACGAAGAAGTGCTTGGCGATGATGGCCGCGAGCGACCCGTACAGGTAGAAGTCGTACCACTCGAAGACCGTGCCCAGCGAAGAGGCGAAGACGACCATCCGCTCTTCTTTGGTCATTCCGGCGCCGGTGCTCGACACCGGGGGTGCATTGGTGGGGGAAACAGCCATCGGTTCATCCTCCGCGGGGGTGTGAGGGCGAGTCGGTGAGGTTTGACCTGATTCGGACCGAGGCAATGGCCCCAGGTTTGTGTCAAAATAAATTGGACGGCGGACACTACCCGATCCGAACGGAGTGAGGGAAGTTTCATCTGCTGGATGTGCGAGAATTCTTGCTGCACTGCGTCAAGATGACGTAGAGGGCTTCATCGCTCCATTTCACGAACCGTGACGATCCGAACCTCCTGCAGGATCCCGGCGAACGACTAGGATGCCGGCATGCCCGATCAGCCCCTTCGCTTCGAGACCCTCGCCATCCACGCCGGCCAGCACCCCGACCCTGTCACCGGCGCGGTGATGACGCCGGTGTATCTGACCTCAACCTACGCCCAGTCGGCGCCGGGCGAGCACAAGGGGTACGAGTACTCCCGCACCCAGAACCTGACCCGCCACGCGCTCCAGGACTGCCTGGCGGCGCTGGAGGGGGCGAAGCACGGCCTGGCCTTCGCCTCTGGCCTTGCCGCCACCGACGCCATCCTCCACCTGCTCGACGCCGGCGACCACGTCGTCTACTCCGACGACGTCTACGGCGGGACCTTTCGCCTCTTCGACAAGGTCTTCCGACGACACGGCCTCTCCTTCACGCCGGTGGAGGCCTGCGACCCCGGCAACCTCGAGCGGGCCATGACGCCGAGGACCAAGCTCGTCTGGCTGGAGAGCCCGACCAACCCCATGCTGAAGATCGCCGACCTCGCGGCCGTCGCCTCGATCGCCCGGGCGCGGGGAGCGACGAGCGTGGTCGACAACACCTTCGCGACGCCCTTCTTCCAGCGGCCGCTCGAGCTGGGCATCGATCTCGTCTGCCACTCCACCACCAAGTACCTGAACGGCCACTCCGACGTGGTGGGCGGCGCGGTGCTCACCTCCGACGCGGGGCTGTACCAGCGCATGCAGTTTCTCCAGAACGCGGTGGGCGGGGTGCCCTCCCCCATGGACTCGTTCCTGGTGATGCGGGGGGTGAAGACCCTCCACGTCCGGATGGAGCGCCACCAGGAGAACGCGTTTCGCCTCGCCCGCTTCCTGGAAGGGCACCTTCAAGTGGAGAAGGTCACCTACCCGGGCTTGCCGTCGCACCCGCAGCACGAGCTGGCGCGCCGCCAGATGAGCGGCTTCGGGGGGATGCTCACCTTCGTCATCCGGGGTGGCCTGCCCGCGGCGCGGGCCTTCCTGTCGTCGCTCCGGGTCTTCGCGCTGGCCGAGTCGCTGGGCGGCGTGGAGAGCCTCATCGAGCACCCGGCCATCATGACTCACGCAAGCGTGCCGGCGGAGACGCGGGCGGCGCTGGGCATCGCCGACGGCTTCATCCGGGTCTCGGTGGGCATCGAGAACGCCGAGGATCTTCTGCAAGATCTCGAGCGGGGCTTCGCCGCCGCGCGCGCCGCCCGTTAGTCCGGAGGTTCCCATGTTTGCACTCCTCGCCGCCATCGCCCTCGGCGCCACCCCGGCCGTGACCGCCACCCCCGTGGCTCCTGCCGCCGACCCTGCCCTCGCCGCCGCCGCGAGCCGCACCAAGGCTGCCCTCCTCGCGAAGCACGGCGAGGCGCAGCGCGCCCGCATCGAGCGGGGCGTCGACCAGGTGGTGCGGTCCTGGCGCGCCGCCGACGGCACGCCGGCCGCCTTCGAGGCGCTGGCCCTCGAACAGTTCGTCGCCGACGACGCGGCGCTCGCGGCCACGCTGGCGCGCTTCGAGGAGAACCTGGAGGAGCTCGACGGCCGCTTCCTGCAGGCGAACCGCACGCTGGCCCGCCACGCCGTGCTCGACATCGGACCGCAGCTCCCGGTGGACGGGCTCTTCGCCGCCTTCGACTCGGGCGCCCACCTGAACGACGACCTCTACGACTCGAAGCTGGCCTTCGTGGCCTTGCTCAACTTCCCGCTCACCACGCTCGACGAGCGGCTCGGCGCGGGGACTTCCTGGTCGCGCCGGCGCTGGGCCGAGGCCCGGCTCGTCGGCCGGCGCGGCTCGCTGGGCGGCGCGTCGGACGGCGGCATCGCATCGCGCGTCCCCGGCCCGGTGAAGCAGCAGATCGCGAAGGCCTCCGCCGACAGCCAGGCCTACGTGGCCGACTACAACCTCTTCGCACATCACCTCGTCGACGGCTCCGGGGCGCGTCTCTTCCCGAAGGGCACCCGGCTGCTTTCCCACTGGAACCTGCGCGACGAGGTGAAGTCGTCCTACGGCCAGCCCAGCGCGCTCGCCCGGCAGCGAGTGCTTCGGCGGGCCATGGAGCGGATCGTCGCCCAGGAGATCCCGCTCTCGGCGGTGAATTCACCCCTGGTTGACTGGAACCCGTTCACGAACGAGGTGCGCCCGGCCCCCGCGGACGCCATCGAGGGGGGCCTCGCCCCGCCGGCGAAGGCCGACCCTGCCCGGGAGCCCGACACCCGCTACGCGATGCTGCTCGCGAACTTCCACGCCGTGCGCGCCGCCGACCCGTTCACGCCGACCGCACCGAGCGCCATCGCCCGGAAGTTCCAGGTGGACCGGGAGATCC
>Ga0315276_10001557_pt1 | contig 20579 bp, 25 predicted proteins | sample YL17G05_0_MG_FD_204542 | JGI IMG/M metagenome (GOLD analysis project Ga0315276, IMG submission 204542) | Sediment microbial communities from Yellowstone Lake, YNP, Wyoming, USA - YL17G05_0 | ecosystem: Environmental > Aquatic > Freshwater > Lake > Sediment | place: USA: Wyoming | collected... | reverse complement strand
TTAGTGACAGGGAATGGAGAGAAAATCCTTTTAGTAATGCACATGCTGCTGGAACATTTCCGGTAGCAACTTCATGGTTAAATACATATGATTCTATTACTCATGAAACAATAAAAACTTGGTATGCTTTATGGTTTAGTTATGCTGGAAAATATAAAACTGTTTGGACTTTTGTTAATTGGACTTATGTAGAATCTCAAGTATTAGAAAATGATTATTCCATATTTTTTTCAAGATTAGATAATGGAAGTTTTAATGACCCACAAAAAATATTTATTCGTAGAGTTTTATATAGTGGGCCATTATATAATCTTTGGTGGCAGGGTGCTTGCCCAACAGAAAATAGATTTATGGCTAAATTGGGGTTAGAAAATAAATTATTTATTAATTTTAACCATGCCTGGGATGGTTCTAACTACTCCTTTGGTGGGTATGCCGAAACGTGGGTGTATGAGGCTCCTACTGAAGATAATCCACAAGGAAGTTCAAGATGCATAGACCAGTTAGGACAAGATTGGATATGTTATAAGAGTTCTAATTTTGGTGGTACTATATCTGGATTTAATAATTTTACTGGTACATTGTCAACAATTATTACAGGTTCTAATATGGGAGGTTACAAAGCAACCTCTTATCACTGTGATATGAACCCTATTACCGTAGTGTATAATTTGGTGGGAGGGGCATCCCTTGTTTATGATGAAAGTTCTTATTTTTGGAATGGTACTACTAGTGTTTATACCCCTAAACCAGAATCATATACTGCTACTAAGAACTATTGCCAAGCAGCAGTAATTGCCCAAGTAATGATTAATGATCAACTGGTTTCTTTTTTAGAACCACGTTATCAATATTCGGAATGTTGGTCTACCCCTGAAAAATTTTATGATACTGCAAAAAGGGTTATGCAATCATGTATGGGGTGGATAACTTTTTGCCAAGATAAAATTAGATTTATTGTTCCAAGGCAAGGTGAAACCGTTGAACATTATTTTGCAATGGAGGATAGTGATCATGTATTTAATGGGACACAGTACTCACCTTATTGGTATGAGGGGTATCCTGTTTATGGGGATGCTTACCCATCTAATAGATATGGAATAATCTATATTGATGTTTCTGCTTATCCAGTAAATTATTTTAAAGGGGAAACTGGAAGTTTTACTCTTGATGGAGTATTTTATGAGTTTGTTGTTAAAGCCCATATATGGACTGATAGAATAAAAGTTGTGATTACAAATACAACTGTCCCCTCTGCTTGGACTTGGAGCGATGTTCCTTTTTATGGTGTCCCAATAACTATACATAGAAAAGACAATATAAAAGAAGGATCATTTGTTTATGGTCAAAAATCTAAAATGGGGATGCCTAATATTACAAGACTTGAATTCCAAGATAGGAATAAAAATTATATAACTGAACTTAGTGAGGTAGTGTCTGAATCACTTAGACAAAGTGATGGATATGATAAAATTCAAACTTATAGTATGCCAGGGATTAAACGGGCTACTCAGGCATCTAGAGTAGTTCAGCAGCTACAAGATTATCTTGAATTTGTTGGGTGGACTTGTGGGTTTGAAACGGATATAATAGGTATGTCCTTATGCCCAGGAGTTATTATTGGGATTTCTCATCCAGTTACCGGATGGGTTTGTAAACCATTTAGGGTTATGTCCCTTGAGGAAACAGGGGATGATTTTAATATGAAATTGGAATTAGAGGAATATATTCCAAGTGTGTACCATGATCAGGGTATCCCCCCAATTATTTCTGGAACTGGTAGTGGATCAGGTACAAGTGGGTGGAACTCCGCACCATTACCATTAGATAATTTTTCAATGCTTGAAGATCAGACCATGCCCTATTTGTGGATTGGTTATAATTCGGCTGGTGTTCAATCAAATCTAATAGGAGTTAATGTTTTAAGATTAAATGGATCTACTTGGGAATTAGTAGGAACTTTTTTGGGTGTCCCTGTAACAATGGAATTATCAGTTGCTTTAACAGATTCTAAATTTGATAATCAATCTATTTCTTATACGAACCCCCAAGGGGGGTCAATACCTTTATCTGGAAATGTTTGGATAGGTAATGAGCTAATAGGGTATAATGGTGTTGACACAACTAATAGAAAATTAATGAATCTTGTAAGGGGTGTGAATGATACCCCAATTACTTCTCATAGTGTTGGAACTTTAATAACTGTTTTTGGTACTGCTACTTATATTGAATATTTATCATCTTGGGTGGGAGTGCAGCAATTTAAAATTACTCCTATTGTTTATGGGGTAGCATCTATGGGGGATGATAGTGACGCACCCACATTATATATGCCCATTGTTGGTTATGCTTATAAGCCACACCCACCAGAATCATTGCGTTTAGTGGAAGAATAAAATGAAGATATTTAAATTTACAAGTGGTGGTACTGTTGGCCCGATAGAAGTTTATTATTTTAATGAAACTTTAAGATTTCAAGAAACCTTTGATTATAAAATTTGGTATAAAGATTATCTTTTTGAAACACTTAGGATGAAAGGTATTCTTGGGAGTTCATATAGTTATTTATTAGAGGAATACTTAAATTTAAAAGGAACTATGGGGTGGGTTGAACATTTAATTGAGGTTTTAGGGTTAGTAGATTTAGAAGAACGATATGGATGGGGTTATTTTTCAGAGTTAATGAATTTTTTGGATACTCATTCTCAAAGAATGGTTTATTCTATAAGCTTAAATGAAAATATAGGCTTTGCTGAAAGTGGTACATTTAATCTTGCTAAAGTAGATTATAAAATAACATGGAGATCAAGAACAAAAGAGCCGGGAATAGGTTATGGAAAGGCTGGTTATGGCATTGCTTATAATTATGGTGAGGGTGATTGCGTTGATTTAAAATCTTTTAAAGTAAGAGTATATGTAATGCCAGCACATACTTTAAAAAGAACAGCAACTATCACTATAGTAAGCACCCAAAATCCTGATAATAATGCAGAGTACATTTATACTTCTGCTTTTAATATTGCAGACAATACTACCTTTAAATCTAATTTACAATTTGAGGTTGTTCAAATAAACCAAAGCGATGTTGAATCCCCAGTTGCTTCAATAGATATAGAGCCAATACCACTTTAAGGAGAGTTAAAATGGCTTTTAGTACTTACTTCCATTTTTCTAAACCGGCCCAAGCTACTCAGAGGTATGACCTTGAGTTGAATTTAGATATGGATCTTGTTGAGGCTGCGTTATTAGGGTTTCCTGGGGCAAATCCACCGGGAGATCCTTCTAATTATCCTGATGTGACTCCTACTAACGGAATGAAATGGCTGGATACAGGTACAGGGACACTAAAAATCTATTATAATACTACTTGGAATGTTATTCACACTTTTTAATGGAGGAATTTTAAATGGGTGAGCTATCAGGTGGGTTCAGCTTAAAGGGGCATTGGGGAATTGTTTGCAGAAATAAAATTACTAAAGAAATAAAATGGAAGGAGTATATTTTTAATTTAATTGTTTACCAAGCATTGGATGATATTTTAGCTGTTTATTTTACTGGTGGTACTGCTTATTCAAATCATTATATTTTTCTTTATGAGAATAATGTGACACCAGGAAATACTTGGGTGTACTCTCAAGGTGGTGCTGGTGGATCTGTATGGGATGAGTTTACAGACTATAATGAAACTCCAAGACCCACATGGACAAATGCTGGTGTTGCAAGCAGGGTGATTACTAATAGTGCTTCCCCTGCTACATTTACTGCTGCAACAGCAGTAGATACTACTATTTATGGTGCTGGCATGTTGAATGTGAGCACTAAAGGTGATGCTGCAAGCGGAGTTGGAAAACTTTTTTGTGCTACTAAATTTGGAACTCCAAGACCATTTCAAGAAACTGAGGAAATAAAGATAGTTTATACTGTCACAGCTACAAGTGCATAAGGAGTAATCCAATGGCTGAGAGCTTGATTGCTATAACTGAGGGAAGTGGGGCCAATGTATCTACCCAATCAATGACTATCAATTCTCAGACAGTTGAGATTGAACGATCAATGATGGGTATTGGTGTAGTTACCCTTCCAGGTAGTGCGGATATTACAGCAGAAGACACACCAGGAACTTACCCTGTATCTGCAATAGATCTTCAGGGAAGATACTATATTATTTTAAAATCCACTTTTGATGCTGATGATAGTACTGTATCTTTTAGATTTTTATTCTTTGATTCAGCAGATACAGTAATAGGATATTCGGAATTGTTAAGCATTGATAATTCTGGTGAGTCTGCTGGTGGTGGAAGGTACTATGGAATTCCTATTGTTTTTGCAAATGTATTTTGTGCAAAGAATTTTCAAATTAAGTTAATAGATATTACGGGGGATGTGACTATTTATGCGGGGGTATGCTAATGTTACTTTACCCACAATCCCAGGAACTATACCCAATTGGTTCGGTAATTGAATCTAATTCACCACCGAATAATAAATGGGAAAGATGCTATGGTCAAATAGTTTTGCAATCAGACTATCCTAGATTATTTCCTATAATGGAAAACCCACACCCAATGAGGTATTCCAAATGGGAAACCCTTGGGACTATTACTGGTAATGGGTACCCATATTTTTCTTCTGATGTTGTTTATGGTGCTGGTAAATGGGTATGCCTTGGAAGTAGTAATATTAGTTACTCATCAGATTTAGTAGATTGGACATGCGTTTCACCCTTTGGTAGTACTTATGGCTATACCGTTGCATTTAATGGAACTAATTTTTGCACCGTAAGAAATAATACTAATACTGCTTATACTTCTACTGATGGGGTTAATTGGGCAATTCGTACAGCAGCTTTACCCACTACATCCTATTGGGCAAGGATTGTTTGGGATGGGACTTACTTTTTAGCTATTTCTAATTCTGGTTATGCTGGTGTTATTAGATCATTAGATGGGATAACATGGGAGGTAGCAATAGCAAATATATCTCCTTTTGGAACTTCTACTATTGGAAATCAAGCATTAGCTACTGATGGGAATGGGATGGTGGTAGTTTCTTCTGCTGGTAATAAATTTACGGCCTATAGTACAGATCATGGGACAACATGGAACACTATTTTTATCCATCCTTATTCAGATGTAATGAACATAAATTATGAGAATGGTAAATTTTTAGCTGCAATGGAATATCAATCAAATGCATATTCCGATGATGGAATAGATTGGACTTTTACGGATGGCCCCTGGTATTATTATGGTGCGCCTTATGATCAAACCCCTTTGAGGGGGTATAACTATGATGATATTTATAGGTGGAAGTACCTTGATGGGGTTTATTTTGGTACTACTGGTATGAATCGAATGGTTTATTCCATTGATTTTGTGGAATTTAGACAGCACATTTTTGCCCCTGATGAAGATCTAACCATTGATGCTTTAGTGTATGACTCTGCTAATGGTCGTGTTGTTGCATTGAGTACTGGAGAAACTACTACTTATGAATTCACTTGTGCATATAATATGGCTACACATTTTCAATTTCCAGTAGCTTCCGGGGATCTCATGTTTGATCGTGGAAAACATAGATACATTAGGGTGAGATAAATGTTACTTTCACAATCTACTTCTTCTATTCAAATTGGTTCTATTATTAATATGGTGGGGCCACCCGATAGTAAGTGGTTGCCCTGCGATGGGCGTATATTAGCACAATCAAGTTATCCTTCATATATTTCTAAAGGATTTGATTTACACCCTAATAAGTGGAGTAAATATTCTAAAATAACACCTGTTCCAGCTTCACATGGAGGGGGTATTTCTAAAATGGGGAATACTATTATTATTACCCCCGGCCAAACTCCATATAGTCAATTAGTTTTTTATTCAACAGATAATGGGGATACATGGCAATCAGCAGCAACAGCAATGCCCTCCGCAGCAAATTGGTCGTTGGTGGCTAATAATGGAACTAATTTTGTTGCTTTACAAGGAGGGGGTTCCCCTGCTGGTGCTTATTCCTCTGATGGAATTAATTGGACACAATTTTCAATGCCAGCTATAAGTTGGGGTTGTCTTGAATGGACAGGTAGTGTGTTTATAGCTACTAGTGGGTTATCAAATGCTGCTTTATATTATTCAGCTACAGGAACTTCTACTTTTACTGCGGGGGCAACTTTTGGTACTGGAATTAGTGTGCAAGCTTATGGTAAGGGGCATGATGGAAGTAATAATATTATCTTTCAAGATTTAAATTTTAATTTAAGAAAAACCAGTAACGGAACTGCTTTATCCACAAGTGCTTCTCCGTTTATTCCTAACCCATACAATGGTGGGTATTATTTATATGGATTAGCTTGGTTAAATAATAAATGGTGGGCAAATGATGAGGATTCTTCTCAATGGTTTTATACTTCTTCTGATGGGGAAACATGGAATCATATTTTGATGCCAACTAAAGAAAGGTATATGAGCTATTTTGCAATGGGCAGGGCTTCTTTTTACTCAGGTGAGGAATATGTACTTATAGATTGTGGGTATGGTGGTTATGATAATTGGGTAACATCTGATGAGGTTTTCTTTGGTAGACGATTTAATCCTATTCAGCAACCTAAAGATTCTGTTTTTATCAGTAAATCAAAAGGAGCAATAATACTTTTGCGGGCCGGTAATACTGGTGAAAAAAGGTTTGTTGCTCGATTATCATATTCTGATTATGATTATACAACTCATTTTCAATTACCTTTGTTGTTTGCAGATATACCTGGAATGAGAAAATATATAAAGGTGAAATAAATTGAGACTTGTAACATTTAAAATTTGGTTTGCTCCTGGTGATGCTCTTGTATCAACTGCGGCAATTAGGGATTTAAATTTAACTTATCCATTTGAATTTCAAACTTCAGTTATCAGTTGTTATCCAGAAGTCTTCTACAATAACCCATATATCAGTAAAGGGCATAATCAATGGGGGGTTATTGAATTAAACCCATTTGAATGGAAAAGTAAATACCAGAATAGTGGTGCTCATTATTCAGATGCTTATTATTATTTAATAGAAAAGTATTTAAATGTTAAAATTAAAAAAACATCCATATTCCCTGAGATATATTTAACAGATGAAGAAAAGGATATTAATATTTTAAAAAGATTTGGTGTGGAGAAACCTTATTGGGTTATTAATGCTGGATTCAAGAATGATATTCCTTTGAAACAATACCCTGCTCCTTTTTGGCAACAGGTAATAAATAAATTAAAAATAAATTATAATTTTGATTGTGATATAGTTCAATCTGGCAGTTCTCATCATGTTCATTACCCCATGCACTCTGTTAATAATTTAATAGGTAAGACAGATAATATCAGGGATTATTTTTCTTTGATCTATCATTCGGAGGGGGTCATTTGTCATGTAAGTTTTCCTATGCACATAGCAGCAGCTTTTCATAAACCCTGTGTGGTTATAGCGGGGGGCAGGGAGAGTGTTAGGTGGGAACAGTACCCAGGACACCAGTATTTACATACCATTGGTCAATTGAATTGTTGCTCTGAGTCTGGTTGTTGGAAATCTAATTTTGATGAGTGTACCAATTTTTCTAAATTTCCGACTTGTTACACTTTAATTACTCCTGATAGGGTGGTTGATTCTGTTCTAAACTATCCATAAATGAATTGATTATTAACCCACAATTATGTTATAATGCTTAAAGGTTAATGAAGGGGGGAAAAAGTGAGTGGAAAACGCCATAATCCAATTAGGACAAGCTCTGATAGAAGCTTTCAAAAACTCGCCAGCAACCCTAGCCTTAATGGTGGTTATAGTTCTATTGTTCACAATAATATTCAAGTTCATAAAAATATTGAGGGAGTTGATGGATGGTTCGGTGCGGGACTCAGAGAGATTCGGGAAAATGCTAACGCTGCTAGATATTCTAGTAAACAGTCGGAGGAACGGAGCATGATTAAATTTTTAATATCCCTTCTCCGATGGCCCTCACGACCAAAAAGTACAATTTCTATGTTATCGGAGAATAGGGAAAAACAAGAAAAACAATTAATTGAAATATGGAAAGCAACAATGGATGGTGAAGAGTGTTGGTTTAAAAAGTTGAGTGAAGAAAATCCTGAGTGTGTTATTAAAATAGCGCATGATTGTACCAAGGAGGTTAAATGAATGATTTAATTTTCGATTTTGCCGGGATGGTATATACTTATGGGGTGTTCATAAGTTTTATCACCTTCGGCTTATTTTTTTGGTGGCTATTAAAAGTAAAATCTGCATCTGATGTTTATATATATGTAATGCTTTTGATTCTTGGAAATGGAATTTCAGATGCTTTTTCAGTAATAGCTAGAGCCTTAAAAGTATATGTGGGGATGGACCCCTGGTGTAGCTTTGTGGATTCCACATTATGGTCTTTTAGAAGGGTTCCTGAATTGGCTATTTTAACTATTATATTTGCTAGAATGGCTATAAGATTAAAAAGAACTCTTAAAGGAATTGATAATGGGGGTATTATTATTAATAATAAACATAAAGATGGTCAAACTAATGAAGAAATTCAGGAAATGATAGATGACAATAAATAAAATATGAAAGGATAATATATGCGCCTGTTGCTTACCCGGTTCGGTGCATCTGGTCTGAAGAAAAATAAACTAATAACTTTAATAGATACTGAAACAGGAGAAATTCCTTTTATTGACATTGTTGGTGACTTAGGGAGTAATCATTATATAGCTACCGGCATAACCTATTCAGGAAATTGGTTATGTATGGGAGCAAATAGTGTTGAGAATTCTAAAAGCTATTTGCTCCTATTTAATTTTATAGATGGTACTGTCAGAACAATATTACTTCCTCTTTCTTATAACATATTTGATATTGTTTCAGTGTTCCCTGGACAGTTGTATTTAAATTCAGAAGGTACACATTCTTTAAATAATATTTCTTTCTCACCTGATACCGGAGATTTAAAATCAGACACTATTCATTATAAACTTTCTCCACATCAAACTCTTTTTTCTTCCCTTTGTGCTCATCAGATGAGATGGTACGGGACTACTGTTGATTCAGTCATTGAGCTATCAAACAACAGAGTTATTCATTCTGGTTTAACAATCCCTCATAGTATATTTTTTAATTCCTATGAACGAATTTGTTTTTTAGAGTTAAATAAATTTTATTGTGGGGATGATTTATTTTATTTTAATAATCCTGTGTCCTCTGTTTATGAGGCTATTAATTCAGCAGGGTATTGGTTATGTTCCGATAATAGTTTATTTCTTATTGATTATAATGGGGAGAAAGTATTTGACCCTGTACCAATTGGTGACACTCCTGTATTTAAAATGGTGGAAGTAAGGGGGTGTCTAAATGAAGCCTTTTGAAAAAGTAAAAAGAACAAGTGGAAGATCTCTATTTATTTTCGATCATGGGTTAGGGGATTTTGTTCTTTATTTACCAGTTCATAAAGAATTTGTTAAGCAGACAGGAATAAATGTTGCTCTTGCTTCTCCTATGAAACGGCAGTTTCATAAATTAGAATCATCAGTAATTTCTTATGAATCTTTAGACCCTAAAGGATATGAGTACACTTATAGGATTTATTATCCTGATTCAAAAGCACACAAACCCCCATTTGAATATCATGATGAGCCAGCTAAACCTTATCTGTGTGCTTATTATGAATTGGGAATGAATGAATTCATATGGAAACCACATTTAATAAAAAATAATACGTTTGTAGAAAATTCTAAAAGAATAGGTGTTCATTTTTTTGGATTTACAGGTGCAGAGGCAAAGTTCTGTCCTAATCATTTAACTGAATTGATTTGGAATGAGGTTATTAAAGCAGGGTATGAACCATTTGAGTGCCATATGCGCCCAAGCTTTAGAACAGATTATAAGGATTGTGAAACTGATGGGGATGCCTGTCATTTCATTGATGAGAAACATTCTTTACGTTATCAAAAACCAGATCTTCAATTAATGCGGAATGAAATAGGAAAATGTAAATATTTTATTGGTGTAGATTCCGGTCCTTTGTACCTTGCTGCTTCATTGCTTGGTTATGATAGACTAATTGGACTTGAAAATCTTAAAAGAATGAGTTACTTTTGTCCAAAGCCCTTTCAGAAAGTATCTGTAAGGGAGTACCAGCGTGGTACGATATATAAACTCATTAAACGTAAGGAGGATGCCCATGTTTAAAAAACTAATTATTCTTATGGTGTTTGGTTTCCTGTTGTCTGGATGTGCTACAATGGGAGGTAGTGGAAGTGTTAATCAGGAAGTGGCTATTTTTACTGCAATTGAATTGGGTGGTTATAATTTGGGGTATTATGTAGGTAAAAGTAAAACTGATGCCGATGATATTGCTATTGCTGATGCCTATGCTTTAGCTCGTACAGGGACTTTGACCCCGGCACAGTTGGCAGAAGCATTTTCTAAATTTAAAATTGAAAATGCACAATTAGCTGGTAGCTTGGGAATTATCCTTAAAAATATGGGGGCTACTTTTGACCCTGCTACTGGTGGATTGGTATCTCTAAGTGGAATTCCTGTAAAGTATTGGGACAAAGCTGCTGAAGGTTATGTTTTAGGTTATGAGTTTGGAAAAGCAGGGCAAAAATCAATCAATAAAAGTGCTGTTAAAACTAAGATGCCTTATGTCCCGGCAAAATAGGAGGGTATTCCTATGATGGGCCTTGGATGGAAAATGATTCTTGGTGGGGCTTTGCTTGCTCTTGGGCAAATCATGGGTGCAGCAATTACTGATTGCCCTGTGGAAGCTTGGGTTCCTTGGCTGAAATGGTTTGCTGGTCTTTTTAATGCTGCGGGGATGGTGCTTGGTGCAGTTGGAGTTTCTTCCAAGGTGGCTACTGCAACTAATTTGGGTGTGGATGCAGTTAATAAAATGAGCCAACAAATGCAAAGATCAATTAGAGATAATCAGCCTACTATTAAAATTCAAGAGGTAGAAAAAAGAATCCCCTACATTGCGAAGATAATCAATGAAGGGGATATGGTTAAGATTAAAAGGTCTGATGGTAAAATAGAAACGATTGCAAATGTTTCTAATCAAATTAAACCAGATAATAATTAGGCCATATAATCTTTCTCAGTGGGGGGAGCAATCCCCCCATTGAAATCCTTCCAATCATTCTTCTGCTGATATTCCCAAACATCTTCTCTAAATAAAACACAATCAAAATTTTTATGTGGGCATGTTCTATCGGGCATTGCCTCTCTATGCCCCATGATATTTACTTTAGGAATATTAAAAGACATTGCCAAGTGTGCTACGAATTTAACAGCAAGTTCCCATTGGGCTTCTGGTACTAAGGTTTCATCAAAATTTCCTATAAGGCAAATGCCTATACCATCTTGATTGTACCCAGGACAATGCGCCCCTGCCTGTCCTATCATTCTCCCTGATAGTATTTCATAGCGATCACCAATTAATTCAATCCCCCAATGGTATCCGCAATCAGCCCACATATGCGCGGGATCTGTCATGTGAAATTTTCTAATTGCCCCCCAAGAAACTGTTTGCCCATCTTCAGTAAGAGAATCATGCATGATTATAAATCTTGGTTTACGAAACATTTTGAAATCTCCTTCCTGAATACTGTATTTAATTCCCCCCAAGTTAAATCATTTGGGTCTTTATTCTTATTCAGTATAACATAGTTCACGTTATATCCAACAGAATTTTTTATTCTATAGTAATCATGCCAGGAGTCACCATCAAACATGACTATAATTTGTGAAGGTGAGTGGCTTCTTAAACGATCTAATTGGGTGTTGGATACAGATTTCAACCCACCTGTAACGACTGTCATCTTTCCTGGGTAGTAACATCGAATAAAAGAATCAACATTAACAAAGTCCAGAAAACCTTCTACCAGGATAATTGGTTTTCCTTCAATGATATTTTCTTCATTGAATACAAACTTGTCAAGATTTTTTGCATTATGATATTGTTTTCTTAGTAGGTGTCTTAACTGGTAGGAAACTGGATGCCCATCTATGAGCATGGGGAATATAATGAACCCATTAAACTTTGGATCTAAGCAGAGTCTTAATTGGTATCGTGGGATGTGCCAGAGATGCAGCTTTCTTTTTTTGAAAAAATTCTTTAGGTGTTCATTCTTTAAATCCTGGGGAGTGATCAGTCTATTCTTTGGCAATGAATCAAGTTCTATTTCCTTTCTTTTATGTGTGTTTTTATTTTTAAAAATTAAATTAACTCTGTCTACCATATCTAATTGATCTGATGTTTGGCTTATAAGATAATCAAATGCTTTTTTAAAAGTCATTCTACCATAGAAAGAAACTATTTTAACGGGTGAGGCATACCCCTTACAAATAAAACAAGTCCCATATTTTTCTTCCTCATGTATTGCAAAATGATTATGGTCATCCTTACAAAAGGGACAGGGGTTGACCCCAATAAAATTCCTTCCTATATTTTTTCCTTCAAGGGAATAGTCTACCTGATAATCATCTAAGAAAGATGTTAGGTTCCAGTTTTCTACTGCTGAAATTAACCTGGGATCTTTAAAATCTATACGATCAGTAGTCGGTTTATTTCCCATCCTTTTTCCTCATAGATCCTCATGCGTTCAATTGAGTAGTTGTAGAAGTGACGGTGTACCTTTTTGGAACTGACCACCTGATCAATACTGTCTATTAAAATGAGTTCCTTCTTCTTTAAGGTTCTTCTTCTTCCTCTACCAATTTTTTGCAGAGTATCAATTTCGGATTTCTTAGCTGATGCAAGTACCACCCCATCGACATTCGGGATGTTGGTTCCAATTCCAAAGACTTGAGTGGCAATAACCAAATTGATCTTTCCGTTATCAAGATCATTCTGAATTTTTTCATTGATCCCACTTTGATTTTTAGAGTGGGCTAAGTAAGGGTGTAGGCCCATTTTGATAGCTACCTTTTCCATTACTTTAGCCTGTCGAATTTCGTCAAGTAGGATCAAACAAGATAAACCATTGTCCAATAACAATTTCTTTGCGGCTTTTAAAAGTAAAAGATTTCTTTCTTCATTTAATAAAATGTCATGTCTTAAACTGGATTGATAATCGTTCTCTGTTGGTTTGGTGTTTTTAAATCTGATCATGTAAACTTTAACAGGGATAACCCTTGCACTTGTTTGTTCATCGGTAATATCAGAAATGATGTTTCCAAAGAAACCATTCATGTCCATTGTTTTTTCAAAGTTGTCTCCTTCCTTGTGAGGGGTAGCAGTTAATCCATATCGGTAATGTATTTTCTTTCCAAACTCATTGAGCCATTTTATAACTGTATTATTTACCCTTTGGACTTCATCTAAAATTACCAGTTGGAAATCCTTTTGATTGACCTTATCCAAAGATTGAAATAACGATAAGGTTATATGCCCTATGCTGAATTGATTATCCCCAATGACCCCAATAGAGGTATTTGGAAACCATTCAAATAGGGAGTCCCTTATTTGGGTGAATATGGTCTTATTGATCACGATGATAAGGGTCTTTGGTATGCTCAATCTTTTAATGATCCCACCTATGATAATAGACTTCCCGGCCCCTGTTGAAGCCACTATAATGCCCCTTTTATATAAGCGGAGATGCCCCAGGACAGCACTTTGATATGGTTCATAGGTAATCTGAGGTAGCTTATAATCCAGGTTTATTCCTAATGGATTAATTGATATTGTTGTAAGGAAAGCTGTATAGCCTCTCTTATGGGCCTTTTCTTTTACATATTTCCATAAGCCTACCGGGAAAGCCTTTCTCCTTTTATCAAACACGCTGTAATTAACCCATTCTGCATACTCCATTGAGGGCAATTTAATTTTTTTACGATATGCCAATGCATAATAGGCAACAGCCATACTCATATCGTTGCCAGCTTTTATCCAATTGGCATCCACCTGTTTGTAAAATAACATAGGCATTAGTAATCTTCCCCCGCTTCTCCTTCATCAGTTAGTTTTTCTTTTATTTCATAAGTCCCAACACAAACTTGCCCAAGGGTTAGATCTCTCACCATGCCGATCATTCCATGTTGTTTTCCATGACGGTAATTAGCAATGTACATTCTGTATTTATTTTGAAGTTCTTCTACTTTGGTTTGACATAATGCAAGCACCAGATCAGAATTAAATATGGTATCAATATCATCTGCAACTAAATGGGAGTGAAATGTTTCTGCGGTCATTGCTTTTCTATTGCCTTGCATGGCAGAGAAGCAGAGTATGTTTCTTTTTCCAGCCATTTCTTTTAGACCAAGGCAGTTTTCTGAAATTCTTTCTTTCTTTGTTTGCCCCGGCTGAGTTTCCTTCATGATCCCAAGGTAGTCTACAATTAGAACATTGCATATCCACCCTTCCCTTTCTTCCAACTCATCCAGAGCAACGTCAATGTTTTGAAAATTAACTCTGCCACGATCAAACGCCATGACTTTTAAACTACCACCAGATATATTTTTAAATTTATTTCTTTCCTTTCTAATAAAATCCAGGTCAAATATGTTAGGAACACTTTCATCAATTGAAACCCATTTGCCATCCACCTGTCTCATGGTGGATACTTTATTGTCTGTGCTGCTGGTAGCAAAAGCCATAGTCATGTCAAAGCGTTCATCTATTTGTTCCTTACCCATTTCAAGGGAAACAAATAGAACATTTAATCCTTGGAATACCGCTGAGATTGCTATTTCAATTAGCCACCAAGTTTTACCACCTTTAGTAGCACCTAAGAGAGTGACCAGCCATTTATCCTTGAAACCACCAATCATTCTATCCAAATATTTAATGCCACTTACCATTCGATAAGTCTGCCCCTGTGATCTTGTGTGCATCCACATATTATCTTTGAAGAAGTCATAGTAAGCAGGGTCAAAGTTTTCAGGTTCTTTTAATGCTTTTAAAATAATTCCTTTAACCAAATCGTACTCACCTGTTTTAACTTTAGCCGCGCACTCTACTATTGCTTCTTCCATTTGATAATGCATGATTGCATCTTTGATTCTTTGCTGAACGTATTCCCAATTGGACCCTGTGATTTGGGTCAACAGGTTAATCAGATCCACACACCGATTGTATTGATCATCGGTTAGTTTTTCTTTACGTTCATCAAATAGATCAAAGAAATTCTCTTGTGGGGCTTTACCAAACTCATCGTAGTATTCATAGATCATTTCAACGAAAAGCCGTTTCTCCTTAGTCTTAAAGATTTCAGGAGAAACGACCCTTCGTATCTTACCTAAAAATTCGTCTATGAATATGGCATGATATATAATTTGGTTTTGAAAATGATTGTTGAATTCAAGGAAAGCTACCTTATTGCTTTCCTGAAATTCCATTTTACCTCCGAGTCAGCAAGAAGATCGTCCATTCAATATGATAGTAATCATAGAAAGTTTTCTTGGAATTATCAGGGGAATGTTTATCAGCCTTAAACTTTTCATATATTTCAGGCTGAATTTCAAACACTCTATCAATAGCATCTTCCCACCACCTAAAGGGTTTTACTGTTAGATGGTCTTCATTGTTTTTAATAAGTTCTTCGGGGCAATCATCCTTGATTGCAGGGACAGTAATAAAGATAACCCCTTCAGGCTGAACAACTCTTTTAAACTCATTCAATATGGGCCTAATGTCTGATTCTTCACAATGCTCAAGGACATTAGCACAATGCAAAAAATCCAAAGAATTACTTCTTACTCCTACAAGTTTATCAGCGGAAGCAATAAACAAATCCTCATCATTGAATCCATGTGTTTTCTTTCCAAGGTCAATCATGAAACCAGATGGGTCACACCCTTTGACTGAGCTAAATACATTTAATTCTCTGAATCCGCGTGTGTTTACACCACAAGCACACCCCACATCCAACATAATTGGCTTTGCTTTACCTGTGCGTTTAATAATTTCACAAATATTAAAGATCATTTTGGCATACTGCTTCTGCCAATCACCATAGAAGTTATAATCAACCCCTCTACCCAAGGACATTTTATAAAAGTATTCTGGATCTTGTTTTAGTCTTTCTGTTTCTTTACGTTGTTCTTTCGCTTTTATTCTTTCATTCAATGATACACCTTTTTCACTCATGGCATCCTCCTTATTAGATTATTAGTTATTTTATAGATCAAAGAGTGGTTCAAACTGATCCATCTTTTCGATGAATGATTTGAAGCCCATCTCTTGGCAAAAGGAAAAGAATTTATCACGATCTACATTGGACGTTTTAAAAGGCAAGTGCATATCCTTCAGATCTGGATGAGGAAGAACAATCAGATCATAAAATTTATTCATAATCTCCCAATTGCTTTCAGAGTCTATATCTTTCTTTTTAATTGGTTCATTACGAAAATATTTTAAGGCAGTTTCTTCCCCAACTCCTTTGAGTCCAGGGATTGTATCTGATTTGCACCCTGCCATAGCTTTGTAGTTAGCCCATTGATCGGGGCCAAATCCATATGTTTTTCTAAACCACTTTTCATCCTTCATTACTTTGTCATCGGGGCTGTACAATGAAACTTTATCAGAAAGCAATTGATACATATCCTCATCTCTGGTGATCATTATAATCGGTTTGAAGTTTTCAAATCTTTTAATCCATAAAGCAAATATATCATCAGCTTCATATCCTTCCAATATATATGAAGCAATACCAAGATCTTCACATAGCACCATTAGGTTTTCATATGCATCTTGAAATTCCATCTTCTCTTTTCTTTGTGCTTCAGTTAGCTTATCCCAATTGTCCCTGGTTTTGTATCCTGGGAAAGCTTTTTTCCTAACACCCTTTCTGCTTGGTGAATCCCAAAAGATTGCAATATAAATAGGGTAGAATTTGTGCATCAACTGTTGAAGTGTATTAAAAAATCCGTAGTATAGTCCTGTCCTGATTCCAGAGTGACTAAGCCCACCTGTCTTGCTGTATTGGGTTCTATAAGCAAGATACTTACCATCTAATAATAGGGTGGGGTATTCCTTTGCTAAAAAAGATTCAGGCATTAGCTTCATTCGATTCATTTTTTCACCTTTAATTTAAGTCGGGGGGCAACTTTTAATTTTAATCTCTGGAAGACAGGTGGTTTAACTTGTAGCTTTAATCGTTTTACTGGTATTTGATTAAGATACTTTTCAAATTCTTCCCTTGTTATATTCTCTGGAATGTCGCTGTACTTAGCAATGCCATATTTATTTAATCTTTTCCAGAGTAATAGAAAATACCAGTTTTGACCATTTGAATCTTTTTCTTCTGCTTCAATGATTTTAATAAGTTCATTGGAAGGGTAGAACATAAATATATGATGGTCTACCCCTGCATCATCCTTCCACCTTTGAACCATTGATCTGCCGTCTATTCTTTGAAAGTATTCTCCTGGGTAATGCGTTTTAAGTAGAGGAAGATCCTCTGGTGGTGGACACATAAACCTACGCATTTCTTCCGCACCACTTGAATTATCCGTTTGCTTCCGTTTAATTGTTAGTGATTTAAATTTCATCTCTGAGGGTTTTGATTTTAATTTCAATTTACCCTTCATTGTTTTTCTTTTTCTCCTGTAAGAATTTGTCGGATGGATGGGTGGCGTTTATTTTATCAATAGCTTTGTCAAGATCATCTTTCCCAATGGTCATAGCAGCAAAGTTAATAAGGTCTATGAAATTTCCTTTTTCAATAGACTTGTACATCCCTGCAATTAACTCTGCTTCATTGGGCTTTTCCCAATAGACTTCATCTTTCTCTTTGCTATTTTCCATTAGACGTTTCTTACACAGGTAGAAAACCTGTTCAAGCATGGAGATAATAGCTCCTAACCTCATGGTGCGGGGATCTGCAATAGGTGTGGTGATTTCTTTTGAATTATATACTGGTTTGGTTTGAATAATAAATCCGCAGAACTCACTTCTCTTTTGGTGACGTTCCCTTGAGTGAGCCAGAAATGCTTGTCTTTTAAAATTGTCTATACGATCTGTTAGAAATCCTTGTGGGGCATCAGTTGTCATTAGAATTAATTCATCATCAGCATAATCAAATTCAAGTCCCAACGGATGTAGAATCAATCTGTTTATTTCGTTCCTTATCCCTTTGTTTTCTAAGGTATCGAGCAATTCTACACCCTGTAGCCGATAAGATCCTTTGGGATTTTCCATTGAGTCTCCTTTCGATAACAAGTTTTTGTGAGATTTGAGCAATGTGGTCAATCAATTCTATCCGTTCATCCTCTGTCAGTTTTTCATTTTTATCTGCTACCATTATACATATCAAATCAATTTCTGTCTTAAATACATACCCCCTTTCGTTTAATATTTTTAGTTGTTTATATATTAGTAATAGAAAATCTTTTTTAATAAATCTATTAGGGAATAACTTTACTAATTTTCCAGTACTACAATTTAAGCATCTTTTAAATGAGTCGGGCAATGGTGCATGAAAATCCCTGTGACCATCCTTGTTTTCAAATCTCTTAGTAACATACCCCTGATTTGCAATTGACTGTCGTTTGATGCACATATCCGGTGAGAGTGTAGTTCCAAAGGGAGGGCATTGCATGGCATACTGTCTCCTATCGTAGTGTCGGGCCAAGGGTATAACCGGGAAAACCGCATGTGAAATTTCATATTATTCTCCAGCGTATCGACCATAGACCCGATACTTTGAATTATCATTAAGCCAAGCATCTACTTGGTCAGGGGCAGGGTACTTCAAATTGTAATCAGGGTCTACACCAGATTCTTTTAGGAAGGAACCATAATCAGAACATATTTTTGTGGCAGGGTTTTGTAACCAAACTAAATTTAAGGCTTGACCAATAATTGCTATGAAATCATAAATGGTTGTGTAGGCGGGTTTATTTATCCACGTTTGAATAATTTCTTTTAAATATCCTTTTTCTAATTCTGTCCAATCAGGGTTGTACCAGAACTTTAACCGTCTATCAAACCCTAAGTAATGTTGAATAGGTCTTTCGCAATAAGTCCAGTTCTGTGTAGCAACAAATCCAGGCTTATGCATCCACATGAAATGGCCCCATATAGTTTTACGTTTTAATGAAATTCCAAAATTCATGGGGCTTGTAATGCTTGAACTCAAAACCATAAGGGGTAAATGTTCCTGTGGGATTGCCAATACCTCATCTCTTTCCATGTAATCAATTGACTTTTCTTCCATTCAGTTTCCTCCTATGTAGTGGATGGTGTCAGCATTTTCTATAAAGATTTCATTGTGGGTAACAATTATAAATTGTATTTCCAACATATCGGAAACCTGTTTCACCACTTCAGAAACAGAAGGAATAAATTTGGCACTTACATTTTTAAATGGTTCATCCATGATCATGATCGGGGGAGATGGTGTCTCATCGTCAAGCACCCATACCACCATTCTCATTGAAAAAGCACATAGATCAACCACCCCTCCACCAGTTGTATTCTTCCTTAATTCTAATAGTTTACCCCCTTTGTCAAGGAAAAATTGAGTCTCTAATTGATCACGTTTATTATATTCAAATTTTACCACGAATTTATATGTTTGTCCATAAACACTTTGAAGGGCAAGAGTGACCGTATCCTCAATATATTGCTGGACTTGGGCCTGAGTGGTCTTACCTATTTCCATGATCAGGACACGGCACTTCTCAAGGATCTCTATCCTGGCTTTTTCCTCATTGATCATGTCAAGGGTTTCAACATATTTTTTTTGCTCATATTCCAATTGACCATATTTATTTAAAAGGTGCTGGTATGCATCAATTGATTTCATAATAAATTATCCTTGGTTCATTGCTGATATATATCCTGACTCCCAACAGTCCCACCATACTTCCCAATCTCCTTTAATAGTACCAATTCCATTTTGTTTGGCCCATTTTACAAAATCATCCCACCCATAGAAATCTGCTCTCTCTGGTTTTTTCATAACAGCCCATCCTTTTCCATGTCCTTAGTTAATTTTTCTAATTTTATTCTAATTTGTTTTTCAAGGGACTCTTGTTCCTTTTCCAAATCTTCTATAAGCCCCACAATATCTGCTTCAGATTCAACTCCAAACTTTTCTTTTAGATCCTTCTTTATTAATTTTAACTCTGTTTCTATTTGTATTCTTTTATTGCTGTGACCCTCTATCTCAGCTTTTAATTTGTCCAGATCATTAACCGTCAACATTTAAATTATCTCCTTCCTTTTCTGAAATGGTTGCCATTATATCGTTTATCTCTGCTTTGATCTCAGGGTCTACGGCATCTGATTTTAATAATTCCCTTAAACTATCCCCGAATTTCATTCCATGTTTGATTTGTTTCTTGGCTTTAATACTATTAATAAAAGATAATATTCTATCTTCAATTGGTTTTAATTCTTCCTTGATTGTTCCTTCTCTTAATACCTCATCGGAAGGTTTTGCATTAGCTAAAAAGAATTCTTCATATTTAATAGTAACCAGATCAATCAGGATAACTCTTGGCATTTCCCTTTCGGTGATCTGTCTACGGATAACAGGACCGGGATTTATAACTAAGGTTTGCTTGTGCTTGTAAATATAAGGCTTGTGCCAATGTCCACATACAATGAGCTT
>Ga0315276_10001556_pt1 | contig 20585 bp, 14 predicted proteins | sample YL17G05_0_MG_FD_204542 | JGI IMG/M metagenome (GOLD analysis project Ga0315276, IMG submission 204542) | Sediment microbial communities from Yellowstone Lake, YNP, Wyoming, USA - YL17G05_0 | ecosystem: Environmental > Aquatic > Freshwater > Lake > Sediment | place: USA: Wyoming | collected... | reverse complement strand
CTGTAAGTGAGTTGCTTGATGATATCCATGAAATGGGTTTCAGGATCTTCAATCCGGTACAACCAGGAGTTCCCGGCCATTTGCCGAAAGACATGAAGGACAATTTTGGCGATAGATTCAGCTTTTGGGGTGCCATCGATCAGCAGTACCTTCTGCCAAACGGGACTGACGAAGAACTCGAAAGGGATATATTGGAGAAAATCAATGTTCTTGGTAAAGGGGCGGGCTACATGGTTGGTCCGGCGCATATTATACAAAATGATGTATCGCCCGAACGGGTTAAGCTATTCATTGAATTGTGTAAGAAGCATGGGAATATATATAAATAATACATCAAAAGCAAACATATTTTCTTCCTTAATTTCCTGCATCAATTCTTCATCACTATATGAAATAAATTCTTTCATAAAAGTTGACTCATAATTTCAAGGTTAGGATTATTAAAGATATAAACTTATTTCACTCATGGTTAAAAAGAATTTCTGCTGGGGATTTCATTGTCCTTTAAGTTGTTTTATCAGCCAATTGCTAACAGCTTCATTCTGCTCCGGAAATGTCCAGTGACCTGTCTCCTGGAATAGTTGTAATTCTTTTGGTGCGGGAATTACATTATATGCCGAGTACATTGATGTGGGAGGGCAGGTAATATCGTTATATCCCCATGTATAGAACCCTGGTACTGTGACCCTCCGTGCAAAATTCACAACATCGTAATAACCAAGAGTTTCAACCTCACCCGGCTTCGGTTCGGTATCCCTGAAATAGTGTGGCCAACCGCCGGCCCTTTTGTTGAGGTAGCCCGTATAATCACAGAGAGCAGGATACAAAGCAGCCATCAGTTTTATCCTCTTGTCTAGTCCGGTTGTAACTATTGTGAGAGCGCCTCCCTGACTTCCTCCGGTTACGGCTATATCGGTACCGTTAAACTCAGGTAGTGTGAAGATAAAATCAACGGCTCTTACACATCCCAGGTAGACTCTTTTATAATAAAAGGCATCACGGTTATTCATTCTTATGCTCCAGTATGACGACAAGGCTCCGTTAGCGAGATTGTCATAAACCTGGTTATCAAGGGTAACCGGAATACCGTGTATGCCTATTTCAAGTGTTATCACTCCAAGAGCCGCATTTCTGGGGTCGCCGGCATATGGACGAATACCTGCACCTGGTACCCTCAGTATTGCCGGATATTTCCCGGGTTTTTTCGGCATCGCCAGAATACCATAAATCCTTGATCCGTTTGCTTCATTCTGAAAGCTGATCTGGTAAACATTAGCCTCACTGGTACACCTTTCAGGCATAAGGGTTATCCTGGGATCAAGATTAATTTTACGTGCTTCTGCAATAGCATTGCTCCAGAAAATATCAAAGTCAGCAGGATCTTTTACTGTCGGCTGGATTTTTTCAGGCTCAAAACCGGCTGTTGCCAGCCCTTCATATCTTTTATCATCAACAATCGCCCATACCCTTACACGGTAGAAACCAGGCACTTTCATGGTTCCAGTAAAGTCTGTTTTACCATTCTTCAGTACAATACCTTCTTTTTTCACATCTGGAAGCATTTCCGGCCCTGTTTCATAATCGATGGTAACGTTTTCCATCAGATTGCCATATTTAAGCACTTGGACAGAGAATTTTGCTTCTTCATTTACCTTGTATGTCCAGTCTTTATGATCGGGTGAAACGAATACTTTGATAAGGCTTGTGGCTGGCTGCGATAGAGCATTAAGCGATAATGAAATTAATAGTATTGACTGTAATAACAGCCTTGTAATTTTGTTTTTCATATATATACTTACTTATTATGTGATTAATATTATTTTGCTCAAAGTTAAATTTTCCCTAATTTATTAGCTGATAATGTTAAAATTTTCTTATTTAATTTTTTTAATAGATTTAACGTAGATATGTTTGCATTATTACCTAAGACCTGACACAATGAGTACAAATAGCAATAATTGCAGCAGTGCAAATGGATACAGGTATATTGTTGACCTTTTCGTTTTTTTGCTCATTGTTGCTGGCTGTCAATCCAATACAAACTCTTCATCTAAGTCAGAAAAACAACCTGTCGCAACTCTTCCCGCAACGAATGATGATTTTTACCAGGAGATCGGGCAGGAGATAGGCTTGGATTTTATTCACTCCATCGGGGACAAGGATTTGAGCAATATAGTTGAATCAAGTAGCGGAGGAGCTGCTTTTCTTGATTATGATCAGGATGGGTACATTGATTTATATATCTGCAGTGGTACCTGGTTCGAAGGTTTAAGTGGGGGAGAAAAGCCAGATAAATTGCCTGAGAACCATCTTTATCACAACCGTCAGGATGGCACTTTTGAAGATGTTACAAAAAAAGCAGGTGTAGGTGGTCCCTGGTATAGCATGGGAGTTACAGTCGGAGATTACAATAATGACGGCTATCCCGATTTATACCTGAGTAATTACGGATCAAATGTGCTTTATAAAAATAACAGCAACGGTACTTTTACAGATGTTACCAGACGAGCCATGGTAGGAGGAAATGAATTTAGCGTAGGAGCTGTCTGGCTGGATTATGATAATGATGGTCTGCTTGATCTGTACGTAGGGAACTACGTTAATTTTGATCCTCAGTATAAGTATTTTTATGCTCCTGACGGCTTTCCCGGCCCGATGGCTTACGACAGCCAGCAGGATGTATTATATCACAACAAAGGGAAAGGAATATTTGAGGATGTAACTAAAAACATGGGAATCATTGACGTTGATGGAAGAGCAATGGGTGTTGGGGCTGCAGACTATGATGATGACGGTTTCGTCGATATTTATGTAGCCAATGATCATACAGTGAATTATCTTTGGCACAATGAGGGGGGAAAAGGATTCACTGATAAGGGCACCATGTCAGGAACGGCATTTAGTCAGGCAGGAGAAGCAACGGTAAGCATGTCGGTAGATTTTGCGGATTATAATGGAGACGGATTGCTTGATCTTTTTGTTTCCGATGATAAGTACTGTTCTCTTTATGAAAATATGGGGAACGGGGTTTTCAACGATAAATCATATACTTCCGGTATTGCGATGCCAGCCGGCCAATTTGTTGGATGGTCTTCTTCATTTATTGATTATGACAATGATGGCGACGTTGATATCTTTAAAACTAACGGTGCGCTAAAGCACTTGTATGGGCAGGAAGACCAGTTATTTGAGAATACAGGAGACGGAAAATTCATTGATGTTTCCACGGAACGGGGTAAATACTTTGAGAAAGAGCTGGTAGGAAGAGGAGCATGTTTTGGAGATTATGACAATGATGGCGATATTGATGTCTATATTGTGAATCTGAATGATCGTGGGGTATTTCTGAGAAATAATAAGGGGAATAATAATAACTGGCTGACTCTTAATCTGATCGGACAGACCAGCAACTGGGATGGGATAGGCTCCAGGGTAAAGGTAACTTCCGGAGGCAAGGTACAGACAGCTCAGAAAAAAAGTACAACAGGTTACCTTTCTCAGAATGATCCCCGGATGCATTTTGGCCTCGCGAAGAATGAGATGGTTGAAAGACTTGAGATAAAGTGGCCTTCAGGTAAATCACAGGTATTGGAGAATGTCAAAGCCAATCAGATTCTTACTGTTAAAGAACCCTAAAATATTCTTTAAATGAATAGAATAAGAGCGGCAATAATTCTCTCTATCATAATGGCCATTGGCTCTTCAGCCATTTTTTTTTCATCTTGTAAGGGAAAGTCAATGGATGGCATGATTATCTTTACGCAGGTTGCCGGAAAGGGGCAGGATATTAATAGTGTAACCGGAGATTCTTTGGGATATGTCCCTCAGGCGCGAATCGTGGCATTGGACCCCTACAGAACCCGGGCATCACTGAAGGTGCTTACAGCAGATTACTATACAGCACGGTCTCCTGAGATTTCCTATGATGCCAAATACCTGCTCTTTGCTGCACAGCAAAAGCAAAACGATCCATGGCAGATATGGGAAATGAATTTAGAAGATTCAAAAATAAGACAGGTTACTACTTCTACGGAAAATTGTACTTATCCGGCTTATCTGCCCGGTAAACGTTTGGTATTTAGCAAGTTAGCCATTAATGATACTTCGAAGACAGGACATTCCCTGTTTACTTGTAATCTCGATGGTTCTGATATTAAAAAAATTACATTTAATCCGCATGCATATTTTGCTTCAACCGTTTTGAAAGATGGCCGTGTTTTAACAATTAGCAGACAACTTTATCCTGATCAGGGAGATCCGGTATTTATTGTTTTGCGCCCTGATGGGACAAAGGCAGAAATGTTCTATAAAGGTATTGAAGGCAGTGCATTATCTGGCCGTGGATGGGAAACAATGAATGGCAAAATAGTATTTATTGAATCAGATAAAAGCTGTCAGGAAGGAGGAAATGTAATTTCCATCAGGTATAATCGACCTTTACATACCCGGGTTAATCTCACTTCTGAAATAAAAGGTGATTTTAACACTGTTTTTCCGATGCAATCAGGCAGACTATTGGTCTCGTATCGTCAGACTGAAGATGACCGGTATGCACTTTACGAATTTGATCCGGAAAATAAGGTTCTTGGTCAGGCCATTTATAACAATAAGGATTACAATGCATTAGATGCTGTTGTAGTCGAAAAGCATGAAAGGCCTAAAAAACTGCCTAGTGAAGTGGATATGGGAGTGAAAACAGGACTGCTTCTCTGCCAGGATATCAATGTAGTTGATATGCAGTCATCAGGCCATTGCTCATCCTTTCCGAAATCAGGCAGAATTGAGGTGATTGGAATAGACTCAACTCTTGGAGTAGTTCAGGTGGAGGAAGATGGTTCTTTTTATTTAAAAGTTATTGCTGATACCCCATTTAAAATTCAGACTATTGATGAGAAGGGTCGTGTTTTACATGGACCATGCGAATGGATATGGTTGCGTCCTAATGAGCGGCGCGGATGTATAGGATGTCACCAGAACAATGAGCTGGTACCGGAGAACAGAGTGCCGCTGTCAGTTAAAAAACCTCCGGTTATTATACCGGTTCATATTAGTAATGTTGATGAAAAAAAGGTCACATTGGAATAGATATGAAGACATCATATAAAATATTCTTGATTTTCGGAGTTCTTTTTGTGTTAGGATTAGTTGTTTATTTTCCCGGACGCAAATTGGTCAGGGCACATGTTAATTCTAAGACAGCTGTTGAAGACCATCCGCTTCTATGTATCTCATGTCATCTTTATACCTCAAAGAATAAACTGGTTTCAAAACTGATAAATGCCGATTATTACTCACCATTTAATATGGCTGTTTCTAAAGATGGTGACCGGTTGTATGTTGTTGCCCAGGAGAGTAATGATTTACTGATAGTGGATACTGAAAATCGTACTGTATTAAATAAAATAAAGGTTGGAGAGTACCCTCACAGTGTAGTTCTTGATGATGGTGGGGAAATGGCTTATGTCAGTAACCAGTGGTCTGATAATGTATCGGTAATAGATTTAGCAAAATCAAAGGTAGTTGACACACTGAAAACAGGCAATGGTCCAGCAGGGCTTTCTTTAAGTGCTGACGGCAGATTTCTGTATGTTGTCAATTCATATTCATCAAATATATCCGTCTTTGATCTTAATACCGGAGAGGAACGAAAAAGATTCACCGCAGGGAATAATCCTACTGGAGTGCAGTTGTCGCCCAATGGGAAAACTTTATATGTGACCAGCAGGCGTGCCCTTATTGCTCCTTATGGAGATACATTGAAGTGTGAACTGACTGTGGTAGATGAAAGCAGACAAAGAGTAAGTGAACGCCTGAATATTGAATCAGCCTATATAATGGAAAATGTTGCCTTTACGCCCACCGGAGATCTGGCATTGGTGACGCTGATCAGACCCAAGAACCTGGTTCCATCCATACAGGTTGAACAGGGATGGATGATGACGTATGGAATCGGGATCATTGAGCAGAAAGAAAACGGCAGGGTTGTTCAGCTACTGCTCGATGAACCAAATGCCTACTATTGCGATCCTTTCGATATTGTTATTACACCGGACGGGAAAAAAGCTTTTGTGTCAAATTCGGGTGTGAATTGTATTTCTGTGGTTGATATTGACTCAATCAGGAACATAATAGCTGAGGCTTCTCCTGAAATGCTTAAGACCTATTCCAATCACCTGGGAATCAGTAGCCGCTATGTCATCAAGCGTATTCATACCGGGGCAGATCCAAAGGGGCTTGCGCTCTCTTCTGACGGAAAGCTTCTGTATGTTGCTGAACAACTGGAGGACAGGGTTGCAGTAATAAATACCGAGAGCCTGGAGACAATTAATACCATCGACCTTGGTGGCCCCCGAAGGATTACAGTAGCCCGGCAGGGACGCAGACTTTTCAACAATTCGGGACACACATTTCAGAATCAGTTTGACTGTTATACATGTCATCCAGATATGCATGAGGATGGCCTGGTATATAATATGGCATCCAAGGATATGGGACGTAATCTTACAAATACGCAGTCTTTGCGCGATATTGGTGATACTCCTCCATTTAAATGGAACGGAAAAAACCAGACTGTATATAAACAGGACGGAATGCGTTTTTCTACTGTTCTGACAAGGACTGAACAGTTTAGTTATAAGGATCTTGATGCAATTACTGCCTATATAGTAACAGGAATACATTATCCACCTAATCTTCAGTATAATCCAAACGGGGAACTGACTGAATCGCAGCTTCGTGGTAAAGTTATTTTTGATCGTACAAAAGATAATTTTGGTAATGTTATCGCCGAAAATAATCGTTGCATTACCTGTCATACGCCGCCATATTATACAAATTTAAAACTAGCCAGTGTTGGAACTCTTGCTATATCAGACGATTCCATGCAATTTGACACTCCTCACTTAAATAATATATTTGCTTCACCGCCATATTTACATGACGGACGCGCGGCTACACTCGAAGAGATATGGACATTATATGGCAAGGAGGATAAACATGGGTTGGCCGGTGACATGACGAAAAATCAGTTGAACGATCTGGTCGATTATTTGAAATCCCTCAGAGCTCCAGAGTACGAGCATAAAGTTTCAAAGATACATCAAGCTTCATTTAAACTTAATTAAGACAGGAAATCATGAGAAAATTAATGCGTAGAAATTACTTTAGATATACTGCAATTGCTGTAGTCCTTTTGGGTATTTTTTCTATGGGACTCATCTGGAATGGGGAACACTCTTCCAGGCTGAAATCTTTCTCAGGGTATGAACCGGCAACAGATACAAATTCTCAGGGAATAGCTGAAAAAAGCTCCGGCAAAGCTGATTTAAAAGAGGATGAAAAACCAATGCCTGTGTTTGGTCATTGGCGCAGTTTTACCACTAAAGACGGATTACCCTCCGACAAAGCTTATTGTGTTCGTATTGATGGTGACCGGGTTTTGGTAGGAACTCATGATGGTCTTGCTGTTTATGAGAAAGGTAAGTGGCGAACCTATACCTCAAAAGATGGTCTGGCACATAATGGAATTGTTTCCATTGATGTAAGTGAACTTACCGGCGATGTGTGGATTGGAACTCTGGGAGGATTAAGCCGGTGGTCAGGGGGCAAATTTGAAAACTTTACACAGTTCAACAGTGGCATGCCAAATGATTTGGTTTACTGCGTCATTTGCGACGGGAAAGATGTTTGGGCTGCCACTGGTGGGGGTGCCGGTCATTATGATACTTACACAAAAGAATGGGAAATATTCACAGAAAAGAATGCTCCCATGCATGAACCATGGACATATGGTGTTTCTGCGGGGGACGGAAAGATCTTTATTGCTGCCTGGGGAGGCGGAGTGATCGAATATACTAACAAAACCAAAAAATTCAGAGACTACACTGACCCGGATGGTGAAATGGAGATAGACCTGCTCCCTGATGATGGTTTAGTTCATGATATAACAACCGCAACTTCCTACGCAGATGGTATTTTATGGGTATCGACATACTTTGGTTTAAGCCGTTACGATGGCTCACACTGGAAAGGTTACTTTGACCACGATAGTGGTTTAGCCAGTAATTTTATCAACTTTATCAGGGCAGAAGGACCAGTAGTGTTTATATGCAGCGATAAAGGATTAAGCACCACTGATGGAAAGTCCTGGGTAACATATAAGAAAAATGACAATAGTAGCGATGGAGTAGCTATTATAACAAACGGCACTGAAAAAAAAGAGATGACCTTATCTCCATCTGTTGCTCATAATTTTATTATTGGCGTTGATGCTGAGGATGATGTTTTATGGGTTGCTACTTCACAAGGTGTCAGTCGTGGAGAATTGTTAAAATAGCGGATAATTTTGTAACTAAAATCTGCAGGATATTGGATTATATAAAATTTTAATAATAGAAAATATGGGTAACAAGCAACTATTGATAGATTTGGCAAAACTTACTGATGGAGAACGTATAGAGATGAAAAAACTCGGTATTTTATCTGATGATAACAAAATTATCGGATTCGACTATCCATCCATACATAATGAGCGTCCTCCGATATTAAAACATGTGGTGCATGCGCCTCAGGTACTCAATGAAGCGTATAACTATCAGAAACCATCTTCTTTTTCCAGGGCGCTGCGCCTTGATCTCGGTGGTTACAAGGTTTTGCTCATCTCCGGTACTGCCAGCGTAAATGAAGAAGGTAAAGCCGAGCACATTGGTGATTTTAAGGCCCAGCTTTGGAGAACATATCGCAATATCACTACCCTACTGGCCGCTGAAGGGATGTCCTGGCACGATGTAGTCAGAACAACAAATTATCTCAGGGATATTGAAAGGGATTATGCCGAATTCAATAAAATCCGCACCTCATTCTATCAGTGGATGAATCTTGATCCTTTGCCAGCCAGTACCGGAATTCAGGCAAGACTGTGCTGGGAAACACTGCTGGTTGAAGTTGAAGCATATGCAATTTGCAAATCAAACTCAATTCAAGAACATGAAACTTAAATATTGGATATTAGCAGTTATTGTCCTGAATATGATGTATCCGGTTTCAAAGTTAAATGGGCAGGATAAAAAACAGAACTACGGGAAAGCACCTGATGAAATCTTCCCATATGACCGGTATCAGAAAGCCTATAAATACCATTTTTTGGTTCCCATTCAATTTTACGGGGCTGGTCGCGAGAAGCTGCCTCCTACTGATCTTAAGGAAGTGAGGATAGGGTTTCTTGGACCGTTGAGTGGTTCTGTGATGGTTCCGCAAGGCAGGCAGATGTTACAAGGGGCTACCCTGGCGATGGAAGAAGCCAATAAAAAAGGAGGATATCGTGGTATTCCGTTTGTATTATTGCCACACAATGATGCTGGTTTATGGGGTGCTGCAGCAAATGAAATAGTAAAGATGGACGATGAGAAGGTTTGGGTTTTTTTGGGCTCCATAGACGACATTGTTTCCCACGTAGCTTTGCGGGCAGCTTTAAAACTGGAGATTTTCATGGTATGTACAGGTGATCCGGATCCTACTTTTACAGAGACAAACATACCCTGGACAATTCGCGTTATTAGTGATGACCGGCAAAGCAGTTATGCCATGTTGAACTATATTCATGAAAAGGAGGGTCATGCACGTGTAGCAGTGATCAGGGCCAACAACCGGTATGGACGGGTGGGGATCAAGGAATACGCTGATGCTGCCATACGTGTTGGTCATCCTATGGTTATTGAAGAGCGTTTTAACGATGGAGAAACAGATTTTAAAACACAATTAGAGAGGATTAAAAAAACTTCACCGGATGCAATACTTATTTGGGGAAATGCCATAGAATCTGCACTGATTTTACAACAGATACGTGACATGGGATTAAAGCAACCGGTCTATGGTTCCGACAGGATGGTTTCTCCCGAGTTTCTCAAAATTGCCGGTAATCTGGCCGAAGGTATAGTGACTACCTGTCAGTATAACCCAAATGCAGAAAACCCAAAGTTAAAAGCATTTCAAGCCAATTATTTAAAGAGATTTGGCCAGGAACCGGATGTGTTTGCGGCACATGGTTATGATGGTATGAAAATTATTATCGAAGCCATTGATGAAGTGGGACTTAACCGGGTTCTGATCCGCGATGTGCTCACTGATTTAAAGACTTTTCAGAATTATCAGGGAATCACCGGTAAAATTGTTTTTGATCAAAGCTGGAATGATATCGGAGATATCTTTATGGCTGAAGTCCGTCAGGGCAAGTTCCTGTTTTCTCCGGCTCCACCTTTGGATCTGAAGAATAAAACAACCAGTAAAACCGGATATTATTAATCTGACAGAGAAAGACACAATGGAAACAAATCCATGCAATAATCCGGTAAATGTTGGATTTTCCATTTCGTCCAGAGTAAGTCGCATGACAAAGCCGGATGCAACGATCGTGATTATTGATGGAGTTGAGGTAGGTGGTTCTGAAATTGTTGTTATTGCCGGACCCTGCGCTGTGGAGAGCCAGGAACAGCTATTTGAAACTGCCAGGGCAGTAAAAGCAAGTGGGGCAAGGATCTTAAGAGGAGGCGCTTTCAAACCACGCTCTTCACCATACAACTTCCAGGGATTGGGAGAAGAAGGATTGAAACTGCTCGGTTATATCAAAAAGGAAACAGGTTTGCCGGTAGTCACAGAAGTCATGGATACGCGACAGTTAGAGCTGGTGGCCAGGTATGCCGATATGATACAGATCGGTTCACGTAATATGCATAACTACCCTCTATTAAAAGAAGCAGGGATGTGCCGGAAGCCGGTTTTGCTAAAGAGGGGCATGATGGCAACCATTGAAGAGTTCCTATTGGCAGCTGAATATATCCTTAATCAGGGTAATGAACAGGTAATACTCTGCGAACGGGGCATCCGTACTTTTGAAACTTCTACAAGGAATACACTCGACCTGAGTGCCGTTCCTATGTTAAAACGGGTGAGTCATCTTCCTGTAATTGTTGATCCCAGTCACGGGACAGGCCTCAGGTGGATGGTGCCTTCAATGGCAAAAGCGGCAGTGGCTGCAGGAGCTGATGGAATCATCATGGAAGTCCATTATAAACCTGAAGATGCGTTATGCGATGGTGTCCAGTCACTTAACCTCGATGAATTTGCACAATTGATGACCGATCTGAATAAAATAGCCCGGGCTGTGGGTAGAGAAATTTTATTACCTAAACCTTCAAGTGGTTAATGGTTAATGGTTAATGGTTAATGGTTAATGGTTAATGGTTCTTTAATGAGATTAATATTTCAGGCATGGATATTGTCTATTATCCTGGTTCTTATTGTCCCAGGTGTGCAGGCCTCACAAAATCCCGAAGGGCCTGATGAGACTGTAAAAATTGGACTGTTAATCCCTGATAATAGATCAATGGCAGCCAGACATGGAGCTGAAATGGCCATTCGGAAAGCTAACGATAAGGGAGGTTTTAGTGGCCGGCCTTTCCAATTGGTGGTGCGTTCAATGGAAGGAGCCTGGGGAACCGGTTCCAAAGAAGCCGTTAACCTGATCTTTGAAGAAGAGGTCTGGGCCATTATGGGTTCTCATAATGGGCGAAATGCTCACCTGGTAGAACAGGTTACTACCAAAGCACGTATTGTTTTTTTATCCGCCTGGGCAAGCGATCCAACGCTATCTCAGGCTTTTGTCCCCTGGTATTACAGTTGTGTGCCAAACGACCTTCAGCAGGCTGTTGCATTGATCGAAGAAATATATAATAAAAGGAGAATTAATAAAGTAGCAGCAGTTTCAGATAATGACTATGATTCAAAATTGGCCTTAAAAAGCTTTGTGAATAAAACGAAATTAGCTGGCAAAGCAGATCCATTGCAGTTTTTTTATGATAATTCCAGTCAGGATTTTAATGATTTGGCTGATCAGATTAATAAAGCAGATGTCAATTGTATTATTCTATTTGGGCAACCTTCAGCTTCATTGAAATTAATTCAGCAAATTCGACAAAGAAAAATGAGCCAGCCTGTTTTTGGTTCATTATCTGTGCTGGGTGAAAATGAATTATCAGATCAGGAATTGAAAAATTACGAAAGTGTTGTGTTGGTATTTTCAGGAGATTGGTTGAAGTCAAAAGGTTTAGCTTTCCGGCAAGAGTTTCAAAGAATATATGGCAATACGCCAGATGCGGTTGCAGCTTATGCCTATGATGGAATGACTATAATTATCGATGCTATCAGAAATGCCGGTCTTGATCGTGATAAGATACAAATATCCATGACAAAAATACAATATGAAGGAGTCACCGGGCCAATTCAATTTGATGACAAAGGGAATCGGCAGGGTGCTCCTGAACTTATGGAAATAAAAAATGGAATTCCGGTTGCTGTTGGAAGAGATTAGTTGTTGTGAAATAGCTGTCATCCTCTATTGCAGAGTATGGGAAGGTATTCATAATGAATCCTGATAAACCCGACTATTGGTTCTTTTTATTTCTTAAATTTACTGCTATGAAACCCACATGATTGATCCAAATCACAAACACGAATAAAAATAAGTCATTATCAACCGAGCGAAGCGAGCTCGACGAAGTCAATCATGTATGGTTCCATCAGACCATTAAAATAAATTATATACTGATGAAAAACATTAAATATTCTTTATTGTTTGTGCTTTGCTCCTACTGTCTTTTCAGTTGTAAGAGTACTGAAGAGAAAAGCAAGCAAAAATCTCTTGATTTGATGACCATCAAAACTCTGGGACTTGCCTATCTGGAGGAGTTCAAACTGGACGAAGCCGAAGTTGAGTTTCTTAAGTTTATCGATCTGGAACCGAAAGAAAAGCTGGGGTATGCAAATCTGGGATTGGTCTATTTAAGAATGGGCAAGTATCCTGAAGCTGAAAAGCAGCTTTTAAAAGCGATAAAAATTGATCCCAAAGATCCTGATATAAGGTTGATATTATCTACAGTCTACCAGATGAATGATCAACGTCAGCGTTCGATTTCGGAACTTATAGAGGCGCTTAAATTCTCTCCTGACCATATTAAAATCCTTTATGATCTTTCTGAATTGTATTCGGTAGAGTCAGATGAGGAATCTCAAAAACAACGCGAGAATTACATACTCAGGCTTGTGGAGAAAGCTTCGGGGAATATAGTCCCTCACCTTAACCTGACCGAGATTTATATCCGGAAGGGAGACCCCGATAAAGCAATTGAACAAATGGAAATAATTCATAAACAATTTCCCGAATTTCCTAAGGAAGCCATTGATTATTATGATAAAACACTTTCATCCCTGAAAAAACCGGTTAAAGAAAATGCGATTACAAATTTTACTATTTTCCATAATTATCTAAAGGTTACCTCTCCATATCAGGCAGGTATTATGGACTTGAAAGGTCCGGGGGGATCCCTGATTGGTTTCCCTCTGATTACTTTTGACCAGCAATCTTCATCGCAGATCAACGAAAATGAATCTTTACTGGATGTGATTAAGTACACTGATGTTACATCATCGGCGGGTTTGGATATTGTTCCGGCTTTCGGGGAAGGCGAAAACAGTGAATTCAGAAATTCCACACATGTGGAAGCAGCTGATTATGATGGTGACGGAGATATTGATCTTTATGTTGGTAGCTATGATCCGGTATCTTCATCCTATAAGCATTACCTTTTCAATAATGAGATGGGGCGGTTCAAAGATGTTTCAGATGAAGCCGGTATCCGTTGTTCAGGGATCGAATCCTCAGCTGCATTTGCCGATTATGATAACGACGGGTTTCCTGACCTGTATATTGTGAAAGAAGGGGGTGATGTTTTATACAGAAACACCGGGAAAGGAACTTTTGAAGATGTTACAGAAAAAGCTGAAATCGGTAGCAAAAAGGGGGGAAATACAGCTTTGTTCTTCGACCTGGATCATGATGGAGATCTTGATTTGTTTGAAACAAGGTCAAATTCAAACTTGTTTTTTCGGAATAATTCGGATGGTACATTTCAGGAACAGGCCGAAAAAATGGGAATAGCTGGAGGTGATGTTATTAGTCGCGATGAAGCTTTTGGTGATTTTGATGAAGATGGAGACATCGATTTTATTGTTGTGAATGAAAATGCCGGTAATATTTTATATTCAAATCAAAGACAGGGCGTTTTTAAGGATATAACAGAAAATAGTGGTTTAAAAAGCGAAGGGGGTTCAGGTGCAATAACAGTTGGAGACTATAATAACGATGGATTTTTGGACCTGTTCATTACATCAGTTAATGGAGATAATCATGAATTATTCCGGAATATGGGTAATGGCAATTTTGAACGGGGAATAAATACAAAAGAAATGCTCTCTGCACTTCAGCACGTTAAAGCTTATGATGCTTCCTTTTTCGATTTTGACAATGATGGATTTCTGGATCTATTTATTGCCGGAGAATCAGCAGAAAAAGGCGGACGGGGGTTGTTTCTTTATCATAATGACGGGAAAGGGAAGTTCACCGATGTTTCTGACTTGTTACCTGAAGAGGTAAAATCCGGCAGACAAATAGCTGTATTTGATTATAATGATGACGGTGACCTTGATGTGGTAATCGCCGGTTTGAATGGTGGAGTATTTCTGTTAAGAAATGATGGAGGGAACAATAACCATTTTATCAGGATGAAACTTGTAGGCTTAAGAGCAGGCAGTGCAAAGAATAATCATTTTGGGATTGGAGTAAAAGTGGAAATGCGCTCGGGCGATCTTTATCAAACCATGGTCGTGACAGATCCCAATATTCATTTTGGCATAGGAAACCGTTCAATAGTGGATGTGATCAGGATTACATGGACTAATGGTGTTCCACAGAACATATTTTTCCCCGGTACTGATCAGTCGCTTATTGAGGCGCAGACACTGAAAGGTTCTTGCCCGTTTCTCTATACCTGGAATGGGGACGAATATGTATTTACGAAGGATATCATGTGGAGAAGTGCACTCGGTATGCCCCTAGGTATTATGGGAGGTAACACTGCATATGCTTTTCCTGATGCATCGGATGATTATATTAAAATACCGGGTGAAGTATTAAAGCCAAGGAAAGGAGTATATTCGATTCAGGTGACATCAGAACTATGGGAAACCATATATTTCGACAAAATACAATTAATTGCGGTTGATCATCCCGATTCAGTAGATATTTTTGTTCCTGAACAGTTTTCTCCGCCCCCTTTCCCTGGCAATAAAGTCTACCAGGTAAAGGAAAAGCATATCCCCGTTTCTGCAATAGATTCACAGGGAAATGACGCACTTTCATTTATCGCTGATAAGGATGACAGGTACCTGTCTGATTTCAAACCAGATAAATACCAGGGAGTGACTGAGCTGAAAGACCTGGTCCTTGATCCGGGAAAGGTGGGTCAAACAAGAAATCTATACCTTTTTATGAATGGATGGATATTCCCGACAGATGCCAGTATTAATGTAGCTATTTCACAATCCCACGATATGAAAGTCATTACGCCCGTCGTCCAGGTTATTAATAAAGACGGTGAATGGGAGACGGTAATTGATAAGCTGGGCTTCCCGATGGGAAAGGATAAAACAGTAATTGCTGATCTTTCCGGTAAATTCCTTTCAGGTGATCATAGGGTAAGGATCAGGACAAATATGGAGATTTATTGGGATTATGTATTCTTTTCTGATTGTCTTTCAAACGCTTCAGTCATTTCAACCATGATAAATCCCGTGTCTGCTGACCTGCATTACAGGGGTTTTTCCCGCAGCTATAAAAGAGGAGGCCGCTATGGGCCTCATTGGTTTGATTATTCAGATGTGGATAAAGATAATAAATGGAGAGATTTGTCAGGTCAATATACACGGTATGGTAATGTTTTGCCTCTCCTTACTGAGTCCGATAACAAATATATTATTTCCAATGCGGGTGATGAAACCTCGATTGAATTTGATGCCAAAGGATTACCTGAATTGAAAAAAGGATGGAGAAGAGATTTCCTTATCCATAGTGTTGGCTGGGTAAAGGATGGGGATATAAACACGGCATATGGCAATACTGTATTACCACTTCCTTTTCATGGCATGTCCAGTTATCCTCCAGCTGAGAAGGATTCTTATCCGAAAGATCCTGAACTACAGAAATATAATCAGGAATACAATACGAGGGTTGTGACTCCTGACAGGTTTCTTAATGCCTTGCGAGGAAAATAATTAATGGTGGAAAATGATGATCAGGAGCATATTATTTTTAAACTCTGTTAGTAGTATAGATCAAAAATCAATACAGAAGCTTAGACCCCTAAATCCCCCAGGGGGGACTTTCCTTATAGAAGAAAGCTTTGAAGCCCCCCTTTGGGGGTTTGGGGGTAAAAAGACCGGGAGGATCACAAGACTTGGATTTTCCCTGTTATTATTATTCCTAACCATAGTCTCTTCAGCCCAGAAAAGCGAGGTGAAATTTACAGACATCACAAAAAAGGCCGGAATTGATTTCAAATATACTATTGGTGACTATTCCTATGTTAATATCCTGGAAAGCAGCGGTTCGGGGATTACTGTGTTTGATTACAACAACGATCAGTTAATGGATCTTTACCTGATGAATGGAACCTGGCTTGAAGGCATTTCTGATCCCGATGGGAAGGTGTTCAAAGATACACATAACGAGCTTTATAGAAATAACGGGAATGGTACATTCACTGAGGTTTCTGAGGTCGCGGGAGTGGATAACCGTAACTGGAGTATGGCTGCCGGTGCAATTGATTATGACAACGATGGAGATCAGGATCTTTATTTATTGAATTATGGTCCCAATGTTTTTTATCGCAACAACGGCAATGGTACCTTTACTGACATTACAAATTCTCTCGGCCTTAGCGGACCGGATAAATTAAATGGATTTGTAAAATGGAGTGTGGGCGTTGCATTCTGGGATTACAATCATGATGGGAAACTGGATGCGATGGTTGGCAACTTTCTGGCCTTTGACCCGGCTTATATTTCGTCTGCAACACCAGGCATGATGCCTCATCCTTCTGAATATAAGGGTCAGGCATCGATGATGTACGAGCAGCAACATGACGGGAGATTTGTTGATGTTACCCGGAAAAGCGGCCTTTATTTTCCTGATTCAAAATGTATGGGACTGACTATATTTGATTATGATGATGATGGTGATCTTGATATATTTCAGGCCAATGATCATCAGCTGAATTTCCTGTTCAGAAATGATAACGGGGTATATAAGGAAGTTGGTGTGGCAAGCGGCGTGGCAGCGAACAGTAAGGGAAACCCGACTGGGTCAATGCATGGTTCACCAGGTGATATTGATGGTGATGGATTGATTGATCTGCTTGTTACGGATCTTGAATATGGAGCTCTTTACCGTAATGTCGGGAATGGTGTTTTTGTGGATATAACAGAGACAAGTGGTATTGCCGGACCAATTGCCGGTAAAGGCAGCTGGGGGGCTGTACTTTTTGATTATGACAATGACGGTGATCTTGATCTGGTTGCTGCAAATGGAACAGCAGAAGAACTTGTACTGAAATATCCCTTGCTGCTGGAAAATGACGGGAAAGGACATTTTAAGAATGTCGGGCAGGAGCGAGGTGCCTATTTCTCAACAAAACGTTCCGGCCGGGGTTTAGCCGTCTGGGATTTTGATAATGACGGAGACCTGGATATTATCGTTTCTCATGTTGACCAGCAGGCAACTGCCGCATTGCTTAGAAATGACGGAGGAAACACAAAGCATTGGCTGGGACTGACACTGAAAGGCAAAGATGGGCCGGCCTCAGCAATAGGGGCAAAAGTGACAATAACAGCAGGGGAGAAGAAGCAGGTTCTGATCAATCAATGGGCAACAAGCTACATCTCAAACAATGATCCCCGTCTTCATATCGGACTCGGACAGCAAAAGCAGATTGATCTGCTTGAGATAGCCTGGTCAGATGGGAAAAAAGAGGTTTACAGGGACATTCCCGGCAACCGTTATATTACAATATTGCAGGGGAAAGGAATAGTAACAGAATAAAGTGAACTAAAGTGAACTAAAGTGCCTAAAGTGAACTAAAGTTAGCTAGAGTTGAAGTGAATTAAAGTTTAGAATATGGTAAATAAAGAGTTAATTAATAAAAATTCTTGCACTTTAAGTACTTTAGGCACTCCAAACTCCAGGCACTAATTAATTACAACAAAAAATTTAATAACAGTATAAAAAACTAAAAACATGAACAGCCATTATGTAGGAAACGTGGTGGATCTCACCAATCCCGGGAAGAATGTCATTTATAATATGACTCACGAAGAAGCCGTTAATATTGTCAGATCAGGAGATGTTGAGGCTGTTCGAAAGATTGACGGACAGTTTTCTCTTGTTTCTGTCGATGGCAAAACCATTAGGATGGCAAGATCAATTGGCCGCCCGATACGTTATTTTATTGCAAAAAAAGCAGCTGGTCCCATTCTGGTTATTGCTGAGCGTATTGATGTCATCTTTGATTATCTTAAAAAGGAAGGCCTTGATGACCAGTTCCATCCATCATATTCACGTATGGCTCCGGCCCACTATATTACAAAAATAGAACTGTTGGGTTGTCCTGATCCAAATCCGCTATATAATCGGTTTTTCACTCCTGAGCGTAACAAATTTTCTAAGGGGAATCTGGCACAAATAGGAGAGGATTATATTGGGGCATTGTATAATGAAATCAAAAAGTGGCTGCAATTTCGTGCGAAAACCGGTCCTGTCGGAGTTACTTTTTCTGCCGGAATTGACAGTGGTTCAGTTTTCTTGCTTACCTACCATGCACTGAAAGAACTTGGGGAAAGCCCATCACGGCTGAAAGCTTTTACACTCGCAATTGACGGAGCCGGTGATGATTTGATTCAGGCCAGGAAATTTCTGGAAGCCCTCAATCTCGAATTGTTTCTGGAACCCATTGAAGTGGATTATTCATCATTGGACTGGAAGAAGGCTGTGAAAGTTGTAGAAGACTACAAAGCTCTTGATATACAATCCGCAACAATGAATTTGTCACTTCTGCAGGGGATCAGATTACGCTATCCCGATTGGAAATACATTATTGACGGAGAAGGAGGTGATGAAAACTTAAAAGATTATCCCATTGAAGAAAATCCGGAACTGACCATACGAAGTGTCCTCAATAACCTGATGCTTTATCATGAAGGCTGGGGAGTAGAGTCAATAAAACATTCATTAACCTACTCCGGAGGATTAAGCAGGGGATACATGCGAACCTTTACTACTTCAGATATGCTGGGTTTTGAAGGGTTCAGTCCGTATACCTTACCCAATGTGATCGAAATTTCTGAAGGTATTCCTTATATTGATATGACAAATTGGGATCATCAAAAACTTTATGATCTGAAGGGACAAATCGTTTCTAATGGAATTAAGGCCATTACAGGGATGGAAATGGCGGTTTTCCCGAAAAGACGCTTTCAGCATGGCGCGGTCTCTAACAAGACCTTTAGCAGACATTTCCCTCTTAGAGAAATAGAATACCGGAAGGAGTTTCTTTCAATTTATGAGTGAAAATCCTGATCTGGTAATCAATGACCTGTGGATAATATCCAATCGCGGAAAGAAAAATTCTGTTGATCCGCGAAAACCATATGCATGGCTGGTTGAAAAAGAACGTACCGCTTCCGGGAAAATTGAAGATACTGCAATCATTTTTCTTACGAATCGTGAATGTTCCTTTCATTGTCTGATGTGTGATCTATGGAAAAATACAACCGATGAATCTGTTCCGGTTGGTGCTATCCCGGACCAGATTGAATGGGCTTTGGATCGACTGCCTGTTGTTAAACATCTAAAGCTCTATAACAGTGGAAGCTTCTTTGATGGAAGGGCCATTCCCGAAGACGACTATGAAAAAATTGCATCACTGGTAAGTAACTTCGAAACAGTTATTGTTGAAAGCCATCCCAGGCTGATCAATGAAAAATGCCTTCTTTTCAGGGATATGCTTAAGCCTGAATTACAAGTAGCGTTAGGACTGGAAACCGTGAATCCTGAGATACTCCGGAAACTCAATAAGCAAATGACCCTGGAGGATTTTGAGAATTCGGTCAGCTTTCTTATTCAACATGGAATACTGTCAAGGGCATTTGTGTTGCTCCGGCCTCCTTTCCTCCCGGAATCTGAAGGCATATATTGGGCGGAACGGTCACTCGACTTTGCCTTCAGTATCGGTGTTGAATGTTGTACGGTTATTTCTGTAAGGTCAGGCAACGGGGCCATGGATCTGTTATTGGAAAGGGGCGACTTTACCCTACCGGATATTCACTCTCTGGAAGCGGTTCTGGAATATGGTATCGGACTTAATGCCGGACGTGTATTTGCTGACGTATGGGATTTAGGCCTCTTTTCCAGTTGCAAAAAATGTATTGATCAAAGAACAAGGAGGCTGATAGGAATGAATCTGAATCAGAAAATAATTGCTCCTGTTAAATGTACATGTGATTAACATTTCTTGTTTAACGCACTTTTAATAAATAGGTTCTGAAACCCTCAGTTAATGGGGTTTGATTTTTGAATTTGGGTGTTGCAAAGGTATTTTTCAGAACACTTACTCAACCATTTCCAGTAGATTTCTAAAAATCTC